>Ga0187827_10000446_pt1 | contig 65676 bp, 38 predicted proteins | sample ETNtaG_39_FD_167969 | JGI IMG/M metagenome (GOLD analysis project Ga0187827, IMG submission 167969) | Marine microbial and viral communities from oxygen minimum zone, Eastern Pacific Ocean - ETNP2014_SV_150_PacBio MetaG (Illumina Assembly) | ecosystem: Environmental > Aquatic > Marine > Hypoxic... | reverse complement strand
TAGGCGATTCGTTTTTGAAGAAAGGCAGCATGCTGATGCCTTGGGCTGAGGTGATTTCACGCCCTTCATATTTCTCCGGATAGTTCGCGCCAGCCGCTTCGCACAGCGTCGGCATTACGTCCATGAGGTGGAACATCTGCCCCTTATACATTCGACCCGGCTTCTTGATTCCGGCAGGCCAGTGCGCAATGAACGGCGATGAGATTCCGCCCTCGTGAACGAAGATTTTGAACTTGCGGAAAGGTGTGTTCGAGTAACTCGCCCAGCACTGTCCCTGCGAGATGCTCCATCCGCCCGCCTTTCGCCATTCCTTGTAATTGGAGCGTCTGTACTTCTCCCAGTTCATGCCGAAATTTTCCAACTCGCCGGAGCATCCGTTGTCGGACATGAACAGAATCAGCGTGTTATCCAGAATCTTGTGTTTCTTGAGGTGCTGAACGATGCGTCCGACATTCTGATCGAAATTGTCAATCTGTGCGGCATACATCGCGCGGCGGAAATCCAATTCTTCCCGATCTTCCTCGCTTAATGACTCCCATGCAGGCAGTGTGTCGGTCTCGACAGCAGGCTTGAAGGCAAAGCCCTTCCGTTCCACTGTATTGAAGCCTCTGACCTTTGGCAGCTTTTGGCTCTCGCTGACCAGCCCCATCCTTTTCATTCGATCCAGCTTTTCCTTCCGCAGCACATCCCACCCCCTTTCATAGCGACCCTGATACTTTTCGATCAGGTCGCCGGGCGCCTCGAGGGGAAAGTGAGGGACGTTAAAGCAGGCGTGCAACAAGAACGGCTTTCCCGGCTCCTGCATTGCCTGGTCGATGTAATCGAGCGCGTTGTCAGTGAAGAAATCCGTCGTGTAAAACTCTTCGTCCGGCCGATACGGATTTTGTGGATTCTCACCGGCCTCGATGAAAAGTCTCTTGTCACGATACACGTCGCAGCCTTTCAGGACCTTCCAATAGCTGTCGATATGCGGATAGATGCCGGTGAATTTTTCAAAGCCTCTCACCTCCGGCCTGGAATGCGGCTCGTGTCCTGCGTGCCACTTGCCGACCATCATCGTCTGGTAACCTGCGTCCTTCAGCACTTCGGCAAAGGTAACGCATCTGTTGTTCAGGTTGCCGAGATAGCCTTCGCCGAAATCGCGATACACCATCATCCCGATGCCGGCCTGATGAGCGTAGAGTCCAGTAAGCAGACTCGCTCTCGCCGGGCAGCAGCGCGCGGTGTTATAGAACTGTGTAAAACGAACTCCGCTCGCGGCCAGCTCATCAAGGTTAGGTGTATCAATCTCGCCGCCAAAGCATCCCACGTCTGAGAAGCCCATGTCATCGACGAAGAGGACAATGATGTTCGGGCGCTGCGGTTCTGCGGGTTCCGCGTTCATGTGAAACAGAGCCAGTGAGAGTAGCTGAAGTGAGAGTAGCTGAACAGTGTAAAACACCTGTAGGATTGGCATTCGTGGCGTCTTGACGACACGTGAACTGGACACCAGGTCTGCGGCGTTGGACTCTCCTACGCCTTCGGACCTCCGGCATCGTCCGGCACGTGATTATAGTTTCGCCTCGGCAGGATCTCTCGAGCTCGATACTCATTCAGGAATCTGGTCAGGCGCTCAATCGTCGCTTCGGCCCAAATCTTCCCCTTTTCTGCGGTGGCATTCAGAGGGTCCCCTTCCACGCCGCTTTCGTTGATGCGTGACCAGTCATCGCACATGGCCACCGGGCCGCCGCCCTGGAGGTCTACCCAGAACTGTTCGGCCCAACGCGGTTGATTCTCTTTCACAGCGCGTTCCATCCTTACGCGCTCCGGACAGATGTGAAGGTAGAGCGAAGTTTCGAGCTCTCCAGCGTGCGCGCAGCCGCCGGGGTAATCGCTCTCGCGATGTTCGCTAATGACGTCAGAAATTAAATCCCAGTGACTGACCGTTCCCACGTGTGCCTCGGTTTTGTTCACCACCTTTCGCGACGCAATGGTCAGAAACGTGGGATTGGATCCATGACCATTGAGAAAAAGAACTTTCCGAAATCCCATTCGCACGAAGCTCTCTGCAACGTCCGCGTAAAGCTCAATCAGCGTGTGCGGGCCGATGCTGATGCAGCCAGGGAAGCCCATGTTGTGTTCGTTAAAACCGAACGGTATCAGCGGCGCTACCGTGCATAGATCGGGTCCCCTTCGCGCCGTCTCATCGCACAGATGCTGAACGATTAAGTTATCCACATCGCATGGAAGATGAGGGCCGTGCTGTTCCATGGTGGCCGCAGGGATAAGCACAACCATGTTGGCTTCGGCCATGGCCTTCACCTCGTGCCAGTCATGGTGTTCGATGCGGGGACTTCGTATCTTCATGATGAGCTTGAATGAGGAATCTGGATCAGTCTGGTATGCGGAGTTTGTAACCGACCCCTGCGGTGTGTCGCAAGGGGAGAAGTTCCTATGGCTGTCAGGCGTCTCGCCGGCTAAGCGACCTGCGGTCGCTCCCGGTGCCAGCGGGACGCAGGCGTGGCCAAGTGGAACATCGAAGCTTGAGGCAGGCTGCCGAGACCCAATTCATTTCCGAGACAGATACTACGTGCCGGCCCCCCCCCTCCGAAATTCCGTACCTTGGGGTAAACAAGTGAAGTTCTGATACTATCTGGCCAATCCTCGCTTCCCTTTTTCCTACCGATCTCACCAGCCATGAAGCACAGAACTTTTTTCGCCTGCAGCCTGTTTGCCCTGTTCCTTACCTCTGCTCGCGGAGATGAGCCGCAGAGCGCCACGTCCAAACAGGTGGCCGAATGGATCACCCAGCTTGAATCCGAGAAGTATTCCGAGAGAGAAGCCGCGACAACCAAACTGGTCACCGCCGGGAAGGTTTCTGTTGCGGCCCTGGAAGTGGCGATGAAATCAGGTAAAGCAGAAACCGGTATCCGTGGGATGACTGTCATCGAGCGATTGGCTGGCTCGAAAGACGCACCTACAAGTACAGCGGCCAAGGATGCGCTGAGACGCCTCGGTGTTGACGAAGACAAGATTGCCTCGCTGTCGAATGAGCCGAAACAACAGGCCGGGGTTGCGACTGCGGTGCTGCAAATTGGTGGTGGCCAGGGCGGCGTCATTCAGATCGGCGGCGGTGGCGGTCTACAGGTTGTGCCCGGCCAGGTGATCCAGCTCGGTCAGGGACGGGCGACAATATCAGTGAGTGTGACGACTGCTGTTGCTGCAAAAGGTGACAGCGTATCCGTCACGAATGTCAACGGCGTGAGGACGATCACTGTCAAGGAAAAGGAGAGGACGGTTGAGATTAGGGAGCAACAGGGAGATGCCCTGGAATTACTCATCACCAAAACTGCAGGTGGAAAAACCAAAACCGAGAAAATCGAGGCGAAGAATGCAGACGACCTGAAGAAGCGGCATCCGAAGCTCTACGCTCTCTACAAGAAACACGCCGGGAAATAAGTCGCTCGCAGGAGCAATTGTTTTCACTATGGGCTCGGTGTGAAGCTGAGCCGGAGAGACTCACGCCAGAGCAGAATGAAACAGCCTGGCATCCCCTTCAATGCCGCCTGCCCGCCAGGGCAGATTCCACTGCATGTGGAAATCAACATAGACATCGCGGCGATCGCTGATGTTGATCTCCACTGCGGTCGCTTCCCAGGGATCGAGGATCCGGTCGTCGCACTCTATCGCCAGCATCTGCACATCCAGGTCAGGTAACTCATCTTCGGTAAACGGCACGAGGCAGGTGACAAAGATGTGCCTGCCCGAGAGCTGGCTCGATAGAGTGAAATGCCAGGGGTTGTCGTAACCTTCGAGTGGGAACGGGCACGGATCGAGGGATGGTGAAACATCGGCAGCATCCTCATTCGCGCTCTGAATGATCAGGTTGCCGCCGTTCCCTTGTGTGATGAGGCGATTGCCAACCAGTTCGCATTCTGCGTTTACATGGAAGTGCTGGCGGTAGGTGTGTTCTGTATCCGTCTCCGGAGTAAAGCGGTCTATCAGGATCCAGTATTCATCTCGCAGATAGAAGAGCTTGCGGCGACAACTGGCCACTCGACGCTCCGCGGGCAGATGACGGTAGCCCTCATGCGCGCCGCTGAAGTAGGCGTAGCGCTCCTGCGAAATCCAATCATCGACCCTGGGCGCCACCGTGTGCGTCCATCGCCATTCCGCGGTTGCCTCGGTCATTGGAATGTGATCTTCGTCATCCACGGTGGCAACATTGTGGGCCGCGCTGCTGACCCGCCAGAGGCGCTCAGGTGAATCGCCGTATGGACCGCTGCCGTTATCGATCAGGATCGGGCGGCCCCGGCTGTAAAGCTCAAAACCAAAGATAGCTGTGTGGTCGTGGCTGCTGACTACAGTGCCAAGCTCACCTGCCTCAAGTGCAACGCAATCAGAATCTCGCGACCAGCCGCTGCGGATGAAGTAGTAGTGCGACGCAGGCAGAACGGTATCCAGCGGCAGACTGGCAAACTGTGAACTCGAGCCGGTCGGAAGACGCTCGTAATCCGCGAGCAGATTTCTTCCTCCACTGATCAGGTGGCCTTCGATGCGCGGGTTCCAATCGGGATCGAGGGCTTCGGCGATTGCCTTCAGCTCGGGCAGTTCGAATTCTGCGGCCTGCACGCGGAGGCCTTCGAGATTCGCGGAATCAGGCCATTCGCGATGCTTCTGGCCCGAGTCCCCCATCATCGGTGTATCGCCTCCAGGTGAAAGCACTTTCCCGCAGGCATCAACACTCAACCGCAGCTTGTTCATGAAATCCTTGCTGACGGGGATGCCGTTATCTCTGGCAACGTGCAGATAATCGATGAAATGTCTTACCGTTCCGTAGTGATATCCGGAGCGTTCACGGGTGAAGCCGTCGGCCTCCATGAGCACATCCATTTCGCGCTCGAAATATGCCGGCGCAAATGCACGGAATTTTTGAAAGCCCCTGAACGCAGGGAAGAAAAGCCCCGCCTCAAAGTAGCCAAGAAAGGTATGGAGCCACCAGTTGTGGCCGGAACTGCCGAGCAGCGCTTCGTCCCATGTCCGTGACCATTCCCACTCTTTCCAGATCTGGCGGTTGAGCCACGCGAAGATTGGAATCAGCGAATCATCCGAACAGCATTCCAGCGAAAATAACCGGCGCAGCAGTTCACAGATTCCGCGAGTCGTTCCCCACGGCCCCGCAGTCCAGTTGTCTGATGCGGCAAGCACACCGGCACTAATCCGCTCGCAGATTTCCGCGTCCGCACCAAGGAACATTGTGATGTCCCCGGCCGCGGTGATGGTGTTCTGATGCGCGCCGGTAATGAGATCTTTTCCGAGTGCCTCGTTCAGCGTCTCTCGTGCTTCGGCTTTCTGCTGATCCGTTGCCGCGGCCCGCAGAGCTCCGATGAACGATTTGGTGTACCCCAGCTTGGGTGTTTCGCGTTTACGAAGCGATGCGATGGATGCGGAAAGTTCTTCGACAGATGAGTTGGCACTCCATTCAATAATTGAAGCGCAGACTTCGTCGGTGGCATCTTTCAAATTGAGCACGCGTTGGCCTCCAGAATGTTTCAGTTACTGTTTGGCGTTCAGAATTGCCCACGCGTGGCGAGCGAAATGGCCGCGCATGTCGCGAGTAAATTTCTCGAGGATTTCTCTGCCGAGGTCCTCGTGATCACCGCACCGGTAGAGTGCCCGGGCGAGGGTGATCTCGCGCAAGGCGATACCACGATCCAGGGAGTTCGTATTCTCGCTGATCATACGCGGCTTCATCAGCACTTCGGCAATTGCCTTCGCGCCCCGCGGATCACCGATTGACTCGAGCGCACGGGCCACCGCGCGGTGATGCGAAAAGGCGTGTTTAGCCTCCAGCGTCTTCATCTTTTCCAGGATGGGCGGCAGAGCGCGCCGGTCGCGGCTGAGCCCCAGCGCATAGATAAATGAATCCAGCCGGCTCATGGAATTTCCAAATTGTCCCATCCCTTTGAAGTTCCAGCCGGTGTCCCATTTATCAAAAGATCTCACTTTTTCGATTAGCGTCTGGATGCCGGTAGCGTCTCCGAGGATGCCGAGCAACTGTGCGTAGATGAGTCGTTCTCCGCTTTCCTTCTCTGAGTCTCTCCACGCTTCCTTGAGCAGAGGGACGCTCTGTTTCGGCTGGGCGAGTAGGACGGCCGCGCCTTTATAATTATTCTTCACTTGCAGGACTGCCTCCTGCACCTTCTCCTCGGGCATGGGAAAAGTGTCGACGGCATAGATGACGTCTTCCGGCAGCGCACCGATCCCGGTCAGGTGTTTCTGCAGTTTTCGAATGTTGATCTCGCGAAGGGGAACGTTGCCCTTCACCGCGTAGGACGCGGCGACGCCTGCCGCGTAGCCTTCGTTCTGCAAATCCGCCTGCATGCGGATCACGGGCACGACATCCCGGTGGGCACTCGTTCCGAGACCTGTAACGAGAATTCCTTTCAACCCGCGCGGCAGCAGGCAGCGGTATGGTGTGTAGGTATAGATGGTGCGCTTCTTGGATGGCGTCTTGAGCGTGAACAGTGGATCGATGGTGAAGCCGTGCGTATCGAAATTCGTTCGGGAATAAACGATGCTGTCCGGGTATTCGCGCTCGTTCATGAAATCGAGAACAGTGAGCGTGTAATCGCCGACAATGCGGCGTCGCTCGCGAGTGTCGATGAATTTGCCGCTATCGAACGAGTGGTGCTTCTTACGTACCGAAACGAAGAGATTCCAGACGTCGATCATGTCCGTCTCGTCACTGAAGGTGAAATCCGTATTGGCGTAGCTTGCCCCGAGCTCTCGTGGTGGCAGACCCGTGCCCTGCATGGCGAGGTCGGTGCCATCGATATAGATGGTCTGTGCGCCCGCAGCAGCCGCAATGTCACTGTTGCCGGTGGAATCGATGACCGCCCTGGCCAGTACGGCGCCTCGGCCCTGAGGGGTCGAGACGATGACGCCGCGCACCTGGTTGTCCTTATCGACAATGGCGCCGCAGCCCAGCGAGCCGAACCAGACATCCGCTCCTGCTTTGCGCAATGCGGTACGCCACCATTCCATTTTCTCCTCGATGCCCCAGCGACTCTTGCCACCCAGGACCTCCAGGGTGAAGCCTTTGCGATAGCCGTAGTAGTAGCCGGCAATCGCGCCCATGGTGCCTACACCACCGAGCCCGTATTGATACTCGACAACCAGTGTCTTCATTCCCTGCCGGGCCGCGCCAATGCCGGCCGGCGCGCCGCTGGTCCCACCGCCGATGACCACAACATCATAGTCACCGATCACCGGTATAGGCCGGTTCGACTGGGTCAGCGTTGGCAGATTCTGAATGGGCCGGATTCCCGCAAGGCTCTCACGAATTTCGAGACCTGAATCGATGTGCCCCTCCGGACCGAACACGACTGGCTTTGACGGCATCTCACGTGAAGCCGCCTCTTGAGCGGCAGCCTTGCCGATGCGTTCACCGGCTTTCATTAACGCCAGTGGACGGGCGAGTTTCGCTGCGTGGTCTCGCGGGATATCCGCGCAGGCGCCGAGGACAAAAAGCCCGGAGAGACCTTCAGGCTTGAAGGCTTCCAGGGGCATCTCGCCTTCGCCCTGCCACGAGACTTCGCCTTGAATGGGGTCCGGAGGCACCTCGATGAGTTCTTCAGATGTGAACTGTTGCCCTGGATGCCAGGTCATGTCTCTTGCCTTCTGATTGGCCTCGGCCCAGGCGCCGGGCGAAGTGTTCTTCAAGGGGATGCGCAGGCTGTACTCGATGACCGAATACTGCTTGCCGCTCTTGTGGTAGGCCGGCTCGATGATCCGTCCATTGATTCGTGGAGTGTCTTCCAGTGCCTCGCCGCCAATCACTACCCTTTTGAAGTCTCGCATACCCGCGGGATAGGTGATGCCCTTCGCCCCTGCAAGCCGCGCCAGCCGTGCGCGTGCAGTCGCATCTATCACCGTCTTGGCAATGACTGCCTGCCGGCCGCCGCGGTTCGTGATCACGATGCCGGCGATCCGGCCGTTCTCATCCACCAGCAGATCCGTCGTGTAGCACCAGAAGAGGAATTTTACCCCCGCCTTGATCAGCGCATCATCGAGGGTCCGCTTCACATGGAGCGGCGTGGGCATCGGTCGCGCTTGTTTTTCCTCGGCTTCGATTTCCTTCTTTTCGCCCTCTACTGCGATTTCACCAAGAAGGTGGCGGGCGACTCGTTCGGTCTGCTCCACTTCGAATTTGAGATACCTCGCCTCGGCCTTGAATTCCGTTGCTATATCGATGCAATCATTTTCGAAGCCTCCGTCCTTAAGTTTCGGATTCTCAGTCGTGCCGCCGGCCTGCCAGTCCTTACCATCCCTGCTCCAGGAAACCTTCACTCGCGCCACTTCAAAATCCTCGGTCCGCTGGTAGGCCAGCACGTGAGTCTTCTTGATCTTCTTCACCGCACCAAAGTCTGCCGTGATAACAACGTTTCCTCCATATTGAACGCTCTCTTTGGGAGCGTTGTGCCACCTCCAATCATTCAAGAAGCGCAGCCTGGGATCCGGGTGTACCCCCGACGCTTTGATACTCGTTGTATACTTGAATGGAATCGTGTTCTTGATCAAAGGAACGGAACCCGGAACGGAAAAGATCCTCATCGCAAGCTCGGATTCCGGTTCTTCTCCTTCCTCCAGCCAGAGCTGCAGCGTGGCAGTCATGTCATCGCCAAGATAAGAGCGCGGCGTTGCAAGAAAAACCTTCGCCCCTTCTGCAGCGGCACTGATCGCCGACTGAACAGCCCCCGTGCTGCCGCCGACAATCGCGATATCGACTTCGTACGCAATGGGCAGTTGGCGGGCGGATTCAAAAATGAATGTCTTCTCTGCGGACAGGGGCCCGAGGGCCAAAAGAAATAGAAGAGCTCCGTGCATGAGGGTCCTCTGTGAATTGAGTGATTCCTGAGAGCCTGATGTGGCCCGTGGCCACGGAGAGTCAATTATCTTCGACACGCGGGCAAGTGACGACCCCAACTCAAGGTTTCATCGTGAACTTGAATCCGGGCTCTATTCTGAACTCCGTTCCTTTCTTTGACAAGGCCGTCTGCCTGAACCAGATTTACTTGAGGGGCTCATCTTCCCTGGGCGCGCCGGCACCTTGCCGGCTTCTTCTCTCAACGCCTACGGCGTTGAGCCGGCTGGGAGCCGGCGCACCCAGGGGAATCTCAATCCAGGAAGATGGCGGTGATGTTTGCTGGGGTACGGGCTTTCCTTCCGTAACGGCCTTCTTTCGTGTCTTCGTCGGTGTAGGGCGGTTGCTCGAGCGTGAGGCGGATGCTGCTGGGGAAACTGAACTGAACGACGGTCATGCCTTGAGTGCCGTCGAAGGTGATGAGCTGTCGTTGCCGATTTGGAGAGTCGAGTGGACTCAGATGCAGGCTCTGTTTGGCACCCGTGCCGAGGAGGATCGTCATCTGGTGTTCCTTCTCATCCGCGACTTTGAAATCCCATGAGGCGGATTGGGTGGTCTTCTGACCGGCCCAGAGGGAGCCGCCGAGGAAACCTTTGGGGCCGGTGCAGCTTTGGTCGTCGAGATACATCAAGAGATGCCTGGGTTTCGAGCCGGCGTAGAGGCCGTCTTTGAATCGGCCAGGTATGTCGATGGTGGCCTCAAAAGGGGCGGTGACGTTGATGAGGGGTTTGTGAGAGCCCCACCACTCTTTTGCCTGGTGGCGGAAGATGATGTAGCCGTGACGGCCGACAGAGCGGGTCGACAATTGGCCTTTACCGCTCCAGGTGATGGCGGCGCAGGGCTCGCCTGATTTCAGCTTAGTGGAGTCGATGTCCAGGAGTCCCATGACGTGCGACAGGACATCGACCTTATCGCCGCGAGCTCGTATGGTTTCTTCGAAGCTCTTTTGGGCGACGAGATTCAGTTCGCCCCACAGGCCGGGTTTCAGGAGGGATTCCTCTGGGGCGTCGAAGAGCATGGTGGTGTTTTTGTTGCACCAGTAGAGACGCTTGATGGTTGTTGTGCCGTTGCCCAGCAGCACACCGATATCGCCGGCGAGTTTCTGCGGCGCGGAATTCAAGCCGAACAATTCCAGGGGCACGGCGGCTTCATAGGCGTAGCCAATTCGAGTTTGGATTCCCAGCCGAAAGACGACGTTGCTGTTGGCAAAGGCCATCCCGACTCGCCCTTCGGCCAGGCTTACCTGCTCGCTGACGTCGGCGATGTGGTCGAATTTGACCGTGCGGTTGGGCGAGGCGATTTCTGCGACGTGTCCCTTTCTTTCAGATCGCTGCTCGTAATGAATGGCTCTCAGTTTGCCGTTGACCTTGCTGATGAGCAGCCGCTGGTCGCCTCGTTGCGCACTTGTCCTGGTGTTGGCCGAAGTGGAAATCATGATGTCCAGCGCGCCGCCGGTTTTGAACATGCCCTGCCACGGGTCGGTACCGGAATTCTTCAGCAGGTCGCGATGGAGCGTCTTCCAGGCGGCGCAGAATTTTCCGTCGGCGATCCGAAATGCGCCTTCAGTTGTGTCGTCGATCCTGAGCCACTCCGCATCGGCCCAGTCTGCCAGATTGCCGTCGACGGTTGGCGTTTGGGTGGCGATGGTGATCGTCGCCTTCGTCTTGCCTGCGTCTGATTGTCGTGCGACTTCGGCCTGCGTGAACCAGTCCAGACATAGGTCGACGGTTCCTTTGGTGACCTCAATGTTGGTGTCTTTCAGACGCCGGATGCTGTTGAGTCCGTCCACCCGGACAATCGAGCTGGTGTGATTCATCGCCTGCACATAGACGTTGCCGTCGCTGGTCGCAGTGATGGTCTGGTAGAAACCTTCGCCGTCGCTGGTGTTGTCGTTCAGTTTCATGCCGCGGCTGGCAGTGGGCGGATTGGGTTTGGAAAAGTAGCCGTGCTTGAACAAGGACGCGACAAAGAATCCGTCGATGGTGAACAGATAGATCTGGCCGGAGTTTGCGTTTAAGGCCCAGAGCTCTTCTTTGCCGCCGGCGACCTTGAAACTCGGCCCAATGATCTTGGTCGTGCCGATCAGTTCACCGCTTTTTGGAGTGCGGTTGACGGGGTAGCTTTGGGAAGCGTGAAGTCCCGTCCACTGGTTGGGGTAATACCAGCGTTTCCCATTCTTTGTGATGCCACTCGCCGAGCCGTAGGACTTTCCGGGTGCGGCGAAGGCGGCAAAGCCCTGCACGGCGAAGTCTCCATGCTGGCCCGGAACGATGGCTGTGTAAGGAAGAGGCAGTCCCAGCGGGCAGACGTCTTTGGCTTTCTTCAGGTCGTAAACGGGCACGCCGCTCGCCGTAAATTTTTCGGGAGCGATCCGGAGACCATCAGCGGTGATGAACGTCAGTCCGTCATTCTGATTCAGGCCTCCGACCTTTCCCGGTGCGAACGTGACTTCATTCACCTGAATCTTCTGGTCGTCGTTCGTATCCGACCAGGCGAACAGCAGCGCGTTTTCATAGGGCGGCTTTCTGTCATAGACCCACTGCTGATTTGTGGGGGCGTGGAGGTCGATGTCTTGTGGGATTCTGTCTTTGAACTCTGGCCGCTTGAAGATGTCCCAGTAGTTTACCTGGCCGAGAGCCGCGACTGGTTTAGCGATGCCTTCGACCATCAGCCACACGCCGGCAATCAGCGGCCCCATCGTTGGGCGGGATGAATAGGTATTGGTCATGTATTGGCGGCCGTCCAGATAGACCGGCGTCTCCGGATTGCCGCCGGGGCCGCGCTGATGGTTAGGCAGAATCAGAGTGTTTGGATCATCGCGGCGGTAAAAGATGCTCTTGACCTTGTCATTGCCCTTTTTCCAATCCAGCTCGAACTCCATCCCGAAATAGTAGAAACGGGTCTTGTCCGTGGGATCGAGTTTGCCGCCGCCGCCATATTCGGTCGGGCCATAGAAGGCGGTTTTGAATTGGCGGTCTTTCGTCCAGAGGCTCACCCGCTTTGGCTGGTAATCCTCTTCCGCGACCCAGAGCTCGCCCTGAGGCGTAAGTGCCATGCCCATGGGATGGTGCATCTTTTCTTCGTCATAGGGCCCGTTCGCAGGTTTGCCCGGCTTACCGATGACGCACAGTTTCTCGCCGGCCGGAGAAAACACTTTGACCTGATGGCTCTGACCGTGATCGGAAATGAAGATGTTGCCGTCTCTGCTGACGACGATCTCTTTGGGATCGTCGAGTCCTTCGGCGATGAGAGTCTGCTGGTCTTTCAGACTCACGCCGTGTTTAGCATCGGGAGAGACTGAACACCGTACGAGTTTGCTTTCGGACAAGATGAGAAGTCTGCCGGCCGCATCGAACGTTATCCCTTTCGGGCTTTCGAAGTCGAGCGTCGCCAGCCGCTCTTCGATGGGTTTGCTGGCATTGGGATCAATCTTCACAAAGACGATCTGGTTCTTTATCGGAAAGCTGATCGCTGCAAGGCCGTTGTGAACGGCGAGCCCTCCGACGGGATAGTCCACGATGTAATGACTCTTGTGGTGCGGGATGTCTTCCTTCGGCGAATACAGCACCTTGTTCTGCTGCTCGCCAATGCCCACCAGCGTGACATCACCGAATCGAGAAGCACCGAGGCCGTAAGCGATGAATTGAGTGGGTTGGTTGGACTTGTCGAGACACAACCGGGTGGCGCCTGCCCAGCCCCTGCCGATTCCTCTGACTCCTCTGATCTTCCTGCCGCTCAGGTCTGTCCAGACCAGACCGTGCGCGCCCTCGGCGAGAGAACTGCCGATCAGGATTCTTGGCTCAGCGCCGGGAACATAAAGCACACAGCTCGGCGGAGTGTGATCCGCAAGCCACTGACCCCTGGCATCCGCCGTGCGCCAGGGAGGATTGATCGGATTGTAAGGCGAAAACTCATAGACGAGGTCGACCTTGTCACGGATGAGCCCGCGGATGCGGTAGGTGCCCGGCGCGACGAGGCTGCCGGTCGCATCATAGTTGCCGTGCGGGCCGATGTTTGCTCGGCCGTGATCATCCATACCGTCCCAGTAGACCGTGTGCTCTCCGGCCTTGAAGAACGTTTCGCTGACCAGGTTGCGGACGCGGCTGCCATTGCGGTCCTCGATGACGAGGGTGAGGTAGCTGTCCTTTGGGAGGGTGAGCGGGATGGGTACGGGTGGTTTAGGGTCGCCGACGAGTGGGGTAAGGGAGAGGCTGGCGAGGACGAGGAGGCTCACACGGAGGCACGAAGGCACGAAGGAATTTGGGAAGGGACTTTTCATTGGTGGGTGAGTGTACTTTATTGCTTTTTGTCTTTGTTATCCGCTTGTGATGAATGTTGGGATGACGGTGGATCGTCGACGGAAAATGATGGTGCTAGGGGACTCGCTGCGCTCGTTTCGTCAATTGTCTTAACAAGTCTTCTCCCGCAATCGTAGCTGCGGCCCCTCGCCGCAGAAAAGGCGACCAAAGGTCGCCAGGAGTGCCGACTGCGGCGAGAACCCTCCGCCACGCACAAGCTGGCAGCCGCTTGTGGCCACGATTGCTTGCCTAAGGCAGCAGAGCCGCACCGATAGGGGTAGGGAAGGCGCATTGGATTGCGCCTCCCCTGAATCTTCAGACCGTCAGCCTGTGGTCTCCCCGGACGCGCCGGCTCCCAGCCGGCTGGCCAACGGTGGTGTCTATTCAATTCTGACTTTGGCCGCTTTGGACGCCTCTGACCGGTTCCTCCAATTATCCTCTGCGACGACTCGGTAGTAATACAATTGATCCTTTAAGCCTACATCCGAGAAGCTTGGTTTGAGGGTGGTGCCGATCAGGGTTGCCTGGGATGGCTGGAAATCAGGGCGGTCGGAGCGGCAGACATGGTAGCGCGTCACGCCCTGAGGGGCGGCGGATTTCGTCCAACTGAGTCTGGCTGTAACATCCTCGCCCGCCTTCGCAGGCGGTGCATGCGTCCTTGTCGATCTTACCCAGACGATCTTGGACGAGCCCACGCCGACGATTTTCAGGTTTCTCGGTGTCGATGGCTTCACCGACGGGCGATTGCCTGATGGTGGAGGAGTCCAGTCTGGAGTGTTGCTGAGTAGTAATTGATCGACAAGGATGCCGGTGTCCGAAGTCGTGAACGCAAGTTTTATTGAGTCGGATGGGAGTTGAACGAGAGGCTCCGTCATCTTTACCCACGACCATCCTCCATTCACTTGTCGGTCGATGACGATCTCGCCGGACCGCGTTCCGTTCAGTGAGACCTTGAATCGGCCGCTTTCCTCTGGGTGCCGCTTTTTGACCCGTGCCCAGATGGTGTACTTTCCTGCTTTGGGAATCCGCACGGTTTGGGTCGCTCTGGCCGTCAATCCTTCGCGTAGGCGGGCACGGTAAAGTAAGTCTCGGTCGAGGATGCCGACTGCGTAGGCGTTGGATGCTGTCGGCTGGTCGAACCACGGCTCGAGCGGTTTGGTGAAATCGCTGAACTCAGCCTCGCAGTAGATTCGTATCGGCCCGGCGCCGTTAAGGGAAACCTCGTTGGAGAAGGCTCTGCTTTCGAGTCCTGAATGTTCGACTGACGTCACGACATAGAATCCGTCATCGGAGATTTCGTATCGAGTTCCTTGCGTCGGCGTTGCAGTGATGCGGCGGTAGTTCTGGCCGCTGCTCGTGGTGTGATAGACGTGGTAGCCGGCAATCTCGTGGGGGTATCGGGGAGGACCCCACTTCAATGTTGTCTTCTGCCCCTTTCCGAATTCAAGCTCAAGTCTGACTGGCGGCAGCGGGTAACGGGCGATGGCAAAGTAGACATCGGCCTTCGACGCGGGATTGTCCGAGAGCATGCCGGACGCGTAGGCCACCTTCGTCCCATCAGGGCTGGTGGCCTGGCCGGAAAAGAAGACTGCCTTGCCCGGTTTTCTTAGCCTACGCCACTGCAGCCGTTCACCATAGTCATGGTAATTCATCGACACGATGGGCCACATGGACTGATGTCGAGTGTCGAAAAAGAAAAGCGGCAAGGGGCGCAGGTCGCCGCGGGCAGTTCCGAAGTCGCGATGCCAAACCCATTCGGGGTGTTCGAGATAAGGGAAGTTGCCCAGATGCCATACCTCGCCGGTGAGGAGAGACTGGACAGCCATGGCGCTGGTCTTATGCAGCATGTCGATCTGCAGCTCGCGGGTCGGGTCGAGAGCTTTGTGCCCGCCTCCCATGTTTTCAGCTCGGCGAACCAGGGTGCCGTCAGAGAGAACACGCCGCTTGATGCCCGGCTTGAGACCTTCTATCACCTTCCGGGCTTGCCCGATGGTCGGCGTCGCCCTGATCATCCAAATCTGGCCTGGGTTGATGCTGTTCTCCGGTGTCTTCTTGAACGAATTGTGCAGGTGCAGCCAGTTGAGGATGTACGAGACATACCAGTGGCCGTCGGTATCGATCGACCAGAAAGGATCGTTCAGAAAATCCTTCGTAGGATCGTCTGATTCGGTCTTAGTCTTGATCTCACGAAACTGTTTACCGTGTGAATCGGAGACGGCCAACCGGCGGCGGTCGTTGGAAATCCAGAGGCACAGGTGATTCGTATCCGCATTGACGAACGTGCCTGGTTCGTCGCTCGGCATCTTCACCAGGCGCCAGCCGTCGCGCTTCGGCAGATGGATGGTCGCGGACGCACCGGAAATCACATTCGTCAGGCCGTAGCTGTTGGCCACGTATTCCGAAATCATCCAGTCGGTGGAGTCACGGTCGCTCGGCAGGTGATCGCGCATCCACTTTGCCGGCCAGGGGAGATATCGGGAATCGATCCTTTTAGCCTTGAACGGGCCGTATCGCCGCGATCCATCGGCTCGCAGCACGTGGCCGGGCGAAGTCAGGAAAAAGTATTTACCGTCGCTGGTGAAATTCGGCGTGCCTGGATATTGCAGCCGGGACTTCAGCCCCTGCGATACGAGCCACACTTCCGCACCCGTCCAAGTGTCCACGAACGCGGCGAAGCCAGGCCGGTCGTAATGCGCCGCCGCATTCAGTGTTGTCAGGCCATGAATCGGATCGGCGGGCAGATTTTGTCCCCAGCGGCGTTCCTGACGAGTGTCACCAAGTCGAAGGATTTCCACCGACTTGAAGTGCATAGTTCCGCCGCCGCGCTTGATGTTGATGCGTGCGGTCACCGCGCGCGGTTCGCTGCCGTTCTCGATGACGAAGGGAACTTCGTGAGTTCTGAAATCGTCCGAACGGCCCAGCGGAATGGCGAACGCGCCGTAGTAAGGGGCGGTGAACGGAGTTCCCTCGGTGTCGTAGTCGAGCGCCCCTTCCACTGACATCTGGGCGACCCTGGCGTTGCTTCGCGCATGAATCCGAAAGACGTAATGGCCGGGCCGCGACAGCGCGACCTGTCGATGCAGCGCAGCACTGTTGCCGCAGGTGAGAGTAACGCTCCGGTCGTCCGGATTGTGCTTGAAGTCGCCGATGACCTGCCATCTGTTCCAGTCGGTCGTGGAGGCGGGGGCCTCCGCTTCGGCAGATGCGGGGATAGGGGCAGTGCAAAGCAGGAGATTAAGCAGGAAGCCCTGAACGAGATTCAATGAATGACTTGTCTTTGGTTTCACTTGTCTGTCTGGTAATTCAGGCACGAGACCGCGAGGACTCGCCTAATCTCACAGCCTTGTAACCGCACTCACGATTCCTCTTTCCCCGAATACGTCGTTTCACGCAGACGCTGAATCCGGTCTTTTGTCCAGGGGACAATGGATTTCTTGCATGCTTCGATGATGGCTTCACCTTTTTCTTTGCTGGCGAGTGACGGATAGCCGAGTGCGCCGTGTTCGCTGAAGCGGCACATCCCCCACATCGTCAGGTCGGGACGGGTGAGTGGAAATTCGCTTTCGTCGGTCTGGATATCCTCATGGCGTTCCTTCACCAGGTCGGGGCGGATGGCCATCAGCACGGAAGTCTCCCATTCGCCGGCATGAATTTCCGATGCGGGTGCATCCATCTTGATATTTGGCCGGCCGTGGCCGTATCCGTTCATGAGCAAGATGCGGAGGCTGCGTTCCTGTCGATTGATATGTCGCGTAACCGGGACAAGACAGTGATTGCCGCCGTGGCAATTCAGAAGAATCAGGATGCGAAAGTCCTGCCTCTCGATGTCGTCGGCCAAATCCCGAATCACCTGCATGAGAGTCTCCGGCTTGAGCGTCATCGAGCCACGAAAGCCGGCATGTTCCATACTCGTCGTGATGCGAAACGTGGGCAGCAGTGCGCAGTCGAGTACCTCCGCGAGGAAGCAGCCCCAGTAGTCAGCGATGATGCTGTCCGTATCCAGCGGCATGTGATGCGAGTGCTGCTCGCAGGCGCCGATCGGCAGAATGCAGATATCCGTCGGGTGATCCGACCATTCAAAGGATGTGCTGTTCGCGTCGACCATGTTGGTTGCTCTGTGCGGATTCGGAGTTAAGGAGTCGAGGGTTGCTTTGGGTAGTTCATCATTCCTGGTACTTCAGATCAATGGGCAGTTCTTTCTGCTGGCCGCTGATCGTTTCTGTCACCACCACTCGATGCAATCCCGTGTCGTTGAGCGCGGTTGGGATGACGTGTTCCGCCTGTCCATTTTTCAAGACGACAGTGCGCGCGTAGTGACGGAGTCGTCGGCCATTGGGGACAACGAGCTCAACGTAACAGGTGGTCATGAAGTCGGGCGCTGGCTGGATTTGGATTTTGAGTATCAATGGATCGCCGGCCCGATTCGTCGTTGCCGACAGTTCTGCCACCAACGTTCCCATCGGAACTGGCAGGGCCGCAAGGATTTTGGGACGGGCGGGATTCAGACTGAGCTCGAATCTTTTACCCGTGCCCAGCTTCTTTCGGTCGCGAATGTCGTAGACGACAGACGACACTGAGAGCTGCAATGTGTAAGTCTCGGGCTCGGCATCGAACATGGAATCGCGAGCGCCGATTGCCAGGAGCGTGGCCGACCCGCTTTTGTATGTGAACAGTTCCCAGCCCGTGGCCAGCCGCCCGTCTGAGTGCTGGAGCGACCATCCCTTGTTTACTTTGGATTTTTCAACGAGGGACTTCACCAAATCAGAAGTGGTCGTCTCCTTCCATTTGCCACGCTGCAGCAGCGAACCACTTAAGAAAACGTGGCCTTTTCCGACAGGCCGCACCTCTCCCTCTTTGAGGCCTGCGAAGAGCTCATTCAGTAAAGCGCGACCATTTGGACGCAAGTTCATCGCACGTGTGCCGGGCTCGGCGTCGGCGACAAGGGTACCTCCGTTCTCTACGAAACTGCGAATCGCCTCTGCCATCGCCGGCGACATACACTCGGTGCGTGGCAGGAAGAGCAGCTTGGCGCCGCTCAACGCACCTTCTTCGAGTTGTCTGGCGCTGACGTAGTCGAACTGCCAGCCGTGATGCCGCATGTTTTTGTACACGCCTTGTGTTGCGCGCAGCCAGTTTCTGGGGCCGTCCTTTTGATCCTTTACATAGGCCGCATACATGTCGGCCATCGAGTAGAGCACGCGGATGCCGTAATTCTGAAACTCGTAGTTGCGGAAGAGATGAAATAACCCGCGGCGCACTTCGTTGGCCATCTTGATCGTGTTGTGGAAGGGCGGCAGTGGCGTGTAGCCGGGGTCGAGGCATGAAGTGGCGTCTTTGAAATATTGTCCACGCCACCACATCTTTCCATTGGCGCCGCGGAAGAATTCCAGCCAGGGATAGCAGACGAATTCGAGGCGGTGCTTGTATCCAGAGTAAGTGCCCTGTATCACGGCACGGTGCGCATCTCGAGGGCTGAAGGCTCTCATGAGGTCTTCCCAGCGCAAGTCCTGATACTGGTTGTTGAAGGTCGCCCAGGGGAACATGCGCAGGGCATCCAGGCCCCGCTCCGGCTGTGGCGGATAGAAACTGCTGAAGCCGATGGGGGCGTCGGGTGCAACACTGTGAACGGCGCGGCGACAGATGAGATGTGCATTGTTAAACGTCCAGTCCGTGAATCTCTGCCGGTCGTACCACAGCACCAGCTTGCCGGAGTCCATCTTGGCATCGGCGAAGGTTGGCCACATGACTCCATCCCAGTCTTTAAACTGCGAACCGTATCGGTTGTTGAGTGTCCCGATATCTTTGAACTGGTCTTTCAGCCATTTGCGAAATTCACGGATACAGTGCTCCGAATGGCAGGTGAGGTTGATCATGTTCTCGTCGCCGAGGCTGTAGCCGACGGGCGAAAACGGTTCCGAATCTCGAACCGCCTCTTGCAGTTTTTTGGTAATCTGCTCGACCCACTTTGGATCGTTGAAGCAGGGCTTACTCACCGGCCCGATGGATTTCACTTTGTCGTTCGAGGTCTTGATGCCTTCCAGATCGAGAGCGGCGTCGATCTTCTTCGTCTTCGGATCGAGCGCGCCCGTTTTGAACTGAGAGGTCGAGTTTCTCGCCGCTTCATCCACCTCCTGCTGAATCCGACGCTCCCGTTCCTCGATGCTCTCACGCCACTGCGCAAGGCGAGTGATATATGGCCAGGGCCGCAGATTGGAGGACGCCAGTGTGATGCTGGGCGTGGCCGCGGTGACGCCAAGCTCGTAATAGCGATCCATCAGCAACTGCCGGTAGTAGTAATGCGAGGTGTCCGTCCAGAGCACGTAGTTGTAGTTGTCCACCGGTGGCATCTGAACGAGGAATGAATGGTCGTAGTCAAAGATCCGCACATCGGCCTCACGGATGATCGCCCGTACATGATGCATGGGGACGAGCGCGGTGAAGGCCGGCACATCAATGGCAAAGACCTTGCCTTGCTCGGTGGACTGCCGATGCAGCACACGATTCAGATTGTCGAGGATTTCGATCGTGATGGACTGCCTCTTAGTCAACGGCCCCCTGAGACTGACTTTCCCAGTGATGCGTTCGCCCCTTCGATAAAACGGTTGGAACTCGAAGCTCCGGACACTGTTCGCAGCGCTCGGCTTCACCGAAATCGCGTCCCAACTGACCACTTTGTCGCCTTGCATCAGCCGCGCCGCCACGAAATGCCGACCGCCTTCCGGCAAGAACGGCATATCCAGCGCAATCGTGTTCTCACCAGGTCTCAGGGCGATATCCTTCTGCCGGCGCATGCGTTCATTCCGCAACTCGTCGAACACCATCAGGTCGATGCGCGCACGAGGCATGGCGACTTCCGACTTCAATTCCACCGTCAAACCGCGTGGCGTCCCCGACAGCGGCTGCTTTCCGAATTCCAGTCGCATCCGCCTTATCGTGGACTTTGGTTCCTTCTGCGCGGTGTAGACGACGGCCTTCGCCAGATGGGCCGTGTGGAATTCGTAGAGCACTCGTTTCCGGCGTTTGCCTTCCATGCCGACTTTGGGCATGAGGGCAGGGGTAGAGGAGTGGAGGCGTGCCTGACCAACGCCATAGATACTGACAACGCGCCCCTGTCCGAAAGTCGTTTCGCTGACGCGTATGTTCGTTTGCATGGCTTCTGGAGTCATGCTGAGCCTGACAAACTTCCCCGCAGACTGCGCCGGTGGTGCTTGCTCTTCCTTTTCATCGAATTCGAGTTCTTCATCCTCTTCGTCTTCCTCATCCTCGCCGTGGGCCAACTCCTCCGGCTCGATTTTGACGCCTCGGAATTCTTCAGCTTCGAGTATCTTCGGCGCACTCTCCATAAAAGCCTTGTAGCCATTGGAATCGGTGAACAGCGCGCCCGTGCCCGCCTTGACTCTTCGAGCGATTTCCAGCTTCATTTCTTTCGGCAGAATGAACCAACTGACCGCGATGATGATCACGTCGTATTCTCTGTCTGGGGCCAGCTTGCTCATGTTGAGCTTGAGAGTTTCTTCTCGGGTCAGGAAAAAATACTCGCCGATGAACTCATTCGGGCCGGAAGAGATCATGGTGTCGAATTCCATGTCCAGCCGCTGAGAGAGTTCGATGGTTTCGCGGTGGCGCATCAGCGAAGCCAGCACAAGGACTTTGAGCTTCCCGCTGACGAATGGCCTGGCCCACTTGATATGAGGCGAAACATAATCCGTGCTGATGCGATCGAACGGCTCACTCTCAGGCATGGCCTTATGAAAGCCCTTCTTTGCCTCGCATATCGACGCAAAGACAATCACGAACATCAGAGATAAGGAGATTGATTTCATATTAGTAGCTGTTTCGGATACGCATCGTAGCCGCAAGCTGCCAGCTTGCGTGCCTTCGAGACGGCATCTGGATGCCGTTTCTGACAAGCAAGCTGGCAGCTTGCAGCTACGGCTCACCCTCCCATTCATATATTACCGCCACTAGCTCATTCCCTCGGACGGGCCCGCTGAAGTCTCGGTCGTAACGGTCTCTTCCTGTGCCCGCTTCACTATCCATCGCTTCCTGAATCTGGTCGAGCGGGCCAAGCTTGAAGACGACCCCGTCGACCGGGCTGGTGAGCAAATCGGGACGGCCGGTGTCGTGACGAAGCAGTCGAGCGAATGGCCGTCCCTCAGAAATTTCATCCCCCGGCATGACCAGCGGGAGAAAGACCGCATCCGACGGCGAACGCACCTCGACCTCTCTGGCCTCGGCGATGTTGACCTGGCGTGGGATTTCCGGTTCGCCCGGCAACATGCCCGCATGCTTGAGCAGATTCTGAATGGCCCTGCAGCCGAGCTCGACCTGATCCGGAAACACGCGCTGCTGTCCGCTCAGCTCAATGGCATAGCCGATAGCATGTCCCAGCCTCCGAGCAATCGTTGGGGCATAGCCAACGTATTTGTCCAGTGGAAAAGCATCCAGGATCCTCACCACACTCAGACCCGATGCCCGGCCCATCGGCACGAGCGCGTCGCCATCCCTGCTGAACAACGCCGCGGGCGCCTGCCATCGTTTCCAGCTATGCAGGTCGAGACACCAGTCGCAATCGGACAGTCCATTCTCCCAGATCGCCCAGGCCAGACGCTCGATGTAAGTGCCGTCCGGCCTCCCCGGCCAAAGCAGGTTCATATTCTTCTGCGAGCCGTCGTCGAACTCCGGATACTGCCGCCCTTCCGCGACGCACACCGGATTCGCCACCGGCACGGCCAGCACGGTTCCCTTCAGTTCTGACAAGTCCAATTGCTGAATAAACGCATCGAGCGCCGCGCAACCGTTCAGCTCGTTCCCGTGCTGCCCCGCCAGCAGATGAAACACCGGCCCATCCTCGCTTCCCCGCAGAATAAATAGCGAAAGTACTGTTCCATCGCCGTCACCAAAATCTACAGGGATTCGTAAGAGTCCTGGGTCTCCTGAAGCGACATCCTCGATCGCATTTACTTCCGGCCAGTTTTGATGGGTGTTCGGAGACATGGTGTTTTCGAGTGTAGACAGAAACAAAGGCTTCCTGACCGGCCATATTGTAGCCGCGGCGTCTTACTGCAGAAATCCGGCGGTGAGACGTCGCCGCAGACGAAGATGGTCTGCGAGAGATTCCACTCCGACGGGTCGCCGTCGACCTTGACGTTGCCGGTGGCGGGTAAGACGCTCATCCCGTGATTCTCGGTCGGCATGGCGCTGACCTTGCCAATCAGACGCGTTGACAGGCATAAGCAAAAGAGCGCCATCATCATCTGTCTCGTATCCTGTTTTCTTGAACTGTTCGAGTTCCCGGGCACGCCGGCACCCTCGCCGGCTTCTCTTTCCAACGCCTGCGGCGTTGAGGCCGGCTGGGAGCCGGTGACCGGAAGACTTCGGCGTTCCCCACATTGGATCGCATTGCCCTCACCACCGACCGGACACTTTCGCTTCGATCCAGTCGAGTTTGTGGTCGTTTCTCCGTTTTTCGCTTATCTGAAGAAGTCTTTGTCCTCTTCTCGGAGGTATTCGGACGCCTTGTTCACGTTAAACTCGACGCCAAGGCCGGGCCTATCCCACACGGTCACGTGGCCGTCCTGAAGCAGTGGATCGGGCAGACCGTCCACGATGTCGTACCACCAATCGGGCCGGCCGGCCGGGTACTCGTAGGCAATGTAGTTTTGCGGCATCGTGGAGCAAACGTGTGTGAGCGCCGCCATGCCGAATACGCCGTCGATCGTGCCGTGCGGCGCCATGAGGATGCCGTGCAGATCCGCGTATTCTGCGATCCACTTCAGTTCCGCGATGCCGCCTACGTCGGCCGGATCCGGCCCAATCACATTCACCGCCCGAGTTTCGATCAGCTCCCGGAAGTTCTGGCGCAGGTAAATCTGCTCGCCGGTGTGGATGGGCGTGGTCGTATTGATGGTGATATCCCGATAGACGTGCGCCAGCGTAAACGGCGTATAGTCGCCCGCGATCGTGTCCTCCAGCCACATGATGTTGAACGGCTCGAGCGCTTTGGCGAGCTTCAGGGCATCGACCGCGGTCATGCCCGGCCCGCAGTCAAAGGCGAGGCCGACACGGTTCTTCACCACGCTCTTTATTCGGGCGACATGGTCGATGTACGCGTCGAGCGCCTCTTCCGTGAGCAAGCTGCCGTTGTCTAACATCCAGGACGCCTCCGGCACCTGCGGATAGGTGTTGTACGCGGCTTCGTCAATGCCGATCGATTTGTAAAAGTCCGGCCCATGGAACACGCCGCCGCCCTTGACGATCGTAAAGCCCTCGGGAAGTTCGCGAAGGGCGAGGATGTTCTCCCCCTGTTTTTCCGGCGTATCGGCCACGGGGTGGGGAGGATTCGGGTTGCGAAAGCTCCCGTTGTAAACCCTGACCCTGTCGCGCACCTTTCCCCCGAGCAGCTTGTACACCGGGATGCCCGCGTCTTTGCCTGCGATATCCCAAAGCGCCATTTCAATCGTGCTTACTACTTTTCCCCACGGCTTAAACGCGCCTGCCCGCCGGATGCGGCGCATGACGAATTCCACGTTCGTCGGATCGCAGTCAAGGATCAGATCCTTGTAGTAAGGAATCAAGGGCCGTACGAAGTCTTTGCTCTCCTCCACTTCGCCGTACCCATCGATTCCCTTGTCGGTCACCACGCGGATGACAATATTGCTGCCGATAATTGCGCTCTTTACGTCGGTAATTTTCATGTCGGGTTCTCCTTTAGCAATCCGGCCTCATCTGTAGCTGGTTCTGAACTGCATCTGCCGGGGATTGTCGCGGAAGAACATTCAGGTGGCCACTGAAGCTCGGCGTCAGTCTCCTCTCGGCAATTCGCCGCCGCTTCTCACTTGCGGGCAGCTCGTAGACAACCGGCCTCAGACGCTGACTGAATCACCTCGACGTATCGGGCGGTCAAGGGCGCGGGCTAATCCTCAAACTCATCTCCGATGTCCTCGTCATCTTTGTCCTTTTCCTCAGTTTCGATTTCGAGCTTCGGTTTGCCCAGCGTTGGGTCGGTCTGGGCGAGGTATTCTTCGAGGTTGGTTTTGCCATCTTTGTCCGGGTCGTCGTTGGGGTTGGCTGCGGTGGCGGTTTTCATGTCGGGCCATTTGCCGAACCAGTACATCTCGAACCAGTTGGGCAGGCCATCGTTGTCGAGGTCGCCGTATTCGCTGTAACGCAGCATCGGCGTGTCACCAAAATCTTCTTTCCACAGGCCTTCGTCTTCACTCGACCAGCAGACCATGCCGTTGTCCTCGCGGAACGGGCGGCCGGTGATGCGTTCCGGACTTTCGAGACGGAGACCGACCTTGCCATCACGCACGAGCTCGACGATCACCTTTCCGGGCGTCACGGGGAACTGTTGCCGGTGGTAACCTGCGGGGACTTCGTATTGCCCATCCCGGCCGGGCAGACGAATGGTGCCCGGGCGCGGAAGGATGGACAGCACTTCGATGGCGCCGTTGATGAAACCGCCCTGCGCGAAGGGCCAGACTTTTGCGCCCTTGGGATACTTGCGATGCGTGATGAGGATGCGATCCCGATCGGTCTCCGGCTGCCTGCCGTTCTTGAACCAGTCGATGTGGTAGCCGGTCAGGTCGTAGATGCCGTAACGGGTATTCCAGGCGGGAGCGATGTTGGTGTTTTCGCCGTAATCGTTCCAGGTGGTCATCTGGATGAGCGTTGCTCCCTGCTCCCTCGCGCTGCGCCAGCAACCGTCCACCCACTGCGTCCCTGTCGGCCCGAAAAGTTCGTAAGGAATGTTCTCCTTCTGATACATGCCGATGGGACACGACCACTCTGCGCCGGCATTGATGGTGGCCTTGGCGATGGCTGGCAGGCGCTTGCCGAGAGCACCGTACCCTGCCCAGGTAAAAGCGCCGATGGCGTTGGCATGTTTGCCGAAGACCGATGCGGCCTTCACCTTGGCGTCGGCCGGCAGAACGCCCTTGGGCACTTCATGGAAGAAGTAGCCGAGGTCGATGTGAAAGAAGCACGGCTCGCCCGCGGTCTTCTCCCATTCCCTGAGCATGTCGCCCAGATACTTCCAGGCTTCCGGAGTGCCGCTCAGGCGTTTGATCTCCTCTTCCGATTTGCCAGGGAAACGGCGTTTCAGATATCCCCGAAAGAAGAAGCCCGTGCCGTAACCAAAGATGAGCGGTTTACCGTTGCGGCGTGCAAGCCTGGGACTCTTGCCGTGGCGTTCGAGCATGTACTTGATCGCATCTCCTCCTCCGCCGCAGGACGGGTCGAGGCAAATCGTGATCTTGAACGGATAGTCCTTCTTCTCTGCGACGGCGAAGAGCGCATTGAGCGTCTTCTTCGCATCTTTCTGCCCTGCCCAGGCATCGATCGCGAAACCGTCAATCCCAATCCGCATGGCCCGCCGGATTTCGAGGTCGGCGCTTTCTTCCGCAGTGAGTTTCTCGTCAGGCGGCAGAAGATCGTAATTGCGAACGTGTCCACCGCGCCGCATGACGCCCTTGCCGCGGTCGTGTCGCATCTTTGGCAACTGGGTGTGCCGATCCCAGACAAGTGGCCCGCTTCCCGCCGGCCAGCAGCCCATGTAGTGGGCATAGACGGCCTTTTCGATGGGTTGGGAAGGCTTTGGCTCTTCTGCATCTGCAAAGAAGGGCAACGCCAGCAACGTAGCTACAAGCAGCTTGCTTGTGGGCTGTCTTCCCTGGGCGCGCCGGCTCCCAGCCGGCTCTGGAAACCCCGGTGAAGATGCCGGCTGGGAGCCGGCGCGCCCAGGACGAACACAAGCCGACACTTTGTGGCTACGCTCAGAATATCGGTAACGACTTATCACCTTATTGATCCTTCGGTTCGGTTTTCTCAAGCTTACGAAATCCTTCCTCCGGCAGCACGACGCGCAGTCCGTAGTAGGAGTGGCCGGGATAATTCTGGCTGTTGAATTCGCGGTCGGTGGCGCGTTGGCTGTGGCCGTACCAACTCCATGTGCCGCCTCGGACGACGCGGTAGTTACTCGGTGTCTGGTTGCAGGGGTTAGTCTGCTTCTCTGCGGAGTAAGGGTACGAATACCAGTCGGTGCACCACTCGCCGGCATTGCCGGCCAAATCCATGACACCATCTCGGCTGGCGCCAACCGGGTACGAGCCGACCGCTACGACCCCCTGGTCTTCGGTGGCCGAGCGCGGCAGGCGCGCGCCGAGGGCTGACTTCAACTGGAAACGTCCGTGGACGCCCGGCACCGGTGCGTCATTTCCCCAGGGATAGGTGCGCCCTTCCCCTCGGCCGGTGGCCACGTATTCCCATTCGGCCTCGGTGGGCAGTCGGAAACCGTCGGCCTTCAGGTCTGCCATCCATTGCTTCTGTTTGGGCTTGTCTGGATTCGCCGCGCGGTGCTCGTAGACCGGGGTCAGCTCAGCCTGCTCCGAGAGCCAGTTGCAGTACTTGACAGCGTCCACCCAGGAGATGTGCAACACCGGCTCGCGGTCACGCCAGGAGTTACCGTTGCGGAAAGCGCGGTGCGCGGGATCGAAACGCTCGAACTCCCGGTTGGTGACTTCGTACTTGCCCATGGCGAAGCCGGAGAGCGTCACTCTGTGCCGCGGTTTCTCATCGGGTCCGCCTTTGTCCGAGCCCATGGTGAAGCTGCCACCAGGTATCCACACCAGCTCAGGCAGGACGCTGGACTTCACTTCCGGCGTGGCGATGGGTTCGACCTTGACCAGTTCGATGGCGTCCACCTGGACTGTCCCATAATCGTCGTCCTCCGGGCGCGGCTTGCCCCACATAACCCCCGGCTGCCATTGGAGCTTGAGCATGCTCGTGCCTTTGTAGAGCGACCAGAAAAAGGAGACGGTCTCAAAGCCACGGCCTTTGGTCGGCGGCAGCCAGGCCGGGATGAAGTAGGGATAGTCCTTCTCGGCCAGCCCCGCGCCATCGGCGAGCAGCGTCAGTCGTGCGTCGCCTTTGCTGGGATTGCGATAGATGATGCGCACGTTGTAGGTGGCGGTTTCCAGACCATCGACGGGCACGGTGAATCCGCTTTCCTTGACTTCTGCGTTCTCCACGGCCTTGGTGGCGGCCTGCTGCACGACCTTCGCTTCAGGGCCGAGCGTGCCAGCTTCGGCTTCCAGTCGCTTCACGACCGGGCCGATGGCAGTGCCGCTCGCCCAGGCGCGGTTGAGGTGGTGGTAACCCACGAGGCTGTTGCGTTCGTTCACCTGTTCCGGAGAGATGATCTGGCGACGGCCGAGCACTTCCGCCAGGATTTTATCGTCGCGCGTCAGCTTCAGACGCGGCACGCCCGGCACCATCGGCACCTCGGCATGCCCAACTCCGGCGGGCAGATTGAACTTGTGGGTTTTTCTCCCCAAACGCACTGACAGCGATGCAGGCGCGGCCAGAAAACTGTCGATATAGACCATGTCCTGAACGTCATCGTGAATCTGGTCGAACCGTCCCGGTTTCATGAGTGAGACATCCACCCATTTCTTGCCGTCCCAGGCGCGCCGCAGCCACTTGCTCCGGTTGCGGTAAGTGACGAAGAATCTGTCTTGAGTGATGGCAGGGCGGCGTCTGGACTTGAACCAGGCACTGGCGTACGCGGTGGCGTGCAGGAAGCTCTCGTCGCGGCTGTACTGGTAGCGCTCGGAGCCGGGCGGCCAGCGCATGGGCATCAGGGCCGAGTCTTCGTTGTAGTCGTTCCAGATCACGAGGCTGATCCAGTCGGCCCCGTCGTTGATTGCGCCCTCCCACATGGCGAGATAGCCGCTGAGCCCGCGGTAATCCTGAAGGTTGGCGCTGTTGTAATTCGGGATGACTCCGGCGGCGCAGATCTTGCCGAGCCTCTGAGTGGCGCGCCGCGCGGCCGCGTTGTCGCTGATGATGGCGCCCAGCTCCTCTGCATTGAACAGCATCAGCCCGTCCAGCTCGGGCGTGGTCGCGAACTCTTTCGCAAACGTCTCGATGCACGGCCGATACGCGAAGCGCGGCAGGAAGACGTTCGGTACCAGGCAGACCGGCACGCCCGCGGCCTCGATTTTCTTCACGGCCGGCGGGAAAAGGGACGCACGACAATAGCCTGAAAGCACGACCTCCCCCTCGTGGCGGAACTGATTGGGATGATCCTTGAACTTCATCACCATGTCGAAGACTTCATCCGCGAAGGGCTGCACGCTATATTCGGGGCACATGGCCAGCTTGAACCCCGTGCCGAGCTGTTTCGCCGCCTCGTAAAGACGCTCAGAAGAAGTCACGTAGTTCTTGTTTCTGTTCCACGTCCCGACGTCGAGCAGAAAGCCATCGATCCCGTGGCGCTGTGCCAGCTCGATCTCCTGCTTGTAGCGCTCCACGGAATTGCCGAAACAGACCATGTACCAGCAGAGCACCAGCTTCTCATCCGCGTCCGCCGCCGGTGTGGCAGAAGGCGTTTCTGCATGCGCTATCGGGATGGTCAGAGCCAGGCACACGAGAGACAAAACGACAGCGAGTCGGTTACGAAGCATCAGGAGTCTCCATTACGGTTCATTCGTGAATAATGCGAAAGCGGAGGCAGTGGGGTCACGAGGTTTTCACCCCGAATTCAACGGGGGACGCGGCACTCTACAACTTCCTGGGCGCGTTGACCGCAATTCAATCCGTGGTCCCAGAGTAGCTCGCAAGGCCTCGCCACGCCGGCTCATAGTCACGAGCGAGAGGCGTGTCGGTTAGCAGCGCGCGCAGCAGTTCGATTGGCATACTGTTGGCCGCCAGCACGGCGTCGTGGAACTCGGGCTCCGTCATCCTTCCCCCGTCCACAAGCTCGCGCCGCAACCCCATGAGTTGCAGCCCTCCCAGCATGTAGGCGGCCCCGTAGAGCGGCGAGGCGCCGCCGGCAGTCAGCCAGCTCACCTGGGAGGTGCCTCCTTCCAACTCGTGTCCGACCCGGTCGATCACAAGGTCGAGGCAATCCTGGATGGTGTAACGGCCGATGTGGAATCCCAGCACGACCATCACGCGCGCGCAGCGGTGCAATCGCCAGAACAGGAAACCCAGCCGGTCCGCCGGCGTCTTCGGGAATCCCTTCTCGAAGAGCAGCAGTTCCCAATACAGGGGCCAGCCCTCGCCACAGAAGGGCGTTCCGAAGCCTCGGCGATGAATATTGCAGCGCTCCTGTTTGTACATCTGTAGATGGTGGCCCGGAATCAGCTCGTGATGCACGGTTGCGCGCAGGAAGGGGATGTTGTTGCTCCGCATACTCGAGAGCTTCTGCGTATGTGTCATCGAGCTGTGGGAGAAAGACATTCCCATCGTCTCGCCGCCCCAGAGGAAGGGATACGACATCTGTGTCTCGGGGGGAATCATCGTCTGCCGCCAGACGCGCCTGGCATGCTCAGGGATCGAGACGAGCCCGTTGGCATCCAGAAAGGCAATGGCTTCATCGGCCAGTGCTTTCCCCTGGTAGGGCTGTTCGCCGGGCTGGACGTGCATCTTCTTGATGTGCTCGATCGCGGCGGCGCGGTTGGCGGGATACCCCAGTTCCTCGGCAACGCTCTCCATCTGCGCTTCGCACCAGGCGAGTTCCTTCTCCGCGATCTCGATCAGTTCCTCGGGAGAGTAGGCAATCGCCTCGTTCCGCAAAGCATTCACGATGAAGTCGCGGCCCAGCGGTTTGTTCGCGACGGGGGGAATCTCTCCCTCTTTACCTCCCACAATGTCCGTTTCCAGGGCCTTGATATAGGAGTCCAGAGTGTCGGTCAGCTCCCGGTACGGCTTCTCCGCCCACCAGCTAATCAGCGGGTCGTAGCCGTTACGCTCTTTGTACCAGTTCTCCAACTGAGCCTTCAGCTTCCTGGCGCAGGCCAGCACGACTGCTCCTGCGGCAGGATCAAGATCGGTGTTCTCACCCGGCTTCGCCAGCCTCTCAGCGACGGCCATGGTGGCCTTGCATGCATCGTTCAGTTTCCCCGCCGCGGCCTCCGGGTCGATCGGTTCGATCGCGAGCCGCCGCTCTTCGATCTCGATCACCGCCTCGGCAAAGGGCAACCACACTTTCGACTCCTCGTACCGCTTCCGCTCCTGTTCTCGATGCAGGCGCCCGTTCGCGATCCGTTGCCTGAGCAGGTGATAGTCCACGCGTCCTGGGACGCTGAGCCCGTCAAAGTCGATCTTTTCCAACTCCGCGTCCCACTCGTCATAGAAGACCGCAAATTCACGGCAGGCGGCGGGTGAAAACTCTATGGGGTACCGTCGGGACAGGCCATGCTCGTCGGAATTGAACCAGACAAGGACATCGTGCAACGGGCTGCCTTCAGGCTCGAGCAGCAATCTTAAATTCGGTGCATACATGGATGCGCCACTCCTTAATTTCGTTTTTGGGGATCTTGATTATGTAATATGGAGAGCTCCAGCAAGCGTACTCTTCAGCCCGGGAGAAGACGGCAGGAGTGTTCCGTGATTTCACTATCGTCTTGAATCCATCAGCGCTTCTGTTTGAAAAGCCATGTCATGAAATCCGGCTCCTTATCGCAGCGGTCACTGCTGAATTCCGTGGTTCCATTATCGGCGCCAACAATCATTTTGCCGGATACGGCATGCCTGTCGCCCGCCCAGGTGGTGAGCTTCATATTTCCGCCCAGCTTCTTCATTTCGGCCAGAACCGCCTGATCTTTCTCAATGGGGCATATCCCGTCCTTACCGCCATGGAACGCCCAGATCGGCAGATCCTTGATCTTTGCCGGATCGATAAACTCCCTTGATCTCCTCCGACCGCTGCCGGCCGACGGCGCGGCCGCCGCGAAATAGTCTGGATCGAGCTGAATGAGAATATAGGTTCCATGCCCGCCCATCGAATGCCCCATGATGTAGATGCGATCCATGTCGACCGACGGCAGCCTCTTGATGAGCGCCTTGAGTTTTTCCAGATGCTCCGCGTTCCACATTCCGGCTGCCTGGGGCGCCACCACATAGCAGGGGAAATCCTTCCGCCGCCGCGCCTCCGCCAACTGCTTATTCCAGTCCTTCAACTGCTTGTCATTGTTTGTTCCCTTCCCGCCCGCGCCATGCAGCGAAACAATCACCGGGTATCCCTTCTTCGAGTCAAATCCCAACGGCTTCATTACCCGGCACGGCATTCCCTCGACCACCTGGGGCTCATAAAGGGCATTCCAACGCTCCCCCGCGCTTGTTGCGTGCCCAGCGAACAACAACCCAACAAAAGCAGTCAACTTCAACATAGCCACTCCTTCTTCAGATGTTGGGGAACAGTGGTGTCAGAAACCGATCTTTGGAATTGCTTACCGACACCTTATCGTCCCGCTGCTACTTTTTCCTGTGCTTCGCGACGAAGTCACGCGGCCCTGTCGCGCTCGCAGTCTGACTTTCTATCTCGATCTGAACGGCGAAGCCGTCAGCACGGGATGCGAATGTCGTGGCTCTGTTTTCATTTCTGTGTGATTAGTGGAATTTCTGTAATCTTCTCTCCCCTCTGAACGGTCAACTGCTTTCTATCTTCTGAGAGGACGATGACGTCTCTGTTTCCGTCTTTCATTTCAACTTCGATCAGCTGCGCAGACCCTTCACCTTCGCCTTTTGAAATCGACTCGAGCCTGCTCTCCGATCGGAATGGCTCAATCACCGAAACGAAACAGGATTCGAGATCTGTCCCGCTCCTGTGTGCCAGAACGAACTTCAATCGTCGGGGATTTCCTTTGCCGGCCTGAGGCGGGTCACCGTCCGCCAGAAAGACTTCATCGACATCTGAGAGCATTGTGAGCTTGAGCCGGACATCGCTCTCGTGTTCGAGCGCGCCCCAAGAGTCCTTGATATCCCACTCGACGCTCCAGGTTCCCGGCGGCTGACCGTCCTGCTCGATGTTGTAGAGGTAGTCATATCCACTGCGGGCCTCCTCTGCGGATTGCCAGACGTTTGAGCCCTTCAGCTCAAGTTCAGCGAATGGGATCTCTTTACCGGCGAGCGTTCCCTCACGTGCATTGAGTTCCAGGCCGCTGGTTTGGACCCCGCCCTCGGCGCTGTGAAAGCTGTACAGGTGGTCGTTCCCGCCTTCGATCATGAACACATCCAGCAGGTAGCTGTCGTGATCATCGATGTCGATGAGGAGCAGCGCGCGCCGATAAACATTCGTGGCGTAATAATTGCCCGGCCCGCTGGCGATGGCTGCCTTGACGAAAGAGTCGGTAATCAGCGCGGCCTCCGCATCCGCAACACGATTCTGTCCCACCTGATCCACAACGACCGAATTATGCGAGACCGTATTCGCCGTCCATGAGTGCCGGCGTTTGTCTTTGCTAGGCCCACCGCCGCCGGTGTATTCCGGGTAGCCAAAATCGGGCATCAGGTTCAGTCCGTGTGCGAACATTCCGATACTCATTTTGTCTCGGTGCCCGTGGGATGCGGGTGCGGCGTGCGAAAGCCAGGCAGCGCGTTGAGAATCTCCCTCGCCGCTCCGCAAAATGACGAGACCGAAGCCCGTAAACTGCTGGCTCTCCCAATTCAGCCGGCCCGCGTCATCGGCTACCTCGCGAATCTCCTCCCGAATGGCATCGGGCTCTTCCTCGAAGATGTCGCCGTGAACCGCATCGAGGTCTCCCTGGCAGAGAAAATTCACGAACTGAGCGTGGCGAGGATTCCGGTAGTGACGAAAGGCATCGACATACGCCTCGATGGTCGGAAAGCGCGCCCAGTGCGACCTCGAAGGATAGCTCGACCCGCCCGTGTTCCAGGAGTCTCCCAGGTGCGGGTAGTAACGCTCGATGCAAATGGTGTCGATGTAGTGATCGAAAAACTTCTCGAATTGAGGGAAGAGGCGATACACATCGAATCGTTCATCTCCGGCGAGGAGATTTCCGAGCGTCCGAAGGGAATCGAAGCAGGTGTGATAATTGATGGATTCGTATCCTGATCCGTCTTCCTTCAGCGACCGCTCAATGATGCCGGCCACGGACTGCTTCCGATCGAGTTCCCGCCTTGGCAGGATGGGGAGCGCCTCAAAGATGACCTGATTCAAGTCCCGGTCTCGATTCTCATCGTCGAGCACGAGCGTCAATCGGGCGCAAGTATCGTGATGGATGGTGGCGTTGGCCCAGATGTCGCCGGTGAAGATTCGGTGCCTGCCTTCTCGCAGCAGGTTGTCTTCGATGTTCGCCTGAACCTGTTCAAAGCTCTCCTTCGAGTTCTCCAGGCGCATTGCTGTCGCTTTCTCATGCAGAAAGTCGACCAGTTCCCTGTCCTCAATAATCCCATCGAAGATGGCATCGTAAGCGTCGGCAAGGGTGGAAAAATAGAACGCCTCCCAAACCGAATCGAAGACCCCTCCGGGAGCCTCCAGGCCGTGATCCCCCTGGTCGAAATAATCCATCTTCTCGTAAACGTCTGCGATTCGGTCGAGCAGAATGGCAGCCTTGTGTGCGTAGCACTGTTCACCGGTGAAGCAGAACGACCTGGACAGGTCATACAGAATGCTCTGAGTGCGAGCGTTGCCGACGAACGCCAGGTTCGCCCAGACTCCCCAGTGCATGTAGTAAGGAATGAAAGTGAAGTCTTCCCATCCGCTCCCGTCATCCACACCAAACTTGTGATTCGGGTCAGACGGATCCGGATGGTCAGCATTGAAGAGCAGGGAAGCATCTGCCAGTTCTCGGCGAAAGATTCCGCTCTCATCGAGGCCGGAAAGATAAAACGCACCAAAGTCGTTCTTTGGAAAGATCTCTGCGCAGCTTGGGCACTTCACTTTCCACGGCATCTCGTGCGGAACCGTTGCCCATTCGTAGGCCCCGTACTCCAGCGCGTTCGTGCCGCATGCGGGACACCCCTTCAAAGTGTTGACGTGAATGTAGCGGTGAAGTGTGTGGCCAGGCACAAAGGCCCAGAGCTCCTCATCTGATTTCTCAGCCCAGATATCCGCCCGGGCGAGGATCGATTCGGCTTCCTCCCGCGCCCAATCGAACCGGCGGATGTTGGCTCTGGCGTTCTGCCGCTTCGTTTCAGTGAACAGGATCGAGCTTTGCTTGCGTTTCATGCTGCCAATCTTCCTGTCCTAGCCCTGCTCTTCGCGAGTGGCCTTCAGATTGCGTTTCGCCTTCTCGATAATCGCGGCGAAGTTCTCACCAAAGATCTTCCTCTTATCCGCTTCTGAGATCCGGGTAAAGGTCAACCAACTGACCTGGGGACGCGGGTCGCGCATTGGGGCATCCGTTCCGAACAGAACTCGGTCGGCACCGACCTCCTCGACCATGTACTCCACTACGCCATTGGTGACCAGCGTGAAATTCAACTGTCCCCAAATGTTGTCGTATTCCTTGATCAGCGAAACGACCCACTTGGTGTAATCCCACCCGCGTCCGCAGTGATCCAGATGGATACCGAGCCGCGGATACTTTTCAGCCAATCTGCGGACAACAGTGTCGGCGTTCTCCCTTCCGCGAGGATCGAGAACCAGGTAGAGATCGTGATCGTTGCCAAACTGATACCAGGTATGGAAGAGCGGGTCGTCGTAATCAATGACCTGGGCGGGCGTGAACGTTTTCAGTCCCGGGAAGCCCAACTCAATATGATACCTCTGAATAATCTCCTGAATCTTCTCTTCGTCGTCGTATTCCGGATTGACCGTCGCCAGGCCAATGATCTCTTCCGGAAACTGACTGACCGCATTCGCGACCACTTCATTTCCCATTTCAGAGTCCATGGAGAGCGGCCCCACCCAGGACATCACCGCGGTCTGATCGATGCCCGCCCGACGAGTGAGTTCAATCATCCCCTCAGCATCACCTTTCAGGGCGACCACCGTTTTGCCGACCGTGTTTGCACCATCATGACCCATATGGCAATGGGCATCGATGGCCAGGCAGGGGATCGGTTCCCCTTGCCGCTCCGCCTCCGTGATGGCGTCGCTCCACTCACCCGGTTTGGGAATCTCAGCAGGCCCCGCTCCTCCCAGAAGACGACGCAGATTCTCGCCGGCGATCAACCGGGTCTGTTCTTCCGCCAGCAATGAGAAATCGATGAACCCGCGGGCCGCGCCCGGCGCCCGGTCGGGCAGTCCTGTGCCGAAGAGACACCGCTCTGCGCCGAATCGTTCCGCGAAATGTTCCATTGCCCGGTTGGCCTGGAAGAGATTGAAATCGATGTGCAGGTTGGGGAACTCCTCCATGAAGGCGATCACCTGCCGCCACTGCGACCAGACGTGATTCACCATCAGGACTTTGTTGTTTCGGAAAATCTCCAGCATCCGTTCAAAGCCATCGATCTTCCCGCTGTATCCGGGAGTCGGCAGGACGCATAGAAGATTCTGATCCAGAAGTGCGTCACGCAGTTCTCCCCAGACACGCTCAGTCTCGGGAGCGCCAAAGACCTGGGGCTCAATCCGCACGGCTCGGACGTCATGGTCTTCGAGTTCCTTCATAAACTCACTCACCGGCGGGAACTCCCCGCTGAAATTGGGCAGGGCCACCCAGCAGGGATAGAGGCGCTCTCGATCGTCTTCGATCTCCTCGAGCAGTTTCCTGTTCCCGACCATCGGGTCATAGTTCAACGCCAATCGCTGATGAACCAGTGCCCCCGCGATTCCGGCAAGGTCGAGATCATCGAGCAGATGATCCCTGCTCCAACGCGCTTCGCGATGTTTCCGCGGAAGCGGGCCAATGGCCGCATTGCAGTCAAAGAAAAGATGTTCAGTCATGTTTCGTGCCCGGCATGGTGACTGTTCCTCCGCTCATTGCTGCCAGTATTCCCAAGCAGCAGATTTTCGAGACTTTCAACATACCCTTTTCTTTGGTTGAAATGGAACTGTCAAAAGACAAGACGGGCATTGGCAAAATCTTGGAGAATGGGTCAATTTTCAGACCATTCCGAGGCCCTGACTTTCATTCCTTCGCGCAGGTTCCAGCGCTCGCACAGGCCGGGCTTGTAGGCTTCGGCCCCGAGCGGCGGCGGAAACGGTTCATCCGCCATCTGGCGCACCCGCGCCTAGATCGGGTAACACTGTTTTCACATTTGGTATCAAGCCGACCTTCTCTGGTCTGGAGAGGATTGCTTCAAGTGTAACGTCGGGCTTCCCTTGGCGTTTCTGACCCGGGCGCGCCGCCACCTTGGCGGCTATCGCAGTGACGTGCAGCTAGGGAGCCGTCTGTCGATGCCTCACAACTTTCCTCAAAGGTCCATTTCATAGATACGAGAGCTGTCCGGTGCTTGCACGGCTTTCGTTGCACGTCTACGGTCGTTGAAGCTGGAGTCTCATCAGTCAGAATTGCGCTCGGCAAATCCTTAATTCTCAAAACAGCATCTCAGAGAGGCAATATGGCGTTACCGGAGGATTTCTATAAGCGGTTGTATGATCGGGCCGCGAAACGTTTGCGCTATCAGGACGGGGAGGACTTTCAAGGCTGGGCCGAGAGGGTAAGAGATAAGCTCGCGGACCTTCTGGGTTTACCGGACCGACAAGAGAAGCCGGATGTCGATCTTCTGTCCAGCGAACCGTGTGACGGCTACGTGCGCGAAAAAGTGCTTATCAAGAACGGAATGATCGACGCCCTGCCAATTTACGTTCTGACACCTGAAGAGGGAACGAAGCCGCGGCCTGGCATCATCTGCCTTCATGGTCATGGGGGTTACATGGCGGGCAAGGACATGGTGGCTGGTGTCACCGACACCCATCCGATTGCCATTGAGTGTTCAGAGGCCCTGAATTACGGCTACGGAGTGCTGATGGCGAAGGCTGGCTATGCGTGTGTCTGCACTGATGGTTTCAACTTTGGGGATCGTTTATTGGCGGAGGACAGATGGTCTGAGGAACATATCTGCGACAAGTACTTTGCCGGCCTCGCCCCCTACGGTCTGGTCCCAATGGGTGTGACCACGGCTGGCAACATGCAGGCGATCGATTATCTGCTTACACGCCCTGATGTGAAGGGAGACCGGATCGGGTGCATCGGGCTCTCCTATGGAGGGGTACAGGCCTACATGCTCACCTGCGTCGATCGGCGAGTCGGCGCCGCGGTGATCAGCGGCTCCCTGTCGTCGTTCCGGGCGTCACCGGGGCCGCGATGCGGGGCATCGGTCGTGCCGGGGCTCCTGGACTGGTTCGACCAAGTGGACATCCAAAAGGCGATTGCCCCAAGACCCGTGCTCTACGAGATCATGACCCAGGACACGAGTTTCGATTATGAACAGTCCATGGCTCAATACGCTCAGATTAAGTCGGTCTACGAATCGCTCTCAGCAGAAAATATGATCGATCTGGATCAGGCAGATACGGATCACCGCTACATCGGCAAGAAGGTCGAGGCTTTCTTCAAACAGCACCATTGCTCCGCAACTTACATAGAGTGAAAGAAATGGCGTGATTTCATGAATACTGGGGTGCCGGTCAGTGTGATGACAACAAAGGCAGACAAAATCGAAGACGCATTTTTCGAACTGCTGGACTCGCTTGAGCCTGACCCCGCCATCGTTGAACTCATCCGAGAGCAGATTCGACTGGAGTAGGGTGAGAAGGCCAAACATCTGTACCGGAGACGAGACGTCTCGGAGAAGAAACTCGAAGAGCTCAAGAAAAAGAAACAGCGCCTGCTGGACTTGCTGCTCGAAGGCACTATTGACAAGGCCACCTACAAAGAGCAAATCGATCCTCTGGAGCAGGACATGCTGCTCACCAAGCCAGAGATCGCCGACAACCAAGCCGGGAGCTTCGATGCCGAAGCAGTCTTGAACTACACAGAGAGCCATCTCTCCGACGCCAGGCGATTGTGGCTGAATCTTGGGGTTCGTCTGCAGCCCCGGGAGGGGCGAAAGCATGTAGCCCGGGGCGCAAGCCCCAGGAACGTGAGGTGTTATCAGGAAAGCCCCGGAGGGGCGAAAGCAGACTTCAAAGAAAGGCCGCTTTCGCCCCTCCGGGGCTTGCGTATGCAACTTTCTGGACACCCCGGACTTGCGTCCGGGGCTACATGCTTTCGCCCCTCCGGGGCTGCAGAGAAGTCGGTTTCGATTCTGCTGCCTGACGTGAAAAGGATGCTCCACTAGCTTCAGACGAATGTAGCTCTGGCCTCCAGGCAGGACTCATTTATACGAGCCGCAGGCTCGGAAGAACGCCGCTCCGGAGAGTCTCGCTACCAAATCAAGCTGCCGCCAGCCCTGTGCTGCAAGAATAAGTTGAGCAAGACTGGCTGCTCACTTCGCATATACTTTTCCGAACTTTTTCGGGACGTTGAAGCGTCTTGTGCCGGTGGGTGACCAGGCGGTGAGCTCGGTCTCTTTGCCTCTGATGCGTTGGCGACAGACGTTGAGGTACCACGGGTAGGTTTCGCTGGGGCGTTTGCCGGCGATGCCTTGGCGGGCATCGATGTCCTTGGCGTTTTCGCCGGCGGCGGGGAGGCGGATTTCGATCGTCCAGGCGTCTTTGGAGTGGTGGGTGGCGATCTCGGCGCCGGAACTCCACAGAGTGTCGAGACGTTTCTCACGATCGAGGTCGATGACTGCTCCACTCGGGCTGATGGCGATCTGGTAGTAGGCGTGGAACTGTGTCTCGAGGAGTACTTCGACGACATCGCCTGACCAGATGTTGGGGTCGTCTTTCTTGGTTGTGCCGATTTTCAGGTTCTGCATGTCCGGCTCACGGCAGGTGACGCCGAGGCAGAGCGAATCGCCAAGCCATACAATGCGAAAGTTGGTATGTGCGGTTGGTGGATTCCCGGTCTGAAGCTCTTTCAGGTTGTAGTCCCTGACGGTTTTCCAGAACGGTTCGTCGAGCTTGCCGTCGACTTTTAAATCGTTCGCCGAGCGGAGCACAGCACGGGCGATCGGGCCTTCCCTTGGTTGCAGCAATTGATCGCGGAGTCTCTTTAGCGGCTCGACGTATTGCACGGCGAGGGCGACGCGTTTTCCGTAGATGGTGTCGCCCGCGGCGTTGCGTGCCTCGGTCACGAGAGCCAATGCCTTCTCGATGACCGACGCGTCTTTGCACATGCGATGCCAGTTCTGCTCGCAGTATTCGATGAACGTTTTCATCTCGTTTTGGGCGGGGCCGTAGAACTTCTCGTAGTAGTCTTCGAGCATGGCGTCGACGTCACGTTCGGCGTCCCACCAGAGCCGGGTCGTCACGTAAAGGTTGAGGTGGCTGATGGCGAGGTAATCGTAAGGCAGTTTGGTGCGGTCGTGCGGCTGGTAGAGATCGATGTATTCGCCGCTGCTCAAGCCTTTGAGGGATTTCAAGTCTTCCGATATCTGACGCGGAAAATAGACGGGGATGCCTTCCCACGCGCCGCCGGGGCGATTGGCCATGTAGTATTCGTAAATGAAGAGCTGCTTGGACGGCAGCTTTTCAAGCCACGCCTTCCGCAGTTCGAGCGCACGGGTTCGATCGTTCGGGTCGTAGTGACTCTTTCGGCTCTGACAAATCCAGAGCGACAGGTTGGACGGAAACGATTCGATGTTTTGTGGCGGCAACTGGTACGCGCCGTAGGACAGCGCGCTGACTTTCTTCGAGGGGTGGCTCGCCTGCAGTTCCCGGGCAACACGATCGACGTAGCCGAGAACGTAATCGGACATGAGACCGTTCCAACCGCGAGCGGGCGTACCCTTTCCTTCGCAGAGCTTGCACTCGCAAACACCGCGGCCGTACCCATCCACCACGTCGATGCTGATGAGCGGCTCATCGTAGTGGTGGAACACCGCGCGGGAATACTTGAGGTGATGTTTGAAGAACTCTTTCGATGAGAGGCATGGAGCACCTTGCGTACGCTTGTGATCCGTCGCCCGTTTGCCGCCATACATGGCAAGACATTCGGGATTCGCCTTTTTGAATTCCTCACGCAGGTGAACGAACTTCGAGCCGTGACACAACTGGGTCAGCCCGATCAGGTCGACGCCGTGGTTGGTACTCATGCGCAGATTCCACAGATTCTCGTCCGGCGTCATGCTGATGCGCTTCGACCACCAGCCAAGTTTGCGCAGTGGAAAGTCCGGACGAACCACTTTGTTCGTTTTCGGCAGCGGGATGTCAGTAAGCTTCGGCACAACCTCGCCCAGCTCTCCCGGATAAAACCAGCGCACGCCAAGCCCGCGCAGAAAATCGTAGACCGCGTTGAGCGACCCCGCGTCATCGAATTCCCAGACCTGCAGTTCCTCGTTCCAGAATGGATAAACGTAGTGGAACGGATTGGCATACGTCTCTCCGGTGATCTTGTCCCATGCCTTTTGGAGCCGATCCTTCTCCGCCCGCCCACCCGAACCCGAAGGGCGCGACCGAGCCCACGGCTCCACCGGCTTAAACGCCGTGCTCGGGCCTTCGAAAGCTACCCAATCCGCTCCCGATGCAACGCGGTAAGCGCCGTGCTTGAGGTCGTCTGTCTTGATGTTGAATTTGTCAGTATGCGAGCTACGTCCGACATAGATCGTAGCGACGGCGTCTCGCCGCCGATCATTGCGGCGGGACGCCGCAGCTACGCTTTCGACCCGGATGGCTAATTCGGCGCCGGTGATCTTTTTCACATAGGTTTGCAGTTCTTTGGCTGCGAGCAATTGCATCCCGGTCGCCTTGTCAGAAACGACAATCTCCGCGAGGGGCTTGCCGTCCTTGACGATGAAGGTTTCGGCGATGCAGGTTTGAACTGTCGCGATTACGAGAATTGTGGCGAGTAAATTTTTCATTCCGTCAGTCTCGTCAAGACGCACATGCTCTGGGATGAGGTTACACACATTGTGCCTCAAAGCCTGAGCTTTGGATAAGCGTGTCACATCATCAATGAACCGCCCGAAACGATGATGGCCTGACCGGTCAGGTAATCCGATTCATCGGAGGCAAGCCAGGCCACTGTCTTTGCCACATCCGTGGGCTCGCCGGGCCTACCGAGCGGACAGTTTTCTTCGGCTTGTTCCAGCATCTCTGTTCGGAATTCTTCTGTTGTTTTGTCATCGGGTTTCAGACCGGATGCGATGCCGTGAACGCGTTCCGTGTCGACCAGCCCTGGGCAGATCACGTTGACGTTGATGTTGTGCGGAGCGACTTCCATGGCGAGGGCTTGCGTCAGACCGATGACGGCAAACTTGGATGCGCAGTAAGCCGCGTATCGGGCGACGCCTCGTTTCCCTGCAGTCGAAGAAGTGTTGATGATCCGGCCGCCACAGCCGCGCTCGATCATTGCCCTGGTCACGGCTCGACAGCAAAGGAACGTGCCCTTTACATTCACGGATTGCACGAGGTCAAAGTCGCTTTCGTCGAGCTCTGTGACCGGTACGCGGTCTGGCCCGGCGGGAGCGGCCGCGTTGTTCACGAGAATGTCGATACCGCCAAACGTCTCGACGATTGTTTGCACCATCCGATCCACATCCGAAGCATCGGTAACGCTACCGGTTAAGCCGAGCGAACGTCGGCCGAGAGCTTCAATCTCGTCGACCACGGCCGGGAGTCCTGACCAGTCGCCGTTACCTTCAGAGTTCAGATCGTTGACGACAACGTCCGCGCCTTCAGCAGCAAGCCTCAGTGCGATAGCCCGGCCGATGCCATGCTTGCCTCCTGCCCCGGTGACCAGCGCAGTCTTTCCTTTCAGGTCATACATGTTGTGATTATTCTGAGATGAACAGGAGAAGAGTCGTGCTGCGCGTCTTCATACTCCCGCCTTGTTGACGAGGAGACGTAGAGCAGAGCCATCGCTGCATTTTCCGTTGACGATGTCTTCTTCGAGGAGGCGAGCCATCAATATCTCACGCTGACCGTAGCGATCAGAATCATAGACGATGCGCAGGACACCATCCGGGCCTTCGATAGCGTCCGGATAACTCACCGGCATCCGATCATCGAGCAAGAGACGATGCGGCCAGGTCTGACCATCGTCCTCGCTCAGCAGGGCGGTGAGATGGGAACGTTTGCGGTTGCGATTGCCGAAATGATGGATGAACAGCAGCCGCCCGGACGCCAGACGGCGAAAGTGAAAACGGGTCGACGGGCTCGCAAACATGCTGGGCCTTCCACGCGACCACGAGATGCCACCGTCCATCGAAAAACTCTCTGCGATTCCGAATCGTGTGCGGACCAGCATCCAGAGTGTGCCGTCCTGCTTTTCGACGACCATCGGTTCATCGAAGACACGTTCATCGACTACGGCGCCACCGCGCCAGTGCCACGTCTCGCCCTGGTCGGTCGAAGCGACGACTCCGGGTTTGCGAATGGGATCGAGCTCTTTGAGTTGTTCAAAGAATTTCCAGAGCGCGGTGGGCAGAATCCATTCGCCACTGGACACAACCAACGGTCTGTTCAATGCAATGCCGTGGGCGATGCGCCTCGGTTCACTCCATTGCGGTTTCGCATCCTCCGGATTCTCAGTCACCATCGTCCAGACGCCGCCTCGCCCATCCCAGGCTTCGCCGAGCATCGGGCATGACTGAGTCCAGAACGACCAGAGCCGGCCCAAAGGATCGAGCCGCCAACTCATCAAGGTGACGCGTCCGCACCATTCATTCCCAGCAAAGCCCGCGACATGAGGATTGTGCTGGTCGGTCATGATGAGAAGGATGTTGGGTTTCATTTGTGCGGTAAGTCTCCAGCTTGCCAGGCTCTTTGAATCGCAAGCTGGAAGCTTCCTTCACAATGTGGGTAAGTCTCCGGCTTGCCAAACTTTTCATATCAAATTCAGCTATCGAAGTATTCTCTGGTCACTTAGGTCTTTGCCTCCGATCGTTCTTACCAGCGATGCGCTTGTGAACTCGATGACTTCAAGCTCCGCGAGGCCATTGACGATTGGGCAGAGAGTCGGCAGGTCTTCCCAAGTGGCTCTGTTCCACTTAATCGCTCCTTCCGCTGAAAACTGCTCGACCACTTTGCGGTTTGGCGTCTCTGCCGGAGTCATGACCGCGTGGCACACATCGGACGTTCCCCATTCGCCGGTGCGGGGAAAGTATTTGTAGTGGAGCTTGCCGTCGACGGGCGACGCGGCGTTCTCGGTTGAATCAGATTTTTCCGTCAGGTTGGTCAGTTTCATCTCCATGAACTCAAAGCCCAGCCAGCCAGCCGTGCAGCGGACCCTATCGCTGGAGATTTCCGCATCGGGCAGCTCGCAGTAAATCTTCGCAAAGCCCAATTCCTCGCGGCCGGTGATGATCGGGTCGGCGAGGTTTTCCCAGAGCACCGTCAGGAACGGGCCGCGGGCAGTATCCCGATCACCACGAAACACTGCGGGAATCGTGACGCCGAGGATGTTGTAATCCCGGCCGGCAAGCCATTCGATCTCGGTCATATAACTTGCGGCGACCGTGACTATCGGCTCACCATCCAGCTCAAAGCACTCCGGTAAGAGTTCCGCCAACTGCTCCAGGTTGGATCGGAAGGAGACGGCAACTGTCGTGGTCTTGGGATTGTCGATGCAATCGAACTTTCGACCGTCCGGCCCCTGACGCGGGCCCATCGCCGGCCCGAACACGACCGGCATCCGATACATCATTCCAGGCTGAAAAGTGAATGACATTTATCTGCTCCGTTCAATTTGGATCAAAGTGATCTTTGCATTGTCGACGCTTCGACCGAGCACGCTGACATCTGCAATCGTACCGCGGCATCTCGCCGAAGAAACCAAGAGACGGAAGCGGGACGCCTCCGCTACGATCTGATCGCCGCCGGCGGCTTATTGTAGCCGACGACGTCTCGTCGCCGTCCATCTCGCGGGCGGGACGACTGAAGAACAGACTCACCTGTAATCTTACTTCAGTTCCACCGGCAGTGACTTTTGTTGTCCGCTGATCGTTTCGGTCACCACCACTCGATGCAGTCCCTGGTCGTTGAGCGCGACCGGGATGGTGTGTTCCGCCTAGCCGCTCTTCAGGACGATGGGGCGGGCGTAGTAGCGGAGTCGTTGACCGTCGGGATCGATTCCCGCCAACACTTCCAGGGCTTGACATTCCCTGAAAGAATGAAATGGGACGGAGAGAGATTTCAAACCCCCGTAACCCATTTCTTTTTAAGGTGCTTACAGCCAGAAAAGGCCGTAAACGACAAGTTGGTGACCCCACGGGGATTCGAACCCCGGTGACGAGGCTGAGAACCTCGCATCCTAGGCCACTAGATGATGGGGCCCCCTGTTAGGATGTGCGGGAATTTAGAGGACTGTTTCGCCTTGTCAAGCTGATCGGTTTGGAACCCGTTCTCAGACGATTCCGGCAGCAAGAATGGAAACGTCGTCATCGAATTGGGCGCTGCCGTGCCAGGCTATCAGCTCCTCCTCCAGCCCGGCGAGTGATGCAGCAAGGGTGACATTGCGATGCCGGCTGAGCGTTTCGATAAGGCGGTCATCGGAATACTCTTTCATCGCATCGTTCATCGCCTCAGGTATCCCATCTGAGTACAAATATACTCGGTCACCAGGATGGAGTTTGAGGCTCTGTTCTGTGAAGGTTGCTGCCGGGATGAAGCCGACGGCGGGTGAGGACTTTCCGGTCAGGGACGCGCCTCCATGCGTCAGGTGAATGGGGCTTGGATGGCCCGCGCATACGTACCGGAATTCAGTGGAACGCAAATCCAGAATGCCATAGACAAGTGTGAAGAATTGCCGTGTGCCCGGATCCCATGGGAATCTTTGGTTCAGTTCGGCGGCGACTTCGGCCGGCGGGACTAACTGATAGAACGGTGGTTGTTCTGTTGGGCGTTTGAGCAGGGAGTTCGCGCTGGACAGCGGTGAGAGTAACCGGCTGAGTGTCACAGAGAGCAGGGCGGCGGCGACACCGTGTCCGCTGACGTCGAGAAGGTAGAGGCCGATGTGGTTTTCATCGAGGCGAATGGCATTGAAGGTATCGCCGGCGAGCTCATCGCAGGGCTTGAATGACCAGGAAAAGCGTGCGTTGGGAACTGTCGGCGGCTCGCCGGGCAGGAGTGCCTTCTGAATCCGGGCAGCGGCATTCAGATCGATCTGCATGCGCTCGTTCATTTTTTCGAGCTCAGCGTTTCGCTCGGCGACCCGGTGTTCGAGCTCGATGACGCGCTGGCCGGCTTTGAGCCTGACTCGGAGTTCATCCGGATCGACCGGTTTGGTCAGAAAGTCGTCGGCGCCGGATTCCATCCCATCGACGATGTCTTCTTTTTCACTTTTGGAGGTCAGTACAACAATGAAGACATATTCTTCCGTTTTGATTTCTCAGTAACCCTTTCAGAAGACCAAAGTGAGCGTCGGTTTGTCTTTGAGGGATTACCTGAAGTTTGGAGCAAGCGAATCAGCCGTTCTGTTTGAATCTGGGTGCTTCACCGGGAACAGGCGAGTTATCGAATGCACCTCGCGCGAATATGGGAGCTCTTCCACCGAATGATTCCACTATAGCACGCTGGTCTCGCTGTGCGGTTTCATTGACAGCCTCGGGATCGAGCAGGGTACGGAGTTCCCGTTCAAGCTGATTCAAAAGCGTCTTGTGCTCCGGCTTTTGAGCAAGGTTGTGCATCTCATGTGGATCGGCCGCGAGGTCGAACAGTTGCGGTGGGGCCCCGACGTAGTGAACGTATTTATGCTGCCGGTTGCGCAGCATGTAGAAACCGTTCTTCGAACCGACTGAGTGGTATTCGCTGAAGACGTACCGGTCACGGCTTTCAATAAGTGAAAAAAGAGATTCACCAGGCAGTTCGCTCTCTGGCTCCTCAGCGCCGACAGCATCGAGGATGGTCGGGCCGCAATCGACGAGTGAAATTGGTGTATCGGATACCGTGCCCACAGGAATATCCGGGCCGGCCATTATGAACGGGATTCCGACGGATTCAGAGTACATGGAAAGCTTGCCGAATCTGCCTCGCGCCCCGCGGCTTTCGCCATGGTCGGAGGTGTAAATGACCCTGGTTGAATCGGCCAGACCGGATTCATCCAGGGTCTGCAATACTTCACCAATTCGTTCATCGAGGAAGCTGGTGACGCCGAAGTACGCGGCATTCATTCTTCGAACTTCCTCTTCGGAGAATGGCGTCGCATGGTCAAAAAAATCTCTGAAGTAGTTCATGACCGGATGGTCAGGCCAGTCCTCGTGTCGCCACTGTGGTGGCAGCGGAATATCTTCGAGCGGGTACCTGTCGAACCACTCGGGCGGAGAGATGAAGGGCGGGTGCGGGCAAACGAATGACAGGAAGAGCATCCACGGCTTATCGTCGTTGGCGTGTTCCTGAAGCCATTTGCGGCCGTTCTGTTCGTTCCTCAGGTCGTATTCGAGATAGGTGGAGTTGCCCGGGCCAGCCTCGATGACTCCGCTCCGCTTGTGCCTGAAGGGGGCTTCTTCTCGCAGGCTGCCTTCGATGTCTCCTATGCCGTCGACCACGTAAAGGCCCTCGATTTCGTTGACGAAGCCCTGGTCATCGTCAACGCTCCGGTAATGGAGCTTCCCAATGGAGTCGACCTGATATCCCTGTTCGATGAGTTGGTGACCCCAGCCTCTGACGCGGCCTTCGTAGGGGAAGGCATTGTCCCAATAGCCAATCTGGTGAACGTATTTCCCCGTGGCCAGAGAGGCGCGCGCCGGTACGCATATAGGGCAATTGGTGACCGCATTTGTAAAACGCGTGCCTCGGGCCGCGAGGGTATCGATGTGCGGAGTCTGGATGACCGGATTGCCGTAACAGCCGGACATGTCGCGGCTGTGTTGATCGGAACAGATGAAAAGCAGGTTGGCTGGCTTGGGCATGGAGTGGGAGGATGGGAGGTCAGGATGCTGAAGTAAAGTAATGGAGTGTTGACGCTCAGGGAGGCACCGCTCTATGAATCATCATTACTGTCTTCTCAGTTAGTTCACGCGATGTTGCAGCGGCATTCCCTTCAAAGCCCGCACGACCTCTTTTGCAGTTCGGGCACGCAGCTCCGCAATGGATTCTTCAGAAGCGAAGGCGGCGTGCGGAGTATGGACCACGCGTTCGTGCCTGAGCAGCGGATGGTCGTGGTTCAACGGCTCTGGCTCCGTGACATCCAATGCAGCGCCCCGGAGATGGCCGGAATTCAGGGCATCGAGAAGCGCGCCGTGATCGATGAGGCCGCCTCTGGCTGTGTTGATCAGGAAGGCGCCCGGCTTCATGGTCTCGAACTCGTGCTTACCGAGCAGACAGGATGTCTCTTCGGTCAGAGGCACGTGGAGACTGATGAAATCGGAATGGCTGAGCAGTACATCGAGCGGCACCGGTCTGACCTGCTGTTCGGCCGCGTCTACCGCGGCGAGATTTCGTGAATACACGATGACCTTTATCCCAAAGGCTTGAGCCCGGCGGGCGACTTCGCGGCCAATCCTGCCGAAGCCAATGATGCCCAGAGTTCTTTCAGAGAGTCGGTTCAACGGGTATCCAGAACGCAGGTCATAGCCTCCTGCCTTTATCTGCGAATCGTAGAATGAGATCTTCCGTGCCAGTGAAAGGAGCAATGCAAGGGTGTGGTCTGCGACTTCACCGAGGCAATAATCAGGCACATTGGTCACAGGTATGCCGTGCTTTGTGCAGTGAGCGACATCAATGTTGTCGAGCCCGATCCCAAAACGTGCCACGATGCGGCATCTCTGGCACGCTTGGATCACTCTTGCTGTCGTCGGTGCCCAGCAGGTCATGATTGCCTCGCAGTCCGTGGCGAATCTGACGAGTGTCTGCTCATCCGTGTTGGTTGCGATTACGGGTTCGGCATGGACCCGCTCGAGGATTTCTTCTTCGATAGCGAAGTCAGGCCAGGCGATGTCGGTGACGAGGATTTTGGTCATCCGTAAAGTCTCAAGAGATGAACTTAATCACCAACGAACGGTGGCTTGCTGCTTAACGCCAAAAAAAAGCCGCCTGTCTTGACGAGAGGCGGCTTGATTTTCCTGATTTGTCTATCGTCTCACGAATCTTCGGCAAGGACGAGGCCAAGCTCGGTGAGCTTGTCTTTGAGCTCTTTGAGCGATGTGCGGCCAAAGTTTTTGCCACTGAGCAGTTCACGCTCAGATTTTTCCATGAGGTCGCGCACGGTGACAATTCCGAGGCGTTCCATGCAGCGGCGTGAGCGAACCGACAGGTCGAGGTCGGATACCAGTTTGTCCATGTTGCCGTCGCCGCCCTGCATGGATGACCCGTCGCCATAGAGTTGGGCCGCTGTCATTCCGAGGCCCAGATTTTTTGCTGTGAGGAGTGCTTTGATCTCCTGCAGTGATGTCTCCCCGAAATTCTTACAGGCGAGTAATTCTTGTTCTGTGTGTGCGACCAGATCGCTGATGGTAATGATTCCGATAGTTTCCAATGCGCTGCGGCATCTGACTGAGAGCTCGAAATCGGTAACCGGCTGCTGAAGGAGGTCGGAACGCTTTTCAAATTCGCCGTGCTGCTCTTCATCGTATTCCATGTTCAGCGAAGCCATGGCATCTTTGAGGAAGAGGCGTGCTCTGCCATCGGTTGGATCGCCGGCGAGGACTTGCTGGAAGCACTTTACTGCTTTGTCGTACTGGCGGCTGTCTTCATAGAGAAGGCCGAGATTGGTGAGCGCGCTTGTGTGGACTGGCCCGGATTCGATGCAGCGTTGATAGCAGGCGATGGCTTCTTTTTCCTGGCCTCTGAGTGCGAGGCTATAGCCGAGGCGAAAGCTTGCTTTGGCGTGGGTGCGGTCGCGGTCGAGTGCTGCTTCGTAGTTTTCAATGGCTGATTCGTATTCACCGAGGAAATCGAGTGCCAGCGCCTGCTGATATATCGCGTCGGGACTGTTTGGGTTCTTCTTGGCCAGCTTTTCGGCCTCCTTAACAGTCTTCTGGGCTTCACCGATTTTGGTGCGAGCCTCGATAAGTGCACAGGTGACTTCAAGGCTGTCATCTTTTGCCGCGAGTTTTTCGAGTATGGGAAGGGCCTTGCCCGGTAGTTCCTGTTCCAGGTAGACCTGGCTGAGCATGAAGCTTGCCTCGTCACCGCTGGTGGCATCGAAGGTGGCAATGGCATTCGGTATGTCGTTCAGGATCCACTGCGCGAATCCTAGCTTTACACCGGTAGCCTTCTTGTCCGCCGGACTCGACGCATTTGCTGCTGCGGATTCAAGATCGCCGAGCATCCCTTCGAGCTTTGTGATGAGCTTCTCGTGCTGAAAAATATCTTTACGGGCAGCAAAAAGCTCCTCGCGATCGATGGAGTTTCCTGTAAAGGCAGATTCTATTTCCGGCAGTGTTTCTTCGGGCGCTGCGGCGACGTCGGAAATGTAATCTCCTGCTTCGGGATTGATCGGGGTTTCTAGGTTCTCGTTCATATTGGTTTCGCCATCTGATGAAGGGAATGGTACAACACCGTCTTTCGCAGAAATCAGCCCTGCGACAGTGGGTTTACGAGTGCAATCGGCTTTAAGGATGGGTGGAGGAAGTCGGGCATTATAGTTGCGGGTAAGGCCTTTTCAACTGCCTGAATCTCCTTGTAGCGCAACAACTTGAGAAGTCGGCCCGTACGTGGGAAAAGCCGCTCAAAGACGGTTTCCTCGGGGTTCTGATGGGTTGTTTAGAAGCGTGCGTTGATGCCCAGATCGAATCTTAGTGCGTTGGCCGCATCCACAGCACCACCACCATCTACAGCGTCGTCGAGAAAATCTTCACCGGCCATGAATGCGGCTGCGGCGGAGAAAGTGACGTCTTCCGTGTAGTCCCAACTGAAGAGAAGATCGAATTCCTGACCAATGGTGTCCAGGTAGTTGAGTGTCTGCACGGCGCCGCCATTGATACGGCGAAAGTTATCCTCTGATGCCTGAAACAGGGCGACCCGTAACCCGATATCTGTCTCCTCAGAAGGTTTGAAACCAGTCTTGAGTTTGATTGCGGAGTAACCCGAGCCAACCCCGAGTCCGTAGTGATTTTCTTCGAAGATGAGCATGTCGTCTACATCGCCGTAGGGAATCCAGCCTTCCTGGTCGCCATCAGTGGCATCGCCATCACCGGAGAAGAACCAGTAAGAGAGGTCGATCCAGGGAACGTAGGCAACGTTTTCCCACGAGTATTTCAAACCAATATTGAAGGCGACAGCGCTATGGTCCACGGCGAATCGAGTACCGGCGAGATCCAACGTGTCGCCATAGGTACCAGTCTGGTACCCGAACTGGCCGTAAACCTCGAGCGGATTGCCCATATCAAAGATGTAAGACACTCCAAGACCGGCCTGGAACATCTGAATGTTGCCGCCGGTAAAAATATTAACCGGGTCAGCCAGGGCCGCGGCCGTAAGAGAGTCCTCGTCTTTTATATAAAGGAAATGCCCGCGAATGATGCTGTCTTCACCAAGCAGATAATCGATGACGAGGCCGGTGATCCAATGGTCATCACGGGCGGCAAAGGTCTCTTCCAACTGGGCGTAGAAGAAGTCGATGAAGACAGGGTCAGCGTCGTATACAAACTTGAGTGCGCCGGCCGCGCTGGACTGACCATCACCCACTTGCGTAGGTAAGTTGGTTGAGCTGTTGGGAGCGAAGCCGAATCCCGCTGAGGATATCGCAACAGCGTTTGCCGGTTGATTGAGAAAGACAGTGTTTGAATCGATCCAGCGGCGGTTCTCTCGTTCGGAAGTATTAAGAAAGAAACTGTTACCGTTGCCTCGCAAGTCATAGCTGATCTCTTGCAGACCGACCGTCATGGTCACGTTGGGCGATATGAACTCTTGAAATTCAAGGTATGCCTCACGGACTTCCATCCTTGCAGCATTGGAGGTGTTGACCGCGTTGGTCTGGTCGGTCGAGGTGTCATCGAGACCCCAGACAAATTGGGACTGAAGGTCAACGACCGCGCTGATTTTGCCGGCGAGAGCTGCGCCGATGATGAGGTTAACCTGGGAATCCCAGAAGTGGTCGTCATCCGCTCCGGTAACCAGGGCTGTACCCGGGATGGTCCGCCGATCCGTGAAATCGATATTGTTGTTCCGCAGGACTGACCTGAAAGCAATCTCACCTTCGATGGTGATTTGTGCCCCTGCATGCTGCGCGGCAGCTATGAGAAGGACGCCCACTAGGAAACCATTACCATTCTTTGCAGACAAAGGGATAACCTCCGGTTGCTGTTTTCTGACTCTGTGCTGAGAAACTCCGCATTCATACCCGATGAAGGGCGCTTATAATATCCACAAGTCTGACAGGCGCAATACTATAGGAATGGGCCTGAAGGGCGCGTCAACGGGTGAAATGGTCTTCAATAAACGTGGTGTTGACCAGGCCCCTGATGAACCTCGTATGTCCGAAAATTTCCTGATACAGGGGGATGGTGGTCTTGATTCCTCTGATGTCGAATTCATCCAGTGCGCATTTCATCGCGATAATGCACTCGGCCCGTGTGGGGCGATGGACGATAAGTTTGGCCACCAGTGAATCGTAATACGGGGATACGACCATGCCGCTATAGGAATGGGTATCAATACGCACCCCTCGCCCGCCGGGCTGATACCATTTGGTGATACGGTTCGGGTCGGGCTTGAAATTGTTGTTTGGATCTTCTGCATTGATGCGGCACTCGATCGCCACGCCATTCAACTGGATATCATCCTGGGTAAAGGCCAACGGATTACCGTTAGCCACCCGGAATTGTTCAAGCACGATGTCTATCCCCGTAACCATCTCGGTGACCGGGTGCTCTACCTGCACGCGGCAGTTCATTTCAATGAAATAGAATTTGCCTTCCTGATCGAGGAGAAACTCGACGGTGCCAGCGTTGGAGTAGTTTGAGGCTTTGGCGATGGCGATGGCCGCCTCGCCCATCTCTTCACGCAGCCTGGGGCCAATGGCGGGTGATGGGGATTCTTCGACGAGCTTCTGATGACGGCGCTGAAGGGTGCAATCACGCTCGCCGAGGTGGACGATGTTGCCGTGCTTGTCAGCGAGGAGCTGGATTTCGATGTGCCGGGCGTCTTCGAGATATTTCTCGATGTAAATGGTGGAATCCTTGAACGCGGCCTGCGCCTCGGCTCGGGCGATATTGATGCTGTTGATGAGGCTCGGGTCGTTGCGCGCCACCCGCATCCCGCGCCCGCCGCCGCCGGCCGCGGCTTTGATAATGACGGGGAAACCGATTTTATGGGCAAGGGTCAGGGCGTCTGCATCATCGGTCAGCGGCTCATCGTTGCCGGGAAGGATGCTGACTCCGGCGCTTTGAGCGATCTCTCGGGCCCGTTCCTTATCGCCCAGAAGGGTCATGCTCTCGGGGCTCGGGCCGATGAAATCGATATTGCAGGAGGCGCAGATCTCGGCGAACTGTGAATTCTCCGCAAGAAATCCATAACCGGGATGGATGGCGTCTACATCGGCCACTTCGGCGGCCGCAATAATGTTGGCGGTGTTGAGGTAGCTTTCGCCGGCCGGCGGCGGGCCGATGCAGATAGCTTCATCAGCCATGCCCACGTGCGCGGATTCTCTGTCAGCCTCTGAATAAACCGCAACGGTCTGGACCCCCATCTCTTTGCACGCGCGAATGATGCGGACCGCAATTTCTCCGCGATTAGCGATCAGGATTCGCGATAGCATGGGGGCGGTTTCTCGGGGTATTTGCCGGAGGGGGAGTTGCCTGCACCGGGTGTCAACCCGTTGGCTCAGGACTATCTATTCAGGATGGATTGATGATGAAGAGGCCCTGGCCGAATTCGACAGACTGGCCGTTCTCGACAAGGATTTCAACGATGCGGCCCTCGACTTCGGACTTGATTTCGTTCATGACCTTCATGGCCTCGACGATGCAGAGCACGGTGTCATTATCGACGTCGTCCCCTGCCTCGACGAATGGGTCAGAATCCGGTGATGGTGCCCTATAGAACGTGCCGACCAGCGGCGAAGGGATCTCTATCAGGCTGCTCTCAGTGGCACTTTCGCTGGTCAGCTCGAGGGCCTGGATGGCCTGGGTATCGGAAGCAACTGCATCGCTCGCGGTGTTCACAATGGTCGTGGGCGGTGAAGCCACTATGTCTGAGCCTTTCTTGAGGCGAATGCTACTTTCCCCTTCTGTAACTTCGAGCTCCGTGAGATCATTGATGTTCATGAGATCAATGAACTTCGCCAGAGCCGATTCCATTTTCTCAATGTCCATACAATCTTGAATCCTGTGTTTTGCTCAGATGAGCATTTGAAGCTCGAAGCAACGAGGCATTTTAGAATGGGGGCATGGGTAGTCAATCACACATCAACCCTCATCGATGACACCGTCCACGAGCACCTTCAGAGCACCCACTTTGAATCCGGTAAACTCCTCCACCTTTGCGCCAAGACGCTCCTTGATCTGTTCCGCCAGATCCGGAATGCTCGTGCCATAGGAGACCATGAGGTGCAGGTCAAGGTCTACTCGGCCTTCTTCAATTCTTATGACCTTGCTCCAGCTCCGAGGGCAATCGCCCCGATGCAGCACGTCTTCAATTTCCTTCGATCCGAGCCCTTCCACCTGCACAACGCCGGGCATATCGACGACCTCTCGGAAGGCCACGGCGGTTATTACGGTATCGGCCACAGTGATGGTACCACCGTCCAGCAGAAGCGGATCGATGATGCTGGTTACCTGATCCGGGTCATTCGTTTGTTCTTCCATTATCTGAACTCCACTACGTCTTCGCTGACACCTGCATCCGAAGTAATGTCCTGCAGCGCCTGACCGGTCCCGATCTCTTTAAGATATAGCCGGTTTACCGTGACATTGATCGCCGTGACCTTGTAGCCGGTCATATGCCTTACGGAGTCTGCGATGCGTTGGCGCAACTCCAGAATGATCTGGGGAATGCGGAAACCGTACTTGACGCTGATGCTGAGCGTGATGACCACATTCTCACCTTCCATCTCGACCGCGACGCCTTTGGGCTTGGCCCTGCCGCGCACCACAGACCATACATTCGAAGTGTCTTCCACCCCGATGATACCGTCGATTATGGCGGCCTCACGAAACGCAATGCTGCGGATGACGTCCGGTGAAACGGTCAGCATCGCCTCTTCTGCCGGAGGGGTTTCTTCGACGGGTGCTTCTTCTTCCAAGGCTTCTTCCATGTTCATTTCCACTGTTAACCGGTAAGAAATCAGCGGGGATTATAACCAAAGTTCTGTTTTACAGAAGTGAATGTGCCTCAGCAGAAGGTGGACTTTAAGAACCGCCTCGTTCAGGCCAGAAACGAGCGCAGGTTGACGCTCCTGCCGCCCATCCGTTTAATCCCTGCGCACCCGGATGCTCGAATGAAAGGTATATGCGGTTCAAATGTGTCAGTCAGAATTGTGGAAGAATTATTGAAGTAGACCCGGGCCAGCCCGCGCCAAAATTTTGCACTTCATGCGGCTCAAATCTGGCGCAGGAGGGAGCCAGCGAACTGAATCTGAAGCAGACCGCAGAGACCGTCGGCGAATCCGGCACTGCTGTCTTCCGGCGGCTGACCGAGATAACTGCCAAAACGGTCGAACAGACAACCACTTCCACGCAGAGGCCCAAGAGCATCAATACCGGCATCCTTTCCAGGCTGCCGGTCACCGGCCCACCTGCGGCTGAGCCGGAAGACATCCCGCTGTTTCGCGTGGTCGCTGCACCACCCGGCTTGCTTCATGATGGCGAGATACCAGCCAGGCAGGAGGACGGTCCAGCGCCCGCGGCCGACGAGGCTCAGGATGCCCAATCGGAAGCAGGGCTTTCGGGTTCCGTGGAAGAGGCAGAGGTGGCGCTGGAAGAGGAGTCAGACGACCTTTTCGAGAATCTTGCGGAACCGGCAACTGAGGAAGAAGAAACGAGCCCGGACGATTGGACCGGAGCTGCTGCTGATGCCGGCGCTGGTCAGGCGGTACAGATCGATGCAAGTGATGACCAGTTTTTTGCCATGCTTGGGGCGCAACTGCCGGAAAACATCGCCAAGGCAGGAGCTTCGATTTCGGTGCCTTCGTCTCCTGAGCCTCGAGCCGAGGCCACCCCATCCTCTCCCGAAGTGGACTACGGCAAGGAGCAAGGCGCGGTCGATGATGAGGACGACATACCAGGCGATGAATATCTGGACGAGCCCTCTGCCGAAGCGGCCGATGCCGATTCAGAAGCAGCGGCAGAAAGCGAGCACGGGTCGGATTCGGAACTGATGCGGATGCTCCAGGATGATGCGCAAGAGAATCCGGAGAGAACTTCCGAGCCTTCCTCTGTTTCGGTCAGGACAGATGACAACGAATTTGCCAATGCCGCCGGTCTCCTCGGGACACTTGAGCCCGGGGCCACAGTCGCAGGGGAAGATTTCTTACACGCATTGCTGGAATCACTCCGTTACGTGTTGCGCGGCAGCGGCGCTCACCTTCTGATTTTCAGCGCTGTGCTCTGGATGGTCACCTTTACCGTGGTAATGAAAGTCGGCCCGTATGCTGCGGCGCCCCTCATGCTGGCCCAGCTTATCCTCGTTGCCTGCACTGGCCTCACCTCTATCCTTCTTGGATCGAAAGGCCTGAAGGCAGCGCTGCTGTGGCCCGCCGGGGAAGGCTGGGGGGTGCTCCTCAAATGCCTGCTGAGATTCGTCCCAATTGACCTCTCGCTCGCATGCCTGGCATTAGTTTCAGGATTTATCGCGAAGGGATACGTCCTGCTCGTGCCAATACTAATGGTGACTTCCAGCATGATCATCTGTCTCGATTCAAAGTGGAACAACATCTTCTCTCCCAAACGACATCTGAGACTGCTTACCGCAAATCCACTCGTCATGCTCAAGATGCTCGCGCTGGGTTGTGTTCTGGGCATGCTGTCGCCCGTGGTCATCGGTATGGTCATCAGCATCTTTACCGGAGGGGCAATGGACTTCTGGATGCTTAAACTCGCCTTCTGGTTCAGCATGTCTGGCCCCATCGGTTGGATGGCCGGAACTGCCGCAGGCTATGCGATCGGCCTCCTCTACGCTGCACATGCCGGCCAATTTGATGAAGACGCACCGGCGAAAGGATACGAAAATACCGTCGCAGCCGGCATGCTTGGCATCTGCCTGCTGCTGAGCTTCGTGTTTTGATCTCCACAAGTCCTTCCTTGTTTTCATCCGTGATTTCGATCCTTTATCTCAGCCTGCTGTCGCCCGCCGTCTTCGCTGAAGGCAGCGTTGCCGAGATCTTAACCGAGGGTTACCAGCTCATTTCAAAAGGACGCTCCGCATCCCTCACTTTCCAGCGCGCCATTCAAAAGGATAAAACTCTTCCCCGGCATTGGGCCCTGGCGCGTAAGAACGATGTGATCTTTCATCGCATCTGCGGCGAGATGGCTATGGCCTACAAATTCGAATCGATGAATGCTGAAGCCCTGCAACTCATCGAAGCAGCCATCTCCGACCGCCCCGAGGACATCACTTACCTGCTGCAGCTTGGGGACCTGCATTGGGAGGCCAGCAACATGGGCAAGGCATACGAGGCATTCGATAAGGTGCTCGACATCAATCCAAAATCCGCTTCCGGCTGGCATGGCCTCGCCAGGTGTCTCCAGAACATGCGCAAACCCAAAGAAGCGATTCGGGCTTTTGAACAGGCCATCGAAATCTCGCCGAAAAATCCAAAATATATTCGCGACCTTGCACGCCTCCTCGCCCTGCAGGGACAGGATATGAAACGCGCCCTGGAGCTATATCGGCGTGCGGCAAAATTCTCCCCGCACGATACCCAGATCCAATGCAGCATCGGCTGGATTCTTTACCGGTCAGGAAAAACCACGGATGCGCTGAAACTTTTCGTGCGGGAGACCCGCAAGAAACACGCGCATCACAGTTGCTGGTACGGATTGGGCACGGTCCTGGTAAGACTGGCCGGTTCTTCGAATTCCCAGGTCTCTCTGAACCGCCTCAAAGAAGCCGTCCCCCCCCTGAAAAAAGCCTGCGACCTCGACCCGACCGCTCCCGGTTACGCCAAGGACCTGGGCAACGTGTATTTCCGCCTCAAGCAGTATTCCAAAGCTACCGCGTCTTACCGAAACGCCCTGGCGACCTCTTTCGATGACGACCCGGTCACCTGGCACAGCCTCGGCCTTAGCCTGGAAGAGCAGAACAGGCTCGATGAAGCTCTGGCCTCCTACAGAACTGCCGCCACCATCGATCCCTCAGGCGATGCCTTCGCCGACCAGATGCACGTCCTCATCAAGCAGGGCAAATATGAAGAGGCGCTGAAAACTGGACGGGAGGCAGCCGCTCTCGGAATTTTTGATAAGAAGAAAAAGAAGGCCGGTCTCATCAATCCCAGGTACGTCCACCGCATGATGTCCGAAGCATACAACCGGATGAAACTCTACCCGCAGGCCCTCAAAGCCTGTGACGTTGCCGAATCCGTCAGCCGCAAGACAGGCGGCGGCGTTTACCATCTCTGCTACATCCAGCGCGGCGACGCGCTGGCAGGCCTTGGCAAAATCAAAGATGCCCGCAACGCCTACAAAAAAGCAAGGCGAGGCCCCGAGCCCAAGATTGCCGAGCAGAAGCTGATGGACCTAGAGGAATGATAAGTGATAGGAGACAAGGACCTGCGGCAGCCGGTTGACGCGCACGAGCCCCGTTCACCATTCACTCTTACCATTCACCATTCGCTCCTCTATTGCGAGCCCAAAGGCACCAGCTACAATCCCCGCCCCTTATGGCGAATAGACGATGCTCATGCAGGCAATCCTGCGGGGGCGTCGTTTATTTTTTGACAAATTGAATCTTGGAACAGGAATGGAGAAACCTCTCGCATGTCAGAACAGGTAACAACACCTCTCGACGCCCTTGAAGATGCCATTAAAGCCAGGAACCTTGACCTCATCGAAGAGGCGTGGATTGATTTGGCCGCCGGCGGCACACAACATCTCAGCACACTGATTAATCAAACCGACGCGATAGCAAAAGCCATCTCGCCGGCTCAGGCATCCCTGCTGCTTCAAATGCTTGCGCCCGACCTGATCGCCGCTGGGAATGTTAAAGAAGCTTTCGACACATTGCAGGCAGCAGCTTCGCACACTCCTACGGACAGAGACGTCCGGGGGCAGATCATTGAATGTGCCCGACAGCTCCACGAAGGCAGCCCGATGTTGGAGCGTGCCATCGAACTTTCCAAGATTACCGAATATGTCGATCTGCGGCGGGCATTGGGAATCTTCAACGCGGTCGTTGCCATCCAGGTAGGTAACTATGTTTATCACGAATCGGGATGGGGCGTTGGTGAAATCGTCGAAGTGGATGAAGAAGAAGAGGCGATTTTTATCGACTTCAAAGAACGCTCAAACCATCGAATGCTTTTCGCGGCGATGGGGCAGATGCTGCAAAGCATCGATAGCGAACACTACCTCGTGAAGTTGACCTTTGACCCCGATGATCTCAAGGCCATGGGCAAAAACGATCCGGCCGGGCTCGTCAAGAAAGTGCTTCAGGATGAGGGCCGCACTTTGAAAGCTCGCCAGGTCAAGTCCAAACTGGTCGGCCCGGTATTCTCCACCGCGGGATGGACCAAATTCTGGACCGCAGCCAAAATCCAACTGCGGCGTGACCCGGCCGTCGACCTCGGGCCGGGCAACAACCCCGACATCAAACTGCTGAAAACAGATGTGGCCACTTACGAAGACAGCATGGTCCGCAAGCTGCGCGATGCGCGAACCGTAATCAAGAAGGTAGGGATGGTCAGAGACTACCTGGATCACCGCGGGGATGGGGATGCCTCAGCGTTCCTGGTACCGGCCTTGTCCGAACTGATGCCAAGGCTGATTTCGGATATTGCCAACAAGGAACGATTCGTCCTGATCATGATGTACCAGGATATGCTGAAGGAATTACCGCCGCAGAATGACATGCAGATTCCAACGCCTGTCCTGTTTCTGCAGGGCGTTGAAGATGTCTCGGAGCTCCTCGAGGAAGCTGAAATTGATGACTATCGCAAGGGGGCCATGCCAGTCATCCAAGAGGCACAGCCGGAAACCTGGCAGGATACCTACCGAGATATTCTCGTCTCAAAATCGAGCATCCTCTGGGATGCCGCATACAGAGGGCTTGCATCTCAGAAGGACCATGCCCGCATCGATTCAGCGTTCAAAGAGGTCTACCGCGAGCGTGAAGAAAAGCCTGAAAACTTCGCCTGGTTCTGCAGAAGCGGTGTGCTGGGGCGTATCCCGACCGAAGTCCTCAATCATTCACGAGTCGATTTCCTTGAGTACATGTTTATCCAGTTGGACAAACTTGGGAGCGAGCGCGGCACCCAGAACCTCGGCACCGAAGCCCGATTGCTGGCGGGAAAAGTACGGCAGATCATCCTCACCGAGCTCGGCGACAACGTAAAGAAGCTTTTTGAAGAAGCGGGAATTAACCGCACTCGGCAGATTCTCGGCCTGGTCTCGCACAACCGCGGCCTGACCGAAGCCCAGCGCTTCACCGTGGAGACACTTGCCTACACCGTCTTCCCCAAGCTCGATGTCGCCGAAGAAAAGAAGCCACACGAGGACGAAGACAGCATCTGGGTCACGGAAAATGGCCTGTCCAAACGAAGGGGCGAGCTGCATGACCTCCTGCAGGTGGAGTTGCCGCAAGTCGCTCGCGACATTGGCAAGGCAAAGGAATTTGGTGACCTGAGTGAGAACGCCGAATACACCGCATCCCTCGAGAAACAGGCTCAGCTCGCCGGACGCGCCGAGGCCATGGAAGTGGAGCTCAAGAAGGCGAAGATCATCGACTCAGGCGTCATCGCCGATAGCCAGGTTTCCATCGGCACCAGAGTCACTCTGCGCAACGCGGAGCGCGGATTCATGGAGACCTACACCATCCTCGGCCCGTGGGACGCGGATTCTGAACAGAACATCGTCTCTTACCGGGCAGCACTCGCTCAGGGCCTGATCGGCTGCAAACAGGGCGAGGAAAGAACCATCGATCTTCCCGACGGCCGCATCACATACCAGGTGATGGCTATTGTTGAGGCAGTGTAAGATTTCCCTGCGTCCCGAGATTTCGGTCTTTCCGAAGATCCGTCATAAGCTCATCTCCAAGGCAGTGGATCGAAGACAGTCTCTTCGAAACCGCGCACGCGGGGCAGCATTGGTAATCCGATGAATCTCTGAACCGGGAGATGCGGTAACAGTTACACGGATTCAATATGAACAGAACACTTCATCTGCTCGCACCAGCAGTTCTCGCGTGCATCTTTTCTGTGACTTCTCAGAGCCAGGGCCAACAGACCTACCGGCTCTACCAGGGCCTCACCGCTTATGTGAATAATCCGGACGGTCGCGACTTCGATGTGTATCTCGACGTGCGAGATCTGAATCTTCACGCAGGCGGGCCGCGGGAACTGCTCGTCAAGATTTACGATCCGTCAGGGAAGCCTGTCGTACGCCAGATCATTCCTGATGATGGTGTCGCTTCCCCAAACTTTACCGACCCGGTCGGCGGCTGGGATCACGAGCTTCAGTATTACGCTAATCTTTACGCCAAGGGGACGAAGCCGACCATTCGATGGAGCGCCTGGTCCGACCCGAATCGATTGAAGACTCTGGTCCCGCGGCAGTTCAAATACTCGATTAAAGGCGGAGGCAAGGGCATCTATCGGATCATGCTGGCTGGTGAGCGTGATCATTTCGTCACGCTGAAACTGTCGCCGGACTTAAAGTATGGCATTGCCGGGCATCACACCTGGATTCACGGCCACGGCGACTTGCTCAAAAAGCGATACATCTACGTTCCGAAGAATACGAGCGGCATTTTCTTCGCCGTTGCCGAGCCGGATCGACCTCGCTCCCGCACTTTCAAACTCTCCGGGCCGGACGGTAAAGTGCTCTTCGAGGGCCAGGCGAACGGTTCATACAGACAGGCGCCCATTCAATTCCCGAAGGGGCAATACGAAGGCAAACTGCTCACTTTCGAAGTCTCCGGTGGAGGCAACGATCACCTCGTCAAGGTGACGCTTCAGCAACCGAAGACAGGCGCTTTTGCAGATTACTGCGGCATGGGCAGCCTGGCGATCTATGCGCCGGATCGAGAAACAGCTCTTGCGATCAAGGGCGGGACGATTGTGGAAGACGACCTTATCTTCTGGCATCCGTTTCAGGCGCGCTTTCATCGGTGGCTCAAGGAGCATCCGCTCGATGCCAACGACAATGAAAAGGGTATACGCGAGGATCTCGAAAGAATTTTCAACGGTATGCGTCTGTTTGAAACCAGCGACGGCCGGGGCAGTGCAGGCTGGACGAACTGGGGATACGCGTTCGGCTACTACGGCTGCAAAATCTGGAAAACGGCCTGGCGTTTGATGCCACGGCAGGATGTGCCTTCCGATGTAAAGGACATCATTCGTGAAGGACTGATTATGGGCGGCGACCGGCTGAGCTTTGCGATCGGCATGGAGAGCGTCAATGGCAATGCATTCTCACAGATCAACATTGCCCTCTGGTATTGTCATCTGGCGAGCGGCGATGCTTTGCAGAAGCAACGATTTGAGACTTTCTGGCATCGCTGGAAGAACGGTAAATGGGGGCCGGGGACCGGCCTTTCGCCATCCGGTGATTCGCAGGAGCATTTCGCGCACGATGGGCATTACGGTTCGTATCTCATGAACAACTGGGCGGCGACAGGCAACACCTGGATCGTGGAGGGCGGCATCCTGGGCGACGCTAAGGATGACCCGCGCTTTGCCGAAGTCGCCGACCGGTATCACAAGCTCTACAGTTACCTGCTCTGCCTGGAAACAAGCGGCCGTTCTATCGCGGCCAATCCCTGGTCTTGCCGCACCCACCAGACCGGCGGCATGCACTGGCGAGGCAACCACAAATGGAAGGGAGAGCCCGGCCCTGATTTTACGGTGAACGTAAACGGTGGCAGCGAATGGTTCGCCGCCCGGCGCAAGGGTTATTACGCAGTCACGTTTCACGGCAGGCTTTCGCCGGAATGGATGACCCGCTCCTTTCACGGCCAGCTTGGATTCAGCGGCGGCGTCCTCTGCCAGCTCACTGTGCCTGGCAAGGGCCCTGTGCTCGCATCCACTCTGCACGCCTCTTATGGCAAGGGGATGCACCCGAGCAAATGGCGCAAGTTCCACCTTCATTCTCTCGTCGGCGAACGCTGGGACGGCGCGCCGGTCATCGCCGCGATCAGCGAGCACTTTAACGCCCGCCTCGAAGGCAACACCGTGACAAGCTCCGGCGAAGTTCGGGACGGCCACGTCAAGAGCTCGCGCACCTACACGTACGAGCCGGATCGCATCAAGTGCAGCGTCCAGCTGGATCAGTCCGACTTTGCCGGCGTGCTGTCTATCTGGAGCGGAAAACGCAAATGGGCGGAGATGAAAACCGCGTACGAGATGATCCCCTTCATGCCGAAACAGACGGACAACAAGACCAGCACGGCCGTGACCGTCGGCGGCGCGGACCTGACAGCCGAAGGTGTGATGGCAGAGACTGTGCGGATTGACCGCGGCGGGTTCGGTGTGGTTATAAAGCTCGACAAGGAGCGGAAGATTTTGCCTGGCAATGCCACCGTGATGATCGAGCTTGCGGGTGGAGACAAACTGACCAGCGCATCGAACATCGGAATCAGCTATGAACTGATTCCGTTCGGTCACTGATCATGTGCTTTTTGGCCTCATTGGATCAGGTCTTCGCACGCTGCAAATGTATGAGTGGCCATTAGGCTTTCTGCCCCCTGAGTGCATGAAATAGAACAAAGGAGTTTCTGAATGTCGATGACCAAAGTGTATTCAATTCTTCTGTCACCTTTTCTTTTCGCCGGGCTTCTTCAGGCCCAAGGCTCTTGAACGGAGATGGGCGGCCCTCACATGGAGATTTCCGAAGGCCAGATCTGTTTCTACTGTCAGTCCAAGGCCGCGGGGCTGACACGGACAGAGGCCAACTCCATCCAGGTTCACCTGATGATCTACAACAACCAGGTCGAAGCTGCCAAAAAAGCCCTGGTTGCCAAGAGCAAAGAAGTCCTCCCAAAAGAAAAAGCCGGTAAATTCGCTGCCGTTGTGAATTTCAAGCGGAAGGGCCAGGCGAACATCGTCGGCGCGAAAGGCTCGGCCACGGAAAAAACCGAATCGAAGGAAAAGCTGTTGGTCAAATCCGATTCCAGAACCGTGGGCCAACTGAATCTGCCGCTCATGGCCAAGTTCATGCGCTTGCGCAGCTCGGAGAAGAAGGCCATTGCGCCCGGGGTGGAGGAATACAATGCCACCATCGCCAAGGCCAAAAATGAGCTCATACAAAAACTGACCGACGTGCTGCCCGAGTTCAAACAGGAGCGTTTCAACAAAGCTCTGCTGTCGATAAAGAAATAGATTTGCTCCCCGCGTATACAAAGCCGCAGGTATTCCCTGCGGCTTTTTTTATCGGATCTTCGGTTCGCCCCACGCTGCAAATGAGCCCGCGGGATGACGGTGGTATTCGACGATCAGCTCGAGGGAATCGACACCTGTCACATCGATGACCTGGGGAGTCGCCATTCCCCATCCGTGCCCTCGCCACATGTAGCGTCCGGTATAGACATTCTCTCCATCGCACGCGATTAGCATCCTGGCCGCGCCACCGCCGCGGTCCTGCAAGGCAAAGCCTGTCTGAAAGATCCGAAATCTGCCTCGAAGATTGAAAGCGAGAACGGATTTTGCGTGCACAAGGAAACCCCAGCGGGGTCGGTGCCCGGCAAGATTGAAGGGGCCCCTTTCACGGGTGATGACACCCAGGTTGCCGTAGCCTACCTTGGATCTTGTTCTGGGCATTTTCACCAAATCCAACCAGAGCCTCGGATACCTCATGGCGCTGACGTACTCTCCCAACTCCTTGCTGATGGCACGGAGGCGTTCCCTGGCTTGTTTGCGTTCATCGGAATCCGGGCGGGACATCAGACCTTCGTACAGATCCGCGGCCCGGATGAGCCGGATCTGTTTTAAGACTCCTTCCGCGTCTGCCGCGCGTTCTTCCAGTTTTTCGGCCGCGGCAAAGATGCCCTGGGAAGAACGCTCGGTCTGGTATGCGATAGTAGATCGGATGAGAGGGCTCTTGACATTCAGCTTTCCAGCGGCAATGGGATCACCTGCCTCCAGGTAGGTCCACGCCGTTTCGGCTGGCTGTGCCTCTGCCAGTTGTTCGGCTTCGGCAGCCATCTTTTTTGCTGTCTTGGCAAAGGCCCCATAACGGCGCAACCTCAAGGTCTCTTCGGACGAAATCGTTGATGCCGCGAGCACGCCAAGCTGGATGGCTTCCAGTGCTTCGTCGAATTCGAGGTCATCAACAGACCATCGGCACAGCTCGATGGAATGCTCAATAATACTTTCGCAGAGCTTTCGCAGTTTCTTGTCTTTGTTGACTTCGTCCCGGAGTTTCACCCCCTTCAATTCCTTAAACAGCGCAGCCTCTTGGGGCAGAAGTTCTTTCAGATAAGTTTTTCTGAATGGCGTATCCAGGGGATAAAGAGAGCTGAGCGAAGATACCGCGGCCGGCCCGTCTTCAGCAAAAAGTGCGGCCCGGCTTGCGCCATCGTGCACCAGGTAACGCAGACCATTTTTCAGGTCGGCAGCAGCCGCCAGCATCTCTGCGCCCAGGGCGGCGACCGCTTCTTTGGTCCCGGCCTCATTCGCCTGGTCGAGATACAGAACCTTGAAATCTTCCAGTGCCTTGTCCGTGAAAACCGATGGCCTCGCGCGCTCGAGCACCTTCAGCCGAGCGCCGAGGTTGAAGCGACCGGAGGCTTTCAACCTTTCTTCGAGCTTTCGGATTTCATCAGCGGCCAACCTGAAAAACTTCGTTCGAGGACCGGAGCGTTGAACGAGCCCGAATTTTCCTATGGCCGCCTCAAACTCGTTGGGATGCTCTCTGGTGAAACGAAGCGCCTTTTGAAACAAGTCTGCCACAGGGTTCACCGCGACGAACTTCCGCGGCTTCCTCTGCCTTGCTGGCTTCTTCTCGCCTCTGAAGAGCAACATGGCAGAGACGGAAATGATCGTCAGACAGACGAATCCAATCGCCGCGTAGATCTTCAACGGCCTTCGATCCCGTGCGGGGCGCAGTTCGCCGACAGTGGAACGGCCGCGGAGACCCACTTCAGAACTCGATGGGTCGCCTGTCTTTTCCTCCAGCCCCAACAGTGGTGCAGGCTCCGTCGGCGCATTCCTTCGGCCGATAACGGATTTGCTCTGGGGAGGATCTTTGCGGCTGGGCGTGCTGTCTGTCGAAGAGCGAGCAAGGTTATTGAGGGCCTCGATGACTTCCGCGTGCGACTGGTACCGATCGTCGGGCTCTTTGGCGCACATCGTCCGGATGAGCTCCCACAGAGGGTCCGAGATTTCCGGGCAGGACTCCCTTGGATCCGGGAGCGGGCTCTCCAGGTGCGCGATGATGACTGCGTACGGCGTTGCGCCATCGTATGGAACCTTACCGGTCAGCATTTCATAGAGGGTGATGCCGAGTGAGTAGATATCCGCACGGCAATCAACATCCCTCGCGCCCTGGCTCTGCTCCGGGGCCATGTAGTGGGGCGTGCCGAGTCCAGCCCCCTCATTGGTGAGATTCGAATCGGTGGTAATCCGTTTTGCGAGCCCCAGGTCTGCCACTTTGATGTGGCCCTGCGAGGTCAGCATGATGTTGTCGGGCTTGATATCGCGATGAACCAGGCCGGCTTCTCGCCATGCGTAATCCAACGCGGAAGCGACCTTTGCGGTGATCTCGAGT
>Ga0187827_10000445_pt1 | contig 65719 bp, 63 predicted proteins | sample ETNtaG_39_FD_167969 | JGI IMG/M metagenome (GOLD analysis project Ga0187827, IMG submission 167969) | Marine microbial and viral communities from oxygen minimum zone, Eastern Pacific Ocean - ETNP2014_SV_150_PacBio MetaG (Illumina Assembly) | ecosystem: Environmental > Aquatic > Marine > Hypoxic... | reverse complement strand
GAGCATTCCTGTCAATTTCTTTTCGGAAAGAGGGTAAAGCCGTAAGAGCTTTTAGCTCAGATCCAAAAACAATAGATTCACCCATTATGCTGTAATATATAGGTTTAATACCTAATCGATCACGTACCAGATAAAGCACACCTTCATTCCTGTCCCATAGCGCAAAGGCAAACATCCCAATAAAACGTTTCACAGCATTTTCAATACCCCACTCTGTAATTGCGGCGAGCATTACTTCCGTATCAGAATGACTTCGAAATATGTGTCCAGCATTTACCAGATCGTGGCGCATATACTTAAAATTATAAATCTCTCCGTTATAAGATATTACGTAACGACCACATAGAGATTCCATAGGCTGATGACCACCGGAAGAAGTATCTATAATTGATAAACGCCGATGGCCCAACGCAATGCCCGCTTTCTCATCCACCCAAACTCCACTATCATCAGGTCCGCGTGACAGTAACGTTTGCGTCATGCGACTGACATTCGTAACTAAATCATCTTTATTAAAATGTTCTAATGTTATAAATCCGGTAATACCACACATAAGACAGATCTCCAGGCACTTTCTTCATTCGTGCCACTATAGTGAATATTTTAACGTTTAGAAAATTCAATCATAGTTTCCCCTCTAAAAAAGAGGGGAGATTGAAAGTCGCTCGCCGAGACGAGACGAACTCGTTATCTTTTTAATAAGAAATGCCAATATGGAAGCTGCTTTGAAACACCCACATCATCTATTAATAGGATAGATCTTGTCATTTACTGTTAAATATTCATTTTCTGTTGCTACATTCTCAGACTCAAAAATATCCATCAAGATATATAATTTATTTGAATAATACATAGTGCTGTAAAGCCACAACCATGTTTGTAGTGCCTAAAGTATAATTAAGTGAGCTAAAGTTAGGAAAAAGAAATACTTATTGTTGTATATTCAACGACACCCAGCTTATTCCTAACTTTAAATCACTTTAGGCAATTAGGTTACAGTTGCGCTATACTTACGAAGTTTTCTACAATGCACAAATGTCAACGAATTTGCTCTTCGTACAACTGCTCATATTTCTTAACAATCATTTGAATGGAAAAATGATCCTCTATTCGTTTCCTAGCCTTTTCTCCAAGAATCTGTCTCTTTGCTCTCCCCATTTTAATCAACGTTAACCATGCCTCGCACATAGCTTCATGATTTCGAGGCGTTACAACTATTCCAGAGTCTCCTACAATCCACGCAGAATCACCCACATCAGTTACAACACATGGTATTCCACAAGACATCGCTTCTCCAATGACGTTTGGAAACCCCTCTGATACGGAAGAACAAGTGGCGATATCCAATGCAGACATAATCCGTGGAATATCCCGGCGTTCTCCTAACAGAATTACCTTCTCACTCATCACTAGATTCACTATTATTTGTCTCAGCTGTCGGTTTTGCCAGTCGACTCCTCTTCCGGCTAATAAAAAGATAGTCTCTCGTCTATTACTTAAAAGCTTTGCTCCTGCTTTAAGGAAGCTGCCATGATCTTTTAAAGGATCAAAACGACTGATAAGCCCTATAAGTATGGCCTCTTCAGGTATGTTAAATTCCGAACGAACACTGCTACGATTTTTCTCAGACGGTGAAAACAATTTCGCATCAAAGCCATTTGGAATAATACAGCTTTTGCCTCTTTGGTATCCCATTCTAATATGATCATTGGCGCCAGCTTTTGAGTTAAAAACAATCATTCGCGGTAAAAATGATAATAACGAAAGAAGCTTTATAACAAATAGAGTAAAGCACTTTGTTTCGCTTTTTGGAAAAGTCGTGTAACGGATATTCCATAAAGTCGGTAACCTATACGGCAGAAAAGTAGATGCTATTTGAGCTGCGAGATTGCCGTGGACTAACCATCCTTGAATTATATCAGGATTTATTTTCCGTAAGATTTTTAACGATCTTATAAGTGCTGAAATCCTTAAAATTCCACCCATACCTCCGACATTATAAACCATTATATTTTGTGATTCAAAGTCTTTACTCAGTACGCCCTTCTCTTTCAATGTAATAACAATATTCTCATATCTATCTTTTCTCATGTGCGACAATAACTTATAAAGCATCATTTCAGTTCCACCTACGTTAAGAGTGACGACAATGTGGACTATTTTTATTTTTTTCTTACTTGTCAACGATAGCGTGTTTTTCATATTAATAGCAGCGAATATTCTATTACTACGAAAGCCACAAATAGTTTGTATTAATTAAAAATAAATTACTAAATTTAGATTATAAAAATATGTTATGATGAAAACTTCAACAAGATTGATATTATAAATTATTTGCTTTAATCTCCCTATTAGTTCAAAAGCTCACAAATCACTTAATTGCCATGATCCAAAGATTCATGTATATCTCAAAATATCCAAAACGCATCTTTTCTATTTGAAATCCAGCCATATGGAGTAAAGTTACTATCTTTTTGTGAGTGTAAACATCCTTGTGTTCACTAAAGAGATCAGAATTTACAAGTTTAAACGTTGCCATTATCGTTAATATTCTATCAGTCCAACCTGCAGGTACTGTCAAAATATATAATCCCCCAGGTTTTAAAACTCTACGAACCTGGTGCAATATTTGTGTTAGTTTGTCTCTCTCGAAATGTTCAAAGACAGCAAGCATCGTTATCACATCAAAATAATTATTATCATGAGGCAATATTACATCATTTTCTAAGTTCATATTCTTAATGTATATTTTTTGTTTATCAAATTGTGTAGTAATTGATGAGTCATACTTGTCTATTCCGTGTTTTTCGGAAAAACCCGTGTTGAGAAGGAAGTAAGGGTACGTACCACAACCAATGTCTAAAACCTTTCCTGCCCCATGAGTATGAGGTATCAGTTTAATAGCTATTTGTGCTCTCTTTTTGGTTAAAAATCTTTCCAACATAGTTTATCTGAATAAGTTATACTTGAATATGCAATAAATTGCCCTTACCCCGTCCTTCCAGGAAACCTTCTTTCCCTCTTCATAAGTTCTTCCCGCATACGATATTCCGACTTCATATATTCTGACTCTCAGCTTTGATATTTTTGCAGTAATCTCAGGCTCAAAGCCAAATCGATCCTCTTCTACGGTTATAGCTTCTATTATTTTCCTATTAAAAACCTTATAACATGTTTCCATGTCCGTGAGCGTTAAGTTTGTTAACATGTTCGACAGCAACGTTAAAAATTTGTTTCCTACAGAGTGCCAGAAAAACAAAACTCTAAGGGATTCACCGCCGGCAAGACGTGAGCCATACACAACATCCGCTTTCTTATCCATTATTGGTTTTAACAATTTTGAGTATTCATTAGGATCATATTCCAGATCGGCATCCTGTATTATTACAACATCACCGGACATCTCTTTGAAACCGGAACGTAATGCCGCTCCTTTGCCCATATTCCTCTTATGATAAACCACTTTATCAATATGTGGCTCTATTGTCTCTTTAATAATCTCCCTGGTGCCATCCGTAGAATAATCATCGATCAGTATGATCTCCTTGTTCTCAATTGGAGAATTCTTTACTGCATCAATAACTAGGGAAATTGTTTTTGCTTCGTTGTAACAAGGAATAACAATTGATAGCTTCATTGCACCTAACCCGCTTTCGCCCTCTCTAATCATTGTGAGGCGTCTACAACAATTAGAATATTTTTTACTTCCTAATTAAATATTTCTTTTACTATTCATTAAAGATTATCATTAGCGCAAATGCTTCTGCAGCGTAACAACCTTTTTTTGCTTTCTACTAGACCGTGATACCCTTTTTACACCCTACCAAAACTGCCTTAAATATTCCTTAAACCAAGGTCCCAAATTAAAGGTTGAATTCTCTCCAAACAAACGATCTATAGAAATCAAAGTGATTTCGCCTAGTTTCATACCCTCCAATTGCGCTTTGATAGAAAGCTCAAAGGCAAAGGTCCATCCTATGGGGCTTGATTCATTAACCAGCTTTTAAATGCAGATTTCCTAACCATCTCGATACCAGTCGTAGCATCAATCAAAACATAACTTTTTGCAGAAAAACCTAAGTTTAAGATCTGAAATCCCAAGATACTTAAAACGCTACCTAAAACTATAAAATGGGAATCAATCAGAAATATACCTATCCTTAACTGTCCCTTTGAAAGTAAAAACAATATTCCCAAATCTATCATTTCTCATACGTGACAATAACTTATAAAGTATTATTTCAGTTCTGCCTACATTGCGGTCTGTGATAATATGAATAATCCTTATCTTTTCATTCTTCTTCAGAGATTGCATGTTTTTTATTTCCGTCTCTATATATTCTCAACTATTAGCACACTTAAAACAATTTCACATATTAGCAATGCTGGAAGGGCGGCACAAGAAATGTTATTTACAGGAAAAGACTTACCTCTTACGAGTCGAAATCAAGCAGGAGTTAATAAAATGCATGTTATTGTGGATTTTATTATTTGGTGCGTACCCGCCAGAAAGATAATGTCGGACTGATTAGACGCCTTTAAGATTTGTATAAATTATTTCTTTAAAATGTCATCTACAATATACAAGCCTCCGCTTGCTAATAAGAATATTTGTGGCAATACAACCTCTAAATGTCTACCATCCCAATCAGTAGTGGTAAAACCTACAATCAAAGTTTGAAAGAAAACAATAGCAAAGATAAACAATCTAATATTTTCATATTTTGTTTTTCTCTTTAATCCCACTAAAACTAAAAAATAGGCAGGAATGAGAGTTAGCAACACAAACAGGTTGTGTAATGTTGAATAAAAGGGTCTAGTATGAACAAAGAAATACCATATTTTGCAAAAGAAAAGCTTAAAAAAATAAATTGGTTTTTCGATTATAAAACAGATAATTTGAATCACAGGATTCTTAGTTTCCGTAACCAAAGTCGACAAACCAGGACTTCGCATTGTTAAATATAATTTGTCATATCCCCAAATAATTGTTCCATCAGAATACCATTCGATAATATTTATATGTTTAAAAATATTGCCTTCATAATTTATAATTAGGGTGAATAGCAGCAAAAGTGATAAAAATATGCATATAATTAATTTTTTCTGACCATTGCCCCATAATGTACACAAATAAAATACTAAAAAAGCTCCAAGCAAAGCTATCCCATTAGGTCTGATAATAAAAGTAAACAGGAATATCAAAGCAGTACATATTTTCTCCAAGTTTGTTTTGCTTTTGATTAAGTACCATGTTGAAATTATAAGCATTGAAGTAAACAAGGATTCAGTTAGAATAAAAAAGTCCCACTCGTGAATAGGTTGATAAACAATATAAATAAAAGAAGCTATAACTCCTGATCTTAAATCAAATATTGTCTCTCCAATTTTGAACATACAATATGCCGCAATTGCCGTTAATCCCATTTGCACAAGAATAACTCCTACGTTACCCCCACCAAAGAGTAGGCAAAGAGCTACAAATATATCGTATCCCAAGTAAGAAAGTTGATCCCCAACTGGCAGTTTCCCACTTAGTATATTATTAGCCCCACCTATATATCTATTGGAATCGCCTCCTGATTTATTAAAACCGTAATGTATTAGAAAGAGAGCTTGCGAACAAACCCAGCATAAACTAAGAAAAATAAGTGTTAAATATTTTTGGTTGTATTCGTTTTTAATATCCGTTAAATCCATAGCTTATCATTATGCTAATTTGCTTAATACGTTTGGAAAAGGATTTTATAACATCTCATTTATTTTTGGATCAGACTTAACAAATATTTCCCTATCCTGAGATATACTAACTTTTCTACGCCCAGATATCCAGAAGTGTAATTTCAAGTGTAATTTCCACATAAATTGAATCAATCCAGGACCTCCAAGTAAAACAATAACACTATACCCTAGCACATGGTGCCGTGCTGCCGTTCCCCAGTTAACAGTTCCTAGCGCCCACACAAACTCCATAGCCAAAACAGCTATAAGCAAAAAGCTGTAATAGCTTCGTACTTCACTTGAAGACCTACGCCACGAGAATACGGCAAAGAACAAAAGCACAAAACGCAGCATTGATTCAAGCATGGCACAGATATCTTTAACATTTTCAACCTGCCATGGGAAAGGAGCAAACATGTATTGGACGAATACCATAGGAGTTGTAGTAACAAATCCAAGCACAGATGACGTATCCAGCATGACACCATAAACCGCCCTGGCATCAACAAAATCTATTGCACGCTGACGAAAGTATTTTGCGTCTTCGAATGCTTGTGCGACAGTCATAAACCATCCCATCTTTTGTACCAATATAATTACACAGGCAACAAGCAATCCAGTAAACAAAAACTGAACGCCCTTTTTACGGCAAAAAATCCCCCAATATACGCTAATTGCAATCAAATACATTGCATAATATGATAAACTCCAATGCAGTAATGACAAACAAAAACCAGACATTAGCAAAAATGAAACTATTAGGATACCCCCCCGTTTCCGCAGTCTTACTGCCCAATATACGGCCAACAAGAAAAACAACGCCTGCCATGATTCGCGAAACGTCAACGACCTAAAAATCACCGCTGAAGGTAGCAAACCAAATAAAAGTACAATCCCAACACGAAAACGCCTCATATCCAAAAGATTTACCAATTTAACCAACACCACACATGACAATGCAAAAGCTAAAATCGACAACTCCTCACCCAAAAGAAGTGATGCGCCAAAAGCACGGTAGAAGAGCCCCACAAATTGAGTATAAATAACCAGTCCAGTACCATAAATCCACTCTGGCTCAGGCAATGCAGCCAACTCTACACTAATTGTATGAGCTGTACCGTTATCTCCTTTTGCTCCGAGAACGTTGCCTACATAAGCATTCAAAAACGCCACAGCATGATGCAATACTATGCAAAACCAGATTGCATGGACTACTTTTGTGTCACTACGCACATGCTTCCACATCAATACTATGCTAAAACTGAAGAGCACTAGCAACCAACCAGCCCAGTCTTCCATAATTGAAAAGTTCAAATCTACCAAAACACCCTCCTAATTGAGCGATTCTTAGTCATAACGCACCTATTCATCTTAATACTATTACCAATACAGGTCATATACGCATGGAATAGTGTAGCTATAAATATTTTCGATAAATTTTTTAATATACTGCCATTATTAAAGTATCTCAGCCGGACCAAGAAACCATTTCGTACCTGTAACCACGCCTTTCGCGAGGTTATCGACCCGTAACGTACTTGCCGCTCAACCAAAAACTCTTCAATAATGCCTATTTCACCAACTCGCAACAATTTAAACCACAAATCTAAATCCTGGCTAGTAGTATACCTCAGGTCATACCCTCCAACCTCAAAATAAGAACTTTTTCTAAACATCACAGAAGCATGGCAAAAAGGGTTTCTTAGATACAAATCTTTTTGAAGTAGATCATTTTGATTTGGGGAGGATTTCTTTGTTACAACCCCTTGTTCATCTATCACTTCATACCACGTTCCTAATAACACTACGCTTTTGCAAGCTTCAAAATATTCAACTTGTTTTTCCAACCGTGTAGGTTTTGATATATCATCAATGTCCTGCCTTGCAATATATCTCCCCCTAGCATGCTTAATCCCTTTTAGCAAGCTTTTAGTCAAGCCAATATTCTTCGAATTTTGAATTACATGAGTTCTAGTGTCCTTTTGACATATTTTCCTTAAATACTCCTGTACTTCTATTGAGTTCCTATCATCAACTATAATAAACTCTATGTCTTTCACTGTTTGATTAAGTATACACGCTATCGAATGCTTTAGCATATCCAGAGGCGCATTATGTATCGACATTACAACAGATACAAGAGGGTTATATGATAGAGAACTCATCACGTTATTAATTCCTATTTTCCTGTTTCACCTTGACGCATTATGTAACATCTGTTTATAAAGTCTGTATTCATCATTAACAATTAATTCAAGACTACAATTGTCCACAACAAAACATCTTGCATTTTTACCAAGCCGACTTTGGAGATCCTCGTCATTCATCAACTTGTTGATAGCTAACTTTATAGAATCAGAATCCGTCTCACAAATCATACCGCCTTCGTTGTGCTTAATAACTTCTTTTATTCCAGTGATATTAGAACCTATCACCGCACTTTCACAGGCCATTGCCTCTAGCAGAGCCTTTGGATTGTTTTCATAGTGGGACGGAAGTATAAAGACTGGATATCGGTTAATAATATTCGGAATACGATCATTTGGATATCGCCCTAAAAAGTTTGCTTTAATATTATACTTTCTTATATAATACTCTAAAGCCCTCTTTTGTTCACCATCACCAACAATGTCAAGCTCATATCCAGTTCTCATAATTGCATCAAGCAGATTGTAAATATTTTTCTGTTTACTTAACCTGCCAATAAACAACAACCTGTTTTTGTGCTTTTTACAACTTGTTCTTTTAAACATAGCAGTATCTACATAGTTTATTAAAACATTAATCTTGGTGGAAGACACAAAGAACGATTTACTAATAAATTGCTTATCTTCATTTGAAGTTATTATTATTTTATCGCCAAATCTGTATGCCAACCAGGAAACTAACCAGAATAGAGTTTTCCGTAAGATGGGCCCATTACTACGCAAACAATTACGATACATTTCATATCCGCTTCTAATAATCAATATTTTATTAAATGCAAACTTTGAAATAACCGCTACCCAACAACCCCACATCTGATTCGTTTTAAGGATATCCGCCTGCTTTATCTCTTTTCGTAAAATAAAAGGTAGTACAAGCGAATGAAAAAGTTTAATTATTCTTAAATGTGGTCTCTTTGTAATGGCGTAAAATGGCACAACGTGAATATCATCTAGCATCTCACAATAATGATAGTCAGTGGAATCACCATAAGTAACAAATGTAACCCGAACCCCTTTTTTATTAAGCCTTTTGTAAAGAAGCACTTCTCTTTCTAGCAATCCTGCATTTGCCCACTGTTTCAGAGATACACCATAAGTAAAGAACAATATGATCTTTATTCTATTTTTGCGGTTCATTGAATCTGTTTGTTATTAAGTGTATAATGCAAATGATAGGCCATTCCATAATAGAACCCGTGACATTTGACAAAATCACGCGAAAAATCAGAGGGCAGAAAACACTGTCAATCATTCTTGAGCAGTCACTCCCATTTATTGTTTTGAGCAATCATCAATGCCCTTTGATGAAGGCACGGCAACTGCATATATCTCACCCCATCTGAATAATATTTTCTGCATATCCAAATCGGCCCTCGCCAATTCGTCACGGAATTCAACTTCAGTATATTCTATTTTATGGGTGGGGTCCAAACGTGATGCAATGCCTAATTCTTTTTTATATGGAACTAACCATTCCCTTTCAAACATTGGCACTCTAAAAAGAAATTTATTGGGTTTAATTTTTTCATTAAGATATTTTAAAAGTGCCACCCTCTTATCCAAGTGTTCTAACACATTTGACAGCATTACAATATCGAAACGTCTGTCGCCATTATACTCCCAAATATCCCCCTCAATAATTTGGACATTCGGCAAATCTAAAAGTCTCACCTTTGCTGATTTCACATTATCTTTTGATATTTCGATACCCAAAGCATATGCTTTGGTCTTCATTGCTACATCCCTCAATAAAGCGCCATTGCCACACCCAACATCAAGAACAGTTTCACCACTTGCAACGTTGTCAGCAAAGAATTTATGATAATTAATTAGCCTGTGTTTTGGATGAAGGCCGCCCTCGGCAGCAGATGCAAAAGAACCGATATAGGTATAACTTGCTTGATGAATCTTGACAAGGATTCTCGTTATCCACTTGGCAATAAAAGGGTTAAAAAGTATTCTTTTTAAGATCTTTTTCACATGATAAGCATAATGATTAAATTATAGGTATTTTTAAATCAATAATATCTTCAAGTCCTAGTATCTTCGTGATCAAGGTGATGCCCCATAAAAACATAACAATTCCATGGATGTCAGGCTCTCATAAACCCAGTTATCTCTTAGCTCCATAATAGACACTATTTGCTTTCGTTAAATACCATGAACCATCTTCATGCTAGTATCGGTTTGTAATATCTAAAGCATAATCAGTTAAATCATCTTTGCATGAACCTTCGAACTTGGTAGTTACGTAGTTGTCTTGCCAGATGTGTAAGCATAGTGAATATGGGGCTAAAACGCTGTGGTGGTGCTAAATATCCTTGATATTCGCAATATCTGCATAAGTCATATTTCGAACGCTTACCTTGAGAAAGCTCTCTTCTAAAAGTCTCATATACTTTAGAACACCAAATATCTGCCAGGCCTTGTTTCATAACATTGCCCAAAGGATTTTTGACAAAGACATCCACACAGCAAAACCCTACGTTTCCGTTGGCAGTAATATTCATCTGCATAATGGGATGTTTACATGCACTGTCTAACCGCATTTTCAATGGAAGGTTGGGAGCTAAACCAGCACGGTTACTTAATACTTCGTTGAAACTTCTTTGAAGGAACTCAATTTTCTTATCAGGAAATCTTAAACGAAGTTTTTGCACAACGGCAATATGCTTTTGGGAAGTTTTCCCATCACGAGAATAATCGTTGACTATTAACCGTGTTAAACCATTTTCAAAAAGCCTACATCCCAGTTTATACGTCAACAGTAAGCCATTTGTTTGGACAAGAACTTCTTTAAGGCGCATATGTTTCAAATCAATGTATTTTAAAAAACCAGGCAGCCTTTTGTCCATCAACGGTTCATTGTTAATGTATAGTTTAATAACCCCACTATAATTTAAGCCTGCTAACTCATCTATGATTTTATAAAAACATTCTTCACTCATCAGAATATCTGGCCGAGTCGTATTCTGAACTGAAGAAGGACAGAAATTACAGCTAGCGTTGCAACTTGTACGAGTTTCCACTCTAATTTCCTCAAAAAAAGCAATACCATTAGATGCTTTCTCAGATATAATTTCTTTGCACTTTATAAGAGAAATAAAGCGGTAGATACTGCGTGTGAGATAATTGATTTTTACCTCACGGCTTGAAGAGTTTTCATACATAATCATCCTCGACATGACAAGAAAAAAACCTGTTGTTTTCAGTATACCGGTTGGACATAACAGATACATAACAACACATATATTGATTCCATATCTAAATACCTCAAACAGGCCTTTTAATATACTATATGGTATTTGTACCCATATTAAGAGTGCACACCGTGTGTAAAACTGCGATTACCCAAATCTTGAATATCGCTAAGCCTGGATACACTACTATTTTGTAAAGATTGCGCTTCCGCCTAAATATCTAATTGGAACAAGTGTAAGTTGATTTTTGTCTCAAAAACACTTAACAGCTTCAGTTGCATCTTTGTAATGATTAATATTGTAATCATGCACTATAATACATCCAGGCAAAGCAAGTTTAGGATAAAAATATCCTAAAGCTTCTGAGGTTGGCTAGTAAAGGTCAACATCAGATGAAGCCCACCACCATCAGCTGCTAGTGCAAAGACTCCGAGATGTGTGTATAATATCTGATGAGTTTTAACAAGAAACCAGGTTATCGCTCTTGCAATTGGAGGAATAAATAAAATTATTTTATAAATATTTTAAACATAAACATTTGTAATGCATGATACATACATCAAATCTGATCACATCTTCATGCAATACAACTACTTATCTCCATAGCTTTGAAACCAAGCAATAAACATAAGTGTAGGTTTATCAAGCTATACTATTGAGTCACTATAAGAGTTTTCATTTTATCAAGATACGAAGGGATTATTTTGTTTATAGAGAATTCTTTTTTGACTCTGATTTGTGTTTTCAGCTTGAATTCCTCATAGTTTTTCCACAGCACTTCAAAGGCCTGTCTGAATGTTTCAGCACATGCCTGTATTCCAGTATCCCCCACTATCTCAAGTGTACCTCCAGAATCCTTATAAATCACCGGTAATCCACTTGCCATAGCTTCCAGCACTACATTTGGACAAGCTTCATTTTCAGCGAAAAAAACAAACAAACAACATGATCTCAACATCATAGACAGCTTAGTTCTAGATAAATATCCCAATGAGATTACATTCTCAGGTAATTTCAGTTCAGGCATTCTGCCTGCTACTAAAAAAGTTAGATCAGTATTGTATTTTGCCACCTTAACAATTTCAAAAAAACCTTTTTTTGGATTAGTAGAGTTGGAGGCAAAGGCAATTTTTATTGCTCCTGGAAGTGAAAGTTTTTCACCATGAGGGTTAAACAAATCTGTGTCTACCGGATTATTTATGATATGTCCTTTGCCATTTATTATTTTATGCTTCTCGCTGGTAATATACCTGCTGTACCTGCTTTGATATATTACAATATCCGCTATTTTATTAATTCTTCTCTGTCTATTGTCCCAATCTCCATGCCTCCCATACTCTTTGGCAGAGCCATCTATTCTTTGGATGTTTATACGTTTAGGATACAGTGCGCCACTGAGCCTATAAAAATTGTAAGAGCCCTGCCAGGAGTTCAGCATAAGAAAATCACTCCTCTTAAAAATGTTTCTGTGGTATGAAATATTATTTTTGTGCAGAAACATCTCAAAGTAATTCCAGAAAGTCGCAGTTCCTCCACCTATACCAATGCCTTTTGGAATACAGATAGAATATGGAAAGTTATTATCATTTCTCATATTATTGTAATATTCCAAATTCCTTCATTTAAACACATCATTAATTAATGATCTTATTAAAATATTCAAGATATTTTTCGCCTATTACATCGAGTGAATAATTTTCCAAGCAATATTCTCTGCCAATCCTCGCTAAAAACTTTCTCTTATCTACATTCGTTATAAGTTCGTTAAGGTTACTTTCCCATTCGCCCACACTATCACAAAGTATAGCCGGTGATCCCTCATAAGACGGTACCGGGCTGGCCAACACATTCAGTCCCACTGACATTGGATATCCTATCTTAGTAAATGCATGTCCAAGATTATATCCAACAGTTACATCTCTCGGCGCAATACAGATGTCCCCCCTTAACAATATTTCAGGTAATTTTGAAAAATTGTAATGGATGTATTTGTAATTAATAAAATCAAGTTTTGGGTCATGATCGCATATTAATATTAGTTCAATTTGTTTTGCATTAATTTTATTTAAAACATCAGCTATAGGCTTTATTTCCCAGGCTTTAATTGCATATCCACAATATATCAGTTTTATAATATTCCGTTCCGTATGTTCCTTGAAAAATTCAAAAAAGTACTTTGGAATACTTTCTTCAATCAAGACAACATTGTCATTATACTCTTTATAAACATCACATAGGTGTTTGCTCGACGCAATAACACTATCTGCGAGAGAAACCATGCGTCTTATATCTTCATTAGCGTGATGATCAACAATTGCCGAACTATTGGCAATTTTTATCGGTACATCATTAATGTTAATATCATAAACGACTTTAACATTTTTCCCTTTTAAAAAAGCCGCCAGGTCATGATATCTTTTTCTAAAAACCTTCTGAAACACAACTATGTCATAGCTAGAATATTTTCTATATAAACATGAGCATATACCTGTTGAATGAGTATTAATATAATTGACAATATCATAGACACGAATCCGTGTTGACGCCATTACACACTTATAAGGTGACGCCTTTGGAACGACCCAGCCTATCTTATGATCATTTTTCCTGTTGATCAAATTATTAACATAGTCCTTTATCAAAAAGGTATCTACATATTTATGTATCATAGGAAATTCACATGGTTAGCAGGTTTTTTCAGGTCCCATAATATTTGGTTAAAAGTATTACATCTGCATAGAGGAATACAGTCTTTAAAATCAATTGACTCATATGCCTTTCTTCTTCTTTCGGAATTCCATATCTCTTTAAAAGTCTCCTTCTTTATATTACCCAAACGATATTTATCATAACCACGCATATGACAGCATAAATACATGTCCCCGGATGCAGTAATTACAGTTGCAAATTGATGCCCATAACATTTCTTGTAACTCCTGCCATAATCCTTCCTGCACATCATTTCATACTTATGCTGAGAAAATAATACTTTATAATCATCGTCTGAATGTAGTAGACATTTTTCTAAGGCATTACTAATATCAGTCCAATGATAGTGGAATTCGCCTCCATGATGGATCTGCATGGGCCGATATTGTAAATAGTCAACACCTAGATTCTTGCATAAAATTGCCGCTTGTTCCATTTCGCTTACAGTCTCATCAGAAGTGAGGAAGCCCACACCTATTGTGCAATCTGCTTTATGTTTCTTTTTTACTTCGACCAGAATCTTGATTCCATTAATTACTTTATTAAACTCCGCATGATTTTTTCCGTGAGAACTCTTAAAAGTCTCTGGTGTAGCAGCATCAAGAGAAACCCTTACCCAAACACATGAAGAAACCAGGGCATTCGCTTTTTCTTCATTCATTAACGAACAGTTTGTAATAAAAGCTACATCAAGACCAATTTTCTTCGCGTAACGAACAACATCTACTGTATGTATATTGCATAAAGGCTCTCCTCCGCCTGTAAAAATTAACCCCCCAATTTTTGCTTCAACCAATTGATCAACTATTGCTTTAGCTTCCCCAAGCGAAAAAGAGTTTCTATCATTTTTTTGATAATAGTCTACCACGCATTCAGGACATTCGTGATTGCATACATTAGTCATGTCCAATTCAACAGTTATAGGGCTGGGATTGCCTCCTTTTATCCAATCACTTACAACATCCAAATGTTTAAGGATTTTATCTGAACTAAATTGTTTGACGTCTGCGTTGTTAAGCAATTTATCTCTTCCCTTTCATAAAAAACAGTGATAACAAAAAATGCCTTAGTAATTCATTCCTGTTAGCAGTACTCTCGATCAACTAAGACAGAGATTGCCCATTCCTCAAAAACAGTACTGGGTTATTACCTTCATGCTCCAATTTCGTGAGGAGCAAAAGTGGAATAGCAAAAGCAATGCTTAGAGTTAGGAGTTAGGAGTTAGGAGCAATGAAACGTATATGTTTAGATGATCTTCAAATCTGGTACTATAGGATACAACAACCCTACAATACTATGTGTTATCAAGATCATATTCTACTGTAGGCTTGCAATACCCACTATCATTTTAGCACTCCTTACGGTGCTTTCTGATAGTATTAGACGTTGTGTACTGAATTAAAATGTTGTTTTCTGTATAATTCATTTAAAAATGAGCCTTCTAAGCCTTTTTATTGATTTTCGAATCAAGGAATTTTCTTTGTGTAACCTTCTTCTTATTTTTAAGTTGAGATCTGAATTAGTATCACCGTTTGTCCAGAATCTATTGTCTGAATTCATTTCATAAATCCCATTTTCCTTTTTCGGCATCGTTCCACACAACAATGTTAATCGCTTATTCAACAAATCTAGATTTACATCCCTTGATCTATACGAATCAAATGTATCAGATTTATGTGGTATACCACTAGAATGTCCTGTATAATTCTCAATCAACACCCCTCCAGGAGAAAGTGAATTAATAAGTGATTGTATCTGATACGTCGAATTTGGTAAATGCTCAAAAACAGTGTATGCCAGAATCAAATCAATTCCTTTTAATTCGGGAAAGGAAGAAACATCTTCAATTAATATACCGGATGAATTGGGGTTATATAGCTTATTACGTGCTATTGAAAAATTGACAGCAAGTATACATACATCAGCTGAAATAGTACTAACATCCCCTTTAAAATCCTGCGATAACATTCTCGTAAAAAGCGAAGAACCACAACCATAGTCCAAAACAACAATATTATCTTTGCGCTCTAACATTGGCTTAACAATGCAACTAATAATTCGGTCATAAAAGTTCATCCTTTGAAAACTTCGTCTTTCACCATTAATATTTACAAATATATATTCCCTCCATGAGCTTGACTTTTCATAATCTGTAACATTCTCAGGAAGCTCCTTCAAGATTTTGTCATGGATTTGCATAGCCTTCATAGACATATATTTTTTGCGAATAGACTCTCTTGCTTCCTTGAGTTCAGATAGCTCATTTTCAGGATCCAGTCGCTTTGGAGCTACAGCTGCTTCTAACAGTACTTTATCAAGGCAAAAGTATTCTGCAATTTCCTCATACCACTTTGCGATTCTTATATCCCGTTTAGTTGTTATTGTCAGATTATTATACATTCATCAACGGTTCCAGGTACTTTTCAGCCACTGCATCAAAATACAGATCCTGTCGCTTCAGACACCGAGCCCTATAATCATCAAGGCGCTCTAACAAATAGGCAACACGGTCTAGCGTTTCACCACAATCCCTAACTATCTCTTTCGTGCCACCTACAGAATTATAACAAACTGGCACACCAGACATTATCGCCTCAACTGTATTGTTGGGACAAGGATCATTTTCAGATGGGAAATACTGCATCTTTAATTTTCTGTAATACTTCGCCATTTGATTTCTGCTTAAAGGACTAAAAACACGAACATTAGCCAGTTTATTTATGCGAATTATTTGCTTATGTTATTCTTTGCGAACTCCAATTTCGTTATTTTCAAAATGCTCATCTAATTTATGTAATATAAACGCCCCCCTTTTTTTTTACGAGGTAAGATCAACATAAAAACATTAATTCTTTCTTTGTAATGTCTTTGCGAATTCAACAATCAATATTATTAAATCCTACACAAACTATTTATTAGGGATCTTTTGAAATTTTATTATATATGTAGATGCCATAAACGGGAGCCTTCCTCTGCTGAAATATTTTTCCATTGTTTTACCCATAATAGCCTCCAAACCAGAAAACCATTTGTTTAGTGGCGAAGGTAAAGCATGAAAATGAGCATATCTTTCTTCCAAAACTCTAAAAGAGCAGGAAGAGAGCTGTTCCCTAAAACAACTGGGATTATGCTCCTTTGAAATTGAATAATAATCTCTTCGCTTCTTCCCAATAAGGCTACGTACAATATTCTTTGCTTTAATATTAAAATACTTGTGATATAGAACACGCCAGCGCACATGGACAGATCTGACATTCCTGGCTGTAATGATTGCGATCCCTCCGGGCTTCAAAACCCTTTTAATCTCCTCAAACATTAGGTTATCACTATCCAAATATTCAATTACTCCCATAGCAACATAAACATCGAAATAATTATCAGGATAATTCAAGTTCTCACAGTCACCAAGTTGAATGTCACAATTTGAATTATTATCATCAACATGTTTTTTTGCAATCTCTATCATTTCTTGTGATGTATCAATGGCATAAGCTTCATATCCAAACTTATGTAGTATAGGTATGAGTTGGCCAGCGCCACACCCAACATCTAAGGCCCTATGTTTTCCCTTCTCTACTCTATCAATCATTTGCACAACATAATCAAAACGATATTGCTTATCAAAATATTCAAACAGTTTTTGGTCCTGCTTTGCTTTATATATTTTGTTCCGCCACACATGTGTAGTTTCCGTAAAATGCCTTCTAATTACTTCTTTGTCGGTCATAATTTAATCTTCTCTTTTATCAGCAGCAAAGATTTAAGTATTTCTGAGCAACTGAATCAAAATAAAGGTCTTCTCTTTCCTTGCAATTCACATGGAATATAGGATACTCCTGCAGTAACCTTTCTATTTGATCCAACGGCAGACCACAATCCCGTACAAGTTCAACAGTTCCTCCTCTCGGATTATAACAAACAGGCACACCTGAAAGGATAGCTTCAATAACTGTGTTGGGGCATGGGTCATTTTCGGAAGGAAAATACATCAATTTCATCCTGTGATAATACTTGGGTAAGTTCCTTTTAGCAACTGGACCTACCATGGTAACATTATTATAGTTGCCGAAATTTATTGTCGACTTATTATGGTTGCCAACAAGCAGAAACATTTCATGAGGTTGACCTGCAATAACCTTCTCCAGCAGATCTAGTCGTTTTTTGTTACCGACAGAATTTGTCACATGTCCAACATACTGACGATTACCATTCTTATTGTAAAAGATCGAAGGGTCAGCGCCATTTCTTATGATAGCCCAACTTTTAGTTTCCAAAAACGGTAAAACATTATTTCTAACAAACTCACTTTGAAATACTGTCACATCACACAGTTTATTAATTCCGACAATCCTTGCATGTTTTTTCCTGCGATAGGCATTTTCATTCTTTTCAAAATGTTCATCAAGTCGATGGACAACAAAACACCCTGATTTCTTTGCCAACCACAGAGCAGGTAATTTTATTTTATCCGCAATAGCAATTGCATAGGAAGCACGAAACAAATTTCTAGTGTAAGGAATGTTTGACTTCTCAAGATACCTTTGGAAATTCCATGCAAACGTGTTCGCACCGCCCCCAAATGCATCAGCGCTTGGCTTTATAGAAATATATATTTTCTTTTCATCACGTCTGAAATCAAATGTTTGCATCATAGCATCATTTAATATTTTATCTATTTTATCAGCATTTATGCTTCAACATGCCCAAACCCTAAGCCCACTTTAAGCAGTGTTTACAAAGTTCAGGTTCGGATATCGGTTGAACGACCGCCTCTGCTATCCTTTTTCTAAACGATGCATAACATTCACCATTCCAGATTTCTTCCAGGGTATTCTGATTAACATTACCCAGGATTTCTTTACCAGTAAGATCATAGCAACATGGAACCACATCCCCGTTCCAATAAACCCACATAGACCGATAAAGATCTTTACATGGCTTTGGTTGCCATCTGCGCCTGTACTTGGAATATTGTGTGGCAAGTTCGGGAGCGCTCTCAGCAAAGGTTTTTGGTTGAAATTCTATTCCAATGTCTCTAGCCATTTTACCTGCAATCTCAACTTCATGCTCATTATTTCGTAAAACGATAAACTGCCATATAAGGTGCATATTACTCCCTTCTTCTTGTGCAATTCGTACCATGTCTTTCATATTATTATATACCTCTTCAAATCTACCGCCTACTCTGTTTTGCTGGTATGTTTCATTACTTGCTCCATCCACAGAAAACCTTACTTCATTAAGTCCTGCCAACACGAGTCTCCTTGAATGTTCGGGACTTAATAACAACCCATTAGTAAAGATGATAGACCTCAATCCTTTTTCCTTAGAGAGCTTAACAAAGTCAACAACCTGTTTATGCAGAAGAGATTCTCCTTGAAAAGTCAAGAGTATTTCATTCATTCCAAAAGCTTTAGCATCTCTTATTATCTTCTTTACCAAAGATAATTCAATATATCCAAATTCTCTTTGAAGATCATCATGAGCTACGGATTTCTGGTCGTTCTGTTGGCCTACCAGGCAGAAAGGGCAATTCAGGTTACAACGGTTCGTCAACTCTACAACAACCCTTGAAGGCCGTAAAAATTTATTTTTTTTAAAAATAAATGCAATTCTTTTCCTTATTCTTCCTGTTAATATTCTGATTAAGGACATATGTGATTATGCGCAAGCCCTATTCTTAAAGAAATGGTTCTTCTAACCTGTTACACTTCTTGAACCACTATAAGTAATTACTTTATATTACTTATTCCACTGATTATTTAATATTTCTTCTTCTCGTTCTGTATTCAATTATGAATTCTCTAAACACTTCATTATAAATTATCAATCAATAACGACTTTATCCTTATAGATGATTGATCGCTTAAAGTAATCCTCTTCACATCGACTCTGTCACACTCCCGATTCACACCACCATAAGTGCTAAATGCCACCATTCCTTCTCTTTCTTGGACAATACTACAGCTTATTTCATCAAAATGAGCTAATCCTCCATACGGATATGCAAAGATATCTGTTTGTATACCAAGGAGTTTTTCTAGAGCTCTGTGCCCACTAATAATTTCATTTCGCTGTTGATCTTCGCTAAGATTCGACAGCATTGAATGTGTAAACGTATGTGATCCAATCTCGACATAAGGATCATCTTTTAATTTTAGCACAGCCTCCATATCCATAAATGGAGACCTCTCAACCCCCGAATCCCAAGAATCCTTGAATATCTCATTAACACTTTTCTCCATGTCACTGTTGAAATTGTTTTTACTCCAAGCCAAAATCTGCGCCGTACTCATCTCACAAATGTTATCATTTCGATCGGAAACTTCATGTACAAAAGGCTGAAGCTCATTCAACAGCTTGATTCGGGAACTGGTATTTAAACAATAGGCAAGCTTATTTCTTATGGGAATTTCTCCCATAAGAACATCATGAATAAGGAATACTGCAGAAGTAATTTTCTTATGACTTAAATATGGTAATGCAATTTCAGAATACGAGCAAAATCCGTCGTCAAAATGTATAGATGCGATCTTTTCTGTATCTTGCAAACCGTTTTTTAGAGCCTGAATCAGTTCGGTTGTAGAGATAATAGTAAAATGCTTCTGTATAAATTCGATTTGCCTTTTAAAAGCTGCAAAAGGTGTAATATAGCGATGCCCCGCTGTCCATGAAGATGGGTCCTTTTCAATATTATGAAACAAAAAAACAACAGCAACGGGTTCATTGAAGGGCAGGGGCTTAAAAACATTAATGCACTCTTTTAACAGCAACCTGTATTTCATCCTAAACAATTTATCATATCACTCTGACCACGGTTCTGTGATATTATTTATTTTCTAACATAATTTTCACAGAATGATGTATAAGACTTGACCTTCGATGTAACTATATACGTAAAATGGGAAACCGGTCAGGTTTTTCGATTGAATTATAAATAACAAGCTATTAAGACTCTACTGCCAACCGAAAAACATTTAAGGATTTTGTGCTTTCTCAAAAATCAATATCCATCATATCTGATTTTAAAATAGTCACATTTTTTAATCCCTTACATTTCTTTTTGGCTTCTTTAACCATTCCTTCTTCTCTGTCAATTGCAATAAATTACCTTTTTTTTCTGCTATTACGATTGGCAAGAATGTATGTAAAATTTCCTGAAGAACATCCAAGGTCATAACGTAAGCTTTGCATCCTTTACCATCGAATATGCGGGCCCGTCAGCATAGAACATAATATCAAACTTATCTGTTTAATTAACTGCATTTGCAACCTGGATCATATTGCACGTGGTACAAGATCTCTGGTAGATAATAGTAATTTAACAGGCAGAGAACACATCCTCATTTAGCTAATATCCTTTATCCCTTAAAGCCTTATTACTTAAGCAGGAAATAATCAGTGTATTGGGAACCCATTTAACGTGTTGGCATAGTACTAGGTTCAGGAAAAGAATAAAGCCTATAAGTCATTCTTTAATTCCGTAATACATGAATCTTCCGTATTTATTGCCCGAACGATAATTACAGCGTCCCAGATTTTTAAATCTCGGAAAATATTTACCTAGAGCCTTTTCGAACACATCATGCGAAAAAGCCGCACGGTATGGTTTGATCTCTGGTAGGTTCAAGCTCAACTCTCGTGGTAAAGAAAACTCAACGATAACCCCGTAATTGGTAATCTTGGAAATCCTCTGGAAAAGTTCATCAAACGAATAAAGAATATCTTTTTGAATACCCATGCGCAATAGATGGTGAATAATACCAAACAAGAAGATTGTATCGTATCTACCCTTTACCAGGGTTTCATAATCATCATCATTATAAAAATCTCCTTGAATAAGTTTTAAATCATCAAACACGTAGTGAGATTTAATAGTCTCAATTACGGCAGTGTGCTTAATAGTTGGCTCTAGTGCAGTTACACTCTTTGCGCCATACTCCAAAGCCTTTAGGCAATACATACCTCTATGTGCCCCCACATCAAGAACACTTTTATTTAAAACTGCCTCTTTAAAAACAGACTGCATTCTTTCCCATTTTTGCCGCCCCCCCTTTTTGTTTTTACGCCCACGCATGACAGCAATTCCTTCACAAACGTAAAAATCTTGATGCGTACCTGTTCCGGGGTCATATTTATCACCCCATCGGCATGTCCTGCAATATTCAGTATACGGTCTTGTATAAGTGATTGATTCGAAGGGATATTTCACAATATGACATCTTACGTTTAGATTTTCTACCATACCCTGACTTCTCAGATAACACAACACAGCTATGCGGTGCCTGCCACTCATAACGTTATAACGTCTCGTTTTATTAGAATACCCAAGTATTATTGGCACTAACGAAGACACTATATTACTAAAACCGTTTTCCTTAATATACTTATACAGAAAGAGAACGCGGTCATCTTTTTTGAGAATATTGTTGGAACGCTTATAGACATATCCATTAGAGTCTCTTTCCAGGGATTCTGCCCGCTTATCAATATCAATCTTAGAATAACCCTTGTTCTTAAGCCTTTCATATAATAACTCTTTTTTTTCACTGAAGCCAAAGGCTGCATCACTTTTAACCCATCCAATGCATTTATTATTTTGCGCGTCCTTGAACCAGCAAGTCTCTTCATTCGATTTAAAGCGATTAAGCCTCTCATATAAATACCGCTCCAAACATTGGTCGTAATACCATGTTATGATGTTGTCGATTTTCACAGATGTTAATGGCCTAATATCTCTCAGCCCTTTCATTAGAGCTCCTCGGATATCGAAAAGTTCATTTATATTCAGCTTCTCATTGGTAATTGAAAAAACTCTACTACGTCTATCAAATGAAACATTTTCTTCAGCATTTAAAAGTTTTTTTATTTCCTTTTGAGAATTTTTCAGTCTTCTTAACAAATATTTTAAGTATATTTTCAGTTTGTTCATTCTTATTTAATATTAAATTATGATTGATGCTGTTTTCTCGCTTAATAGTGTTAATCTCCCATCATTCTCCAAAGTTATCAAGAATTCTATTTCTATTTTTTTCAATCTCTTTTATTATTACAGAATACTGAAGAAACCTTCGGTTTCTTCTCATTGTTGTACACGCCCCCCACATAGTTATAATCTGCAAAGAAATCCATACGCTAATTCGTTCTTTCATAGTTAAACCATGAAACCACTTTTCTCTAGATGCAAAGACACTAGTTGTGTTTTGTGAAGATGTGATTGTGACCACCCTTTCACCAAATATTGTTGGATATTCAAGTATTTTTTCATATTTGATTCCTAAAAATCGAGCAACTTCCTGCATTATGTATTTAGGATTTTTAGTAAGTTCTTCATAATTAACAAAATAGATATTATCATGCCCAATAAGCTCAGCTTGGGAGTATTGCATGTTTATAGTCGTTTTCATTTTACTGAAAATACTTCTCATATTAATAGTTTTACCTCTACGACGCTTAGCGAGAATATAACTTCTCACAACCATCTGTGGTTTTCTCATGATCATCATAATCTTTCCATTGAAAAACATCTGTGTCCACAAACTAGTTATTTTCTGAGCATCTACACCAACTTCCTTTGCTATCCACATGAGAGGAGAAGAAGGCTTTTTTATTATATTATGATATACATTTAACATGTCCTTTTGGATCAATTCCTTTAGACTGCCGATTTTCGTTTTATGCAATTGCTTTACTAATTCTAAATATCCTTCTTTATCAAAATTCGGGTATTCTTTGTTTATAATTCTCGAAGCTTTAAAATATTTACTTATTGATTTCGTTGAATTTTCCCAAATTATCTTTGAGAAACGATTAATCTTAATCTCTGCTGGATAGACTATAACCTGGCTTCCTCCATCATTTAGATTTTGGAAAACCGTTGTTCCAGATTTACGAGGGCCAAGAATGAGTACCCCATTTTCTATCCACTCTGGAAAGTCATTTTGTCCCATTACAGTCACCCGACAATCTGGTCAGAAAATTTGGTTTCATTAGATCACGTTTTACTAATACACCCAAGTATTATTGGCATTAAAGAAGATTCTGCCATCTCATCAATATCAATACTGGACTTAGGATTACATTTAGGCCGGCTAGATAAAAATTGCTTCTTTTAAACGGGACCAAAGGGTGTATTACCGTCAGCCCATCCAATGCATCTATTATTATGCGCATCCTTGAACCAGCAAGTCCCTTCGTTCGGCTTAAGACAGTTAAACCTCTCATATAAGTACCTTTCCAGGCACTTACCGTAATACCCTGTTATGATATCGTCAATCTTCACAGACGTTAATGGCCTGATACTTCGTAGTCCTTTTATTAGACTAACAGTTCATGCACTGTCAGTTTCTCATTAGTAATTGAAAAACCCTACTACGTTAATCAAATGAAAGATATTGTTCAACGTCTAAAGGTTCTTTCATTTTCTTATGGCGATTTTTCAATCTTACTTAGCAAATATTTCAAATATATTCTCAGTTTGTTCGCTTTAATTAGATTAAATAATTTACATTCTGAATGGTGCTGCCTTCTCACTTAACAGTGTTAATCTCCCATCATTCAGCCAATAGACACTTTCTGCACCAATTAGTGAAGATTCCCTATGTGAGCAGGAAATAATAGTTTTCCCATGATGGTGGAGTTCACGGAGTGATGCTAATATATGATTTTCCGTTTCTTTATCTACTGAACTTGTTACTTCATCTAGAATTATTATCTCCGGGTTACGCAGAAAAATTGTAGCCAGACATATGCGTTGCCTTTGTCCCTCTGACAACTCCTCTCCATTATTGCCAACATGATAACCAAGCTTCTCTTCTAAAGAATTAACAAATTCCAGAAGACCCGCCTTGTCAAGCGCATCTACTAGTTCCTCTTCGGTTGCAGATGGTTTTGCCAGGAGAAGGTTTCCTCTGATACTTGTATTGAAGAGAAAAAAATTCTGTGAAACCATTCCAATATGGGAACGTAAATAAGAAAGTTTATATTCCTTGATATTTATGTCATCAATAAACAAACCGCCTTTACTGGTATCATTAATTCTAATAAACAGATCCAACATTGTAGATTTACCCCCACCGGAACGACCCTTTATGCCAATATAAGAACCTTTTTTTATCTCCAGATCTACGCCACTAAGCACTAACTCTCCCGGACTATATCCAAAATAAACATCGCGAAGGCTAATCCTGTCTTTAAGAAAATTAATCGGTCTATAATTACCTCCGACTTCCGAACCATCCTTAACTGACAAGAATTCACTTATTCTTGAAACAGCCGGTAATTTAGCATAAATACTGCCATATGCTTTAGAAATAGAAGCAAAATAGGGCCCCAGTCTGCCTATTAAGATCAAAAAAGTTATTAGTCCTGCTATTTCGGAAATTCCCCCGGAGAAAACAGGAAAATAGCGCCAGAAACAAATGAGCGCAAAGACTATTCCAAATATGTAGCTTCCAGATAGAAATTCCTGAAATCCATTCTTAACGACCATACGTCGGTTTATATTTTCTGACTGCCTAGATGCCCCTTCAAGCTGATGCATAATAGCTTTCTCCGCTTGTATAAGTTTTATTTGCTTTAGTCCCCAGATTGCCTCTGTTACTTTATTCATAAGTTCAGCCCTAAAGACAAGAGCAGTTTTTCCTAATTTCTTTATACTTCTGATAATGTATATATTTGTCCATGCGAACAATATGCTACCGAAAAACAAAACCAGGCTAAGTTTCCATGAAAGCATAATGAGCAAAATTACAACAACTAATATATTAAAAAATGTCGTAATAACCATAAGAGCTTGTTTGAATACTGCATAAACGCTCCTTGTTTCTGTTATCAACAGTTGTGTAAGCATTCCTTTAGCATACTGCTGAATAACAGATAATTTCATGATGTTAATGCCATTATAAACGCTCATTCTGCAATCACATGTTAATTTAACTGTTAAGCCACTGTTAACCTTAACAATAATAAATTTAACAGTTGCATTTATCAGCATCAGCACAAAGAATATACCCAGAGAAATCATTTGTTTGTATTCAGACTCGGGTATAATATGCTTGTAAATACTAAGTACTTTGCCAAAAAAGTTACCTCCAACATCTCCTCCAACTTCAGAAGGAGAAATAAATGAGCTTACAATTGGCAAAATGCCACATAAAGCACCACCCATAATAACAGAATTGAAGATTATGAGAATAATGCACACTATAAAATGGACTTTGTGAGCTCTTAATAAACTCCATAATACCTTGATGTATCCAACTCTAGTCATATTATTGTGTTGTTGTTTACTTGATTTTGGTAAACAGAATCATCATGATACTTAACAACTTGTAGTAATCTTCCGCTTTAGGACGAATAAGAGAGGGTTAGACAGAATAGTAGATTCAGTATTGTTATTCCAAAGACATTCTCTGTCTTAAAATAAGGTGTAGTGCTACCGTTAACTTGCCACTGCTACGTAGACTTTTATCAAAGTTCCTGTTATTGGAAGGTCTTTTTCTCAAGTTGAATTGCTTCAGGACGTTCAAAATGACAACATTTTGTCTCCTTCGGGAGTAAATAAGGAGTTAGCCTGGGATATGCTATTCTTATACCCATATTTTCTAAAAACAAGAAACACTGCACAGCATTACGTGTTTACTACATGGCAAACTAATACAGAAAGGATTTATACCTATAATACTTAATGCGTTAAACAAATAGCGAAACACAAAGGAAGATTTATATACTTTATATAATATCACTGGTGTGAATGGCTTAACAACCGTATACGGGAAAACACCACTTAACAACAACTTCAGACTCTCTTCTGTATACTCACAAATATGATTGTTGTCCCGCAATCTTCCCTTCCGTGCCATAGGAGTAGTTATAATAAGTTGGCCACCCGGTTTACCTGAACGCTTAATCTCCTGTAGGACTGACAACGGGTCTTCTAAGTGTTCTATTACATCCGCCAAGATAATTACATCTGCGCTTGCAGGATCTATATTACAGTCCTGAAAACTACAGCACTTAAACTGAACCGAAGAAGAAAATGTCAAACCCTTCACCTGTTTTGTTGCCAGATTAATGCCTGTTTTATCAGTATCACAACCTAAAACCCTCAACCCCTTTGTGGCAACCAAATAACTTAAGGCACCATCTCCACAACCAATTTCAATGCAATATCTAGCATTTTCCTGTATATGCTTTAAACACTTCTGATAGCGCGCATATAAAGGAAGAGAACGATTTAAGATCTTAAACAATGAGCTTGAATCTATATCATTCCAATGATATGCACCAAAACGCTGATATTTATCAAACATGGACTCGTGATCCGCCTTTGTGACAAGCTTTGTCAGAAAAAGAATCTCTTTGGCTTATAAAATAATCCAATAATCTCAAAGCAATTCCTGTTATAGATCTGGGTTACCCCATTTTCCAAGCGACAAGTCTTCTAAAACGTTTATAAAGATAATAATGTCCACGCAAGAAGATTGTGAAATCTATAAAAAGAGCCCCTCCTAACTTAAGGACTCGGTGTATCTCGCCAAGTCCCTCATCAAAGGCTGTCATTGATTGATACCAATGTTCAACAGACTGACAAGAGTAGACTATATCAAAATAATTATTACTAAAAGGAATCCTTTTAACGCTACCGATATGGGAAGCTATAGGTGCAGGATTAGGGTCAAGCCCAAACCAGATCCCTCTCCTTCTTTCAACTATAAGGTCTTTATCAAATCAATAATGCCGCAACCTATCTCCAATACCTTTGAATTTTCTTTAAATGAATAGGATCTTTTATGTGCTATTTCACACACAATTCCTCAACGGAGATTTCTCATTACCATCACACACTTTCTTATCAGGCACAAATATGTTACATTTTTTACAATCAGGCACTTAATTATTCAAGGATTTTAAAGAGTTGACAAAAAAGCAAGATTAAATAAATTCCGGGTATAACGGAATTCTAGGGCTCAGTATATTGTTTTGATTACCAACGTACAGAGAAACTCCTTTCGGTCTAAAATATAATTCACTTATAGAATAATAATACTCTTCTATTGTGCGATATTTATTTCCTACAGGAAACATCGACTCAAACACACCTCCAGTTTTTTCTTTTATTTTTTTGTTATACCGTTCGCTAATTTCCTTCATAATAACGTGATCATCATAAAAATGTCTATGGGTTTGTAAATCTACCCCCAATAAAACTATTTTTTTGTATTTCAATAGATCTGCTAAATGAAGTCCGTTTCCCATGACACCTCTGTATAAAAGACTATTTTGAAAATCCTCTACATTAAAAGGACGATCTTTCTCAAGACAAATTGATGCAGGAGGACTAAATAAAGCTAACTTTACATTTAAAGGAAATAATTCCGGAAAAAACCGCGGATGAGCGAGCCGAAACAAAGCCTTAGGTGGAATAAACCATAGACAGTCCTTAAATAATGCACGTACCTTTTCATCAAAAGCTGCTAATATATTGTGTACATTATGCCCGGGTTCTCTTTTAAGATCTTCCTTAAAAGTGGGATAGTACCCTATATAGTAATAAGTCATAGGATAATAAGTTAAAAAAGCAAAATTTAGCCCAAAAGAATCGTTTGCCTTAATAATATCCCATTGATCTTTGGTGATATCATTTATAGAAGGTCCAGAACCAAAAACAAAAAGAGTATCGCTTTTCTTGAAAACAGGCCATTTATCAGGCATAATCCATGAATATTGGACATTAGCATTTCTGATATATCTAGATACAGCCTCTCCCAGACCTACAAAAGAATTTCGATAGAATTCTCTCAACCCGTCTCTTATGCTAAAATCAATTTTTTTTATCTTCAAATTGAAAACCCAAATAATTTAACATGTTAAATATTGCTTTCTTTCTCATCATATTCCATAGTTAATCAACTAAGTACAGGCAACTCTGTAGAATTTTTTGTATGGCTATCATTAATATTCAATCTATACATTGATTGCTGGCATAGCTTACACTGTTCTAGACTATATATATTTTTTGATATTTCCTTTCTCAGCATTACTAAAATAGGATTCGTTGTAAAAATATCTTTTAAGTCATCATTCTTAATATTACCCAGAATAATGTCCCTGCCATAGATTGAGCAGCAAGGATGAACATCACCATTTGAATCTATATTCAATTTAGTGAACACCTCTTTGCATTTGAAACTGACTTTCTTGGCTTTGTCAGCCACAAGGTCGTTCAATCTGAAAAAGTTATTAAAAAACGGTTGAATTTCGACATAATCTACGATCTTAGAATATTTCTCAACAAATTTTCCTATTTCTTTTTGATTTAGTTTTGAAGGAACCAGTGAAGCTCTTGTTAAAGGGTGAACATTCCCGGTAATCTGATTCCTGACCTTGATGAAGGTTTCAATATTCCTGTTAACTCTTTTGAAATCTCCATTTAGTCGAATTAATTCATAGGTCTCCTCACTGGCGGCATCAATTGAGAATAACATATGAGTTAATCCCGCTTGGATAATCTGTTTTGAAAGCAGTTCATCTATTAACATGCCGTTAGTAGACATCAGGACATCCATAATCCCTGCATTAACACATTTTTGGATTCTCAGCTCAAGGTCTTTGGCCAGTGTCGGTTCACCAAGCCAATTCAACCCTATTGAGGAAAGACAATACTCTTTTGCTTGATCTAAAATTGTATCTAAAACGGACATGTCCATAATTCCGATTGTAGATTTACTATCCAGTTCTGATTTTACATCTTTATAACGAGGCCCATGAGCGACACAGCTTATACAATTCAAATTACACTTGTGTGATGTCTCTATTGTTATGTACAGAGGGAAAGAAGGAATGTTGCTTAAATCAGCTGCGGTTTCATAAGCTCTTCTATACTCTACATAACGCTTACCGAATCTCTTTGTTTGATACATAGAAAATTCTTTCTCCCGACAACTAATTCTTTGCGCTAAACAATATTGGTCTTCCATATTAATTTCCTTATTTCACAAATTTATGCGCTTTAGCATCGCTGTATCAAAATATCATTCATGAGAAGCCCATCCAGTTCAGAATTCTTTAGAGTATAGAGTGCCTCCTTAGGGCCAAGAACGATAGGTTCACCATGAAGATTGAGACTGGTATTTAATATACCCCCTACACCTGTAATATTTTCAAACTCTTTTATTATTTGATAGTATTCCTGGTTTACCTGCTTACTAACAACCTGAGGCCTGACAGTTAAATCTGCAGGGTGCAATGCTGCGACCAAATCCCGGCGCGCAAGTTCCGTAGAATCAAAGGCCAATGTCATAAATGATGATTTCACACCCTTTGGGTTAACAATGTAGTCTTTTTCTCTCTCCTCTAAAATAGACGGAGTAAAAGGCATCCAAAAGTCACGAAACTTGATGGCATCATTTATCTTGCGGATAGTATTATAATGTCTAGGGTCAGCCATTATAGAACGGTTGCCCAATGCTCTAAGCCCAAACTCCATCCTGCCTGAACATCTGGCTATAATCTTTCCACTTGCAAGCTCATTGGCCACCACGTCTGGAGTTACACCACTAACAGCAGAATATTTATCTCCGATATTACCAGCCTTAATAGCAGTCTCCACGTCACCTGTAGAAAACTCCGGGCCTAAATATGCGTGTTTTAATGGCTGTAGCATATCCATCGAACCACCATTTTCCTTCAGGAACTTACACATAACATAATAGCACGCGCCTAAAGGTAAAGATGTATCTCCTGCTGCCGGACAGACAAAAAAGTCTTCTATCTCCGAAAGATTCAGGATTTGCATGTTGGCCTTGATATTCTGAGCAACCCCACCAGAAAAGCACACACGATGAATATCAGTCTCCTCTATACAAGCACGCACCCAATCGCATAAAAGGACTTCGACAAATTGCTGTAACCCTCCGGCAATTCCATCAAAACGATGTCCCTCAAATGCATCTCGGAAATGAAAATAAAGATCTGAGGGTTTTTTATTCCAGGTAATATTAAGGCCATCAACATTAAGTATATCTTTGAATATACAATAACTTCTTTCTTGTTCTTTGGTGTTAGCATATGGCGCCAACCCCATTACCTTGTACTCATGTTGCGAAGGCTTCATTCCCAGTAATAAAGTAATGTACTGATAAATATGGCCTAGATGATTATCTGACGAATGAGCAAGTAGTCTATTCTCTCGTTCAGCAAACACTGAGACTGTACCATTTGAGAAGTCACCAATACCTTCTGAAGTCAGAACAAGTGCTTCACCCCTGATATGGCTTCCATAGTAAGCGTAAAAGGCATGACAGTCTTCATGGGTTACAGTAACAATCCTTTGTGCAGGCAAACCCAGCAATCTTGCAACTGTCTCTTTCCTCACAGCAGCCATTTGTTCCATCTCTGCCTTTTCCATGTAACCATTCAGCAGATGGTCCATTGAATAGGTATTATCGTAACTAAAGTCCTTACGATTCTTATAAATATTGTAGTAATTAACTACTTTGTTTTCAAATAAAGTAGGCTTCCAAAAATCATGCTGTTCTTTTACCCAATCATCGACTGTGAAGTTTGCATTTCGCTTAATCTTCGTTAAGACAGGATTCCAGTTATGAGATGCCAAGGCAACTACATCTATTTGAGAGGGATCAACACCTGCCGTATTTAAACAGGCGTCTATAGATTTTTGAGGATAACCATAATCACATTTCAACCCTGAAAATCTTTCTTCTTGTACCGCTGCTATGATTTCTCCATCTACCATGAGAGCTGCTGAGGCATCATGTGCTTCTTGAATTCCCAGAATTATCTTCAATATATTATTGTCTCCTTTCTACTTACATAAATGACTCAACAAAGATTTTGCTATTTATAAAATTAAACAAGAATTTGCTATACCGATTAGGAGCTGGAACCATATCCATTATATCCGCCACTTGTTTTCTATCGATAATGTCAAATATTGGTGACTCAGGCTCCAGAAAATAGGCTCTTGTTTCTCTGTCCGAGAAGTCTAAAAAAGAGTTAATCGATGCGTTAAAGCCCTTTTTGTGTCTGTCAAGCCTGACCTTATCATTTAATATTCCTTTCATAGCCCCCCTGAGAACATACTTGTTGTGTCCATCCTGTATTAAATATTCGTCAGGAATAGAATACGCAAACTCGAACAACTTACTGTCAAGGTACGGACTCCTGTTTTCAATCGAATAGAACATAGAATTCAAGTCATCCTCATGCAGGATTACGGGGGTTACTTCATGAAAAAGTTCATTCATCATCCGGTTTCTAAGTAGACCTTCTGTAAAAGTCTCTTCTGTAAATTTCTCAAGAAAAGGAACTTTTAAAAAACCCATAAACTCTGAACTGCCATCATACACATGCTCCCTGAAACCAGGACTTTCACCATATAAGTTTGGGCCTTTTAGAATTGGGTTACGCACAAACTGTAGAATGTTGTTTTTCCAATCTTCCAGATAATGAGAGTACTGAGAGTCACTTTTTACTGAATTTAGGTGCAATAAGAAATGATCATAATATCCCGTAAATAATTCATCTGCTGATGTACCCGAAAAAACAACCTTATACCCTCCAGTCGAAATTTGTTCAGATAGCATCGAGTGAGCCAGATATGAGATTGTAGATACCGGACCATCGTGATATTGCACCAGCTTTTGAAGTTTAGGCAGAACATTTTCATAAGAAAGTTCCACTAGCGTACTATTACAATCAGTATCATCAATGGTAGCCTTGATATTATCATATTCATTATAACGTTCATCTTTATCAATAATTGAAAATGTAGAAACATCATAGCCACATTCCTTGGCAGCGATAGAAACAAGCGATGCGGAGTCTACCCCACCACTTAGGCAAAAAGCCATAGGCACATCTGATCTTAAACGTATTCTTACACTTTCAAGAAGGTGACACCTTGCACCTTCAATCGCATCATCAAGAGACATACTATTATTAATTTCACTTGAGGGCAGCCAATAACGATATTTGCTGATTTTTAAATCTGTATTTATAATAAGATTAGTTGCATATTTTATTTCACACACTTCATCATAAAAAGTTTCTTCCGATTTATATAAAGATTTATAGCCATTCACTAAATATCTCAATAAATGTTCTTGATTTATAGCCAAAGTTTTACAACTGAGACTTTTGATAAACTTAATTTCAGAACCATAATAAAAACCGTCCTTTGTTTGAAAGTAATAGAGAGGTTTCTCCGCAAATCTGTCTCTGGACAAAAACAGCTTGTTATCTCGTTCATCATAAATAGCAAAAGCCCACATTCCCTCGAAATATTTTACACAATCCTCACCATGCAACAGATAATATCTAAGAAGAATTTCAGTATCTGATGTCGTTAGACATTCAATACCTTGCTTTTTTAAGTCTTCTCTTAGTTCTATATAGTTATATATCTCACCGTTAAAAATAAGAGTACAGCTATCCAGCGTGTATGGTTGATTGGACCGCTTATCCAGATCAATAATATTTAAGCGGGAATGAAGCAAATATATATTGGTACCATTCTGTTCAACATATCTATAATCCTGATGATCAGGACCTCTGTTTCTCATTAAACCCAATGTTTGATGAATGATTGGAAGCTCAATTGTTTCTTTACCGATATAACCAGAAATGCCACACATTATTATTTCAAATTATCTAAGGTTATTAATTCCCCAGCAGCTACTTTCACTTTCAATCTTTTCCCCAAAACTACCTCCTCATTTCCAGGTGCTAAGCCGCCACCTGGACGAACCCAGGAAATGTCATCCAAAGTTAAAACAGTATTCTCATCCAAGTCTTTTCTCGCAATAATAGAACGACGCATTTCCTCCATAACTAATTTTTCAGACTCTTGCACAGTTTTTCCACCTTGACCTAACAATTTTGAAACATTTCCAACCCTCTCAACCAATTGAGAGAATTCTTTCGGATCTGCTGATAGCTGATGATCGCGAAAATCAGAATAATTTTCGTCTATGGTAAAGTGTTTCTCAACAATCCTGGCTCCTAATGCCACTGACAAAACAGCAGCTTCAATTCCAACAGTATGATCTGAATATCCAACTGTTACATTTAGGCACTGCAACTCTTTTATAGCCAACAAATTTGCCTCGTCGAGTGTAGTTGGATATGACGTGACACAATGCAGAATCGCTATTTCTTGCTCATGCGTCTCTCCTTTTATGGCCTCCTGGATATTTTCCTTTGTACTATTGACACCCCCCCCCATCACCTATTGCATTTTTATTCCAAATATTTAGAATAAAATCGATTGTTTTTCTCGCCTCCGGCAAATCCATCAAGCCTGCGGACATGATTATGGGTTTTCCAATCTGCGCAATTACATCAATTAAAGGGAAAAAGTTATTATCACCTGAAGCTATTTTAAAGGCAGGTACTATAGAGTTTAGAAAATGAACACTCTCGATGTCAAAAGGAGTGGAAAGAAAAAAGGACGCCTTCCCTTCGGGCTACTTTGCTTAATCTTTCGAAGTCTTTATAGCTTAGGCGAAATTTTTCAAGTTGTAGAATACGGTCTTTTTGTGTGATGGAAACAAGCTTATCAGGAATTATGGTTTGAAATTTGACGGCCCCTGCGGCCAGCTTCAGCAGCCTTACCAATCATCTCTTCTGCCAAAGTATAGCTACCCTCATGGTTATTGCCTATCTCTGCAATAACCAGTATTCCCTTGTCTAAATCAAAATCATCAATTATCATTAAAAACCCTGCACATCATGCACTGGAACTATGATAGTGAAAGACATAATTGGCCTCTACGAATCTAAAAAATAGATTTTCGTAAAGGTTTATGGAAGGTTTGTTAGCTAACTGCGTTCCAACTCGAATACAATTCAAATCTTTAAATTGAATTTGTGAAAAAGCTATCATATCTTTTGCTATACCACTGCCTCTGAAATCACTATCCACGGCAATAAGATCAACAACGAGTGTCCTTTCGTCCTCTTTTATGAGCAGTAGAAATCCAACTACAGTATTGTTAATCAAGGCAACAATCAACATATCACCACGCTTTCCTAAAAAGAAACTACGAACCCATTCTGCCTTAATATTGTTTGCAACTTCATTAGAAAAAGAACTATCCAGATGAAATCTACTGTATTTAAAAGATTTGTTGGCCAATTCCACCGTTTGTACCTCATCCTTTGGAGTAGCCAACTTTATATTACAACAACCGATCATATTCCCTGGAAAAGAAATCTTTTTTTCAAAAGATATATTTGTGTCTACCAGATGAAAGCCCTGCTTTTCCAGGGCATTGATATAAGCCGGAGAATCTACAGATACTTTGGCATATAGAAAAAATCTATCGGTATTTATTGTACGCATTAAAGAGTTTTTCTCGTCTTTTGCCATCTCAAGAAAGAAATCCCCGTTGACTACCTTATAAGTATTCTTATGAAGAATATCAGATAACCATTTATCAAAAACAATGCATTTGTGAATATCAGTCATAACAGCAGAATCCTATCTTTCTATCTCATAATCCATTGCGCGTATGACCAAAACAATATTTTTCATGATTACCATATTGATTTATACCAGTTGATATAATCAACAAATCCCTTTTCCAGCGGATTTTGGGGGTTGTAACCTAAGAGTTTCTTCGCCTTATCAATAGATAATGTACCCCTGTCAGGCATCAGCCTGTCTTTTGGTAGATACTTAATATTGATCCCAGAAAAATTTTCCTTCAAAATGTCAACCATTTCACTCATAGACCGGGATTGGCCATATGTCAGATTGAAGATCTGGTTTTTTGAATTATCATTTTCTAATACCTTGCTCATACCTTGAACTAAATCACCAATGTATGTAAAGTCTAAGCGATCTGTTCCATCTCCATTAATAGATATATCTAAACCCTGCATCGCATTTTCTATAAAAACCTGTCCAACTCTTCGACTAACACAACGTTCACCATACAAAGCTGAAGGACGTATGATGGTGTATGGCAAATCAAAGACCTGATTATATGCAATAACCAGTTTTTCTCCCGCAAATTTTAACGCACCATAGATACCCAATGGTTCACACAAAGTTTCCTCTGTAACAGTATCTGAAGAGAAATTACCATACACTGTGCTTGAAGAGAAGAAAACAAAATGCTCAACATTTAATTCACTGGTTCTGGCAATATCAAGAGCATTTTCTAGGGTACGTAAACTGTGACCAAAAGTACTGTATGGATCTTTGTTAGACTTGTTAGTATGCGCGACAGCCGCAAGATGTATTATAACTTGGGGTTCAAAATCAACAAGTAGACGTGAAAGCACATGATACTCCCTTGCATCTTGCACATTCAGTTGTATACCTTTATCGTATAAGAGTTCAAGTCGTTGATGAATAATTTTAGAATATAGTTCACGATTTTCTATATCTCCGCCTGTCGAAGTAAAAGACAACAGGTTGTTAACCTGTAAACCATCTATAATTTGCACCTTTGCACCACATTCAGTCAACGCCAGCGCAAGATTGTGCCCTATAAAACCAGCGCCACCTATTAAACTAATCCTACGATCACTTAGTGAAATCACTTTACCTTCTTTATTGCTTTTCTAATGGACTCTATAATATAATCTATATCTTCAATATCTAAATGTGGCCCGACAGGGAGAGCTATTGAACCATTACTAATCATAGCTGCAACAGGATATGTTTCTTCACCATAATCATATTTTTCTTTATAATAAGTCAGATGAGGAACCGGATGAGGATAGTAGACACTTGTCCCAACACCATGGCCTTTTAAATAATCAACTATTTCAAAACGCTTTTTTACTAATGATTCATTCAAAAGCATTGAGAGACAATAATAGCTGCTTTGATAATCACCATGCGAAGATTGGAACAGGAATATTTCGTCAATTTCCTTTAGTCCCTCATATAACCTTTCATAATTCAATCTTCTTTGTTTTAAAAAACTATTTATGCGCTTGACCTGCTCAATTCCCAACACCGCTTGAATTTCATTCATCCGGTAATTATATCCAAGCATTGTAACATCATAGATACCAGGAATCTTTCTTTCACCCTGAGTACGGTCGACCCCAAAGGCTTTTTGTTTGGATATATTTGCCGCTATTTTATCGTTTTGTGTAATAAGCATACCACCTTCCGCAGTGGTCATATGCTTAATTGGATAAAATGAAAAGCATCCGACATCCCCTAGCAATCCTGCATGTACACCCTTATAGTACGTTCCTATCGCCATTGCCGCGTCTTCTACAACAAATAATTCATACTTTTTAGCTATTTCATTAATTCGGTCCATGTTTACCGGCATCCCCAGAAAATGTACAATCGAAATAGCCCTTGTACGTTCAGTTATTAGTGGTTCAACCTGGTCTATATCAATATTGCCAGTCTCTCTCTCTGCATCCACGAAAACCGGCTTGGAACCACACAACTCCACTACATGTGCAGTTGCCGCGTGGGTCTGAGCAGGAACAACAACTTCATCACCTTCGCCTAAACCAAGATAAAAAAACGAAAGATGCAAGGCCGCAGTACAGGAAGAAACCGAAACAGCATGCGGAGCCTTTGTGTAAGCAGCAAAATTACTTTCAAACTCTTTTGAACGTGGCCCATGCACAAGAATAGGATCGTTAAGGACCTGCATAACAGCGCTTTTCTCCTCCTCACCAATCATAGGTCGACCAAATGGTATCGTTCTCAAAATGAATCTCTCCCTATAATTAGATATACTCCACTTTTACGTTCGAGTTTGTATGCATAGCTTTTTCAGCTGCAAAACAAACCGACATGGTATTGAATATATCATCAGTACTCACTAAGGGTTGAATATTCTTATTAAGAATAGAGTCAACAAACGTCTTTATTACATCTCCTCTATTTGTCTTACAGGGATAGTCCTCCACAATATCCACAGGTAAAACATCAGGGTCAGAAGAATTAATCCATACCCCCTCCGCAATTCCATTGATAAATGTTTTTTTTGTTCCATAAACGCGCAAGTCATGAAAATGGGGATGCATACATCCCCCATGAGCAGTAACTTGCACAACAAGTCCTGTATCATATTTTAATAGTATTGCCATAAAATCGTTATGTTTCAAATTAGAGTTTTTAGTTGCGATTTGATTTCCATAGGCTTTGACTTCAACTGGAAGCAAATTAGTCACCCAGCTTAACAAATCTATCATATGAACTCCGGCACCTAGAACAATTGAATAATAATCCATATCTTTTCGCCATCCATTCGTAAGCTTGTATTTTCTTCCCCATAAATAATCGGCGCTTATTGAATAAATATCACCCATCTCTCCAGATAAAACAGCATCTTTTAATCGAACAAATCGTGGGCAGGTTCTGAGAGTCATATTAGAAGACAGCTTAAGGCCCGGATGCTCACGTAAACATTTCCGAATATCCTGTGCCTCTTGAATATTAAGGCAAATTGGTTTTTCAGCAAATACATGTTTACCCTGATTTAAGGCAGTGACAACTTGTTCATGGTGATAATTATCGTAACTGGCAATGGAAACAATATTTATTTCCGGATTCTCAAGTATTTCGTCTGCGCTACTTGCGATATTCACATCCGGATACTTTCCTCTTGTCTTAGTTATTTGTTCATCTGAGAAATCACACAGAGCAACTACTTCACAATTCGGATGGTTCAGGTATCCTTCGACATGCTTTTCCCCTACACCCAGACCAATAACACCAGCCTTTAACATTTTTCCTGTAACTCTCTGTGTGTATAAAGTATATCTTTGAGCTTATATTCCCATTGAGGTTTCTTCATATTGGAAACAATATCTTTAAAAGTATTCATATCTTCTCTGGTATCAATAGAAAGCTTGATTCCACTATAGTCATTTCCTGATTCAAAATTGAATATTTTATACTTATCCATGTTTTTGTAAAAAAACCTTGTTGCATGCTCTAACTCATCATCTCCCTGCATAAGTTCGTACGCAGTACAGAAGGTATCGGCACGCATTATCTCTACAGATTGTCCTGTTGGATATGTCCTATGAAGAGCATTAGTAACAATGTCATAATCTGCGTTTAGGAATATATCCATACCTCTCTCAATCAAACGAGTATCCAACAAAGGACTGTCTCCACTTACCCTTACAAAGGCATCAAACTTATATCTGTTCAAAACCTCCTTAAACCTCTTAGCTACATTAAACAACGGCCCACGGTAACATTCAATCCCGTGTGCCTTGCAAAAACATTCTATGGGTATATCCGTCTCATCCCTGGACGTCGCAACGATTACATCCAGAAATCTGCAACGCTTAAGTCTCTCCAGAAGATATTGTAATACTGGTTTGCCAGATATCTTGTGCAAGACCTTACCAGGATACCGCTTCGAGCTCATACGCGCTTGAACTATTGCACCAATTTTCATAATATGCCAACTGATTTATGATTAGACCTTCTGTTTGAGAACGATTTTTGATAAGTCATAAGCCTTACTTCTTCGGCTCATTTGAATTATTAAACCATCTCAGTTTTTTACTTATAGACAATTCCTCATCATGTACTCGTTTTTGACCATCGCCAAGTGACTTTTCTAAAGCCCTAATATTTCTCACAAGCGTTAGCAGTCCCATTATCTCTAATGATGCAACTTGGTCACTACCATACATGCTTCTGTCTAATGTTACGTGTCTCTCAACCGATGATGCACCAAGTGCCACTGCCCCGAGGCTTATAGCAGAAGCTGCAATCTCATGCCCACTATACCCCACAGGACAACCATATCTTTCCTTTAACATAGGAATACAATTAAGATCAATGTGAGATAATTCAGCAGGATAGGTGCTAACTGTGTACATTAACTCATACGGACATTTTGCCTTACTGAATATATCAACGGCCTTATCTATGTCTTCCAGAGGACTCAAACCAGCTGAAATAAATGTATACTTGCCTTCTTCAGCTACTTTCTTCAGCAAAGGTTCAAATGTTAACATAGCCGACGCAATCTTGTTATACCTCAGATCATATTTCTGAAGGAATTCCTGACTATCGAGATCCCATGCAGAGGCAAACCACTCAACCTTTTTCTCGTTACAATACCTATCAATTTCATCATACTGCTCTCTTCCAAACTCCAGTCCCTTTTTTTGGTCACGTTGAGTCATCCCCCAAGGGCTTTCTCTATAAGAATCAAGAGTTTCAGAAGTGTAAACAACTTCAACGGTTCGTTTTTGAAATTTAACCGCATCACACCCAGCAAACACAGCTGAATCTATAAGTTTTTTAGCAATTTGTATATTTCCATTATGATTGATACCGATCTCAGCAACAATAAATGTACCCAATTTTAAGCTCCCTTTATAATTTACTATAGTGCTGCATAAACAATTTAAAAAACGGTTTTTTCTTTTATTTCTTCAACATCCACCGGTAATGGTCCTCATGTTGGTACACCCCAATAATGGCAATATCCACAAAGAGGAATTTTGTCTCTTCTGCCATGTTTATGACACTCTAACCACTCCATGCGTTTAGGACTGTTCCAAATATCTCTTAAAGGTTGTTTATTCACATTACCGATGACACCTACCCTTTTAGGATCGTAACGTGCACAAATGGAAACCTCTCCTTTACTGTTAATTACAAGATGATTTAGAAAATCAAGACAAATTCCGATCTCTGGAATTGTAGAGTTTCTTACATTATTAAAACTACCCATTGGTGTATAAATTTCCCTAGTTACAGTAGTCAAACCAAATTTCTCATACCTTCTACAGTCGACATCACCGTTAAGTCGAAAGACCGTATAAGGTGGTATATTTGCCTTTATCTCCAGAAATTTTTCAATTATTTTGAACTGTTCGTCTGCTTCCGGATCATTTTCAAGAACTGAAATAGTAATTGTATCCAAGTTGTCTATTATTTCATCGGCCTTTTCAACCAGCAGTTTACCATTTGTCACCAAATTGGTAATTTGCTTATTAAACAGTTTAACTGCATCAGCAAACCTTGGATATAATAATGACTCACCGTAATTATGAAATTGAACTACAATATTAGGAGGTATCTCTTTAGCTATTTTTTCTAATAATTCATAATCTATATCGCCATATTCCAATATTAATTCTGGATTTTTTTTTTCTATCTCTCTTGCACATATCCAACAGCTTTTGTTACACCGGCTAGTCAATTCAATATTAATATTAACTAGCCCGTCCAAATTATTTTTCACATTCTTGTCCATTGCATGGCAAGCACAAAGCGTTTAAAGGAAACTTCATTTATATTTCCTCAGTCCACATATTCATTAACATTCTCCAGAAATATATCAAGTTTTTTTGTGGGGATAAAATCAAGATATTTACTTTCAGTAATTTTATATACTGATCTGCCCGTTGATTTAAAATAATCATACGTATAACGGTATGATGGTAAAATAATAGAATAATCTCCAGTTGACATACCTTTATAACCATCAGGCGCCCATGTCTTCAAACAATCCTTATGAAAGTATCCTTTCGAGTAATCACAATCTACACCAGCAAGATAAATTTCTGAAAATCCCATATAGAAAGCGATAGGAAAACAGAAATCAAGGAGAACACTGTCACCACAGTGGTTAAGAATCCCCGGATCGGTAGTAAAATACCCATCCTTTATAAATGTCTCAATATGACGACCATTTTCGGAATGATTGCATCCAAAGGGGAGACTATATGCATTCCTTGGTTTGTATGAGATGACCTTTTCCCAACCTGATTTTAGAAACTTAAGTGTTGAATCAGGATAATGTTGTAAGTAATGCTTGACAGAAAAATGATTAGACATGCATACTGCATCAGGTCTAAATTCTGTATCATTGAAAACAGCACAAAAACCGTTAACCGTAAAACTGAAAAGTTTGTTGTTATCACTATTTATTGCATTGATCAAGTCTAGAGTCAATGAAGGCCCATTGCCAAAGATCACACATTTTTGATCTTCAAACTTGTTTTTAAAAGATGATATTGGTGAATTCATGACGTAAAAACAAAATAGAACGAGTAATTATCACAAAAACTTCTTCCTTCCAATATATAGTGTTTCGGTGACAAAGAAATCCTGTGGGTCATTCACATCAAATGATTCATTTATAGGGATTTCGTACAAATATGTATTTTCGTTTAAGAAACGTCCTGTCTCAAAAAATGTTTTTTTTGAAATCACATGAAAAGCGCTTGCAATTGACACGACTGGCACGGTAAGCTTGGAGTCTAATTCCTTATAATTAATTGATGTCAGACACGTGCCTGTTTCTGCATCAAAAAACCAAGTATGATGCCTTACGACTGATGTCATTGATTCCGCAGTATCTCCAGCAAAAAAGTCCAATGCCTTATCAATTGTTTCAGATTTTAATAAAGCCAGACATGGATTTAAAAAAAACAGGTAATCCTCTTTAATTTGAGTTAGATCTGCTAGCACGTGCAACAAAGGCTCTCCGCTGTTTGCAGATTCCTCGGAACGATGAATAGTTTTAATATCGGGATAAGTATTCCTACAGACAATGTCATGATCGTACGCCAATAGGTATTTTCCGATCGGGTATTTCACATCATGCAACCGTTCAAGGGCTACATCAATGAGCGTTGTCCCAGCAAAGGGCTTTGTTAGCTTACCTGGCAGTCGCTCGCTACTCAAACGTGCGGGTATAAAAACACCAATAGATTTCATATCTGATAATCTCTTTCTCGATATTCAAACAATTTCTCTTATACTTCATAGCGCATTAAACAATCTGCTTTTTCTTGCAATATGACCCCTGCGAATGTGATAATACCTATTTTAATAGCCTTCAATGACTTGAACTAATTCTATAAATGTGCCCTCAGGAGCCCGACAAAAAGCAACTTTAGCTTTACCATCAGCAGATAACTGAGGCTTTGACAAAAAGAATATTCCCTCATTTGACAATCTGTCATATTCAAGTTCCAAGTCTTTAACCGTGAACGCAATATGTCCTATCCCTATATCATTAATCTTTCGGTCTCGCTCTTTAGATCTTGGAAACCGAAAGTACAATAATTCTATATGACCTATAAAACCAGATCGCTTCATTTTATAAGTTGTGACTTCAGTATTTCTAAGCTGAAGTATGCCGTCAATAAATCCACCCGTTTCGTTTCTCTGATCATATACTTCAAAGCCTAAGAGTCCTCTATAAAAAAGCATAGACTCTTCTATGTTCTTTACCACAATTCCTATATGTCTAATATCTTTGAGCATATTACTAAATATATCCTTTTCGAGATTAAACCGTTTTCCAAACTATCCCATAATAAGCCTATTAAGTCTTAATTCATCAGTAATCATTGTGCCATTGTAGCAGATAACAAAAGCCACATACTCGGCAATCTCCTGGGGTTCGAGAAAAGTATCATAATTCTGATTTGGGATAAGCTTACCCATTCTAGTTTTAGTACCACTTGGGGATATGGAAAATGTTCTAATATTATATTGTTTTAATTCATCATGTATAGCCCTAGAAAAACCTAGTAAAGCATGTTTTGCAGCACAATATATTGAAGTATTGCTAACACCCGAATACGACGATGAAGAACCGATATTCACGATCCTCCCCCAACCAACTTTTTTCATATCCCATGAAAACTCTTTAGCAAACAAAAAAGCGGAACGTACGAACAGATCAAAGGTTGATGTGAAATCGTTCATATTTGAATCCGCCAGAGATTTTACAATAAATCTACCTGCACAATGGATAATAATATCAATCGTGCAAATATTTTTCCTAACTGTTGCAATAATATTTTCAACATCTTGTATATTCGTAAGGTCCCCACTTTCATAATGAACTTTTATCTCCTGCCCATGCTGAAGTCTTTCTTGAAGAGCATGTAACTTATCAGGATTAGTTGCAGTTAAAAACAAATTGCTTTTGTGTGATGCCAATTGAAAAGCAACTGCCTGCCCTATTCCACCAGTTGCCCCAGTTACAAGACAGTTTTTACCTTCAAGTATTTTATAGTCCATCGTTTTCCCTCGCAATATTCAATCGAATTGTAGTTTGCACAAATATTCTTCCTAAATTCATCTTTTTCTCCCAACCGCCAAAAGCATTTTTTCCTTAGAAAAACGGACCAATTTTCTATGCTGTTTTTCTTCTGTATCCTTCCATGTTAAACTATCAGGCAGAAGGGCTATTATATCAGTAAAATATTTCATAAAAGGATATCTCCAGACCAATGGCAGCTGAATGAAGTAGTTGCACTCAACACTATGGAATCTGTTCAATTTCAAAGCATTTTGCAACCCCTTTCGCGTATAAGGCTTAACATGTGTATAATCATTATAAAAGAACTTGTACTGCTTTTCCCATGCAGGAGTAAGAATCAAGGCTATACCTTCCGGGCTGAGAATGCGATAGATCTCAGAGAGTATGTGATCAGCATTCTGCATATGTTCAATAACCGACTTTGAGAATATTACATCAAATGCACCTTCATTAAAGGGTAATGGTTCATGTTCAAGATCACACTCTTGTACATGAAAGGTTTTTATAGTCTCAGTACTATCCAAACGTTTATCCACGCCAGACACTGAAAACTTACATCTACCAAAACCCACCAAATAACTGCCTCTCCCGCATCCTATGTCTAATAGATTCGCCCCCTCATGAAAATCCCTCAAGTACTTTTTTGTAAGATAATCACATAACTTTTGAGGATATGCTGTCACAGAATACTCAGATTCAGGATAATTAATATCGAAATAATTAGTCATAATAATTAGTCCTTCCTAGCAATACGAGGCACGTATCCTTTCTGCTGTGCCAGAAAGATTTCAGCCTTATCAAAATCATCAGGTGTATCAATATCCACATGAGGTTCTGATATAACAAAACCGTATGTTTTCTCTCCATGAAGAATACCGGACTTCAAAAATCTCTCTGGCCTTATAATATCCACATAACCATTTGCTATATAAGCCTGAGGAAACCTCTGACGTGGAAGATTGTGATACTCTGTAACAGGATGGTCTGGAAAGTACCCATGAATATAGCCATCATGTATCTCAAACATCTTGTAAGGTGTAAGCTCGGTTTTATGTATAGAACGGAGAGCATCGGCTTCAGGCATTTCACGCATGATATGTATCGCTTCTTCGATACGATCAGCATTCCGGAATGGAGATGTTGGCCTCAAGTGAACAACTAGATCCGGATTGAATCCCTCATACTCTAAGAACCAATTAATCGCATGAAGAAAAAAATCATTATCAATTGAATCATCTCCTGATAAGGCAGTTGGACGTAAAAAGGGCACTTCTGCATCGTATGATTCAGCTATCCCGGCAATTTGTTTATCATCAGTACTCACCACTACCCTTGTTACACTCGATGCATCCAAGGCAACCTGAATAGTATAAGCAATTAAGGGATATCCTCCAAGATTGCGAATATTCTTATGCGGAACAGATTTGGAGCCTCCCCTTGCCGGGATCAAAGCTAAAATACAAGGCTGATCTTTCACTGGGTTAAAAACTCAATATATAAATAGCCATTGCACCAGAAGAAGGGTGTGCAGTTTCGTATTTAACAGCTTCATGCAAGTAATTAACAAACTTTGCTACATTATTATTTGAAAAGTTTGCATCACGTAATGCATTAGGCAACCGTTTACTGAAATCTTTTATAAGTGCTTGTCCACTTGCTATATGAAAATCAGTCGTAGTCCATTTAAGTTTCATACACAATTCAGCTGCAAACGACTCAAAATCAGAAGGCATGAAAAAATGAAGATCTGTAAGAGACATTGGAACATCAAGAAGGATTTGCAGTGTCATCCAGATATATCCTCTTGGGTTAAGAAAAGAAGGACATGCAATTACAATTTTCCCTTTCTTCTTTTCCACAAGACCATAAAAATGTTTGATTACCCTTAAAGGGTCGTCAAGATGTTCAAATGTCCCAAGGCATAACACAACATCATAATCACCAGTGACATCTAAAATGTCTGATCTTACAAACTTAATTGAAATCTCTTTAGTATCATGTTTAGATTGTGCTTTGCTTATTGCTTCTTCAGAATAATCATATGCATAAACTGACGCACCATTTCTCGCGACAGCTATCGATATATCACCCTCTCCGCATCCAAAATCAGCAACTGTTTTACCAGAGTAGTCTGTAACATTTAGCACATGTTCAATCAAAGTATTAGAATCATAAATGAAAAAAGACTCTTTGCCTTGTTGATAGACATTATTATAGATATACTTAAGTGATTTATTATTCAACATTTATAAGTCCATGTAGTCTGGCTTCTTTGTTTTACCAATAGTAATCTTTAACCTGCTATCAAATCGTTCTAACGTACTTACTCCAGAATACACTCATACAAGCACCAATGACTATATATATGCAAAGTTATACACTCCAATTAAATCACTCTAATCATTCTGTTTTGCATTAACAAACTATTCACATTCATTGAATTTCTTATGATATGGGAGGAAAAACTTTGCCTTTAGGTGAAAACTCTAGTTTAATTCCTCCTTAATAAGTTGTATGACATCAGCCCCCCTACACTCTTTACTTATTCGATTGAAATTAGACTTGTCAAAAACTAACTCACCATTACAGAAGGGGACATTATATGCAGCCGCATATGGCTTTGCAACAACTTCATCATTTTCCTGTGGATCACAATTATATACTGGTAACGCGTTATACAACGCATGAAACTGAGTCCCACTGTTTCCAGTTATAAGCCCCTTGCGTACATGAGGCAAAAATATTTCTATGCCAAGATTGTGGTACTGTGTTACTTCTTCTAGAGATGGATATTTAATCACAATCAGGCTGTTCTTCAGCTTTATTCCAATTCTATATAGCTTTTGCCTGAAAAAAGGGCATATTGCTAAACACATATCTGCTATGAAGCTCGTCACTTTCAGGAGCAAAAAAGAGCCACAACTAAATGAAGAGAAGAATTGAGAGTTGTCATTGTTGTCATGACGCTTTAAATAAACTTTGTTTGCTAGATCAATCTTCCTCAATAGTTTATACAGATTATTTATAAAGGCATATTTCTCTTTTTCTTTACCTAACCCAAAATGCGTATGTGACGGATACGCAACAAGATAATCAATATCTAAATTTAGATTGTTAAAAACAGAATACTTTTTGTGAGGAAACCCTATCTCAATGATATCTAAATTATCAATTTCTCTAAGTTTACCTTCATACCTAAGCCTACTTTCAAAAAGAAATTTAGCAGGTACAAAATATTTCTTAATCCCCAAACCCTTTGCCACGTCTAGTCCACGGACATGTGAATTCATACGTAACAGCCCAATCAATCTGTCATATGATACATTTTCCCTAAACTTACATACATAATACTCTGAATCTAATGCCGATACAGGTATTATCACAACCTTACCCTTGACTTTCTCACTTACTTTTATCTTTTCAGCACCTAATTGCACGCACAAAGCGCGGAATGTTTTTTCCGTCTCTTTTACGTTTCTAAACGCCTTACGCGAAGCATAAAAATCCTTCTCATCGCTTAAAAGTAACCCAATTTTGTATTTGGATGAAAGAGCCTTTATGATATGCGCATAATAATCATTTAGACGCACAAAGTAATATACCAATATGAGATCATATTTTTTCAATTCTACAGTTTCCTTAAATTGTTAAAATCATAATTCTAATTTGCGCTGAACATTTAAATGCTTTTACATGTTTCGCGTATACCACGTGTAATCTCTTTAACGCAATCTTCATATGAAATGCATGAATATGGTCGTTCTCTTTCATTTGCATAAAAATTATAACCGGTTTTTTCCAATGCATCCACAAACAATCTCACCTTTTCATAATCAACAACACGGCCTGTTTCTATTTCCCTTAACACTCTTTTACAATCTTCATAAGAGACTATGTGATATACTCCTTCACATCCATTATACCACGCATGCCCAAAGGTAATAGCAGGAGTCCCCCGTATAACAGCCTCAAAACCTGTTGTTCCTATACCAGCAACAACAGCCTGAGCATTATCAATAAGAGTATACGACTGAAAAGAGAACGGCATAAACTTAACATTTGGTAACGAGGCAATATTGTCATAATATTCATATGAACGACCACACTCACCTGCAAATTTTGGGGAAAATTGAAATGGATGTTCCTTAACATATACCAACCAGCCTTTAGGCACTGCTTTTGACAATATTTCAACTATAAGACTTTGATCTACATAATAATCTCCCATGGGTGATGTAGATCTCTCCGGCTGATTATGAAGCGACATATACACAAATGGCACACTTAGATCAGGAGTTTGTGCAATATTTTTGTAATAGGAGATTAGTTTTCGCTTTTTAAGCTTAAATCTAAATTTGTATAATGAGTATTCGAAACGAGACCAATAAGGACCTTTTTGCAACTTCACACCCTTTCTTTTCACAAAATGCGGTCGAGGTGGTAGTTTAACGCTCGCTAGAATGCCATACAAATCATAAAGATACTCATATAAAGCTCCTAATCGTAAGCCATCAATAATATTGGATTCAGACATTTTCTCTTTCATTATAGACCTTGCAGGTTTCGCATCGTCTTGATTACAACTACGTACTTTATTTAGATATTCCTCTGCCATTCGTGACAATGAAACAGAAGTGGTTTTTTCTTTTGTCAACAGTTTTTTATACAAACCAACTACAGGAAGTGCTTCTTCATAGCTTTCTTCAGCAAAATTTATGTGGGTAAATACAGTAGGAAGAAACATAATTGTTTTTATACCTTTTTTACGAGATAAGATATATATAATGTAATCATATAGCATATGAGGTGTTGTGTGAAATACGACAATAGTCGGAGTTAATTTCTCAAGAATAGTCAACCAATATTTTAATTGGAAATAATATAATTGGAGACGTTCACTATATGTAAAGATATTATATGGATCCATCCTGTCCATCATTTTGAGAACAATATGCTCATAGAATGCCAGTTCTTTCAACAATGGCTGATCAACAGGCCTGAGTTCCAGTTCAAGGAATTCATAGGGAGGAATTCCAAGTATAGCATCATATTTATAATGAAATACTGTTCCTGGGTATTCATTTTTAAGGATTTTTGATTTAGATATGCAATAACATGGTTCCCAATTGTCATGCCTTACAAGATTTTTGATGGCTTCACAATAGAATTGCTCCTCTAACCCAGACAATAAAACTCTAATACCCATAGAATTCCTCCGATTACTGTCTTTTGCTATGACTGTACCTTAATTATCACTGGCAATAAAAACCATTCTTCGTTCTGATATAGATTGTTTTGTTGCTAATACAACTTTTACAGTCTTAATTCCATCACTTAGGTCAACTAATAGTTTCTCTCTATCTTGCACACAACCAATAAAATGTTGCATTTCATTTACAAACATAGTATTTCTCTCAAAACCGTCTGGCAAAGGAAAATCCTCCCGGCATTCAGAATCGGCTTTGTATAAACGCACAATCCCGTCATCGTTATCCCATTTGATCCGTCCCTTACAACCGGTTATTTGTAACCAATGTGATTTAGGTCTTTGCACATAATCCAAGTGTATATAACCAATGATATTTGATTTAAATTGCAAAAGTACATCTGCGACATCTTCTACCGATACACTTAAACCACTAAGACTCCCAGCTATAGCAGAAACAGAAGTTATTTCACCAAACAGCCATTGAACATAATCTATAGGATGACATAGTGTAAGAATAACCCCGCCGCCCAAATCCTCACGGGCACTATAGCTATTCTGATAATCCTCCCAAGGATGCCAATCCGGCAAATATTCACCCCAGTGAGCATGAACACAAACAACATCCCCAATAGTTCGTTCATTTAATAGTTGCTTGATCTTGATTATCCCGGGGTGAAAACGAAATTGAAAGCCTACAAAAACTGTTAGATTCTTTTCATTAACAATTGATTTTAATTTGCTGGTCCCCTCCAGATTGTTTGAAATCGGTTTTTCCATAAAAAGGTGACATCCTGCTTCGGCACATCTTAACGCCACTGGCATATGCAGACTTGTAGGATTTGTAATCAGTGCAACATCAGGCTTCTCCAACAAAGCTTTGTCAATAGAAGTGTATGTCGCAAACGTATCTTTTATGGTCCTTAATGGCAAATCACTCCTACGGTACAACAAAATATCCTTGTAGCCTAATTCAAGAAGGTTCCGAATATGCCTCTCACCAACAGACCCAACACCACATACAAGAAACTTCACTAGAGTCCTTTTCAACAAAAAAAACAAATTAATATCTAAACTTGAAAACTATACCGCTACATCCATCACTATTTATCGCCATAGTAATCGGAAACAACATTCCAATCACATTTACTATGACACATAAAATCTCTCGGTGTGTCACTTGATAATTGATATTCTCTGAATTTACGGTACTTTTCAGAGTTCCATATATCAACTAGCAATTGCTCATTAACATTTCCAAACGTCCAGGTACCATTGATATCCTGTGTACATGGAACTACTGAACCATCAGCTAATATAGTTATGGATGTCCAGGCATACTCGCAATATTGTCCTGTATAATGATTTTCGTTCTCAACCAGGCTTTGCTCTGTTTTGCCGCTGTCTCTTAACAGCCATTTATTGTCAAGACTCTTTACGTAAGCATATACATCTTTGCCTTTCCATAAATCGAGGAACTTCTCCCCTTGAGACAAATCTCCAAACATATTTAGCATTGTAAGCACCATTATTGTTTTGGCCTCCATTTTCTCTTTCATATCAATAACTTCTAATACCTTTTCGTACGATTCAGTAAAATCCGCTTTTCTTCCTCTAATTTTTTTTGCTTCTTCGTCATCAAGACTATCAATGGCAAACTTTATGTATCCCGTCCTCGCATCAAATAACTCAGCAAACAAATCCATTTTAACATTACAGGGATTACAGGAAAAATAGGATGGTATTTTCTTGTTTTCCAAAACAGAAATCCTTTTGGTTAGATGAGGGTCTAATACCGGTTCCCCAAACCCGTGCAAGGTAATAGACTTTGAAACTACATCGAAATAAAAATTATTTTCTGAAGGTTGATGGTCACCTTTACGACAATGCTTTTCAACAAAATCCTGCCAATCACTAAATACATCTTTTCTCTGTAGTTCAACCTGGGAAACAATAGTCTCAAATGTTTTATCACTCATGTGGCATAATTTCCGCTCGAAATCGGTAGTTCTCTGGCACATAATACAACTCATATTGCAATAGTTTGTTGTTTCAATGTTGAAAACAAAAGGCTGTACATTTATATTATCGTTAAAGAATGTGGCAATCTTGTCCCTATCATTATTATTGAAGTGACCTTTAACAATCTTCTCTTTCAGCTCAAAGGTGTTTTTAAAAAATTGGGTATCATACATAATTTATTTTAACCCTGTAGCTAAAGTGGTCTAAGTTTGCCTCGGCCCTCTATATGAAGTATCACCTTCAAAATACAGTCCATAAAAATCTTTAATATTATCTTCTGCCGATTTTTTGAAATAATCTTCTATTAAAACCTTATTAGCATCGAAAAGACAATTGTAGAACTCCTTATCAGATAATTCCGTAAAGTTAACCGCCAACAAATCAGAGTTTACATGTTTATGCTCATAGAAATCTTCCGTATTCTTTAATAAACCCATTTCAATAGCAGAATAAAATAGAGGTGATCCCGGATATGGTGTAACAGGTCTTATGGTCCTTAATTCCGTATAAGTGGTATATTTCAAGAGAAACTCTACACTCTTCCGTAATGTTTCTTTCGTATCTCCAATATTTCCGAAAATTATATTGAATCCCGGGTGTATACCTGCCTCAATTGTGTTTTTAATACCGGCCCTAATCTGGTCAACAGTTAACTTTTTGTTCATTTTCTCTAAAACCTCATCATCCAGTGACTCAATACCATAGTTAATATATACACAGCCAGCTGTTTTCAATAGTTTTACAACTTCTTTGGATGCAAAGTCTAATCTCCCGTTGCAAAAAAAATTGATATTTAACCCAGATTTAATCAGTGCTTCACAGAATTTAATTGTCATTCTTTTTGAAGAAGTAAGCAATTCATCAGTAAAATTTATATAGTTAACATGATAATCGACTTGTAGCTTATTTATTTCTTCAATAATATTCTCCGGCGACCTGTGCCTAAACCCCTTGTCCATCCTGTAGCAAAAATTGCATGTAAAAACACACCCTCTCGACGCAATAACCTGAAAACTTCTTTCCCAATGCTTAATTCTTGGGTTCCTCATCAATGTATAATATTCCATATTAAAAGCATCCCAACCTGGAAACTCAATACTGTCCAGGTTCTCAATAAGTCTTTCTCGTTCATTAACAACGACCTTGTTTCCCTCTACATATGCAATACCTTTTACCTCAGAGAAGTTTCGATTTGAGGCAAATGCATCTAAAAGATTTATAAAACTAATTTCGGCTTCACCAATAACAACGACATCTGCTCCTGTTCTTTTAATAAAATATTCTGGGTCAGGTGCAAACATATGCCCACCAATAACAAATAAAGGTCGTTTCTGTACGGAAGTAATGGCTTCTGATATTTCTATAATCTTTTTGTACTGGTGATAGCCAGCAATCATACCGATACCTACCACATCGAAATGAGTTTTTTCCAAGTAGTCTTTCAAGTACTTTACTGGCAAATGGTATATGTTCATATCATATACCTCTACGTCATGACCGACCTTCCTTACTGCAGAAACCAGGTATCCGATACCCATAGAGAAATAAGTAAAAAAAGATTCATTATCGTAAATAACGAATAAGAGCTTCATCTAAAGTTTCATTCTCAGACAAACTAATTGTTCACACTAATTCTTTTAATATGCGCAAATCTGTGCAATCTATTTAGAGGGATTTCATAATTTTCAAAATATTCAGCCATCTCATTACATAGATTAATACGTTTCGACAATACTTTCGCCATCACAGGCCCAACACTTTCCTCATCTGGTCCGCCTTTTAATATCAAGTTATTAGAAATAGTCTTACTAATTCTGCCGTTACACTTACTATAAATGTAATAGTGACTTAACCAAATTGAAGGCACTAAAATAAAAATGCCTTTCTGTTCATTCGGACAAAAACATTTTTCTGCGGATATATCATTGCCATTAAAGAAAAAACAGTACCCTTTGTTCTGATTTATAAAAAAACGTGAACCCTCTACACATTGCATAGGTTGATAATATTTCTTTGATATCAAATAAAAGGTCAATTCTGCTATCACCTTAAAACCTAAGACCACACTTCTTTCCATCAGCGAGGATATCTTATTCAAACGCAAGTCAGGATCATGCTGAAACCAAGTATTTCTTAGATCTTTTAGCTCTATCTCAAAATCTAACATCTCACTTGTTTTCTTTCCGATGATTGTTTCCACACTCTTAACCGTGTATAGATATGAATTAAGCAATCCCAAGACATATATCACTAAAATCTTTTTTGACATCTTAACTTCTAATATGCTTAATATTCTTTCAGGCATGAAATCCATCACTGAAGCTATTTCATACAATCTGGCATATCTTTGTGGTATTTGATTACGCTTAATCAATTCACCATGAAGGAGCTTGGTTCTAAACTTTCCGAATACGTCAATCTCCCTAAAATGTTCTTTACTTATAAACTTATAGTCGTTGTTTAATAGGAAGGAAAACCGTTCTGGAACATTATCAACTGTTAACAATCCGGAGAAATCTTTTCTGTCCGGCCTGTCCTTTAACACAACCATTATATCCAGATCGGATATCCCAGGGTCCTTGACTGTGCCATATTCATAGATTGAAACAACGTCTTTGTCCTTAGAGAGAAAACTGATTAACCATTTTCTCGCCTCTTGATAATCGGAAGGACTATTTAATGTCGGCATTTGTGTGAAAGTATATTTACTTCTTAACATTTAAAGCTTATCTGCTCTGCAATAGGACAAAAAACCTGTCTTAAATCGCTATATAGACTTTAATAAAAACTTACTTGAAATATACCTCAACAAACTTCTGATTTATGATGTTGTCCTGACAACTCCCTATATCACAAATATATATTTAAAGTTGTCATTTTAAGCCCTAAACACTCTATTAAACATTGGCAGATATTTTCTCACGCTCGCACTTATTTTCCACTCTATTTCAACGATTCAATGCTTGAGAAATATTCCTGTTGCCCTTTTTTCGTGTAAAGCATTTTTTATAGGCACTTTACCTACAATTCTTTTTTCTATGGTTGGAGACATTTCGTAAAGCAGTCGCGATGAAACCCCAATAATATATCTCAGATACGCCTTCCAGGATATGTTTGAAGCGGCTACAACCGAATGATAACCTGTAAGTGCTCCCATATAAGCAACCCAACGCTTATATTCCTGTGTAAATTTGAAGAAATACTCTTCACATACATACGTATCATCATATAGATTTCTCTGCCAAAAGGTACTCACAGCATATGGATTCGGAACATTTTGATAAATACATAAACCGGCATTCTGATATTTCGGCATTAACCAAAATTCAGTAATTGAGTATTTTTTACTATACTCAGTATAAATATGTGTATCTGGATAAGGTATTACCGAACCATGAAGCGTGAAACATGAAATGTATTTACCCATTTCACGTATAAATTTAATATCGTTTCTAACAGAATCGACAGTTTGCCATGGAAAACCTGTCATCATATTTACATATAACTGCAAACCATACTTAGCCGCTGTTGAAACAAAATTATTTATCTGCTCTACTGTATGACCCTTATTAATTTTTTTCAATGTGTAGCCATCAGCACTTTCAATACCCACATTAATCTGACTGCACCCTGCCCTCTTAAGCAACTGCAACAGTTTCTCATCAGTACACGATACCCTTGTTTGTGCCATCCATGTGAAGTCGAATTTCTCTTTAATCATTCTTTCACAGAACTCAACGGCTCTTTCTTTTTGCACACTAAAAGTTTCATCCGATATCCAAAAGCTTTTTATATTATATTTGTGCCTTCGCTCAACCATATCGTCAATCATAGCATCTACACTTCTACAATTGTATTTCATCCATGCATTGTGTGAACAGAACGAGCAATTAAAAGGACACCCTCTCCCCCCCAGTATATGATTCAAGCCTTTCACAGAACCATCTATAAGGGTAAATGCAGTCAAATCTAAACCTTCTACATCTAAATCGCCAACAGAATCCAGGTCTTTTATCCTTGAAGACGCATTGTTGCGAACAATCTCACCATTTTCAATAAAACTTACACTACTTATACTCTTTTTGGCTTCATTTATTTTCCCTCCTATAAACCAATTACAAAAACCATCAATAGCTATTTCACCTTCACCTATCACAACAAAATGCGCACCGTTTTTTAATACCTCATCAGGACATATTGTTGGATGCGGCCCACCGGATATAACGACAAATCCAGCTTTATTCAACATCTTTTGCAAACGGTATATTTCTAATAGATTCAATGTTGCGAACGAAAATCCAACAATATCAGGATTTTCTTGACATATTTCCTCATAATACTCGTCCATGGTTTTAAAATCCAAGAATGAATTAATCAGTATTTTCACTTCAAAGCCATTCTTTCTGAATCGTTTAGCGGCATACATAAAACCACTTGGTATAGTCGCTATGGGATTAGGGAAAACCATAACTATCTTAGTGACTTTATTAGAGATGCTTTTTAATGTCTCTTCTGTCTTTACCACATAAACCCTTCATAATAAGCTTAATTGGCCTATTCACTTGAATGAAACAGTAACGATAAAAGGATTTGGAAGTTATCCATTCTTTTGCTTCACATCGAGTATCCAGTCACAAATCTCTCTCACAGCACCATATCCTCCTTTGCAAGCTGTTACCAACTTGGCACTAGTCTTGATTTGAGGATATGCATCGGCAACTGCAATGGGGATACCAACATACATCATACATTCAAGATCATTAAGATCATTACCCACGAATGCAATTTGCTTGGGATTCAAATTCCTTTCAGTAATAATACGTGTCATTACCTGAAGCTTATTTTCACAAGCCTGGATGCATTTTATCTTAAGTTTTGTGCAGCGTTTTGTAACGACGGTGTCGCTCTCGCTAGAAATAACCATTGATGCTACCCCAACCTCCTTTATTCTTGATAATCCAATACCATCACTACGATGACAAAACACCGATTCCTTCCCATCTGAACTGACCAAGACCCTATTGTCTGTAAAGACTCCATCAAAATCGAAGAATACCATTTCGATGTCTTTTAAAAGGTCTAGCATAAATTTAACAGTTTCTAAATTTTTTGCGGTTTGCAACTTCACTCTCAAGGACCTTCTTTTCGGAGAAACCGAGTGAAATATAAAAATTGCGAGAGCGTCTGACAAGTAGGGACATTCCCTCTGGTTCTAATGACGCAGCATGATCTGGCCCTTTCATCGTGCGGTCCAAAGTAAAGTGACGCTCGATAACACATGCTCCCAGTAAAACTGCACCTGCCGATATAAGAACCCCTCGCTCGTGTCCAGAATACCCAACCAGGCACTTATACCGTTTGTTTAGAGTCTGGATTACTTTAAGATTTATGTCTTTGTGGTCAGCAGGATACGAAGACGTACACTGTAACAGAACAAAATTCTCAGTATACTGTCGAATAAGCTCTACAGCCTCGTCGATCTCTTCCAGTGTTGACATGCCCGTAGACAGTATAATGGGTTTGCCCTTTTGACATACATATTCAATTAGATCGAGTTTAGTTAAATGAAACGACGAAATCTTGTACAGTGGCACATTCAAGCGTTCTAATACATCAACCGATTCATTATCGAAGGGTGTCGCAAAGAAGAAAATACCTAGATCGTTTGATAGCTTTCTAAGTTCCAATAATTGTTCTTCTGACAACTCGAGAATCTCCTTGTGTTCTCTATAAGTATTGCCATAGGAATTAGAGTTCTTATATGATCTGTCCAGCAACTCCTTTGGAAAGGCTGTTTCTATGTCTTTCTTCTGAAACTTTACAGCGTCAACCCCTATCCCCTTGGCCTTCATAATCAGCTGCTTGGCAATTTTAATATCACCGTTGTGGTTATTGCCAATCTCCGCTATGATGAAAGGAGGTTCGTCATTGCCAATCGCTCTCTTTTCGGTTATCTGAATCTTTTTCATTTCTTAATTATCGCCTGATTTCTTGAGATTCTAATTTTCCTCTTTCTTGGATATTTTAGCGAAATATTTTTCTGCTTTGTTGAAGTCTTCTTCTGAATCAATGTCTATCATACTTTCTATCTCCATTTCATAGGGCATTACTTTATAACCAACCACCGAAGTATCTCGCAACACAACGTCAGCTCTCACAACATGAATATATCCGCTAGGTGCTAAGACTTCTGGCAATAGTTGTCTGGCACTGTTATACTGTTCGAACACTTCAGAAGTCAAAAGTGGGACCATAAACTTGGTCGTTGAACGCTTCCACATTTTATAAGGTGATTTGGATGGCTTAACAACACCTATAACTGAGTGGGCGTCATCGTTTCTTGCTATCAGTTCGATAGATTTGTCTATATCTTTATGGTTTCTGGTGGGGTTTGTAGGTCTTAAAATAGTTACAATATCTGCCATCCAATTATCATTATCACGTAACCACTCTATGGCATGTTTAGTAAAGCCTGCATCATTTGCGTAATCTGCTGAGTAAACATCAGGCCTTTTAAATGGGACTTCTGCTCCCCATTTACGTGCAGCTTCTGCAATCTCATCATCCTCTGTGGAACAGACTACTCTGCTTACATATTCAGAATCTTTGCCGTGCTGAATGGAGTATGCAAGTAAAGGTTTTCCTGCTAACATATGTATGTTCTTTCTGGGTATTCCTTTTGAGCTGCCACGAGCCGGCACAAGCCCGAGTATATTTAATTCCTTAATGTTGTCCTTTTCCATATATTATTTATTCCAATATTTCATCGCGACGAAATGGATTCTAATGAACAACTTAAAAAATTAACGAACTCATAAACTTGTTTAAAATAATCTATTCCCATTATTTCTCTTACCCACAAAGGTATTCGATTACTCTTATATGGGAAAGCCTCTTCCTTTGGCCACCGAGAACGAATAAGTGTAACCTTTTCTAACGTCTCACGATGCTCGTTGCTTAGTACCTGCTTAATCTTAGCAATTGCATCTCGTTTATAACAGTGCATCCCAAGTGCACCATAATAATAAGCAGGGGCAATTGACACATAGTTAAGGAGGTGCTTGAATTGATACATACCATTCTCTGCGTTTTGGTAATCAGATAGCAGATATTCTCCTTTATACGCATGATGCTTCAAGATGCCGGTTTCACAAACTGTTTCAAAAAACTTTACACGTCCCAGAAAGCTTTGCCTTTCTTCCTCAACTGTATCTAAAAGCTCAATAGTAATTTCATGCTGACCAAAATATGATTTGGCAAGTTTTAATATCTCTATGGGCATATATACTTGAATGTAATTTGTCAGGTCAATTTCCGTACATACCAGAAACCAGTGATGTTGCAGCTGGTCGATATGCAACAGGTAAGAACAGGCATCCAGTAGATTGGCGCGCAACTCTACTAAAGCAGAAGCGTCACGCGCTGTTTCTTTGTTGACAATAAGATAAGTATCAAAGTCGCTCCAGCCTTTAGCATAATCCAGTGTTGCGAGGCTACCATGGACCAGAAAATCATACAGGAACTCTTTAAGTTCTCTTCTAGCAAATTCCTTTAATTCCAGGACAGGCGCAAGATAATCTCGATCTTGGCCCAAGTAATTTGTATCCTTTAACTCATCAATCTGTATTTTCTCAGTTCGGATATGGCACGATTCTGTGTTGAGACGCTTGTATCCCTGCGAGATGTTCTGTGCTATCATCTTGACTGCGTGTTGTCCATCCAGTTCCAAGCCACGACTCTTCGGACTCAAAAACCAGGTAATCATTGAATGCAAGCTGTCTTGATATTCATGTCCCACCTTATACACAGAACTCTTTCTGATATGGTAATATACACCCAATTATCTTGTTTAAATCCAGCAACAACATCTTTTTCCCCAACTTTTTATAAATTCATAACTACTTATTTTATCTATACAGTCATAGCTCTTGCCATAAGAAGCATATCTATTATATTATTTGAGTAAAATTCTATTTCTTCCTGAAGCTAGACAGTCTCCTTCTCCTTGTCCAAATTTAAAGAAAGACATTTTTTTGTATTTTATTGCGGAACAAATCATAATTGTCGCCCTTCGATAAAGTTGTAAAAATCCAAGATTTTGAAACTCTTTCGCTTTTGATTCGGCAAAATATATATTAAAATCTGTTTCAGTACAAAATTTTATATTATAGGAGGCTTTTTTGTCATTGTTATCATATTTTTTATGATAATACATTTCTATATTACTACAGAAGGGGGACAATGCAGACTTCACTAAAATACAATCTTCAATGGGAGTGTATGAGATTACAAAACATTTAAGTCTTTTGTTGTCACCGTTAGCAAAGGCACCGCTTATATCTGACAGCAATTTATTAAATGTCTTTTTTCTATAATGAGATAAAAGAAATCGGCCATCATCACTCTGCACTATAACAACCCTGCAACCGACTTGACCAAAAGTATATAGATATTTATCATTATCGCATTGATATGTGCTATCATTAGTTACTATCGCATAGTTGCCATCTTCAATAATCTTTCCATAAAACCCAGCGCCTACATTATAAAAAAAACGAAGTAATACCAGACTATCTATATCTGATCTGAAATGATTTGATAAAGCAGCAAAAACATGACTTTTAATCTTATTTATATTCTGTGCTTTGGCAAGTGTGGAATTAGTCACAAAAAAATGCTTATCAATTTTCACCCCTAATAATTTGCAATATTGCTTTAATTTATTGGAAGGAATAAAGTATTCACTTGCTTGTGAAAACAATGCTGAAAAAGCTTCTATATATAGCAACCTATGGGATTTCCCATCAAATGTATTTGCTGATTGCGCTGTAATCTTTACTGCTATGTTGCTTAGCTTATATAATGTATTAGAAAATATTCGCCATGGTAAAGGCCTCAACCTCTTCCTATACATATACAATAACAACAAGATAAGTATATTGATAAGCAGTATATTTACTATTACAATACTCAACATTATATTCATTGTTTCAAATTCTCACTATCTGAGGTAATTTAATATCCCCGACTTGTTAAAAACAACCCATTTCCAACTCTCGATTTTTATTTTCAACCCATATTCAGATAGTTTCGCTACTAACAGGGCATGCCCACAATCCTACCGCTTTGTTCACCAAATCCATGCCCCAAGAAAAAAGTACTATTTTCTAGATTTCTTGCTGACGTCCACAATTCTATTTTGGTATATCTATGGCTATGTTGCCCATAACCATCAGAAAAAGAAATATTAATAAGGACGACGTTAAGTTTATCCAAGCTACCGTCAATGAACATTGGGAAAAGGGTCGTACTCAAATTTCCAAAATCCTTTGCCAAAAATGGAACTGGATTCAGCGAAACTACAACCTCAAGGATATGGCATACCGTGAAATATTAATCATCTTGGAACGTAAGAACCTTATAAGTCTACCCCCTGGACTACACAACAGGCGAAATCAAAAACGCAAGGTATTTACATAGTATCGTTAATAAGACACGTTTTCTCCTCTTGCCGTGGATTTCTGTCAAATGCCTTGCCTCCAAGATACTCGCTATCAATGTTAAAAGGATTGCTCATGATGGCACTCTTTATCCTACCTGGGCTCGCTACAAATGTTGTACATATTCCTGCAAGGAGTGTGTATCACTGTAAATGATGTCATTAATAAGGTAAGAAATCGCATCCTATACCGCCTTAACAATCTCTCAAAGAACAAGCTCCTATTCCGACCCACTCTGCCATTTTAGGCCAAATTAACTTGCCTTTTTCCTTTTCTCCTTAACTTTGATTCCTCAATATACTCCATGAAAAAGGCGATGAAAAGTGCCATTATTAAACCAGCAATCCCGGCTATTACTGTAGTATTTATCTTCTTCGGTTTTACAGCGGTGCTCCTTATTTCACCAATCAACGTTGTATTATTTCCCTCAAGACTTTCTATATACATTTTATACAACATAAGTCGCTGACGGTTACTTTCTAAAACTTCCTGGTTTCGATTTAAGCTTTCTTCTCTATCAAGAACTCTGAGGTACAATATATTCAAAAGATTGTACTTCCCCTCTAGACCCTCCGCTCCTCTAATTTCTATCATAGGTTCAAGTATAGACTCCTTAAACATTCTCTCTGCACTCTTCACTTCTTCAATTTCTGCCCTATTTACGGCTACAACTTCCCGTAACGAATTAGCTCCTTTTTTCAGTTTTGTGATGAGTTCTCCATATGCGTCAGTAATTTTGACTACTACTGCAGTATTTTCCTTCTTCGGTTTTACAGCGGTGTTCCTTATTTCACTAATCAACGTTGTATTATATCCCTCAAGACTTTCTATATACATTTTATACAACGTAAGTTGCTGACGGACACCCATTAAAACTTCCTGGTTTCGATTTAAGCTTTCTTCTCTATCAAAAACTCTGAGGTACAATATATTCAAAAGATTGTACTTCCCCTCTAGACCCTCCGCTTCTCTAATTTCTATCATAGGTTCAAGTATAAACTCCTTAAACATTCTCTCTGCACTCTTCACTTCTTCAATTTCTGCCCTATTTACGGCTATAACTTCCCGTAACGAATTAGTTTCTTTTTTCAGTTTTGTGATGAGTTCTTTAAATGCGACAGTAGAAACTTCTGCCTTTTTACGATGTTCTTCAATCAGCATATTTACTACCTCTTTAAGAACTCTTTCTACTCCTCTATCAGGGCCTTTCATGATTATTTCTACCATGGAAACCAGCTCACCAAACTGTCTAACCTCTAGTTGGTATCCTAGTTGGTTATTAACTTTATCGCCATACCTAACAGGAATGGTTGCCGCCAATTCTCCAAGACTATCAAGATAGACAAGAGAAAAAGTAACACCAGTAGGTGACACTGTACCAGTAGGTGGCGTTAATAATACCGCCTTCTTACCGATCTTCACAAGCGCTCTTGCTTGGTATGTCACTTCCGGCTTATACCTCGAATTCTTTACTACTACTCCTACTACTATACAGACTATCACCACAATAATGATGAGTGTCTTTCGCTTCCAGACCACTCTAAAATAATCCAACAGTTCGGATGCACTTTCTACCATACTTAATTCTCTTTTTTAATAATAATTCAATAAATTCAGCGTATCAACGTTATTTAAGCCTTTATCACAAATCTTGTCCGCAGGAAATTCATCTGTCAGCAGTAACAGGCACGGTTGCATCTCCTTAAGAGATTCAAGCTTTTGCACCTGATGACCAAATATCTCTTCGTTAGTAATCTTAGAACCATCAAGAAAGAATCCAATGAAATTGATATTCATTGCCGATACCGCCATATACGCAATCTCTGAAAGTTCACCAACTCCATAAATGGCTATCTCAGTCCCCTTAACATTAGAAGCCTTTGCAATCCTAGATTCAATGTCACTCCTGATCTCTTTATAGAAATGAAGGTTCCGACCAAAGAAGCTATATGCCAACTGTATCTTTTCCCTTAATCCTTCAGGTGTAATAAAGTATTGGATGCGCCTCGGGTTTACACCTACCATCCTGACAAATCCCTTCTTGACCAGACGTTTCAGGGCAAAATTCACTGACGCCACATTTATCTCCATTTGGAAAGAAAGCCTTCTTTGTGAAACTGTGGAGTCACTCTCTATGGTCTTCAGGATGTTATAGTCGGTAAGTTCCTCTTTCTGAAGACTGGTTATTTGCTTTTGACTGTTTCTCATTTTGTTAGTTGCCATTTGCGTTTGGACATGTCGATATTGTACTGTTAATACTCATTGATTGATACTTGATGAATAAGACTGAAGAAAGTATATATTTGACAGGAGAAAACAAGGAATGTCGCAATCAAAGAGTTTGAATAAATTGTGTATGTACACAGCTCCGCCGTGTCAGTTACATTTTCCGATAGAAAATGCAACCTGAGGGTCATTTTTCATACTGTAAACAGATCCAATAATCTCAGGAAAGAAACCTTGAACTGGTGAGCAGGCTAGAGCATAAGACATACTTCATGAATATACGCTTACATGAAAAGTATATTATTGTTCATATTTTATAACGTTTTATTTTATAAACAATAGGCTTCGAGATGTCAAGTGGGAATTTGGACGTAGCGCCAATGAATTCACCTGGAAAATTGTCCCTGTCATTAGCCTACGAGAAACAGATAACAGTAAAACACTAAGTATGTTTGCCGGACAAGTAAGTCCTTTCACCCCAAGGGGATAGACTTCTCGTTACATGGGGTAGGAATTGAAAAAATATACTCCTTATTTCTCAAGGCAACCTGGTTCAGTTTTTCAACAGCTTGTCAGGAAATCAATTAAGACTGCAGGCGGTTTTTTGCACGTAAGTACCTGAAGATTAAGGCAGTTGCAGTAGTTTCAAATACCTCATTTCCGTAATAGATTTTATCTGTAGATAAGTGACTGGAACCGCTGCTTGTGGATTCTTTATTCATCCAGCAATATACCATTTTCAATTAAGATGCTTTTTGAGATACTCGCTAGCCCGTATTGTAAGGCAATTTGCTTCTCAGGTTCTGACACAAATACAAATTTATTCCTCCGTATTGTTTACGCCATCTGTAGTAGGTCCGCTCTGTAATGCCCAACTTTCGACATATTTGTCCCGTATCATGACCTATGGATGATTCTACTTCTGCGACCAAAGCTTATGAATTATTTCTTCAGGCTTGTATCGCTTTTGTGACATGTGTTTCCCCCTTTCCTAATCCAATTATGTAGTGTAATACTAACTTTACAACTGGATCAGTTTTTGGGGAGCAGGTCATACCGGCGCTCTACCCCTGTCCCTTGGAAGAAGTGTAGGATAGTCTCCAATACAACCTTTTGCGGGAGTATTTATAACTTCTTTGTTAATTATTTGTGACTAACCCAATACAAATAAATAATCCAAATCCATATCTTTAATTATGTCTATATTGTTATTAATATTCTTCGTTTCAAACAGCACCCTTAGGTATTTTATCAAGCACGTCAGTATATTCAAAAACATACTTCAACCATTCAGCATGGAGGTCTAAATTTATTTTGTATTCATCTGCACCAAAATCTATCTTCACTCACTGAAGATTTTGCGTAAGAACAGACTCCTATTACGATTCCCTCTACCATTTTAGGCCGAATTAACTTGCCTTTTTCCTTTTCTCCTTAACTTTGATTCCTCAATATACTCCATGAAAAAGGCGATGAAAAGTGCCATTATTAAACCTGCAACCCCGGCTATTACCATAATTGGTATAGTATTTTGCGAACGCCACGCGTCCATATTCTTCTGTTTTACATCGGTGCTCCTTATTTCACTAATCAACTTTGTATTATATCCCTCAAGACTGTCTACATATGTTCTATACAATATAAGTTGCTGTCGGACACCCATTAAAACTTCCTGGTTTCGATTTAAGCTTGCTTCTCTATCAAGAACTCTGAGGTACAATATATTCAAAAGATTGTACTGCCCCTCTAGAACCTCCGCTCCTCTCGTTTTTGACGTAGGTTCAAGCATAAACTCCTTAAACGTTTTCTCTACACTCTTCGCTTCTTCAATTTCTGCCCTATTTACGGCTATAACTTCCTGTAACGAATTAGATTCTTTTTTCAGTTTTGTGATGAGTTCTTTATATGCGACAGTAGAAACTTCTGCCTTTTTACGATGTTCTTCAATCAGCATATTTACTACCTCTTTAAGAACTCTTTCTACTCCTCTATCAGGGCCTTTCATGATTATTTCTACCATGGAAACCAGCTCACCAAACTGTCTAACCTCTAGTTGGTATCCTAGTTGGTTATTAACTTTATCGCCATACCTAACAGGAATGGTTACCGCCAATTCTCCAGGACTATCAAGATAGACAAGAGAAGAAGTAATACCAGTAGTTGGCACTATATCAGTAGGTGGCGTTGATAATACCGCCTTCTTACCGATCTTCACAAGCGCTCTTGCTTGGTATGTCACTTCCGGCTTATACCTCGAGTTCTTTTCTCCTATTCCTATTTCTATTCCTATTCCTACTACTATACAGACTATCACCACAATAATGATGAGTATCTTTCGCTTCCAGATCACTGTTAAGTAATCAAATATTTCAACGGTTTTTTCTTCCATTAATTTATTCTCCCTCCTTCTAACACAAACAAACTTTTAGCAGATAAATCTCCTCACTGCTTTTCACTTATGGAACATAAGCTTCATTCTATAATAAGCATTTTTATTTGCCAGTATACACTTCCAAATTCAGTCATACAACACTCAATATAAATTAATCTGGACAGGCTTCCATCTCCTTATCATAGCTTACACGCTCCATTCTCCTGCCACCAATCTCCCTGCCTACTACTAAATCATCTTGAAATGAACCCAAATGGAGAAATTCTTTTGGCTAGTCAGTATATTTATAGGCCACATCATTATGGATTTCAAATATTCCCTTTCAGGTAATAGCCTACATAACCAAATAATTCATAAAAAAAACCTTGAACATGTTTGGCCCCGCCAGCAGTAGGAATAAAATTTTTCCAGCTTATTTTATAAGAATGCGTACCCCCTGAGTATGAGTCTGGAAATATACCTGCTTTATTAAACATTGCCAACGCC
>Ga0187827_10000443_pt1 | contig 65965 bp, 56 predicted proteins | sample ETNtaG_39_FD_167969 | JGI IMG/M metagenome (GOLD analysis project Ga0187827, IMG submission 167969) | Marine microbial and viral communities from oxygen minimum zone, Eastern Pacific Ocean - ETNP2014_SV_150_PacBio MetaG (Illumina Assembly) | ecosystem: Environmental > Aquatic > Marine > Hypoxic... | reverse complement strand
GGCACGTCATCGGCGTGGTCGGAGACAGTTCTGAAAGTGGTGCCGCATGCGGACCTGAAGAACATCGATCCGATCTGGACCACCGCCTATATCACGCGCAATCACGGCTACATGGTCTACGACACGCTGTTCGCCCTCGACGAGAACCTCGAGGTGCAGCCGCAAATGGTCGATAGCTGGTCGGTGAGCGACGACAGCCTGACCTGGGCATTCACCTTGCGCGATGAGCTATTGTGGCACGACGGCACGCCCGTCACCGCGGCTGACTGCGTCGCTTCGATCAAGCGTTGGGGCGCGCGCGACGGCATGGGCCAGAAGCTAATGGATGCGACGGCCGAACTGCGCGTGGTCGACGACAGTACTTTCGAGCTGGTGCTCTCGGCGCCCTATGGGCTGGTGCTAGAATCGCTCGGTAAGATCAGCTCGAACGTGCCTTTCATGATGCCGGAACGCCTGGCCGCGACCGATCCTTTCGAGCAGGTGCCTGAGATCATCGGCTCGGGGCCGTTCCTGTTCGTGGCCGAGGAGTGGGTGCCGGGCGCCAAGGTGGTCTACGTGCTCAATCAGGCCTATGTACCGCGCACCGAGGCGCCGAGCTTCGCGGCCGGCGGCAAGGTGGTGAAGGTGGATCGCGTCGAGTGGCACTACATCCCTGACGCGGCGACCGCGATGAACGCGCTGATGGCGGGTGAGATCGACTATTTCGAGCTACCGCCGCACGACCTGCTACCAATCATGGAAGCCGCGCCCGGCGTGCTTGTCGAGAACCTCGATCCGCTCGGCCAACAGGGCTGGCTTAGGATGAACCATCTGCACCCCCCCTTCGACGACGTGCGCATCCGCCAGGCAGTGCTGTGGCTTGTAGATCAGTCGCTCTACATGAACGCGGCTGTCGGCGATTCCCGCTACTGGCAAACCTGCCCCGCTATCTTCGCCTGCGGCACGCCACTCGAAAGCGATGTCGCCGCCGAGGCCTTGATGAGCCAGGATCTGGACAAGGCGCGCGCCTTGATCACCGAAGCAGGCTATGACGGCACGCCTGTGGTGATCTTGCAGCCCACCGATATCGCCATCCTCAACGCCGCCTCGCTTGTGACGGCCCAGCTGTTGCGCGAAGCGGGCATGGCCGTCGAACTGCAGGCGATGGACTGGAGCACGCTGACCTCGCGGCGCGCCATCAGCAAGCCGGTCGACGAAGGCGGCTGGAACTTGTTCCACACCTGGGCCATCACCGGCAACGTGATGGATCCGATCAGCAATGCGGTCATCGGCGCCGGCTGTCTCGACCGCGCCTGGTTCGGCTGGCCCTGCGATGCCGAGGTAGAGCGCTTGCGCGATGCCTTCGCGCGCGAGGGCGACGCAGGCGAGCGCATGCGCCTAGCAGAGATAATCCAGGAGCGCGCTTTCGAGATCGTCACTCACGCCACCATTGGCCAATGGCGCAACCCTGTCGCCTATCGCGATCACCTCCGAGGCCTGATCAAGGCGCCGGTGCAATTGTTCTGGAACATCGAGAGCGCGCGAAAACGTTGAGCCGCTGCGGTTGCTGCTGCCAGACAAACAAGCTCGGTACAGTCGATACTACCTACAATCTGCCACAAAAATCATATGGCGGCTCGCTACCGGACTCTGCCCAGCGATTATAAGCGCTACCTCCTCGGCACTAGCTGAGGATCTGCTCGACCCGCATGAGCGGTGCCTATTAGCGTCGCCGCCGCATTTAAAGGTTTCCCTGGAGCGACGAAACGCGCGCGGGAGGCACGTGCCAGACGCATGGCACTGCCCAAGCAAGGACTATGGCCGCACCGCGCCCTGTTGACTACACTCCGCCGCGGAGACAACAAGGCGGCAGTCCGCCACCTAGGGCAGAGAACCGAGATATGGATGGCAACGGTCTTGCCAAAGTAAGCCTGGAAGACAAGTACACGGCTGCCAGTGGGCGAGTGTTCCTGTCGGGCGTACAGGCTATGGTACGTCTGCCGATCATGCAGCGCGAGCGCGACCGCGCCCAAGGGCTCAACACTGCCGGGTTCATCTCCGGCTATCGCGGCTCGCCACTGGGTGGTTATGATGGCGCGCTGTGGCAGGCCGCCGCGCACTTGCGCGAGCACGATATTCTCTTCCAACCCGGTCTCAACGAGGATTTGGCGGCAACCGCGGTGTGGGGAACGCAACAGCTCGATTTTGTGCCGGGCCGTAAGGTCGATGGTGTGTTCGGCATCTGGTACGGCAAGGGCCCCGGCGTCGACCGCTCTGGCGATCCCTTCAAACACGCCAACTATGCCGGCACACACCCAAATGGCGGCGTGCTGTTGGTTTATGGCGACGACCACCCCGGCAAGTCCTCAACCATCGCCCACCAGTCCGACCAGGCGTTGGCGGCTAACAACATTCCCGTGCTCTACCCGGCCAATGTGCAGGAGTTGCTCGACCTCGGGCTCCACGGCATCGCCATGTCGCGCTTTGCCGGCACATTAACAGGCTTCAAGACCGTCAACGAGACCATCATCGCCACCGAGACCGCATCAGTCGATCCGGACCGCGTGAGTATTACCTTGCCCGACGATGCGCCGATGCCGGAAGGCGGTGTGCACATCCGCATGGAATACGATCCAATCGGTCAAGACCAGCGCCTGGCACGTTTCAAGCTGCCGCGTGCCCAGGCCTATGCGCGCGCTAACAAGCTCGACGGCGTGCGTTTCGGCGCGGACCGACCGACGCGCCTTGGCATCGTCACCGCCGGCAAGGCCTACCTCGATACCGTTGCCGGCTTGCGCTCCCTGGGCATCGATGACGCGGCGGCCAAGGCGCGCGGCATCGGCGTTTACAAGGTGGCCATGATCTGGCCGCTCGAGCCGGCAGGACTGAGGACTTTCGCCGCCGAGTGCGACGAACTCATGTTCGTTGAGGAGAAGCGGTCCTTCATGGAAGAGCAGGCGCGCGCCATACTCTACGACATGCCCGATCACCCGCGCATTACGGGCAAGACCGACAGCGCGGGCAATCCGCTGCTGCCCATCGACAATCAAATCGAGGCCGCGACGGTCGCAGACAAGGTCGCCGAGCGCATGCAGGCCTGCGATCTGATGGACGACGACTGCGAGGCCCGTTGGACGCGTCTGCGCAGCCGCATCGGGCGCAATCTTCCCGGCATTGGCGACAGTGCCGTACGCTCACCCTATTTCTGCTCCGGTTGTCCGCACAACACGTCGACGAAAACCCCAGATGGCTCGATGGCCATGGGCGGCATCGGCTGCCACGGCATGGCCGTGCTGGTGCCCGAACGTCGCACCATGCTGGGCACACACATGGGTGGTGAGGGCATCACCTGGACCGGCATGGCCCCGTTTACGGAGACCGGGCACATTTTCCAAAATCTGGGTGACGGTACCTACACCCATTCGGGTTCGCTAGCCGTGCGGGCGGCGGTTCAGTCCGGTGCCAACATCACCTACAAGATCCTCTACAACGATGCCGCCGCGATGACCGGCGGCCAGCCCGTCGAGGGCGGGCTCAGCGTCGTAGAGATTGCCGGGCAGATGCACGCGGAGGGGATCAAGGCTCTTGCCATCGTCTCAGACCAGCCAGAGAAGTTCCGCGGGCTTTGCGATCTGCCTGCCGGCGCACGCGTCTATCACCGCGACGAACTCGATGCCGTGCAGCGGCGCATGCGCGACATTGCCGGCACTACGGTCATCGTTTATGAGCAGACCTGCGCGGCGGAGAAGCGGCGTCGGCGCAAGCGAGGCGCTTTCCCCGACCCAAATAAGCGCGCCTTCATCAATACCCTGATATGCGAAGGTTGTGGTGACTGTTCAAGCAAGGCCAATTGCGTCTCGATCCATCCTGTCGAAACAACGTTCGGTCGCAAGCGCAAGATCGATCAGTCCAGCTGTAACAAGGATTATTCCTGTATCAAAGGCTTCTGCCCGGCTTTCGTCACGGTCGAGGGCGGTGATTTACGACGGCCCAATGTCGCCGAGCTGCCTGCCGGCGTGTTCGATGATCTGCCCGAGCCGGGCGGGTCAGCTCTCGATAAGGAGTGGGCTATGCTGGTCGCCGGCATAGGCGGTACCGGTGTGGTTACCATCTCGGCCGTTCTCGGCATGGCAGCTCATCTGGAAGGCAAAGGCGTCTCGATTTTCGACATGACCGGCCTCAGCCAAAAGAACGGGGCGGTTTACAGCCACCTGAAGATCGCCGCCGCGCCAGGCGTCGAAATCTCGCATGGGGTCGGTCTCGGCGAGGCCGACCTTCTGCTCGGCTGCGACTTGGTGGCAGCGGTCGCGCCTTCGGCCTTGCATGTGGTCGAGCCCGATCAGACCCAGGCCGTGGTAAATGCCAACGTGACACCCACACCCGCATTTCAACTTGCCCGTGATTTGTCGGTCGATGGCAGCCTTCTCGTGCAAGCCCTCACCGATCACGTCGGCGCCGGTCACGCCCACACGGTAGATGCCACGCGTATTGCGCTGGCGCTAACGGGCGATACCATCGGAGCCAATAGCTTCATGATCGGTTTTGCCTTGCAGCGCGGCTGTCTGCCGCTTTCCGTCGCAGCCATCGAGGAGGCCATTGCGGTGAATGGGGTTGCGGTGCCGTTCAACTTACTGGCCTTCCGCCTAGGGCGTCTGACCGCCGCCGAGCCCGAAGCTGTCACCGCCTTGATGGCGGACGCAACGGAGAATTCGGTTGCAGAAACCTTCGAAGAGACCGTTGCCAGACGCGTAGACTATCTGACGGACTATCAGGACGCCGGTTACGCTTCCCGCTATCGCGACCTGGTCGAAATGGCACAGCACGCGGAGTCGAAGCTTGGCAGTGACAGGACGGATTTTGCTGCCGCCGTAGCGCGATATGCCTTCAAGCTTATGGCCTATAAGGACGAATATGAGGTGGCTAGGCTGCATCGTGATCGCGGCTTTGCCGAGCAGTTAAAGCAGACATTCAGCGGCGACTACAGTATTCGCTACCACTTGGCCCCGCCCTTTTTCTCGCGCCGCAACCCGCATACTGGCTTGCAACGCAAGAGTGACTACGGCCCCTGGATGGCAGGCCTGATGAAGCTGTTGGCTGGCATGAAAGGATTGCGAGGTGGCCGCTTCGATCCCTTCGGCTGGACGGCGGAGCGTCGCACCGAGCGCCGTTTGCGAGATCAATACATCACGGACATCGAAACGATCTCGGCAATGCTATCCGTGGATTCACTTGCCACGGCAATTTCCCTAGCCGAGATCCCCGAACACATTCGCGGTTTCGGCTACGTCAAGGATGAGGCTATAAACACGGCGGCTAGCGAGCGCGAGCGCCTTCTCGCCGAGCTTGAAAAGACGTCATCACACGCACGCGCCGCGTAGACCACACACTAATCGGGGAGGATTACATGAAAGTCGGTGACGCCTTAGTGAGTATGCTGCGTATGGAGGGCATTACGCAGTGCTTTTGCTTTCCCTTCAGCCCGGTGATGGAGCCGATGTCCCGCGCGGGACTGCCAAGCATCGTCACGCGCCAGGAGCGCGTGGCCGGAAATATGGCCGACGGCGTCTCTCGCTCGACCAACGGGCAACAGATCGGCACCCTGACTGTCCAGGGGATGGCCGGATCGGAAAACGCATTTGCTGGCATCGCCCATGCCTATACGGATTCCGTGCCGATCCTTTTCCTTCCCGGCCATCCGGGGTTGCGCTATCTCGACACACCGACAATTTTTGACAGTGCAAGAAACTACGCGGCGACCGTCAAGATGTCGCAAAAGCTAATCGTGCCGGACCAATTACCCAACTATGTGCGGCGCTCGTTCACAGCCTTGCGCTCGGGACGGCCCGGCCCGGTAATGCTGGAGGTACCGAGCGACGTCTGCAACAGGGACTGGGAAGGTGAGATCGACTACACGCCCGTGCCGCGCCTACGCTCAGCCGCCGACCAGGGCGCCGTGGAGGAGGCTGCTGAACGCCTGCTAGCGAGCGACAGACCTTTGATCTGGGTCGGACAGGGCGTCCATTTTTCTGAAGCCTACGAAGCTTTGCAGGATGTGACCGAACTACTCGGCACGCCTGTAATGACGACGTTGCAAGGCAAGAGCGCATTCCCTGAGACCCACCCGTTGTCGGCCGGTATGGGCGGCCACACGGCCACAGCGATGGTGGTGGAAGAGCTCGACGCCTGCGACGCCCTACTCGCCGTCGGCACCAGCCTGAGCCACGCGCCTTTTACCCGGGTGGTACCGGACAACAAGACTATCGTCCATGCCACCGTGGACCCCAGCGACATTAACAAGGACTATGCCGCGACCACGGGTGTGATTGCTGACGCGAAGCTGTTCCTTGAGCAACTGGCGGTGGAGCTGCGCAAGCGCATTGGTGACGATGGGCTTGGCGAGAAGCGGGCTGCTACCGAGGCACGGCTCGCCAAGACGCGCACCGCCTGGCTAGCAGAGTTCGAGCCGCTATTCAGCGACGACTCAGAGCCCATCAATGGCTATCGCATGTTTCGCGAGCTGTGGGCGGGACTTGATCCCGACACAACCATGATCACCCATGAAGCAGGCGCCTCGCGCGATATCCAAAGCGTCTTCTATCAATCCACCACACCACGCTCCTATCTGGGCTGGGGGCAGTCGTCGCAACTCGGTTTCTCGCTCGGCCTCGCCATGGGTGCCAAGATCGCCAACCCGGATAAGACAGTGGTGAACGTCATGGGCGACGGCTCCATCGGCATGACGGGTATGGACCTCGAGACCGCGGCGCGCAACAACATCGGTACGCTGACGATAATCAAGCATGATTCCATCTTCAGCGGCTACGACCAGAACATTCCGGAATCCATCAAGCGTTTTGATTCCGCGACCCAGCACGGCGATTATGCGGAGTTGGCACGCGCTCTCGGCTGCCATGCTGAGACGGTCACCAAGCCGGCGGAAATCCGTCCCGCCCTGCAAAGGGCCTTAAATGCGACCGGCGAAGGCCAGCCCGCCGTACTCGACGTCATCACCGCTGAAACGCGCAAGCTATCCCACAAGAAGATACCGCCGGAGAGAAAACGCGGATGAGTGACACCGATCTTTGCTACACCTCTGCGACTGATCTTGCAGCGCTGATCCGCGATAAGAAGCTCTCCCCCGTCGAGTTGATGGAGGCGGTGCTCGCCCGCATTGAAGCGCATGAGCCAGCAATTAACGCCTTTGCGACGCTCACGGCAGACGCCGCCATGGAGGCGGCACGCAAGGCCGAGGCGGACGTGGCGAACGGAGTAGCCCTGGGGCCGTTACATGGTATCCCGGTAACCATCAAAGACCTTGTAGTCACCGAAGGCATCGCCACGGAGCGCGGCTCGTTCTCCCAAAAAGGCGTGGTCCCGGAAGTGGATGCGCCCTGTGTGACGCGCCTCAAGCAGGCCGGCAGCATAGTGCTCGGCAAGACCACCACGTCAGAATTTGGCTGGAAGGGGGTGAGCCAAAGCCCGTTGACAGGCATCACGTCGAATCCCTGGAAGATAGGTTACAACGCGGGCGCATCGTCAGCCGGTGCCGGAGCGGGGGCAGCAGCAGGTTTCGGTCCCTTGCACCAAGGCTCGGACGGTGCCGGGTCGATCCGCATGCCCTCTCACTTTTCCGGCATTTTTGGCCTCAAGCCGACCTATGGCCGCGTGCCGAACTGGCCCGTGCCCAACAACGACCAGACCACGCATATCGGTCCCATGACGCGCACCGTCGCCGATTCGGCCCTGATGCTGGAAGTCATGTCCGGTCCACATCCCTGGGACCACACCGCTCTGGAGTCTGCGCCTGAGCCCTATCTTCTGCGGCTCGACAGCGGCGTTACCAATCTCAGAGTGACATACAGTCCCGACCTCGGGCATGCGCGTGTAGACGACGAGGTTGCCGAGTTGGTAACCGCGGCCGTCAATGTCTTCGCCAACGATCTCGGTTGCCGGGTGGAGGAGGTGGAGCCGACTTTTGGACCTGATGGTCCTGAAATCATTCGCTTTCTTTGGTCGGCGCATGAGCAGGCCTTCGCGCCATTTCTTGATGCCCACAAAAACCGTATGGATCCTGGCTTGATCGGCTGCATCACGTCCGGCATGGGACACAGCATGGAAGACTATCTCGACATGCGACAACGCAAGCTCAGTTACGTCGAGGAGGTCCATCGCGCCTTCGAGCAATGCGATCTCATGCTGACCCCATCGGTCTCCGTTGCCGCCTTCCCCGCCGACCGCCTGCAGCCCGAGCATTGGCCGCAACATCCCTGGGATTGGATCAACTGGGCTGAGTTCTCCTATCCCTTCAACTTCAGCGGCAATCCGGCGGCCTCGGTGCCGTGCGGCTTTACAAAGGACGGCCTTCCCGTAGGTCTGCAAATCGTCGGCCGACGATTTGCAGATCTCACCGTGCTCCAGGCCGCAGCCGCCTTCGAGAATACATGCCCCTGGGCTGACAAGCGTCCACCGCTCTAAGAAGGAGCTGAGACCATGGCTATTCGCAGCATCGCCAAAATGGGGCATCCGATCTTGCGCCAAATCGCCGAGTCGGTCGAGGATCCGACCAGCCCGAAAATAGCCCGGCTTGCCGAGGATATGCGCGAGACCTTGGAGCATATCGGCGCCAGCGGCATAGCGGCGCCGCAAGTCTTCGTAAGTAAGCGCTTGGTTGTCTATAGAATGATCGCAGTGAGAATCCCGACCGGATCTAGCATAGAGCCCGTTGACTGGACCGTATTGGTGAACCCGATAATCACTCCATTAGCCGAAAAAACAGTTCCGGTATGGGAGCGCTGTCTCTCGATTCCGGGTCTGCATGGTAAGGTGCCACGCTATCCGCGCGTCTCCCTGTCCTACCAAACACTCTCTGGCAGCAGCGTGAGCGTGGAAGCACATAGCACCTGGGCAGCCTTGTTGCAGCATGAGTGCGATCACCTCGACGGACGGCTTTATCCATCGCGCATGGACGACATGTCTTTGTTGTGCTTCAACGATTCTCCGGGCGCGTTGGCGGAGGATGCGGCGACCCAACCTGATCAATTGGACCCGCTTTTTCTCGATCTCGTGACGCACTGGCCCGATCGCGAGCGCTGGCTCGCAACCGTAGCCAATTAATCAAGCGCCATCTTCCATGACTGTCACCAATAAGGAGAGAGCGGCCTCGGTGAACGCCCACATATTTACCTGGCGATCTGATTTTCCGGTCTCGATGGTAATCACCTTTTCGCTCGGACCGGACACGGCAATGCAGGCATAACCGGGTGCGTCGCCATAGCGACTGCCGGTCGGACCCGAGACACCCGTCTCGGCCAGGCCCCAGGTACTGCCAAGATGCTCGCGCATGGTCTGGGCAAGCCACAGAGCATAGGGCTCGGAAGCGCTTCTTACGCCATCCAGTGCCGAGCCCGGGTCCGGCAACAAGGCACCTCTCGCTGCCAACGTATAGACCACGCCGCCACCGAGAAAGTAAGCAGAGGCCCCCGGTATCGCCAGAAGCGAGCTGGAGATCAAGCCGCCGCTGGACGACTCGCTCACCGCGACGGTCTGTTCCGCGGCGATCAGCCGCGCCGCAACGGGCGCAGCGTAAGTAGTCAAGTCTATCATTCCCAACCCCTAGCGTTTCTCCGGCGAATGGTCAATTGTTCCATCGGGTCAATGCCATGAAACAGGTCGCCGGACCGCTAGCGGCGACCATGCTGGTACAGGCCATGGTCGCGATGGCGGTAAGTGTGTTGCCGGTGCTGTCGCCCGTGCTTGCCGACGCCTATGGCATTCGCTCCAGCTTGATCGGCATATACGCCTCGCTAGTCTTCACCGGTGCCATATTCTGCACCGCGCTCGGCGGTACACTGGTACGGCGCATCGGCCCGATCCGCTGCAGCCAAGCCTCCCTCATTGTCGCAGGAACGGCGCTGGCGATGAGCGCCAGCGGCCCGCTCATGGCAATCCTTGTCTTTGGCGTGGTGACCGGCATGGGCTATGGCCTAGCAACGCCGGCGGCGAGTCATATTCTTGCCCGCGTGACACCCGCTGAGCGACGTGGCATCGTATTCTCGGCAAAACAAAGTGCGGTTCCTATCGGCGGCCTACTCGCGGGTCTGCTCGCGCCCGTTCTCGCGACATTATTCGGATGGCAGACGTCCATTATCATACTTGCTACTATTGTTACAATATTTTCGTTAGTCATATATCCCTTACGCGCACAACTTGATGACGACCGCGACCCCACTGTGGCCATATCCCTGCGATCACCGTTGTCGACCATCATAGAGGCAGCACGAGAACCGGCGCTACGCGGGTTGACCTTGGCTGCTTTCACGTTCGCCGCGCTGCAATCGTCCATTTTTGCTATATTCACTGCTTATCTCGTTGATCGTGGCGGCCTCGATCTGATTACGGCAGGCTAGGCCTTTGCGACCTTGCAGACGGCCGGCGTAGTTGCCCGTTTGGCTTTGGGTTGGGTCAGTGACCATTGGCTCTTAGCACGTCGGCTGCTAGCCATTGTTGGCATCGGCATGACCGCCGTTTGCCTACTCGCAGCTCAGCTCAGCCCCTCTTGGCCGTTGCTAGGTGTTTTTGCGATGTCTGCCCTGGTGGGGTTCGTCGCAGCAGGCTGGCCAGGTGTCTACTTAGCCGAGATCGTGCGCTCCGTGCCCGCCGAGCGTGTCAGTGTGGCCACCGGCGGCACAGTAGCGTTCAGCTTTCTTGGCGTTGTCGTCGGCCCGGCGCTGTTTAGCACAATCGTCACTCTTTCAGGCAGTTACGGCCTCGCATTTGTGGCTTTCGGCATGGTGACCGCGGGCGTCGGTATCTGGCTTTGGCGGGGAGCGCGCTAAAGCGAAAGCGTCTCGCCCCTGGCAAGGCTCTCACGATATCGCCATTGATTGTAGTGGGCGAAAGAAGGCGTCGGTCTAGAGTTTCGAGGTTCGTGCTGACCGCTAAAAATGCTTACCAGAACTTTTCAGCTGCCGAATCGCGCATGCGGGCCTGGCGCCATTGTTGCCGCATGGTTTCTGCCGCACGAGCCTTGTCGCGCACAAGATCTACCATCTCCTGCGCCTCTTCCGCCGACATGTCGCGCTGAGAGCCGTCGGGATCAGCCTGGGCACCCTGGTCGTCCGGCGGCTGGCCTTGCGGGGCGGCTTTGCCTTGCTCGCCGGCTACATCACTATTCGCCTCGGCCTGTTCATCCTGGCTTTCCGATGGCTTGTCCCCCGCCTCTTCGTTGAAAAACTGGCCTTGACTTGCCGAAGTTGACTGGTTGCGTATCTCGGGATTGAGCTGTCTCAAGGCTCGTTGCTTCGATAGTTCGTCGAACAAGCGATCCGCAAGCTCGAGATTGTACATCGCATCAACCAGATCCGGATCGAGCGTCAGCGCATCTCGATAGCTCTGCATGGCCTCACGCACCGGTGCAACCGTGTCGCGAAAGGTTCGCATAGCATTTATAGCACGCTGATAATGCACATTACCCAAATTGTAGTAGATGCGAGCTGCCAACGGGTGTGAATCCGTTTCTAGCGCCCGCATGTATTCGGCAGTCGCCTGAGCCAAATCTCCCAGCTTGAAATAGGCATTGCCCTGGTTGAAGTGCAGCTCTGGCGAGCCCGGAAGATCCGCCAGAGCTATGGCATAGAGATCCGCCGCGTCACGATATCTCTCCTCCTCGAATGCCTGATTGGCCAACGGCACGGCATCATAGGGCGACTCGATGTCGACCCCTTGCGCAAACACAGATACCGGCAGCCATGACAGACCAAATATGACAGCGATAATCGCCACGCGCATTGATCAAGCCTCCCCGACAGGCGTCGGTCTTTCCCTAATTATCATTTCCAATGCCAGACACATGACCGCCACGATTACAAACCAGTGATAGCGATGGATCAAGGCCTCACTTGCCGAGGTCTCCAAATCGCGCTGCGCCTTACTGGAGATATGATCCATATAAAGACTGATGAAATCTACCGGGCCCGTGCGCACCCGCACATAAGCGCCGTCGCCCAACCGAGCTATATCCCGCAGCACCATCTCTTTCATCACGGATACCACGTCCTCACCTTCGAAGCGCAAATAGCTGCGCTGACCACTACTGCTCTCTATCGGGATGCGGGCGCCCCCACTGGCATCACCCACACCGACGGTATACACGCTGACCCCTTCATCCACAGCTGTTCTGGCAGCATCGATGGGACCGCTACCATGATCCTCACCGTCGCTGACGATAATGATATCCGTGTATGTAGGATCAATTGCACCAAAGCCATACAAGGTCTTCTGTATGGCGCTGCCAAGGGAACTGCCACGTCGATCGACGCTCTCAGGGCTCACCATATACAAACGATTGAGAAAGAAATCGTAATCGAGGGTAAGAGGACTCTGCAGACTAGCACGACCCGCGAAGGTAACTAGCGCGAGCCTGTTGCCGCCAAATTGGCGCATGGAATCGACAAAGGCCGTGACCCCGGCTTTGGCCGCCTCTAGGCGGTTGGGCTCCGAATCCTCCGCCAACATGCTCAAGCTAACATCGAGCAGTATGAAAATATCGCGACCGCGGCGCGACGTATCCTCAAGGTCTCGGCCCCATTGCGGCTGCATGAGAGCGGCGGCGAGAAAGCCAACAGCTGCAACGAAACAACTCGCCTTCGCAATGCGCCTTGACCAACTGTAGCTACCCACCAGACGCGACGCCAGGTTCAAAGTCACAAAGGTCGACATTGCTTGCCGCCTGCGTCGAAAGCCCCATAGATAGAGCCCTGCCAGGGTCGGTACCAACAATAATAAGGCAGCGAATTCTGCACGCGCGAGTATCATGCGCGCCTCACGGTAGGGCCCGCAAGCGTGTGTTTACCAGGACGCCCTCGAACACCAACAGGGCCAAAGCCGCAAAGAGCAATAAAGGATAGCCCTCTATGTAGCGTTGGTATTGCTCTGCAATGTTGGTGGATTTCTCTAGCCGATCGATCTCGGCATAGATCTCTTGCAAGGCCTTGCCGTCCGTCGCTCGGAAATATTGCCCGCCCGTCGTTGTCGCCATCTGGGTCAGCGTATGCTCGTCGATGAACACCTGAACAGGCGCCAATCTCGGCTCGGCGCCGTCACTATCACGGATAGGCGTCATGGCGGTACCACGCGTTCCCGTGCCTATGGTATAGACTTTGACGCCCAATGCGCTGGCCGCCACCGCCGCTTGGATCGGGTCGGTATTGCCGGCGTTGTTGCTGCCGTCCGTCAACAGCAGCAACACCTTGCTCTTTCCCCCGGCACGTTGCAGAACTTCCGCGCCCATGATGACGGCATCACCGATGGCGGTGCCATCCTCTTCGGGCAATTGCACGATGGTGACCTCTTCCAGAGCACCAAGCAAAGCGTCATGGTCGAGCGTAAGAGGACTCAAATTATCGCTGAAGCGAGCGAAAGTGACCATGCCGATCATGTCGCCCTCGCGGCCATGTGGGGTGTCGTCGTCATTAACTACGGCGCCGGCCTCTTCTCCCATGACAAAAGCACGAAAGGTCTCCTTTACCACATCAAGACGGTTGGCTGGCTCGTCGCCGATCTGAAGATCTAGCGCGGCCATGCTGCTGGAAATATCAACCACTATGACGATGCCGATACCATCACGATAGATACGCGTGACCTGCTGTCCCCATTGCGGGCGGGCCAACGCGACAATGCAGAAAATAAGCGCGAGCAGCCTGAGATAGGGTAGTGCCACGCGCACCCGCATCATGAATGTCGGGGGCAGTGCGGCGAGTTCGCCCACCGCCGGATAATCGACCGTCGCTTGACGTCCAAATCGCCGCCAGGAATAGAAGAGCAACGGCACCAGGAGCAAAAGCAACAGCATGAATGGGCTCTCCAGCCTCATGCTGATCGGTTCTCCTCGGCTCCTTGCCCGGTCATCGCCCTTCTCCAAGGCGGCGCTCGCGCCGGCGAAAGAATCGCATCAACGGGCGGATATAGGTCTCGTCCGTATGCACGTCAATCGAATCGAGACCCATCGAGCGGAACATGCGCCGTCTGTCCTCAGCGGCCTTGCGGCGGGACCCGTTGAAATGGGCGCGCACCGCGGCGCTATCGGTATCTACCAGAACTTCCTGGCCGCTTTCCAGGTCATGTAGGCGCATGAATCCGACAGCGGGAAGCTCCATATCACGACGATCGACCAGGCATACGGGAATCACGTCGTGCCGCTTATGTAGTAGGCGCAATGGCTTGTCGAAGGAGTCGCCAAAGAAGTCAGAAATGACGAAGACTACGGCGCGCCGGTGGGTCACCGTATGGAGATATTCCATGGCCCCGCCAATATCGGTACCCTTGCTCTCAGGCTTAAACGTTAATAGCTCTCGAATCAGTCGAAGTGCCCGATTCTTGCCCTTCTGTGGCGCAATGAAGCGCTCTACCTTGTCGGTAAATAGGGCCAACCCTACCTTATCGTTATTGGTGATGGCACTGAGCGCGATCACAGCGCTTAGCTCAGTCGCGATCTCGCTCTTGAGACGAGACACCGTGCCGAATTGTCCAGATGCGCTCATGTCGACGAGCAACATGACCGTTAGCTCTCGTTCCTCGACATATTGCTTGACGAAAGGTTGGCCGACACGTGCGGTTACGTTCCAGTCTATCGTGCGGATATCGTCGCCTGGCATATATTCGCGCACCTCGGCGAACTCGATCCCGCAACCCTTGAACACACTGTGGTATTCGCCAGCAAATATGCCGTCGACTAGCCGCCGCGTGCGGATGTGGACCTGGCGAACCTGCCTGAAAACCTCGACCGGCAACATGGCGGATTAACCCGGATTGTGGCCTAAGGGACGGGCAAACGATCGAAGATCTGCTGAATCAAGTCCTCGCCGGTAATATCGGCAGCTTCCGCCTCGTATGTGATCAGGACACGGTGACGCAAAATGTCGGCGCCGATCGACTTGATGTCCTGGGGTGTCACATAGCCACGCCCATTGATGAAGGCATAGGCCTTGCTGGCCAGGGCCAAATAAATCGAGGCACGCGGCGAAGCACCGAAATCGATATAGGGGCCAATATCCAGCCCGTGGGCGCTTGGCTCGCGCGTCGCATGAACCACATCGACGATATAGCTCTTAATCTTGTCATCGATGTAAACCTGATCGACTACCTTGCGCGCCTCAATGATGGCCTCAGTTTCGACAACAGGCTCAAGCGGGGCCTCCTTCGCCGTTGTCGCCATGCGCTCAAGGATCTCCAACTCCTCGTCGCGCGCCGGATATCCAATTTTCAGCTTGAGCATAAAGCGATCGACCTGCGCTTCCGGCAGCGGATAAGTTCCCTCCTGCTCGAGTGGGTTCTGCGTCGCCAAGACCAGGAACGGCTGCGGCAGCGCAAACGTATCCTCGCCGATAGTCACCTGATTCTCCTGCATTGCCTCGAGCAGAGCGCTCTGCACCTTGGCAGGTGCGCGGTTGATCTCATCAGCCAACACCAGATTGGCGAAGACCGGTCCCTTGCGCACGGTGAACTCACCCGACTGCGGTTGATAAATCAGCGTGCCCATCAAATCCGCCGGCAGCAGATCAGGCGTAAACTGTATGCGCTGATAGTCCGCGTGAAGCGCCTGAGCCAAGGCCACGGCGGCCCGCGTCTTGGCGAGGCCCGGCGCACCCTCTATGAGAACGTGACCATTGGCCAGCAGGCCCACCACAAGGCGTTCCAGCATATATTTTTGTCCGACGATCGAGCGCTCAAGCGCCTGCATAACATCGTCGACGAACCCGCCCTGACTTTCCACGAGGGCGTTGATTTCGTGCACATCCAACGGCATCTTTGCTTTCGAGCCTTTCTAGATCCGACCTACAGCGCGTGCACATATAGCACAGCGACTAGCAGTCTCAACAGCGCAGGTGAATATTGGTCTACCCGTCCTTGCCGATCACCGGGTCGATACGTTGAGGTAGCATCAGCAACCACGGTGCTCCCACGGACGAGGCACGAAAATGTTTTCCAGCAGCGGGAATAACACTCCTGTCATGATCGCACCTTCGCCGGCTGTTCTCGCGCAGCCAATCAACCGCGACTGTGACGATGTGATTGCGCCACTGCGCCTTAATGCTGATGTTGCTAGCAGCAACCTAGGCCTCGGCCAGCAACGCAGTTACCAGCGCGATAGGAGAAAGGAAGATCCATAATATAAGTGGCAGGTTAGCCATGGATCATGGCCGAAACTCAGGAGAAATTAGCGCACTTTTCGACGCGCCCATGCCGACAGGTAGTCAATGGCAAGAATCGTCGTGCCAACCACCAGGACCAACGCCGCCGCCTGATCGTATTGGAACAACCCCATGGTGGTCTTTATCTCGAAGCCTATACCACCGGCACCAACTAGGCCAAGGATTGCCGCCATGCGCACATTACGGTCAAGAATGAATATCGTATAGCCGACCGTCTCCTGCAGCACCGAAGGCCAGCCGGCCCACATCACGGTTTGCAGAAAACCGGCGCCGCTGGCACGCACTGCCTCATAGGCCCCGGGATCGACGCGCTCGAGATTCTCGGCGAAGACCTTACCCAGAAATCCGGTTACATGCATGCCAATAGCCAAGACGCCCGGCAAGGGACCAAGCCCCATAGCCGCCACGAACAGCATCGCAAACAAGAGATCCGGCATAGCGCGAAGGAAGTTCAGCAACTCGCGGGCAACGCGGTATATCAGCGGATGGGGAGACAAATTGCGGGCGGCGAACGGTGCGATGACGAAGGCGCCGAGAAAAGCGAGTGCCGTCCCCCACAGCCCCATAGCTACCGTTTCACCCATCAACATCAGATAGCGGCTAAGACGGCTAAAATCCGGTGTTTCGAAACGCCCAAGAAACTCGCCCATGTCCGCGGCTCCCCAGGCAAGCGCGCGAAAATCAATCTCAAGATCACGAGTGACCACAACGAACAACGCAGCGAGCGCCGCCAACCATAATGGAAAGGCGTTGACGCGCTTGCGCGGTAGGGGTGACAGGTCTCTCATATCACTCTCGCTCGTATGCGGTCGGAGAGTCGGTCTAGGATCGTGACCGCCAAGTAAATGGCGAGCAAGATAAGCGCCAGCCGGTCATAGCGAAACAGCCGCATGGCCATGGTCATGTCATAGCCAATGCCACCGGCACCCACGATCCCAAGCACGGTGGCGGCACGCACATTGTGCTCGAATACGTAGAACGTGACCGCAATGAAATCTGGCCAAGCCTGCGGCATCAAGGCATAGAAGCGCACTTGCATGCGATTTGCGCCATGCACCACGACACCCTCCACCGCCGCATCTGGCACGGCCTCTATGGCCTCGGCTAGAAATTTACCGAGGTAACCGATGCTGACCAAAGCAATAGCGGCCACGCCCGGCAGGGGTCCCAAGCCGACCGCCGTCACGAAGAACAGTGCCCACATCAACTCTGGTAATGAGCGAATGGTTGTCATTATTGCCCGTATCGTGTGGGAAACCGCCGGGTGCGGTGCCGAGTTGCGTGCGGCCAGCAAGCCGAGAGGCAAACTCATCACAACAGCAAGCGCGGTACCGAGAAAAGCCATCTCGACCGTCTCAAGCATCTTCGAGGCCACGGTGGGCGCATATTCCCAATCGGGGGTGGCGATGATATTGCCGACATACTCGAACAAACGCCCGAGGGAGGCCAAGAACCCACCTCTACCCAACTCCAGCATCGACAGTGCAGCGGTCAGCACGACGCAGATGCCGACGGCCCCCAGCACCACGGCGCGCGACGGCAAACCGCTAGCCGTGGGCCAAGCCATTGCTGCCATTCCGGCGTCCGTAAATGGTCTCGAGGACTGCATCGGATAGCGCCTCTGGCGTACCATCGAAGACGACACGGCCATCATTCAGCCCGATGATCCGCTCAGCATAGCGTCGCGCGTAGTCGACCTGGTGCAAGCTAACGACCATGGTGATCCCCTGTTTCTGAATTTCGCTCAGTAAATCCAGAATCTCCTCGCTGATCGCCGGGTCGAGGCTAGCGACGGGCTCGTCCGCCAGCATGATGGAGGGCTCCTGGGCGAGCGCACGGGCTATACCCACCCGCTGCTGCTGCCCCCCGGAAAGGCGATCGGCGCGGTCCCATGCCCGATCAGTCAGGCCCACCCTGTCAAGTGCCCGCCTAGCCACGCCCAGATCGTCCTTGCGCATCAGGTAGATTAGGCTAGCCAAGGTGGACCTCTTACCGAGGCGCCCACACAGCACGTTCGTCATGACGTTGAGCCGGCCAACCAAATTGAAGTGCTGGAAGACCATGGCAACGTGTGAGCGAATGGAGCGCAAGCTACGCTTCTCAACAGACCGATCCTCAACGATGGTTCTGCCCGCACTCGGTGTCTCGAGCCCGTTAATGCAACGCAGCAGTGTCGACTTGCCGGCGCCACTGGGTCCCAGCACGACGACGAAGCTGCCCGCCTCTATGACAAGATCGACCCCAGCCAGTGCCTCAACGCCGTTGGCAAAGCGCTTAGCCAGCCCGGCGATCTCGATCGCCGGCTCAGTCGAGGAGTTGCTCGTCGGCAATGCCAAGCTCGATCACCATATCGCGTATCACAGAATAATCGGCCGGGTCCGCACGCTCGAAATGCGCCGAGCCTACAAGCCCCGAAATGTCCGTATGATTATGAGCATCGAGGAAGGCCTCGACGAGCCAGGCCTTCTTCGCGTCGGACAGGTCACCGCGATAGGCCAAGGGTGCACCAGGCAAGGCGTCCGAGGTGAGCAGAATTCGGTTGCTCTCGGCCGTGATCAAGCCGGCGTCGAGCATGCGCTCATAGATCATGTCGGCGCCCGCAGCAGCATCGACTGTACCGTTTTTCACGGCGAGTTGAGCGGCATCATGGGTTCCGGCCCAGATGACGCGGTCGAAGAACTCTTCCGGCATCAGGCCTGTCAGGCTCTTTACCACGAAGGTCGGCATCAAGCCGCCACTGGTCGAAGCGGGATCGACGAAGGCGATGGTGCCGCCACGCAGATCCTCCAGGCTTTTCGCCGTCGAATCTTCGGGCACGGTGATGATACTGTGATACTTGGCACTGCCACCGGGACGAACGCCAATGGCAAAGGCCTCAGCCCCTGCCTCGCGCTCAGCTAGATAGTAGGACATGGGCCCGTACCAGGCTATGTCGATACGGGACTTCCGCATGGCCTCGATAATGCCGGTGTAATCGGTCGCAGTGTAAACTCGCACTTTGGAGCCCAGACGGCGCTCCAGATAAGCGCGCATGGGTTCGAACGCCTCGACCATCTCCTCATTATTCTCAGCCGGAATAAGGCCGATCGAGAGGCTATCTGCGCGCGCTTCGACGGCAGCAATCATGGCTAGCATCAGCCCGACAAGCCGTATCATTCGCATCACCATCTTTCTCCGCAGCAATCCTTATTACGCGACCCGCACGCCACGCCGCCAGACACTGCGCACCACAGGCACATCGCCGACCAGACGCACACGCACCAGATCGGCCGCCAGCCGTGGTGCGATCTCGCCCCGATCGTCCAGGCCCACAGCACGCGCCGGCGTGCGGCTCACTGTGGCCACGGCACTGGCCAAGTCCACGCCGAGTTCGCTATGCAGCACGAAGGCGCCATAGAGCAGGCTCGACGGCATATAATCGGAAGAGAGAATATCAATCAGGCCCTGGCGACCCAAGTCTCTCGCGGAAACATTGCCCGAGTGCGATTCCCCGCGTACCAAATTGGGGGCACCAACGATCACGTTGATCCCCGCCTCGGACGCCGCCATCGCAGCTACCCGCGTGGTTGGAAACTCGGCTAGGCAAACGCCAAGCACCTTCGCCTCAGCAACATGTTCGGAGGTCGCATCGTCATGGCTCGCGAGCGGCAGCTCGTGCTCACGACAGTGGGCGGCAATACGTTCCCGGTTGGGCCAGGCTACCTGGCCGGCCACCGCATCTTGGTGCGCGATGAAGGCATCGATCTCCGCGTCGCTCACATGCCACTTCTCTTTGTAATACGCCCGGTAATGCGCGATATTCTGGAATTGCCGTTGACCGGGCGTATGGTCCATAAGCGAGATCAGCCCCACTAGCGCGTGGCTCTCAAACGGCTCGAAAAGATCAGTCAACGTCTCACAGGCAACCTCGCAGCGTACATGCAGGCGATGCTCTGCCCGCAACATGCCACCGTCCTGCGCCTGGCCCAGCGTATTCGCCATGTCTGTCAGGTCTCGGCGGCGGGTACTGTCCACGTGGATATCACCGACAAAGAGGGCGTCGAAAACGGTCGTAATACCGGCCGCGGTTACCTGGTTATCGTGTGAGAGCGTCGCGGCCAGAGACGGCCAGCGAACGCCGGGGCGTGGCACGAAGTGGTGCTCCAGATTGTCTGTGTGCAGTTCCACCAGACCCGGCAGTAAAAAGTCACCTTCGAGATCGAACGCCGAGGACAACGCACTTTTGCCTTCGTCGACCGACGCAAGCGTTCCGCCGCACAGCGCGACGCTACCGGCTATCACATCATCGCGAGCGACCACGCGGGCATTAGTCAATACGGTTTCAACAGTCATGGGCGCAATGCAAGGATTTCCGCTATGCCGCGGGAGTAACACAGGATGCGGAGTATACAGCGCCGCGGCGCAAGTTTGTCGTGTTCAGCTGCTATCAGCTTACAATGATGATGCCCCACCTCAAGATATGCAAGCAACAGCGGCATAGAGATCACGGCCAGCCAGTGGTGTAGTCGGCTTATCCCTTAGCCGCCACATCGAGGCGCACTACCACACCATCAAGGTCCGTCTTGGGCGCCGGGTAGCGCTCCATCACCGCCGGATCATGGCCGGGTATGATATGCTGCATGGACTCCGCGAGCCCGCGCATTTTATCGAAACCGTCGATCATTTCCCTTACATTGAAAACGATCGGAAACGGCGAGTTGGTTTCGAAGTTTTCGTAAAAATGTGTAGCATCGGACGCCAGGACGAGCCAGCCCCGCGCCGTACGCACGCGCACGCATTGTATACCCATCGTATGGCCACCTATATGATGTACCGAGATGCCCGGCGCCAGCTCGTCATCGCCATCGTGGAAGGCAACACGACCTTCATAGACACGCTGAATCATGTCGGTCACATGATGCACGGAATAGGGCTTTCCGAAGAACGGATTCCGCATGTAGCGACCAGTGGCATAAGCCATTTCTAGATCCTGAAGATGGAACCTGGCATTGGGAAAATCGCCGCAGGTTCCGGCATGATCATAGTGTAAATGCGTTACCACCACGTCCTCGACTGCCGCCGAGTCTATACCCAGCATGGCCAGCCCCTCGCGCGGCAACCGAATCACCTTGCGCCCGCGTAGCGCCGCTTCCTTGGGGTCGAATCCCGTATCTACGATAATGGTGCGGTCCTGATTGGTGATGGCCCAGACGAAATAATCGAGCGGCATGTCACAATCATGCTTGTCGGTCATGATGAAGTTCTCGCGGCGCGACCGCCCGTCGTGACAGCCATAGCGCACTGCAAAAACTTCATAGGTATCGGACTCGCTCATCCGCCCACTCCTCTGTTATTGGCCGCCATAGACTTGGCCGGGCAACCAGGTGATCAGCCCGGGGAAGATCATGCACAACGTCAGGCCGATCATCTGGATGGCAAGGAACGGCAGTGCCGCCATGTAGATGTTGGCCATGGGAATGCGTGGCGGCGCAACACCCCGCAGATAGAACAGCGCATAGCCGAAGGGCGGCGACAAAAATGACATCTGCATGTTCACCAGATAGAGCACTCCGAACCACAACGGATCGAAGCCCAGACCCTTGATAATCGGCACGAAAATGGGAACGCAAAGAAGCAGGATACCAACCCAGTCGAGAAACATACCGAGCAGAATCAATATGATCTGCATGAGGATGAGGACACCCCAGCGACCAAGCCCGGTGCCTTCCAGCGCCGAGGTGACGAACTCCTGCCCGCCTTGGAGCACGTAGAGACCGACGAAGACCGTCGCGCCGAACATGATCCAAAGCACCATCGAGGTTGCCTTGAGGGTCGTCAGGCAGGCCTCGCGTACGGTCAACCAGTCGAGCCGGCGATGCAGTGCCGCAACAACGAAGGAGCCGAAGGTGCCGAGCCCTGCCGCCTCAACCGGTGTCGCCACGCCGGTGAATATTACGCCGAGCACCAGCACGATCAGCACCACAGGTGCGGTCATGGTGCTGGCCAGCCTGAGCTTCTCGCGGAAATCGAGGCGCTCCTCTACCGGGATTGCAGGCCCCAGTTCGGGCTGCAGCCAGCAGCGCAGCGAAACGTAGCCGATATACATGCCCGACAGCATCAGGCCTGGGATGACCGAACCGACGAACAGCTCGCCCACCGACTGCTCCGCCACCACCGCGTAGATGATGGCGAGAATGCTTGGTGGGATAAGAATACCTAACGTCCCGCCCGCCATGATCGCGCCCATTGCGATCTTGTCGTCGTAATTACGCTGCAACATCGCCGGCAAGGCGATTATGCCCATGGTGACGACCGCGGCACCGATGATGCCAACCATCGCCGCCAACAAGGTCGAGGCGAAGATGGTGGCGCTAGCGAGACCTCCGCGAACACCGCCGAGCAGCTTGTAAATGACGTCGAACATCTCGCCGATAAGTCCAGCGCGTTCGAGCATTGCTGCCATGAAGATGAATAAGGGGATGGCGGACAATTGATAATCCGTCATCAAGGGAAAAACGCGCGAGGGCACCATATTGAGCATGCGCGCGTCGTTGAGCAGAAACAGGAAAATGCAGGCGAGGCCGCCGGTGACGAAGGAGAGCGGCAAGCCCGCCATCAACAAAACGAGCAGGCTGCCAAACATGAGCAACGTCAGCCAGCCAATGGGAATCTCCAGGCCCATGGCTCAGGCCTCCGCCCGCATGGCGAGCTGCAGGTCGGCCAGCATTTTAGCTAGTCCCTGTAGCAGGATTAGTGCCGCACCGAGAACGATGGTGATCTTGACCGGCCAATACTGGATCGCCCATTCGGTAAACGAGACCTCGCCCACCTCGAACGAGTCCATCATGAAGGTCCAGCCGGTGACCAGAAGCGTACCGGCAAAGACAAAAAAGAAAACCGAGGTCATGAGATCCGTGATCGCTTTTCCGCGTACGGATAAGCGGGCATAAAATACATCCACACGGACATGGGAATCGGCCATGTAGGCATAGGCGCCGGAGATGAGATATTGCATACCAAACATTAGGAACATACCCTCATGCACCCAGTTGGTCGGCGAATTGAAGATGTAGCGGGCGATGACTTCGTAGTAATAGGCGAAGACCGCGATTACCGACCAATAGGCCACGAACTCCCCCGACAGTCGGGTAACTGCCTCCAATATTCCAGCCAGCCCGTGGTGGGAATTGGGTGGCAGTCCTTCGTCGGTCACCTCGCCGGGAGGTGCGACCTCGCCCTCGACAGCACGGCAGCGCCGCACCATGCCCGGCAGCAGCACCGCATCGAGCAACAGAAACAAGGCGACAGCGATCGCAACATAGAGCGCAGCTGTCGACCATAGCCGCATCCCAGCCTCGGCTGCCGCAAGGCTCTCCTGCGCCTCGACGAGGCCCTCCCGCGCCGAGACGAGCGCCACCTCAGCGCCCTCGCGGCCATCGGCGACATCGAGCTCTCCATATTCCACGTCATATTGGGCAACCTGCACATCGGAATCGGCGATGGAGCGCAGCTCTCGAGCATCACGGATCTCGCCGTTGGCGTAGATGATGGCAGCAAGCAACGGCAGGAACATCACCCCGCGCCAGTCGCGCACGTAGAAGCGATGGGCACCAATAAAGCCCGCCGTGACCAGCAACAGATAGCCTATCGGCAGCGAGACATGCGTGAGTGGACCGCGCGCACCCTGCCACTTGACCAGCGCCATCGCAGAGAGCGGAAAGACGATCAGGCCCGCCCAATAGAGCCAGTGGGGCAGGACAAATTGCAGGTCAGGCATTCTTGTTGATCCGAGCACCTAGCTCCACTTGAGCTCCTGGCCTGCCACAGCGTCTGGCGTAACGTAGCCGAGGCTGCCAGACATCATGTAGTCAAGCTGGATCTTGAACACCCGTGCCGCACTCTCGTCTTTGTTGGCCCAGTTGAACCAGCGCGGGATCGCGACCTTGGTGAAGGCCTCGACATCGCGTTCGGACAGGCGCGTGACGCGTGTGCCGGCCTCGGCGAACTTGCCCCAGGCCTCCTGGTCTGCCTTCTGGATGGCGGCGTGGTGGAGATCGGAATAGACGTGCACCTCCATCTCCACGAACTGCTTCATCTCGGGCGACAAGGCTTGCCAGGAGCGATCACCAACAGTCAGGTCCATCAAATCGACGGGCTGGTAGAGCGACATGAAACCGGGTGGGCCCATGGAGATAAAGCGCGTGACCTGGTGGAAACCGAGCGCATAGTTGACCGCCGGGCCAACATAGTCGGCAACGTCAATAGTGCCCTTCTCCAACGCTGGGAAAATGTCCGAGCCTGGCATCAACGTGGTCTTGGCGCCGATATCCTGGAAGATTTCCGCCACCATGCCGCCGGGCAAGCGCATCTTGCGCCCCTTGAAATCCTCGATCGAGCGGATCGGCACTTTGGAGTGAATGATATTAGGGCCGTGATGGATGGGCCCAACATAGTACATGCCCTGTTTAGCGAACAGCTCACGAGCCATCTCCAGCCCGCCAAGGCCGTAGTAAAACACGTCCCATTCGTGCGGGTTGCGCAGACCCGCAGGATACGAGGTCAGAAACACGGAAGCCGGCATGCGCCCGGCCCAGTAAATGGTGAATGGGTTCATGGCATCGAGCACGCCGTTCTTCACCGCATCGAAGAGCTGGAAATCGCCAACCACGTCCTTGGCGCCAAAGCCCTGGAACGCCAGCTCGCCACCGGTCTTCTCGACAATGGTGGCGCACCAGTCCTTGAAAATCTGCAGGCCGATGCCGCCGGGCCAGGAGGTCTGCACCTTCCACGTCGAGCCCTCCGCCTTGGCAGTGCCGATATACGGCGCGCCGAGCTGGCTCGTCGCCGCCAGGACTGCCGCACTGCCGCCGGTGACTAGCGCTGCCTGTAGCATGCGTCGGCGCGTGGTCGCCGCGGCCTTGGCCGCGCGTTGGCTGCGATTGCTCATTTTGATCCCTCCCGTTTTGCTCCAAGCGACATGGTATATCATCGGCAGCGTTGACACACGAAAGGCCAACCATGCATCCGGGCATACATGCCGAGAGCGATCCCGACAAGCCGGCGTTGATCATGGCAGGGACGGGGCACACCGTGACTTTCGGCGATTTCGAGGCACTGTCACGGCGCTGCGCCCAACTTTTTCGTAGCCGCGGTTTGCGTCCTGGCAACGCCATCGCAATGTGTTTGGAGAACCAGCCCTGGTTTCTCCCGCTCTGCTGGGGCGCCCACCGCGCCGGGCTGACCTATACCTGCCTCGCCACGCATCTCGGCAGCGACGAAGCGGCGTATATCGTCAGCGATTGCGGCGCCAGTCTGTATGTCGGGTCCGCCGCCAAGGCCGATGTTGCGAAGGCCCTTCACGCCACCTCACCAGGACCCCGGTACTGGCTGATGCTTGACGGCGCAAGCGACGGGTTCGAGTCACTCGAGGCGGCGGTCGAGGGACAGTCCGCCGAGCCCCTCGCCGATGAGAGCGAGGGCGCCGACATGCTCTACTCGTCGGGCACAACGGGGCGGCCCAAAGGAGTGGAGGTGATGCTCTCGGGCGATCCTCTTGGTACCGTCGATCCGCGCTGGGAGGCTCTTGGTGCGCTTTACGGCATGGCGCCGGAATCGGTTTATCTCTCACCGGCACCGCTCTATCACGCAGCGCCGTTGCGCTTTTGTCTCGGCTTCCTGCGCCGTGGCGCGACGCTGGTGATCATGGAGCGCTTCGATGCGGAAGAGGCGCTTGCCACCATCGCCCGCTACAAGGTCAGCCACAGCCAGTGGGTGCCAACCATGTTCGTGCGCATGCTTAAGCTCCCTCCGGAAACGCGCGCGGCCTACGACCTCTCAAGCCTCAAGATCGCCATTCATGCCGCCGCCCCCTGCCCGATCCCCGTGAAGGAGCAGATGATCGACTGGTGGGGGCCGATCCTGCACGAATATTATGCCGGCACCGAGGGCAACGGCATCACCGTCATCGACAGCGCCGCCTGGCTCGAGCACAAGGGTTCGGTCGGGCGCTCGGCGGCCGGTGAGGTACACATCTGCGACGAGGACGGCAACGAGCTGTCGGCAGGCGAGACGGGCGTGGTTTATTTCGGCGGCGGCAATGACTTCGCCTATCACAACGACCCCGAGAAGACCGCCCGCGCCCACCATGCCGAGGGCTGGACGACGCTCGGCGATGTCGGGCATGTGGATGACGAGGGTTATCTCTATCTCACTGACCGCCTTGCCCACACCATCATCTCAGGCGGCGTCAACATTTACCCTCAGGAGGTAGAGAACCTGCTGGTGACCCACCCGTCGGTGCTGGATGCCGCGGTCTTCGGCATTCCCCATGCCGAGCTCGGCGAGCAGGTGCATGCGGTGGTGCAGCTCGTGTCCGGTGCCACGGCATCCAAGGCCGAGTTGCTAGCCTTCTGCCGCGATCATCTCTCGCATGTGAAATGTCCGCATAGCCTAGACTTCAGCAAGGAATTGCCGCGTCAGCCCAACGGCAAGCTATACAAGCGCCTGCTCAAAGAGCCTTACTGGCGCTAGGACACCTTCCGACCATACGCGATCCATTTGACCGGGATGATGTTTACCCTTGGTTAAGAGTGCACCACGCCATCGTGTGACCCCACGTCAGGCGGCGTGCAACGCGACCGACGGTAAAAAGCACCAAACCTGCGGTGGAGCGCCTTGTCGCGTTGGATGCGTTGGGTCGCCTGCCCGATGTTCCCGCATCACGCGGTGCAGAGCGCCTACCCAGCATGGCGATCCGGGCCATCAAATGATCGCGTTTGGTCGAAAAGTGCCCCAGCACCGTGCAGGATGCCGATCCGCCGGGCGCCCCAGGCGGATAGTAACACGCCGCCGGTAAAGGCCACGACGCCGACATGAATGTCGGCGCTATCGAGCAGACGACCGTCAACCACCAGTACCATTAGCGCAATCACGAACACATCCAGCATCGACCATTTCGACAGGCTGGCGAGAGTGCCCGCGAACTTTACCGAGCGCTGGCTACCACGCGGGCTCAGAAACCACAGGGCTAAGCAGACACCGACCTTACTGATGGGAAAAACGATGGTGAAGGCAAAAGTGACGAGAAACAGGAACCAGTCCCCGGCCACAAGAAAGCTGTAGACGCCCTCGGCCAGCGAATATTCCTCGGACAGGAACAGCCGGCGCACGGTCACGGCCGGCAGGAATAGCCCGGCACAGACCAACAGCGCCGACAGCCCAAGCCACACACCCATCCAGCGATCGGCGCCCGTGCTGCTGCTCGCCAAGGTCTCCAGCTTATTCTCGCCCGCTTCCATGCCTCGCAGTGTAGCGCAATCCGCCGCCACAAAGATAAAGGGTCCGCGAGAGTATCGCCGTTACGGCGCCGTACCGATTTTCGCGAAGGTGAAGCAATCTATGCCAACAGCCTTAAGCTGCATGCATAACACCACCTTACAACGAATTTAGAAAGGCGAGCACAGCATCCCGCTCACGTTTTGGCATTGCCGCGAAAGCATCTCGCGCCACCTGTCCTTCGCCACCATGCCAAAGAATGGCCTCCGTCAGATCGCGCGCCCGACCATCGTGCAGAAAAAACGTGTGGCCACTGACCGCTTCGGTGAGACCTATGCCCCACAGCGGTGGTGTGCGCCATTCCCTCCCGCTCGCCTCACCCTCGGGCCGTCCGTCCGCCAGGCCGTCACCCATATCGTGCAGCAGAAGGTCGCTGTAAGGCCAGATAAGCTGGCCGCCAAGCGCGGGCACCGCGTAGTCATTGCGAGTGGCAAACTTCGGGGTATGACAACCAGTACAGCCAGCAACATAGAAAAGCCGCTTGCCCGCGAGCACATTAGTCGCATCGACATCGCGTCGGGCGGGCACTGCGAGATTGCGGGCGTAGAACAAGACGAACTCCATGATCTCGGACGGGGCTTCAAAACCACCATGCTTTGGAGAGTCGCCGTGCGGGCCTGTACGGCAATCCGTCTGTACCTCCGTGCAGTCGCCCCAGGGGTCCTGCACCAAGGGGTTGGAGATGCCTATATCCCCCGCAAACGCACTCGCTCCCTGCTCGGCAAGGCTTGGCTGGCCGGCCTTCCAGCCGAAGCGGCCCAGAACGAACTTACCCTGCTCGGCGCTCCACACCCGGTTGGGCCGACCGCTGATGCCGTCCCCATCGACATCGTCGGGGTCAGTGTGGGCAAGGATGTCAACTTCCGCGATGGCTTCAAGGAGCCCTAGGCCAATCATCGGCGGCGCCACACGCGGGCTCAGCATGACGTCAGGATGCATCGGACCATAGGCAAGATCTGCCACGCTGTAGGTGGGCTTGCGCAGGACAATAGCTTTCCCGCCGTCCAGCACGACGCGGACGTCCTGATAGGAAATAACCATTCGCCCCTCCGCCCGGTACCCGGGTAGGGCTAGATCCTGCAACTGCCCGCCATAGGTGGGCTCCGGGACCACGGTCAGCTTTTCATTACCCGAAGTCTGCTGTGGTATTGAAAGACGCAGAAACATCGAAACCGCGGTGTCGTCGGGACCGGCAGGCGGGTGGCCGCGACCGTCCTTCAGGTGACAACGCTGACAAGCTCTGGCGTTATAGAGCGGCCCTAAACCGTCAGCCGTTTTGACTGACGCCGGGGCCGTGACCCAGACACGGCGAAACACGCCGTCGCCAACAAAAAAGTTCGCTTGCTCTTCGAAAGGCAAGTTGGCGGAGTGCTGCGAAAAAGCATCATGGCCAAAGCGCCTGCGATTGGTCGCCGAGCCGCCCGATAACGTCTCCCATTTCTCGGCTTGCGAGAAGTGGTTGGTCGGAGCCAGTATCGCCGCCCTTTGATCTGCAGTGGCGCCAGCGAGCACGCTCACCGGCAGCACAAATATCAGCAAGACAAAAGCAAGCCAGCGCAGCGTTCCAATCCCTTTCTCAAGACACAAGGCCCGTATATTACTGGAAAACCTCTTATTGGAAAACCGCCTCCGGGTTTTCCAGGCTATCCGAGCCCTCGAATGCCACGTCACCTAATGCTAGTACGGCCACGACTTTCTTAATCGTCGTGGTCTGATCGAGAAGCGCGTCGACGGCAGCTTGGACCACGGCATTACCCGCCGTATTCCCATCTGCGATAAGCTGATCGTAGGCCACACCATTCTCCGCCGACTGCCGCATAGCCTCCATAGCAGCAATGGTGGCGTCCAGTTTACCGCGCATCTCGACATCGACCTCGGGTGCAGTCGCTTTGACAAGATCGCTTAGGGCCGGCCCCTCAACAACCCGTCCGTCGATGCGCTGGTAGCGACCAAGATATACATTTTGGATGCCAACCTCATCAAAATAATGGGAATTGTGGGTGTTGTCCGAGAAGCAGTCATGTTCTTCCTCGGGATCGTGGAGCAAAAGACCCAGCTTTATACGCTCTCCGGCTAACTCGCCGAAAGACAGACTGCCCATGCCCGTGATGATTGTTGCCAGGCCATCTTGCATGGTGCTAGCGCTCAACCCGACCCGTGCTTTACCGCCCGTACCCCACGCGACAACCATTTCTCGCAGATCCGCAACGAGCAGGTCGGTCGCAGTGGTCAGATAGGCCGCTCGACGCAGGCAGTTTCCGCCAGTGCAACCGGTAAGTGAATAGTCGGTCCAGGGTCGCTCACCGGCGCCTGGGCCGGTGCCGTTCAGGTCCTGTCCCCAAATCAGAAACTCGATAGCGTGATAGCCGCTGGCGACGTTGGCTTCAACCGCATCGACCTCGTGCAAGGCGTGGATAAGGTCTTGATCGATCGTCGTAGCATCGACGGTATGACCCCCAAACACCAGGTCGGGGTTGGCAATAACATTGGCGGTGTAAAAGGCGTTTTCCTCATTGTTCGCGCCATACCCCCTGTGAACGTAGTCGATCAAACCTTCGTCTAATGGCCAGGCGTTTACCTTGCCTTCCCATTCATCGACGAGAACATTCCCGAAGCGGTAGACTTCGGTTTGTTGGTAGGGGACACGTGCCGAAATCCAGGCCGTCTTCGTCGCCTTTAAACTCGCCTCGCTCGGCTCCGTCAAAAAGGCGCGGACGGCCGACTGTAGTTCCAGCGCGGTTGTATGGGAATCCTCGTATTTCGCCAATGCGATATCTGCGTAGGTTTCCAGGATATCGCTAACCTCCATCGACGCCACTGCCTGAACGGGTAACGCAAATGCAATGGCGGCGGCTACAACAGCGTATTTCATCTCTTAAATCTCTCCATTCTTCTTGGCAAAGAACGTAACTTCCATGGTTGCGGACAGATCAGTCCTGACGGCTCATAGAACTATTGGAAGGGTGTAATCTCGAAACGCAATCCCACAACCAATGCATTGTCGAGAGCACCGTTAGCGCCCGCACCGGGATTGACTACGTATTGAACGTCCGGCTGCAAAGCTAGCCACGGCGTGATTTGGGCGCGATACGTCAACTCAAAATCGATTTCCTCATCTTCCGTGACAGCATTGGCAGTCTTGAACGGGTCACCGTTGATTCCCACGCCGACACCGAAGCCCGCTTGGTCCTCGTCGCGCCCATCGAATAGTCCTGTGTAGACTAAGCCCGCACCTACATAGTGTTTGAACTGGTTGATATCTTCATTCGCAAAGCCGTAACGGGCGAATAGGCGGAGACCCTCATCCGTATCGCTGGTTTCGCGATAAGCGAGCGTTTCGCCAAGAAGATAAAACCCTGTATTGTCACTGCGCCTGACTGCGGCTCCGTCAGCGTTCGTGTCGACTTGGTCGTCGAATCCGTCGGTGTAATGGAAGACTCCCACACCCAACTTCAGGCCATCATCACCCTCATAGTCGATTTCGTTGGTAATGAGTGCGCCATCGCCATTGTCGAAACTGATGTGGGTTTTGTGCGTGTTGGCTTGATCGCCGGGCACGCCATCCAGAACAACACTCAGCCACGAGACCTCGTCGGTGAGGTTGACCCGCAGACGACCGCCGAACGCCGTATTGGGAAAGAGCGATGGGCCACCCTGGCCAGTTTGCGAAAAGGCCAAACCGATACCGTGCGCACCGTTGATGAACAGGCTGGCGGTCTCCAGCGCGTCAAACTCGGAATTAAGGTCATAGAGCCCCACCTTTAGCGAAATAAGATCCTGCCAAAAAGCTTGCTCATACCAACCCTCATACAGACGCAGCGCTGTTTCCGCTTCAATGTTGCTAACGGTCTGAGCATCACCAACGAGGTCTCCTGTGAGGGCGGCGCCATTGTTGCCCACCACGTGTAGAAGAAGTGTACCGCCCTCGATGCCGAGGGTTTCATTCGCGTCGACCTCAACGTTTATACCGAGATTGTCGATGTATTCCTCGCCGCGCGCCAACCCTCCACGCGTATTTGCCCACAACTCTCCCGTGTAGGCGGCATCAAACGTTAAACCCGCACAGTCGGCGGAGTCTGCGAAACATCCAGCCAGCGCGTGCGGCATGGAGAATGCTGCGAGGACCAGACCAGTCACGGCAATCCGTAATCCGGAAACGTTCGTGAGTCGCAAAAAGACGGTAGAAGGTTTAGTCGGGATTTTGCGCGAGCAAAACGATGCGTGGGATGGTTTCTGGGGCATCTTTTACGGATCTCCATTCCATTAGACAGATTGTTACTGTCAAACAAACATATAGCGCTAATGCGTCTTATTCGCAATGAGAATGTGTTGCATTCCTATTGCGTAATGTCAATAACCAGAATGTTAGGCTTGGCCGTTTAAAAGGGGGTCGGGATGCTATGGAAGGCTCATCGCAGCCATCAAGAAGCCAGATGAGACAGGGATCCATGAGCACGAAAGACGCCGCCGAGAAGACCGTCCGCAATGTCCGGCGCAAGGCGCTGACGATAGCGGCAGACGATAGCGGTGCACCCTGAGATATAGTGCGGACCATGATCGGAATGAGCGGGTTTGCCGCAATCGCCGCCACATTGAGCGAATCAAACTACCGCCGCTACGTGCTCGGCAACGCCGTCTCGCTGACCGGGACCTGGGTGCAGCGGCTCGCCATAGGCTGGTTGACCTGGGAGTTGACGGGCTCGGGCGCCTGGCTTGGCATCATCGCCTTCGCGGATCTTGCGCCGGCAATGCTGGTTGGCCCGCTCGGCGGCGCGCTCGCAGACCGCGGCAACCGACTTGGCCTGCTACGCCTCGGCCAATCGCTGCTGATGTTGCAGGCGCTTATGCTCTGCGGCTTGACCGCAACCGGCATTATCGATCGCTGGTCGCTGCTGGTCGTGGTCCTGCTCGGCGGGGCGGTGATCGGTATCAACCAGCCGGCCAGGCTGGCCCTGGTATCCAGCCTGGTCTCGCGGCAGAACTTATCGACGGCTATCGCCATCAACTCGGTTGTTTTCAACTTGGCACGCTTTCTCGGGCCTGCCATCGCCGGAGCGCTGATCGTGGCCGGCGGAACGGCGGTCGCCTTCGCTGCCAATGCGGTAAGCTTCCTCGCCTTTCTCGTGGCTCTACACGGCTTGCGGGCAGTCCTTCCTGAATCGCCACCCCGGCGCAGCAGTGGCGGCCTGCTCGGGAACGTCGCCGACGGCTTCCGCTATGCCGCCGGGCATCGCGGCATCGCCATGCTGCTCATCATGATGGCAATCCTATCGATAGCCGTTCGCCCCTTCATCGAGCTGATGCCAGGCTTCGCCGCCGCCGTCCTGGAGGGTGGGGCCGGGACCCTAGCCCTGCTCAGCTCGACGATAGGGATCGGCGCCGTCGCGGGCGGGATTTGGCTTGCCCAGCGGGGCGGCTCGGAAGGTCTTACGCGGATCGTACTCGTTGGCACCACCATGGCCGGCGTCACCGTGCTTGGCTTTGCCCTCAGTCGCAGCCTATGGACCGCACTGCCTTGCGTGGCACTGACCGGCTTCTTCTTGGTCACCTGTGGCGTCGGTGTGCAGACGCTGCTGCAAACCGCCGTGGACGGCAGTATGCGTGGGCGCGTGCTCAGCCTCTACGGTCTACTTTTCCGTGGCGGTCCGGCGCTCGGTGCGTTGGCCATGGGCGCAGCGTCCGAGATAGCCGGCCTGGCAGCGCCGCTAGTCGCCGGCTGCCTCGCCTCCACCGCCATCACGCTTCTGGCCTGGCGGCGCCTGGCCCACGCTTCGCTCACCCTGGAGGGAAGCGGATAGATCCGACCTTGCGCGCACGGCCTGCGCCAGCACCACCAAGGCCAGCAGCCCGGCACCTACCAGATCGCTGCGCCACCCGCCGGCAAGCAGTGCAACCGCTGCCGCGCCCGCCAGCAAACGCTCAGGGATTCCCATCGGTCGCAGGAGATAGCCCTGGACACAGGCTGCGAGCGCCACGATGCCGACCAGCGCAGTTACTAAGGCCTGGATGACATCGAGGCCGTCGCCAATCAACAACAGCGAAGGGCTGTAAGCTATGACGAAGGGCACAAGATAAACCGCCGCGCCAAGCTTCATCGCCGCAAAGCCAGTCGACTGTAGCGGCGTCTGTGCAATAGTCGCCGCCGCATACGCGGCGATGGCGACGGGCGGCGTAATAGCCGAGATGATGGCGTAATAGAAGATGAAGAAATGCGCCGCTAGCGGCATCACGCCAAGCTTGATCAGCGCCGGCGCCCCGAAGATAGCCACCACCATATAAGCCGCCGCCGTCGGCAGCCCCATTCCAAGAATGATGCAGCAAAGCATCACCAGCACCATGGTGAGGAAGAGATTCTCCCCGGTGATACTGAGCAGAATAGAAGTGAAGCGCAGGCCGAGATTCGATTGCTCGATGACGCCCACGACCAAGGCCGCGACGAACAACGCGGCAGCTATCGGTGCGATGCGCCGCGCGCCTGCCTCCAAACCATCGAACAGCGTCTTGGCATCGACGCGCGTATGCGCGCGAAGCCAAGACAGCACGACCGTCGCCACCACGCCGACATAAGCCGCAAAGAACGGCGTATAACGATTAGCCAGCAAAACCACGACGACAACCAGTACCAGCAGCATGTGGATATCGAGCCGGATCGCCCGCCGCGCGGTTGCCACCATATCGGGAGCCATGGCCGGCAAATCGCTCCGCTTTGCTTCCAGGGTGACCATGAAATAGACGGCGAAGAGGTAAAGGAAGGCCGGCAGCGCCGCCCCCAGCGCAACATCCGTATATTCGGTGTTGGTGAAGTCAGCGATGAGAAAGGCCGCCGAGCCCATGATCGGCGGCACCAATTGCCCGCTAGCCGATGCCACCGCCTCCACGGCGGCCGCGAACTTGCGCCGGAAGCCGGTACGGATCATCAACGGAATGGTGAACGTGCCCGTCGCATAGACATTCGCCGTAGCGGCGCCGGAGATGGAACCAAACAGAGCACTTGCCAGCACCGCGGCCTTGGCCGGCCCGCCCTTGACCTTGCCCATGACAGTAATCGCGATGTTCATGAACAGCTCACCGCCGCGGGCCTTCTCCAGCACAGCGCCAAGTAGCACGAACATGAGGACATAGGTGCCGGAGATATTGGTGATGGTCCCGTAGAGTCCGTCGGTGGTCATGAACAGGTGATCGACCAGCAGCATCGGCGCCACCGCACCAGTGTCAAACGGAGCGGGAAAATAGGGGCCGTACAGAGCGTGAAGCACAAATACTGCCAGCAGCACAACAAGTGTCCAGCCAACGGTACGCCTACATGCCTCTACGACGAGAATGATAGCGAGCAAGGCTGCAGCCCAATCCCAGATCTCGAGCGGCATGACATAGGGGTAGCGCTCTTCCGCGATATAGCTGAAATTCGCGTAGATATAAGCCATTGGCAGCCAGGCCAGAGCGAACAGTAGCCAGTCCCACCACGGAATTTTTACGCTCCGGTCATCCCTACACCAACCGTATGCCACAAAGGTGAGCGCGCAATACATCGCCACGTGCATAGGGCGAAACATGCGCGCCTCTGGCAAGCCGAACTGCGCGCCGTAGAGATGATAGGCAACGATGGCGACACTGCCCCAGCGCAGCAGCAGTCCGCCGAAGCCGGAGAGTCGGCGCTGGCCGGCGATCTCGATCATGCGCTAGTTCAGCAATCCCATCTCGCGGTAATAGCGCTCTGCGCCGGGATGCAGAGAGATTGGAAAGTCGCGCGGGCCAACCGCAGGATCAAGCGCTTCGAAGAGGCTGTGCGCAGCCACCAGATCGTCCCTGTTCTCAAAGGTCAGGCGCGTCATGGCATAAACTAGGTCGTCTGGTGCATCCTTATGCGTGAAGAAGACAAAATGCTGCGCGGTCGAGGGCACGTCCTCAGTCTGGCCAGCGTAGGTCCCAGCCGGAATCATTGCACGGCGATAGCCATATTTTTTAACCATCTGCTCGCGAATATCCTCGTCCATAGGCAGAAACAGGACGTCGCGGGCATGAGCGATATCGGTGAAGACTGGATTGCCGATGATGTCGTCGTTGAGAAAAGCCTCAATGTGGCCGTCTTTCATGCGGCCCAGAGCCTCGCGATACGAGGAATGTGTGATCGAGCCGCCCCAGTCGCGAATATTGTCATAGTCTGCGCCATAGAGCTCGAGCAAACGGCTGGCCGCCAGCTCGCCGCCAGTGCCACGCGGGCCGGTGTCGATGGTCAGCGGATATTCCTTCGTGGCGATGTCGGCGAGTGATGTTATGCGCGAGCTCTCGAGCACGATCGGGTGCACGACACCGGCCACATTAAGATTAAGGATACCGCGAAAATCGGCCATTACCTTGCGGTAGGGTGGCTCGCCCCGGCTTGCCGCATGCAGCAGCGAGTTATAGCCGAGCGCCGACGTAGCCAGACCCTGCTCGACCGCCATCGGATTAGCGACTGCGCCGCCCGGGGTGACCGTATAGCGCAGTCCCTCGATATTGCGCTGGAAAAGGTCGTACATGGCTGTGGTGATAACGAACCAGGAACCACCGATGGAGCCCGCAGCCACCACCTGCTCGCCCGCATCGGTCGAATAGGGCTTGTCCTGTGCCTCTGCCGCCGGCATGGGCAGCAGTACCAATAGCGCCGCAAGCCGTCGCACCCACCGTATTGTCATGGCGCCCCCCCTGCTGTGCAATTGTCGAGCCTATGCTCACCCGCCAATCCAGGCAACGGCGATGCGCCCTATTGCGCGGTCACCGGCTCGATAAGCGTGTCGCGCTCGCGCTGCTTGCGCTGCTGAGCCAGCGGCGGACATTGATGGGCATCGTTGTAAAGCACCTGGCAATCGAGGCAGTAGAAACATTCGTCCATGACGATATGCCCGTCCGGTGCGATCGCCTGGATCGGGCAGCGCCGGGTGCACAGCTGACACGGGCTGCCGCACTCCGCATAACGCTTAAGGAAGACGAGCGGTCGCAGCCGCAGCTTGCCGCCGAGCACCATGGCGGCCCCCACAGGGCAGAGAAAGCGGCAGAAAAAACGCTCAGTGAACAGGCCTATGGCGAGCAGCGTCACAGCGTATATGACATAGGGCCAATCGCGCGCGAATCGCAGCGATATCGCTGTCTTGAAGGGCTCAACCTCAGCCGCCGTGCCAGCCGTCGTCATGGAATAGAAGGACAGCCCGACAAGGACGGCCAAAATCACGTATTTGACCGGCCAAAGCAGCTGGTGAGCACGATAGGACAGGCCGACTTCCCGGATGCCCAGCCTGCGGGCCGCCTTGGCCAACAACTCCTGCATGACACCGAAGGGACAGAGCCAGCCGCAGAACACGCCGCGGCCCCAGATGACGAAACTGACCACCACGAAAGCCATCAGGACGGCGATCAACGGATCCGACAGCACCACTTCGGGACTGCCGCCACCGATGATCGTCTGCAGCCAGGTCAGCAGGTTGATGATGGTGACCTGAGCGCCGACCTGCCAGCCGAGCCAAGCAACGACGACAGCCAGATAGGCAATCCGCACAGCACTGAAGAGTTGTGGCCGCCGGGTCAGCCACTGCATCCCGAACAAGATCGCTGTCAGGGCGAGCAGCAGCACGCACAGAATAGCGATATTACTGCCTTGCATCCGCCACGTCGCAAGCCAGGCGGGGCCACTGTCCCCGCTCGCCACAGCAACACCCGTCGGCTCGACGATGTAGCGGGCGTCCAGCGTATAATCAACAGCGAAGGTCACGCGATCCTCTCCATTGCGCGCGACCACGTCGAGCTCGACCATGAACGGCTCGAGCGGGTTGATACCCTGCTCGTGCTTGATCCAAAACAGACCCATCTGAGAAAATTTTGGCCCGGACCTGTCCGGCAGAAAATTGATGTAGCGATACTGGCCGCGGTCGAGGGCGAATACCTGGCCTCCTTGGACAACGCGCGCACGATCCAGAACACCGTCCGCGCGCAGCTTTTGCGGATCAAACAGATAGGGGCCTGCACCCATGAGCAGTAATGTCAGGTCGCGCGGGTCGCGACCGCTGACGAAAAGATTGTAGCGGCCCTGCCCGAGCAGGTTTCGCCCGATGGTCGGCGGATGCACTGGTGCCACCAACAGCTCGATCACAGTGGTATCGTCGAGGTGCTCACCACCGACTTGGTCGGAAAGCGGCGCTAGCGCCGGATAACCTACGGTGGTCTCGGCGAGATCTGACTTATTTATTGTCAGACGCGCGATCGAGCCATCGGCAATCAACTCAGACAACGTCGCCGGATCGTAAGCGATTAGATCGACGGCCGGCTCGTCGTTGAGCCGCAAGCCCCTCGCCCGAGCCACCTTGCGCGCGCTGTCAAGCACAGCCTCGTTAAACAGCACAGCGCTGATCGTAGCGGAGCTGATGCCGTCCAGAGTGCCCTCTTCCTCGACTCGCGTCAGCGCCACACGCCACGGCCGTCGAATGTCCAGGCCCGCATATTGCGCCGTAAAGGGGGTAACCAGCTTGTGCAGCAAGATCAGGTCGATGATCGGCTCATGCTGCTCGACAACATCAATGCCGGTGAGAACCCCGTCAAGACCAAGGCCGATTGCAATATTGAAAGGCTGGAGCGAGAAGCCGAGAGAGCGGCTCTTGTCAGCGGTGTCGAAAACGTAGCCGAGCGGCGTGCCGTCTTTCATGACCACGGCCGAAAGGACCTCACCTTCCAACGGCATGATCTTGGTCGCCTCGGGAAACAGCCGCTGCACCCGCTCCATGGTCAGCCACTCGGCTCCAAGGTCGGGATTGTACCAGTTCGCAACGTCTGGCGGAATCGGGTCTTCGCCGAGCGCGGACGCGACAAGGCCGGCTATGATGCCGGCCGCAAGGACTAGAGACGCAAGCGCTCGTTCGATTCCCATTACGCACCCTTCTTTGTGTGGCGAAAAACTAACCAATTCCCGTGAGTGGCGCTAGTCGTTGCTGAGGGTTATTCTGCAACGGAACGGTGATATCCAGGGGAACATCTATGAGAAGCGAACAAATCGTAGCCTATGGCGAACCGCTCGCCAGCGACACGGCCGATGCACCGACGCCCGATGGCCGCGAAGTGCTCGTTCGGGTGCGCAATTGTGGCGTCTGCCACAGCGACGTGCACTTGCACGACGGCCATTTCGAGCTCGGCGACGATAAGCGTCTCGACCTCTCGAGCGGCCGTAGCCTACCGTTTACCATGGGCCACGAAGTCGAGGGCGAGGTCATTGCTCTTGGTGATCAGGCTAATGGCGTTGCGATCGGCGACCGGGTCGTGGTCTATCCCTGGATCGGCTGCGACAATTGCGACATCTGCACCGCCGGTGACGGCCACGTCTGCAATCAGCCGCGTGCGATCGGCGTTAATATCGACGGTGGCTATTCCGACCATTGTCTAGTGCCGGACGCCAAGTATCTGGTCCCCTATGGAGATCTGTCATCCGCGCTTGCCGCGACCTATGCCTGCTCAGGAATCACCGCTTACGGGGCCTTGGAAAAGGCGGGAGTGCGGACACTTGCCGGACCGCTCCTGATCGTCGGTCTCGGCGGGGTCGGCATGATGGGGCTCGCCTTCGCCAAAGCGCTGACACAAGGCCCCGTGCTGGTCGCCGATATCGATGCTGGCAAGCGCGAGGCGGCACTCGCCGCCGGCGCAGCCGGGGCGTTTGACAGCGCCGACAAGGCCGCGATCAAGGCTCTCCGAGGCACCACGGGCGGCGGAGCGGCTGCAGTGATCGATTTCGTGGGTTCGGAAGCCTCATTCACTTTCGCCGACAGGTGCCTAGGCAAGGGCGGGCATCTGGTTGTGATTGGGCTTTTCGGCGGGCGCATGAGCATGCCGATCCCGATGTTGCCGCTGCGCAACATCTCCATCTCCGGATCCTACGTCGGCTCGCTGGCTCAATTTCGCGAGATGATGGCCTTAGTACGGGCGGGCGCAGTGGCGCCGATCCCGCTCACCGAGAAGCCTTTGGGCGACGCGGGCGCAACCCTCGACGCCTTGCGCGCCGGCCAGGTGCTCGGCCGGGTAGTTCTGACACCGTGAGCGGGCGTGTGGCGCTGGTGACGGGCGGCGCACGCGGGATCGGCGCAGCCATCGCCGAGGGTCTTGCCGCAGCAGGTGTCAGCGTTGCCGTAAGCGATATCGATCGGGAGGCCCTGGCTGCATCTCCCCTCGATATGCCTAAGCTCCAGCACGATGTCTCGGAGCCCGATTCGTGCCAGCGTGTTGTGACGGAGGTCGAAGCCACTCTTGGTCCGATCGATATCCTCATCAACAACGCCGCCGTGGGCATGGGTATGATCCGTGAGGAGCACTTCACGCATCGAGTCGGCATCGCCGATATCGCGCCCGAGCAATGGCGTGCTTTTTTTATAGTTAACACCATGGGCCCGTTCCTGATGACCCGCCTTCTGGCACCCACCATGGCGGCACGCGGCTGGGGTCGAGTGATAAATATCACCACTAGCTTTTTCACCATGCTCAACGAGGGCTTCGCACCCTACGGCCCGACCAAGGCAGCACTGGAGGCGGCAACGGCAATCTGGGCCAAAGAATTTGCGGATACCGGCGTCGGCATCAATATCGTCGTGCCGGGCGGCCCGACAAACACTCGCCTGGTCCCCCTCTCGTTCAGCGAAACCCGGGACGTGTTGATCCAGGTTTCGGCCATGGTCGCGCCGGTGCAATGGCTTTCCAGTGACCATTCCAATGGCGTCACGGGCCGACGCTTTATCGCTGCGCTGTGGGATGCCGATCTGGCGCCCGCCGAGGCCGCGAAAGCGGCCGGCGCACCCGCCGCCTGGCCCGACCTCACCGCCAATGTGGTCTGGCCAGAGGCTTAAAGAAGCATTGCGGCTCGTGTATAGACGCATTGCAGCCATCGACGGTGTCGGCACCGAATAATCCCGCCCCAATTTTGCCACCGTATTTCCCCCTGACGGCCACCATCCGCCCATAGTGTCGCCCACATTGTCGGGCACCGTCTTCGTCTCGGTCAGCTGCGACCGTCCACGAAGGGGAAAATCATGCCCACCTATACCAAGCTGTTCCCTGCGGCAGGCCGTGCTTGCGCCACTATCCTGTTTAGCCTTGCTCTCGCTCCACCCCTGGCCACCGCGCCCTTGGCGGAGTTGCCCCTCGCCGACCAGAAGACGCCCGGCAACGGCAGCCTGGTGCTGCACAGCAACGGCGTCGAGACCACAGGCCCATTCCACTTGGCGCCACTTCTAGCGACCGAAGCGACCATTGAGGTGAGCGGCCTAGTCGCCAGGGCCACCGTGCGCCAGCACTTCCACAATCCGAGCGACGACTGGGTCGAGGGGCTCTATATTTTTCCCGTGCCCGAGAACGCGGCTGTCGATTCCCTTCGCATGCGCATCGGTGCCCGCGTCATCCAGGGCCGCGTTCACAAGCGCCAGCAGGCCCGCCGTCTCTACGAAAAAGCCCGTCAGCAGGGTCGCAAGGCCAACCTGGTCGAATCCGAGCGTCCCAACATCTTCACTACGTCCGTGGCCAATATCGGTCCCGACGAGAGCATCGTTGTCGAGATAGAGTACCAGCAGGTGCTGCGCTATGAGGCCGGCGCCTTCGAGTTGCGCTTTCCCATGGTCGTCGGCCCGCGTTACGTGCCTACACCGGTGACCACTGTCAGTCTTAACAGTGATGGCTGGGCGATGCGATCGCAGGCTCCAGACGACGACCGCGTCAAGACCCCGGTGCTACGGCCCGACGAAGGCAAGATCAACCCCGTCAGCCTAATACTAACCTTGGTGCCGGGCTTCCCCGTCACGGACTTCCAAAGCCTCTATCATGCAGTCGATATCGCCGGCAGCAACGATGGTGTCACAGTTATCACCCTGGCCGACAGCGTGGTGCCCACCGATCGTGATTTCGTGCTGAGTTGGCGCCCGGATGTCGGCAATGCCCCGCGCGCGGGACTGTTCGCAGAAACCATTGGTGAAGACACCTATCTCCTGGCTATGCTGCTGCCAGCCGACCCGGATATGGCTGAGGCGCTACCGCCGGCACCGCCGCGCGAGCTTATCGTGGTGCTCGACATATCCGGCTCCATGGCCGGCACCTCGATCCACCAGGCCAAGGCCGCCGCCGTACTAGCCATCGAACGGCTCGGTGCCGACGACCACCTGAATGTGATCGTCTTCAACAATCAGGCCCGCGGCCTCTTCTCCACACCCCTTATCGCCTCGCCAGAGAACAAGACCATCGCCCAAGGCTTTATCCAGAGCCTGCGAGCCGAGGGGGGTACGGAGATGGCACCGGCGCTCGATATGGCGCTTCGTGGCAATGCTGCAGCTGGGGCATTACGGCAGGTCGTCTTTCTCACCGACGGCGGTGTCGGCAACGAAAGCGATCTGTTCAATATCATCGATCGCGAGCTCGGAACGGCACGGCTTTTCACGGTTGGGATCGGATCCGCACCCAACAGCTACTTCATGGTCAAAGCCTCTGAGACCGGCCGCGGCACCTACACCCATATCGCCAACACAAGCGAAGTCGATGAGCGCATGGCGGCACTCTTCGTCAAGCTCGAGTCGACTGTGATGACGGACATAACCCTGCTCTGGCCAGATGGGGCGGCGCCGGACCTGTCACGCCTGACCATGCCTGATCTGTACGCGAGCGAACCGATAGTGCTGACAGCGCGGCTAACCAGAGCAGACGGTGAGTTGGTTGTCGCCGGGCGTTACGCGGGCCTGGAATGGCGCGCCGGTCTCGACCTGGCACAAGCCACACCGGCGAAAGGCATCGGCAAGCTATGGGCACGCGATCGCATCGACACGTTATCGCACCGCGCTGGTCGCTATCTCGACCCCACCGTTGCGCGCGAGACTATCGTCACCCTGGCCTTGCAACATCATCTGGTCACCGAGCACACAAGCCTAGTGGCGGTCGATGTGACCCCGACGCGCCCGGACGGCACGCCTTTGCTAAGCGGCAAGCTACCACTAAATCTGCCCGCTGGCTGGGACTACGACAAGGTGTTTGGCGAACGACCCACAGCGCCGCAAGAAGAAGCGGCAAGCGGTGGCATCACCCTGACCTCGGCCGGTGCACCAGTCACCATAGGCAGCAACCGCGGGCTCAGCCTGCCGCAAAGCGCGACGTCGGCGCAACTCAACCTGCTGCTGGGGGCGATGCTGCTGCTCGCCGGACTGTGGCTATGGCGCCGCCGCGTCGCATAGGTCACGCTGCTCTTGTCTGCCTGCTGCTCGTCATCGGCGGCTGGCTGGTGAGCACAGCTGGCTGGATTCATGCCAAAGCCTGGCTCGCCCAACGCCTGCTCGCATCGGCCTGGCAGGAGACGATGGCAAACGGCAATGCGGCCAAGCCCTGGGCCTGGGCCGACACCCACCCGCTGGCGCGGCTGCGCGTGCCAGCGCACGGTATCGATCAGATCGTGTTGGCCGGCAGTAGCGGCTCTAGCCTAGCTTTCGCCCCGGGGCACGTGGACGGCTCACCGGCACCCGGCGAACCCGGCCTGAGCCTGATCGGTGGCCACCGCGACACCCATTTCGCGTTCCTGGAGAACGTCGTCTCAGGCGACTGGCTGACAATCGAGACCAGCGACGGGCTCATACAGCCCTTTCGTGTTACCGATTCCCGTATCGTTGATTCCCGTGAGACTCGGCTCGATCCAACGGGTGAGAGCCCGGCTTTGGCCTTGGTGACCTGTTATCCCTTCAATGCCGTAATGCCCGGCGGACCGCTGCGTTACGTCGTATTCGCGGAAGCCTTCGAGTAGATCAGACGTAGCGCGCCTGGCTCAGAACTCCCACTGCAGGCGAACACCGATCGCGTCGATGACGTCGCCCTCGCTCAGGCCCGTGTTCGACTGATTGTCAATATCCGCATGCACGTAATTGATCGCGACCTTGGTCAGTGCCGTCGGATACCAATTGAGCCCGAGCGTGATGTTATCCGCGCTACCGCCACGAATGCCGCCATGGGTGAGGTCGTCAGCACCATCGTCAAGATCGATATGGCTATAGCGTAGCGCCACCTCAAACGCACCCCAGCCACCGGTCGCCAGATCAAATTCATCGAAGGGCTGCACCCGCCACAGCGTGGCAAAGCGAGAATAATAGTTCGGAGATTCTCCTGTCAGATAATAGCTAGCTTGCACATAATAGCCATCGAATACAAGATCTTGAAATGCAGTATCATGCGGACCGTTGTAGCGGTCTGCAGCCAGACGCTGATATTCGCCCTGTAGAGCCAGCGAGTCGTAGACGCTGAGGAATTCGAAGGAGGTGTAGTAGAAGTCGTTAATGCGCAAAATCGTGCCAGTATCAAGAAAATTGGCGTCGTCGATGCTCATTTCCGGGCGTGCGCTGAAACTCTCGCTACCACCAACCTCGCCGCGTGTCACGGTCGGCACGCGCCAATAGCCCGCTAGGCCAAAATGCAGGGCGCGGGTGCGCTCGGCGATCGGCGCCCAGGCAACACGGCCATGGAGGCCATAACCCTCGCTGTCGCCTCCGACCTCCTTGGCGGGTACGCCGAAGACACCAAGGCGAATATAGTTGTGCTTGGTCCGGCGCATCACGGACGCACCCAGCGACGGCGTGCCCGGGGCATAACCAAAGGCGCCCGAGCCCATGCTCTCCTCCATGAAGGCACGGCGGCTGGAGAAGGTGGCAGCATCGAGCGGTGAGGCGATGTTCTGCTGGCCGACCATGAACCAGACCGGATCAAAACCGCGATAGGCAAGCACCGCCGAACGCAGCCCGTCCATGGTCGTATCACCAGTATGGAACGCATCATAGGCGGCAAAGACGATGAAGTCGTTGTGGATCAGGCCGCTTGCGAGCAGGATACCGCGGCGCGCCTTCCGCCCGTCATCAAGGTTCGGATCAATCGATTGACGCGCATTGCCCTGGTCGTTCTGGCTGTAAGTTCCGGCATCGACTTGCATCATCATGCCGCCGCCGAAATTGTAATTGCCGTCCTCACTGCGCCAGCGCGGCAACGGCCCGAAGACTGCCGTCTCTGGATTGTATTGCTTCTTCTCGGGCGTGCCCGCGTAAACGTCTTCCTCTTCACCCTGCTGCTGCGCCGCGAGCGGGTCGGCGAGGAGCAAGGCAAAGAGAAAAGCTGAGAAGCGAAGTAGGACTCTAGGCATGCGGCGCGGCCTGTCGGTTAATGCGTGGGCGTGTGGCTGAACGAGGAATGGTGTGGCGAGCGTTGTCGTCACACGCGTACCCGACAGGCGTATGACGGTCAAGAGATGCGCCTTGCAGGCACGTTGAAGCTGCTATGCTCCAGACTGGATTCTAAATGGAATACCCATGCCCGTTGTGTGCAATGCCCGCCCGGACGCCGAGCCAAGAGCCGCGCTATCGTCCGAGCTATGATCAAAGCCCTCAGCTTCGACTGCTACGGCACACTAATCGACTGGGAGACCGGCATTCTGGTAGCGCTGGCGCCCTGCCGGGCACGCTTTGATGTCGAGTCCGAAGCGCTGTTGGCCGCCTTTGCGCAGCATGAAAGTGCCGTCGAGGCGGAGCAGCCCGACCGCCTCTACCCACAGGTGCTGGAAGAAGTGATGCGACGGCTCGGCAAGGAGTTCGATGCTGAAGTCAGCGACGACGAGGCTCGAGCTTTCGGCGTCTCGGTCGGCGATTGGCCTGCTTTTCCCGACACGGCTGCAGCGCTCGCCTGCCTCAAGCAGCGCTTCCAGCTCGCGATCCTGTCCAATGTCGACCGCGCCAGCTTTGCGCGTAGCAATATGCACCTTGGTGTTGCATTCGACCTCATCTGCACGGCCGAGGATATCGGCAGCTACAAGCCCGCACAGGAGAACTTTGCGTATCTACTGGCGCGGCTCAAAGAACGTGGTATCGGGCCGCGTGAGCTACTGCACGTGGCGCAAAGTCTTTATCACGACCATGCGCCGGCACTAGCCATGGGCTTGGAAACGGTCTGGATCGACCGCCGCACCGGCAAATCCGGTGGCGGCGCCACCCTCGCCGCCAACCCGAACCTGCGCATCAGTAACCGCTTTGAAAGCATGGCCAAGCTGGCGGCTGCATATTCCCCCGGGCAGGGTTGAATCAGCACCATTCCAACCCGAATGAGCCCGTGATAGGGTCCGACGCAACAAAACACGAGCCCACCAGGAGGCACCATGCCTGGCGATTTCGCCCCCCAATATCAACCCAAACCCAAGGCCGTAGCGCCGTTGTCGATGCTCGGCGGAAACGGCAAGCTCAAGCGCGGTGTCAAACCCGAACTATCTGACGAGCAAGCCCTCGAAGGCCTGCGTCTGATGATGCTGGGCCGCGCCTTCGACGAAAAATGTTTGAGCCAGCAGCGCCAGGGCCGTCTCGGCACCTTCGCGCCGATTTTTGGCCAGGAAGCGACCTTGGTCGGAACTGCGCTGGCCATGGATCCGGCACGCGACTGGGCGGTGCCGCAGTATCGCGAGTTTCCCGTGCAGTACAGTCAGGGCATTCCGATGCTGTCGCTGATTCTCTACCGTCGCGGCCATCCCGACGGAGGCATCATCCCGGACGGGGTCAACGTCATGGCAACTCAGGTCTCTCTGGCGGCACAAATTCCGCACGCCGTCGGCCTCGGCTGGGGCATGAAGCTGAAGAATCAGGACGGCGTCTCAGTGGTTTTTTTCGGTGACGGCGCCTCATCCGAAGGCGACTTCCATGAATCCTGCAACCTCGCCGGCATCGTCGATGCACCGGTAATCTTCCTTTTGCAGAACAACCAATGGGCCATCTCGACGCCGCGTGCCATTCAGACAAGCGGGTTGGATTTCGCCTCGCGGGCGCCGTCTTATGGTTTTCCCGGCGTCTCGGTCGACGGCAATGACATGTTCGCCGTGCACAAGGTGGTGGCCGATGCCGTGCGCCGCGGCCGCGAAGGCAAAGGTGCTACCCTGGTCGAGGCGGTGACCTATCGCATGGGCATGCATACCACCGCTGACGATCCAACACGGTATGTTGATCCGGCAGAGCGCGAGCACTGGCGCAAAAAGGACCCCATCGACCGAGTGCAGAAGTATCTCGCGGCCAAGGGCTTATGGGACGACATCAAGGCTGGTGAATGCGAGGCGGGAATCCGCGATGAGGTGGAAGGGGCGTTTGCCGAGGCCGATGCCTACGTCGCGCCAGGCGCGGAAGCGATCTACGAACATGTCTTCGCCGAAACGACCCAAACACTGCGCCGCCAACGCGCAGAACACTTGGGCGTGGAGGGCTGAGGCGGTGGCGAAGATGAATATGGTCGAGGCCATCCGCGAAGGCCTCAAGCAGGAAATGGCGCGCGACGAAAGCGTGATGCTGATGGGTGAGGACGTGGGCCACCTCGGCGGCGTTTTTCGAGTCACTGACGGTTTACAACAGCTTTACAGCTCGCGACGCGTCGTCGATACGCCACTTGCTGAGAGCGTTATCACTGGCTCGGCGCTCGGCTTGGCACTAACCGGTTGGCGGCCAGTGGTGGAAATCCAGTTCCTCGGCTTCACTCAGCAATGCTTCCATCAGATCAACCAGCAGATTTCGCGTGTCCGCTTCCGCACCCGCTCGAGCCAATGCGCCCCGATCACCATCCGCTCACCTTTCGGAGGCCGCGTGCGCACGCCCGAGTTCCATAGCGACTCGATGGAGCAGACATTCGCCCAATCCTCTGGCCTCAAAGTGGTGATTCCCGCCAACCCCTATGACGCCAAGGGGCTGTTAGCGCAAGCCATTCGCGACGATGACCCGGTACTATTTCTAGAACCGTTGCGCGGCTATCGGTTGATCACGGGCGAGGTACCGCTAGAGGAATACACCATCCCCTTTGGCGAGCTAGCAACATTACGCGAGGGTAGCGATATTACGCTTGTCGCCTGGAGTGCCGCGGTTCCCGTTGCAGAAAAGGCCGCGGAGATGGCGGCGGGAAAAGGCATTAGCGCCCATGTTGTCGATCTTCGCACCCTGGTGCCACTCGACGAGGAGGGCCTGGTTGCGGCGGTTGAGCGCACTGGGCGCTGTGTTGTCGTGCACGAGTCCCAAGCTACCGCGGGCTTCGGCGCCGAAGTGCTCACTCTGCTGCAGGAGCAGGCATTCTATTCCCTGGAGGCGCCGATGCGCCGTGTCACCGCGCCGGACGCACCCTACCCCATGCCGGCCATCGAGGATCATTTCATTCCCGACGCGGCCCGCGTACTTTCTGTAATCGAAGAGGTGATGGCCGACCAATGAGCGATTTCACCTACAACCTACCCGATGTGGGCGAAGGCCTGAGCGAGGGCGAAATCGTGCATTGGCATGTCGCGCCCGGCGACACAGTGGCTGCGGACCAGATCATCGTCGATGTGCAGACCGACAAGGCGGTGGTCGAAATTCCGGCACCTATCGCGGGGGTTATGAAGTCGATAGGCGGCGACCCTGGCGACATGGTCCCAGTCGGTGCCATGCTGGCGGTGATCGAGACCGAAGGCACAGCACCGGCAGCGGCAGCGCCTGCGCCCGATGCGGAAGCGCCTAAGTCGGCGGTAGCACCCGCACCACAGGCGAAGGGCAAGCGGCCCTTGGCTAGCCCCACCACGCGCAAACTCGCCGCCGAGCTCGGGGTCACGCTCAGCAATGTAGCCGGCAGTGGCCCTAACGGCCGCATCACCAGGGACGACGTACAGCGGGCAGCCGAAGGTGGCACCCCGGTATCGCTACCAGCGGCGGCTCCGGCCCCAGCTGCGCCGGCCATCGCTTCACCAACAGGTGAAGATCGAGTTGAGCCGCTGCGCGGCCTGCGCCGGCAAATCGCCAACTCCATGACCACCGCCTGGCGCGAGATCCCACACATCCTCACGACGCACGAGATCGACGCCACCAACCTCGTCGCCGCCCGCGCGGCACTAAACGAAGAGCTGGCAACAGACGGCATCAAACTCAGCTATCTGCCGCTTTTCGTCAAAGCCTGCGTTGGCGCACTGAAGCGCTTTCCCGCCTTCAACGCCAGCCTCGACATGACGCGCCAGGAGATCATCTACCGCCACCGCTACAATGTCGGTATCGCCACAGCCACGCCCGACGGGCTAATCGTGCCCGTGGTGCATGACGCCGATCGCAAGTCGGTCATCGACATCGCCCGCGAGATTGAAGCGCTGGCAGAAGTGGCGCGGACACGCAAAGTAACCGTCGAGCAGCTTCGGGGCGGCACCTTCACCATCTCCAATTACGGCAGCTATGGGGGCACCTTCGGCACGCCGATCATCCGGCCGCCGGAAGTAGCGATCGCCGGCTTTGGCGCCATCCGCGACCAAGTAATACCGGTCGACGGCGCGCCAGCCGTACGTCCCAACTTGACACTTGTCGTTTCGTGCGACCATCGGCTCAATGATGGCGAGCATCTCGGCGCCTTTAGCGGCGCTATTGCCGCCTATCTCGCCGATCCCGTGCGCCTGTTCTTCGGCCAAACTTAATGGTCGTCGGCCAGATCGAAGACCCGCTCGATTTTGTCGTTGTCGGTGCCGGTCCAGGCGGCTACGCGACAGCGCTTCGCGCGGCCCAACTCGGCCGCAAAGTCACGCTGATCGACCGCGACGGGGCGGACGGTATCGGCGGTGTCTGTCTGCGCGTTGGCTGCATTCCCTCGAAAGCACTGATCGAGGCCGCCGAGCTTGCACAGCGCACACGCGATGCCGCGAATATGGGAATAGATGCCACACTAAACGCTATCGACATGCCGCGCATTCAAAAATGGAAGGGCGAGATCGTATCCGGCCTGACCGACGGCGTGCGCATGCTGCTCAAGCAGGCCGACGTCGAAATCGCAGCTGGAGACTTCCATTTCACAGGCGCCAAAGCCGGCGTGATCGCTACGAAGGACGGCCAGCCGCGCTTCGTGCGCTTTGAGGATCTGGTATTGGCTACGGGCTCCCGTCCCGTGACCCTCGCCGACTTGCCTGTCAACGACAAAACCATCTGTGATTCCACCGGCGCACTGGCGCTCGATCACGTGCCGAAGACCATGGCAGTGATCGGCGGCGGCTATATTGGGCTCGAGATCGGCACAGCCTTCACCAAGCTCGGTGCGGCAGTCACGATTGTCGAAGCGGAAAGCCGTGTCCTGCCGACCATGGACGCGCATCTGACGCGCCCCGTCGCGCGGCGTCTCAAGGCGCTCGGCGTCGAGGTTAAGCTCGGCACCCGGGCACTCGCCCATTCCCGTGGAAAACTGGCCATCTCGAACGGCAAGAACGAAACTAAGATCCCCGCTGAGGTCGTGGTGATCGCGATCGGCCGGCGGCCCAATACGGACAACTTGGGCCTGGACCTGACCAACCTGCGCAGCGATGAAACCGGCCTGCTTACGGTCGCCGATGACCGCCGCGTGGCACGGCATATCGCCGCCATCGGCGACATTACACCGGGCCGCGCGCTCGCCCACAAGGCAACAGCCGAGGCGCAAGTGGCTGCAGAGGCGCTTTGCGGCCGCAACACGGCGTTCGTGGCTGGGAGCGTACCGGCGGTGGTGTTCTCCGACCCTGAAATTGCCACGGTGGGCTTGAGCGAGGCGGAAGCAAAGGCGGAGGGAATGGAGCCGCTGGCTGCTAGGTTCCCGCTTGCAGCCTCGGGGCGCGGCCGCACGATCAACGCGAGCGAGGGCTTCGTCGAGATCATTTCCGACAAGGCAGATGAGCGCGTGCTCGGCGTACATATCGTCGGCCCACACGCCTCGGAACTCATCGCCGAAGGCGCGGTCGCCGTCGAGATGGGAGCGAGCCTTGAAGATGTGGCGCTTACCATCCACCCGCATCCGACACTTAGCGAGCAGATAGCCGAGGCTGCGCATATTGCGCTGGGACACCCCATCCACATCAGCACGCCCAAGAACCGGAAGAGGAGCAAGTCATAAAAATATTTGTGACCGGCGCGACCGGCTTCATCGGCGGCTCGGTAGCTGCTCACCTGATAGCCGCCGGACATAGCGTGACGGGCCTGGTGCGTTCGCAGGCAAAGGCCGATGCGCTTGGCATGCCATCGGTCATCGGCACTCTCGAAGACCGCGATGTGTTGAGCGGCGCGGCATCACAGGCGGACGCCGTGGTCAATGCGGCAAATACCAGCCACCGCGGTGTCGTGGAAATTTTCCTCGAAGCCATGTCGGGTAGCGGCAAGACCTTTGTCCAGACCAGCGGCTCTAGCATCGTCGGCGACATGGCGCGCGGCGAGGCGGGAGACGCAGTCTATGACGAGGGCAGCAAGATCACGCCCCTACCCGGGCGCGCCGATCGCGTCATCATCGACGACATGGTGCGTGCTGCCGGCAACGACGAACTCCGTACCGCCATCGTCTGCCCGACCCTGATTTACGGCGAAGGCCTGGGTCTGAACAAGCACAGCATGCAGGTGCCCTGGCTATTCGCGCTGGCCGAAAAGCATGGCGGCGTGCCGCGCCATATCGGCAGCGGCGGCAATATCTGGTCGAACGTCCACATCACGGACCTGGTGGAGCTTTATCGCCTCGTCCTCGAAGGCGCGCCAACCGGGAGCTTCTATTTTGCCGAGAACGGCGAGGCCTCGATGCGCGAGCTTTGCGAAGCAATCAGCCGCACTTTGGATCAAGGCGGCAGAACCGCACACATGAATCTTGAAGAAGGCATCGCCGAATGGGGTGAAGGCGCTGCCAACTACACCATGGGCTCAAACAGCCGCGTCCGCGGCAAGCGTGCCCGCAGCGAACTCGGCTGGTCGCCAAGCGGGCCGAGCGTGCTCGAAGAGATAGAGCACGGCTGCTACGCGCGTTAATAAGGGCTCGACAACCAAACGATCTGGCCGCCTTGGACGAGGCTGTACTCCTCGATGGCGCCGCCGCGAAGGCTATGCGCCTGCACGGTCGCGAGCAGTAGAGTTTCGCCCGGACCCGCGTCGAATAGGGCCGTTACGTCGAGCACGCCGGAGGACTCCCAGTTGCCGATATCGTCGGGCTTGGGATCGTCATCAACCACTGAGCGGTTCATTTCGGCAATTCGCTCAGCCTCACCGGTCTCAGGATCCAGCCGCCATATAGAAGCCTCGTGGCCCGAGATGCGGCCGAACGACCCCATTTTCTCGGCCCGGTCTTCCTGCACGGTGATGACACCATCGTCACCCCAATCCAGATTGTCCGGGTTGCGCAAGCCGTGGTCTGGGCCGGGTTGCGACTGGTCGCCATCGTAGAGCACGGTCACGTCGGCAGGCACGGCCAACCAACCTGAGCCGAAATCGATATCGACAAGATAGGTGGTGCCCCAGCGATCCGAAGAGAAAGCGCCGCCGCCGGTAGATGCGAGCACCGCGCGGCTACCGTCATGTGGGTCGGTGGCTACATCCTCCTGGCGCGAGAAACGAAAGGCGCCGAGCTCCTTGGCCCTTGTGCGCCGCTCGCGAGCGGTAGCGCTCTCGGCAACCGGAACAAACTGTCCTGTCATATGCGCTCCAGCGCCTGAAAAGTCGTCCGGCGTCAGCACGCCGTCGTCGGCAACCCAGGCATAGAGCCGACCGTGAGCGAGGCCGTTGCGCGCAAGGAAGCCACTATCGGCAGCGCCCTTCTCGCCGATATAGAGCATCAACGGTGCTGCGCCGATGTCGTCGCCAAGTAGGAAGGCCACGCGCGCAGGATCGCCCGTCTCGAGTGGCGTCACGTTCTCCCAGACGCCGCGGCCCATCGCCGGCACCGCCCACAAAGTGCCACCGGCCACATTGAGCGCCCAGATAGAGCCGCCATGAGGGTGCGCGCCCTGCTTCACTTCCTCGGCGGCAAAATAGATATCGTCGCGCAGGCCATATGTGCCCGCGGGTACGCCCTGGCCCGAGCAAAAACGGCTAAAGCCAACACCCGGCATATCGGTCTGCTCGCTGATCTGGGTCGATGTGGTGGCGAGCCTGCCTTCGTGATCGTACACGCGGTCATAAGCGACCCCAGCGGAGCGAATCCCGCGGGACTTACGATCAATGTCAAAGACACTGATTCGCGCACCAACCACCTTCAAATCGCCGATGCTATAGCTGGGGCCAGCATCGCGCCAGAGCTCGTGATTAACGAACACGCGCACGGTCTCGGCATCAACGGCAAAAGCGCCGATGCCGTCGGGAACGCCCGGCGGCCGGTAGCCCGCCACCTCGTCACCTATTGTGACCAGCGGCGAAACGGACCAGCCGCCAAGACCACGCAGCATGGCGTCAGGCACCTCCGCCTGCGCCAGGCTCACAGTATCAGCGATCTTAGCCTTGGCCATGTCTGTGTTGAGCAGGAACGGCAATGCCAGCGCAGCTGCAACAATCAGGACCGCCAAGAGGCCGAGAAGCCTGAGCAGCATCCGCATAACGTAAACTCCCAAAATCGGATAAGGACGCCATGGCGTCGCCCGATAACTGTGGCATGATTCCAGTGCCAATCAAGCCACCTGAACTTCGCATGATTCCAATAAGCGATTGATCGCGTGACCGGGGAGAGGTAGCGTTCTTCTGCGCTGGGACGAAATATGTCCGGCGAGGACCACGCAACGACAACCGAATGCTGACAGCGGAGGGCTGCCAGCATGTACTCAACAGTTTTCTGCGGAGGGGATCCCATGATGAAATCTATCGCTTCGACGGTTGCGCTCGGCAGCGCGCTGCTCATGACTTCTCAAGCTGTCGCCGATACCACAGACGTCACCTGGCAAGATCGCGTTACCGTGCCCAAGAGCGGTGCCCATTGCGCCGACGACCCGAACTGCATCAATCGCTATCACCAGAATATCCCGCACGTGGTGAACGCCAATCCCGGCGATTACATCACTTTCGAGACCCGCGACGCGCTCGATAGCGACTTGACGCTGGATTCGACCGCCGACGACCTAAGCGCCGTCGACCTTAATCTCGTCCATCCCATGACCGGGCCGGTGCACATCAATGGTGCTAAGCGCGGCGATGCCATCGCGATCACGCTGGTGGACATCGAGCCTGACCAGTTCGGCTACACCCTGATCATTCCCGGGTTTGGCTTTTTGCGCGACCTCTATACCGAGCCATTTTTCGTCGGCTGGCGGACGGCGCGGGACGGCGCCACCTCCGCCCAGATGCCGGGAGTCCGCATTCCCATGGCCGCCTTCATGGGCTCCGTCGGCGTCATGCCCGGTGCCCCGGAAGTGGCTGCCTGGAAGGCGCGCGAAGGCGCCCTTGCCGCGGCAGGCGGCATCGCCTTGATGCCGCAACCGACCGGCGCCCAGCCGGCAGCGGTGTGCGGCCCTGAAGGCAGTGACGCAGCTGACTGCCTGCGCACCATTCCACCACGCGAAAATGGCGGTAATATGGACGTGCAGCAGATGCAGATCGGCACCACGCTCTTGTTGCCGTGCTACGTGGACGGCTGCGGCGTGTTTGTCGGCGACGTGCACTTTGCCCAAGGCGATGGCGAGGTGTCCGGCACGGCGATCGAGATCGGTGCCAAGGTGACCATACGCACCGAGATCCGTTCCGGCGCCGGTGCCCATATCACGGGCCCACAATTCGAGGGCGGCGCCCAGCTCAAAACCATCGCACCGAGCGAGTTCTACGCGACGGTCGGCTTTCCGCTCAAGAATAAGGGCGAGATTCCGCCCTTCCTCGCCTATCTCGACGGCGGCCAGATCGCCGATCTAGAAAACCTCAACGAGGACCTGACCTTGGCGGCCCGCGCCGCGCTGATCGAGTTGATCGCCTATATTCAGCGCGAACACGGCTTGAGCCGCGAGCAGGCCTATATCCTGACCAGCGTCGCCGCCGACTTGGTGGTGGGCCAGGTGGTCGATCTGCCCAACTATGCGGTATCGGCCATTCTCGACCTCAGCGTCTTCGAGGACTGATACTAAAATGCTCGACCGCCGCGCAGTCCTGCGTGGCACTCTGGCGGCGGCAAGCCTTGCCGCCGCCAGCGGGCATACGCCCTATCGCCAGTGGTCGGTCTATCGCCAAAAACATCTTCTGATCGGCTGCTGCCGTGCTGATGCTCCCACCTATCCGCTAGCCAAAAGCATCGCCGCGGTACTCGCCAAATGGCTTCCAGAAAGCCGCTCCCGGGTCAGCCGTGCGCCCGACCAGCAGCGCCTGGCAAGCCTGATCACCACAGGCCAGCTTGAGGTGATACTGTTCTCGAAAGCGGATGCCAGGGCGCTAAATAATGGCCAAGACCCGTTCGCGAAATTCGGGCCATCACCACTCACCGCCCTCTTCCGCTTTGGCGAATACCTACTCGTCAGCCGCCCCGATTTCCCCGACCGCCACGCCTGGCTGGTCGCCAAGACGTTGAGCGAGCGCCTTGCCGATTTCGAGGCCGCTGCCCCTGCGAACAACGTGACTTTGGTCAGACACCCCGGCGCCACCGCCTATGCCGCCGGAGCCCGCGAGCCCGCAGGCCCATCCACCACCGACCAGACCGCCAGCGTGCCAGACGATCACAGTCATTAAGGCAAATGGAAGCTAGCTTTCATTCTCCGAACTGAATTGAAAAATTCTGGTCGAAAGTTTTCATTTGCCCTCAAGCCTGGACACTGGGGCGGACGGCGATGACGTCGAACCAGCGCTTTACGTTGATACGGTCCTCCGGCACCGCAATCTCGCCGCGTGCGGCCATAGCGGTGGCAACCCAGGCGGTGATGTCGGCGATGGTGAAACGCGGCCCAGCAAGGAACTCGCTATCACCGAGGCGCACATCGATGTGCTCGAAAAAGCGCGCGGCCGAGGCGCGGCCGCGTTCGACCAATGCCGGGATCTGCGGCACACCTCGGGTGCCCGGCAGAGCGCGGTCCTCGAACAGGGGCAAGAGATTGCGCACAGTCTCGGCGACCGCCATCAGCCCATCATGCTCGGCGCGGCGGTTCCACATCTCGACGATCGCCTTATCCTTGGCATCGATGCCCATCAGCGGTGGCTCGGGGTGCATCTCCTCGACATAGCGGCAGATCGCCACCGACTCACCAATGCAGGTGCCGTCGTCAAGCTCCAGCACCGGCACCATCGCATAAGGATTTAACGCCTGAAACGTCGCTGCGAACTGTGCCATCTCGCGCACGTTCACCTGCTCGGTGGGAACCTTGATCCCCTTCTCCGCCAAAAACATACGCACCCGTCTAGGGTTCGGCGCCTGGGTGAAATCGTAGAGCTTCATATGTGCGAACTTACTGCCGCTCCAAGATTCCACCCGTGGGCCTGGGCGGATGCGCCGCTAGAGCCTCTTCGATGGGCTCGGTGCCCCAGCCGGGAGCTGTTGGAAGCTGCAAAATACCGTTCTCGATTTGCGGCACCACAGTGAACAGCTCGTCGCGCCAGGGTACCTGGTCGATGTCAATCTCCATGATGCGGAAGTTGGGCACGGCGGCGACAAAGTTGGCGTTCATCATGGTAGATAGGTGACCATAGAAGTTATGTGGTGCGATATTGACCTCCCAAGCCTCGGCAGCGGCGGCAATCTTCATCGACTGCCAGATACCATTCCAGATAGCGTCGATGATGAACACATCCATCGACTGGTGCCGCAGATAGGGCTTGAACTCACGGATGCCGAACAGCGTCTCGCCGCCGGAGATCGGCGTGTTGCAGTAACGCCTGACATCCGCCAGTGCCTCCGGGTCGTAGAGGTCGATCTCGATCCAGAACAGCCCTTGCGGATCGAGCGCGTGAGTAACCTTGCGCAAGCCCTCGGCCTTAAAATTAAAATTAAGATCCAAGAGGATATCCATCTCGGGCCCGGTGCCATCGCGGAAGGCCTCGAGCTCGGCGATCAACGCATTGATGGTATCGCGCTCCGCATTGAGGCCGATATGGCCCGGCGGCATGTTGAAGCCCGGTGCCCAGAGCGGCGGGTCCATGTCGAAATTGAAGATGTTGGTCTTGAGCGCGCTGAATCCCTTTTCGCGAACCTCCTGGCCTAGTGCCTTGCAGCCGTCCAGCGAGCGCAGCGGCTCGCAGCCATGCGCCTCGGGTCTCGATACCCGATAGGTGCCACAGTGGGACCAGTAAACGCGGATGCTGTCCCGCACCGGCCCGCCGAGCAGCTCGTAGACCGGCACGCCGAGCGCCTTGGCCTTGACGTCGAGCAGAGCGTTTTCGATCGCCGCGATGCCCTGGGCGACAACACCGCCTGCTGCCGGGCGCGTCACCGCATACAGGTCGGCGTAGATTGCTTCCGTCGGCCGCGGGTCGCGACCGATAACCTGATGCGCCAGGCCCGCGATGACGGCGCTGACGCCCGGCGACCCAAAGCCTTCCTGGTATTCGCTCCAGCCGACCAGGTCTTCGTCCGTACTCAGCTTGACGAACGAGAAATTACGCCACCCCGCATCGCAATGCAGGGTTTCGATATTGGTAACCTTCATTCTCGGGACCCTCGGCAGAAATACGGTTGCGACTCGGCCCGGAGTATGTGACAGGACAACATCGTCTGGCTAGGCTGCTCTTGGAACGGAAGGGGACGGAGTCATCATGCTACGCTGGCTGATGCTGATATTGCTGCTTCTTGCGGCACCGTCAGCGCTTGCACAAGAGAGCACGGGCGAGACCACAGATGTCGAGGCGCTGATAGCGACCCTCGAGGACGAGGCCGAGCGTGAAGCGCTGATAGAGACGCTCGAAACGCTTATCGCGGCCGATCAGCAGACCGAGGTGCAACCCGGTTTAAGCGGACGCATCCTGGATGCGCTGTCTGAGCGCGTAGAGCGCGTCGGCCATCAACTTTCGCAAACCGCCGGCTTTCTCTCGAGTCTGCCAGCAGCAACCGATCGCCTGATCGCCGGGGCGGGGGACGCCGAGACCCGCGTGCGCTGGCTGCGCATAACGCTAAAAATCGTCTCCGTGATCACGCTGGCCTGGCTGTCACGCACCATGCTTCATCGCATGCTCAAGCCCGGGCGCGAGAAGCTGGCGAAACGCACCGGCGACGGCGTCCTGGAAGCGGCAATCCTGTTCCTCGGCAGGGTCATATACGGCTACCTGCCGATCGCCGTGTTCGCCGCCGTGGCGCTGGTCTTCCTGCCCCTAACCGAACCCGTGCCAACGACCCGGGTGATCGGCTTAGCGTTGGTCTATGCAGTCATCTTCATTCAGGCGATCACCATCCTCACAGGCCTCGTGTTCGGGGCAGGGACTGGGCGCGCTGGGATTATGGGCGTGAGCGACGCCAGCGCCTATTACATACGGATCTGGGTCAGGCGCCTGGCGCTGGTCGGCGTGCTGGGAACAGTGATCGCGGAATCCGCGCTGCTGCTAGGGTTGCCGGCCGGTGCTCATGCTGTATTGCTAAAACTGGTGGGCCTCGCCGTCGCGGCGCTGCTGGTCATCCTGGTATTACAGAATCGCCGTCCCTTAGCGGATGCCATGCGGTCGCGTGAGGGGGTAGTGGCCCGCCTTGCCGACATATGGCACGTGCCGGCGCTGCTCTACATTGCCATTGCCTATGGCGCCTGGATGCTGCAGTCGAGCACGGACTTCACCTTTCTAGCACGGGCTACAGGCGCCACCGCGGTGCTCGTGACGGGTACGTTCCTGGTGCTGCGCGCGGTGCGCCTCGCTCTCGAGCGCGGCCTCAAGCTCTCGGACGAGCTGCGCCGGCTCTATCCACGCCTCGAGCAACGCGCCAACCGCTATATGGGCGGGCTGCGCCGCGTGGTTGTCGGACTGATCTATATCGTTGCCACTTTACTCCTGATCGAGATTTGGTTCGGTGACACTTTGGCCTGGCTGGCCAGCGAACTCGGCCGCGCCCTGATCGCGCGTCTGGTGACCATCGTCTTCATTTTGGTTGCCGCGGCGACCGTGTGGGAACTGGTCAACGCCACCGTCGAGCGCCTCTTGTCGGATACCCAGCCGGGTGCACCCGGCACACGCAGCGCGCGAATGCGAACTCTGCTGCCACTGGTGCGCAACGTGGCGCGCGTGGTGCTCGGTATCATCGTCACGCTGACTGTGCTTTCGGAGCTAGGTCTCGACATCGCACCGCTGCTGGCCGGCGCCGGTATCGCCGGGCTGGCCATCGGTTTCGGTGCGCAAAGCCTGGTCAAGGACGTGATCACCGGCGTCTTCATCTTGCTCGAGGACTCGATCACGGTCGGCGACGTGGTCAACGTCGGCGGGCATTCTGGCGTGGTCGAAGGCATGACCGTGCGCACCGTGCGACTGCGGGATCTTTCGGGCAATGTCCACGTCGTGCCATTTGGCGAAGTACAAACCGTGCTCAACATGACCAAGGACTTCGCCTATGCCCTCATTGAGGCCGGCGTCGCCTACAAGGAAGACGTGGACGAGGTCATCGGCGTACTCAAGGAGATCGGCGACGAGATGTGTGAGGACGAGGAATTCGGACCGATGATCATGGCTCCGCTCGAAGTCATGGGGCTCGATTCCTTCGGCGATTCCTCGGTCAATATTCGCGTGCGCATGAAGACGCGCCCGATCAAGCAGTGGTCGGTTCGCCGCGAATATCACCGCCGCATGAAGCGTGTGTTCGATGAGCGTGGCATAGAAATTCCGTTCCCCCATCGCACCGTGCTGTTCCCCGAGGCGGAGCCACAAACCGCAGCGGCAACCGTGAAACGCGCACCTGCGGTAAGTAAGCGGCCGGAACGTCTGTCAGACGGCCTGCCTGACCAGGAGAGCGAGTAATGCCTGCAGTACTATCTGGAATTCGGGTACTCGATTTCGGGCGCTACATTGCCGGCCCCTATTGCGCGACACTGCTTGCCGAGCTTGGCGCCGATGTCATCCGTATCGAAAAAGTGGCCGGCAGCGAGGACCGCTATCTAACGCCGGTGCAGGACGGTGGGCCAGGGGCCCTGTTCCTGCAAATGGCGCGCAACAAACGCGGGCTGACCCTCAACCCGAAGACCGAGGAAGGGACCGAGATCGTGACCAAGCTGGTGGCCAGCGCCGATGTGGTAGTGGCCAACCTGCCGCCGCAGGCGCTTGCGAGCATGGGCATCGACTACGACAGCCTCAAGGCAATCAAACCCGATATTATCCTTGCCACCACGTCGGCCTTCGGACGCGGCGGGCCATTGAGTGCCAATGTCGGTTTTGACGGCATCGGCCAAGCCATGAACGGTGCCATGTATCTTTCCGGCACGATCGAGGCGCCGATGCGCGCTTTCCTGCCATACGTGGATTTCGGCACCGCGCTCTATTCGGCATTCGGCACCCTGGCTGCACTTTTCAACCGTGCCAACGGCGGCGGCGGGCAGATGGTCGAGACCTCACTCTTGGGTACCGCGCTCTCGTTCAACAATGCCACTTTGATCGAGCAGGCCATCGCCAAGCTGGATCGGGTAGCGACCGAAAGTCGCGGCCAGACTTCTGCCCCGACCGATGCCTTTCAGACCAAGGATGGCTGGATCTTGACGCAGGTCGTCGGCGATCCATTGTTCCGCCGCTGGGCTGGACTGATGGGCGAAAACCATTGGCTGGATGACCCGCGTTTCAATGGCGATGCGGCACGCGGTGACAATCGCGATATCATTTGCGAGCGCATGGCGGAATGGACCGGGGAGCGCAGCAGCGACGAATGCCTGACAGCGCTCCAGGCCGCGAATATTCCAGGTGCGCCTGTGCTTTCGCCGCAGGAAGCCCTGGACCATCCCCATATCAACGCGTTGAAACTGATGATACCGCTTGCTTACCCAGGCGTCGAGGAGCCGGCGCCAATAGCGCCTGTGCCAATAAAGCTCTCGGCGACTCCAGGCGATATCCGGCGTCGCGCCCCGACGTTGGGTGAGCACACGGACAAGATTCTCGGCGAACTGGGCTACGATGGGAACGCGATCGACGTGTTGCGCCAGGCAGGCGTTGTCTAAACGCGCCGGAGGAGACCGCTCTTGGACAAACGGGACATTGCACTCGACGTTTGGCAATTCGTTCGCATCATGGTGCAGCTTGAGGCGACCGCCAAGGGCGGAGCCGCCTGGTTTGCCTGGCACGAGGCCTGGGAGGAACTCGATGCCAAGCTCGAATCCCTGCGTCATCGCGATCCCCGCTCGTTCGGCGAACTGATGATGGACCAACAAGTGGTGGTGCCGTTAGAGCGCCGCGGACAGCTCGCCGAAGTCATCAGCGCGGCACAGGCCGTGATCGGCCATCTCGACGCCGCCACCAACGATCGCAATCTCGACCGTCAGCGACGTGCAGATTTGCGCATGGAACGTTCTGAAATGAGCGCGCTGGTAGAGTCGTTACGACAACGCTCCAGTCTAAATGCCAGCGACGGTGGCCCCAAAAGATCATTGCAAAAGAAAAGAAAAAGCAATAAAAACAATATCTAAATAAAATTAATTCAGTTATCACTTAATCTATATTATACTTAAGTCGAGTGACAAGCTAGGCATCCCAGCCGCGCGGTTCGCACGATCGAAAAATAACGTGAGGCATGGAACTGATGATCTACCGCTTCGGTAAATTCGAAACCGAGGTAACGCGAGAAAAGGATAGCGACATCGGCGTCGTGTTCGTCGAGAACCCCACAAACATCAAGCAGATCATCAGCCAATTGCTCTCGGTCAAGGCTCGCTCCATCTCCTGATGCTAGGCGGCACCCCTGATTGCCGAGTGCTGACGAACTGCGCCGAGAAGCGATGCTTTTCGGTTGTCCAGGCCCTAAAGTGCTTTCCGGACCGGTGCATGACTGACGGAGTCCGACGATGAAAGTTTTTGAGCTTCGTGACGCGTGGGGGCTTGACCATCTTCACCTCGGCGAGCGCCCGCGCCCGGAACCGGGACCAGGCCAGGTGGTCGTGGCGATGGGCGCCGCCAGCCTGAATTATCGTGACACGGTCATGATGGACCGGGGCTATGGCCAACGCTCGGGCCAACTGCCCATCATTCCCATTTCGGATGGCGCTGGCGAAGTCGTTGCCATCGGCAACGGCGTGGATCGTGTTTTGGTCGGCGATCTAGTTTGCCCGAGCTTCTCACAGCTCTGGATCAGCGGCCCGCTGAAAGACGAGTATTGGCCCGGCATCCTTGGCGGTCCGCACGACGGTGTAATGCAGGAATTCATGCTGCTCGACCAGAGCGGCGTGGTGCGGGGGCCAAAGGGATGGGACGCCGTGCACGCTGCCACCCTGCCCTGCGCGGCACTTACGGCCTGGAGTGCGGTCGCCGGTGAAGGCCGTGTTGAGGCGGGCCAGACCGTCTTGATCCAGGGCAGTGGTGGCGTTTCCGTCTTCGCGCTGCTATTTGCAAAGATGCATGGCGCCAGGGTGATCGCCACCACCTCGGGACCGAAAAAAGCAGCGCGTCTACTAGAGCTTGGCGCCGACCATGTGATCAACTATCACGAGGAAGAGCGCTGGGGCCGGGTAGCGCGAGACATGGCCGGGGGCGGCGGCGTCGATCTCGTTGTCGAAGTAGGCGGCGCGGGGACCCTTGACCAATCCTTGCGCGCGGTTCGCGGCGGTGGCACGCTGGCGATGATAGGCATCGTCGCCGGCGGCACAGCTGAACTCTCCCTCGGCCAGGTGGTCACGCGTGCCATCCGCCTGCAAGGCATAACGGTTGGCAATCGCGACATGCTTGAAGCGATGATCGCCGCCATCGAGCAGAATCCCATCACACCGCCGATCGACGATCGCATCTATGCCTTTGACGAGCTTCCGCAGGCGCTCGCGACACTGCCCGCAGGCAAGCATTTCGGCAAGATCGCGATCCGTTTTTGATCGTGCTGCGAGGTGCGTTACCATTACTCCTGGTAATCAAGAGAGCCCGGAATGACGAGAATACCTGCTATTACCATTCTGAGTGCTGCTCTGCACGCCGGCACTCGCTGACGATGGCGATGTCTCGAATGTGGATTCGGATCTGGAACGACCATCGGAGCTTATTGTGACGCTGCCGAAAATGAATGCTACAGAAGCCAGCGAGTTGGCCCATGCCTTCGCGTTCGTCCACGACGCCGGGGAGCACACCCAGTTCAACATTCCAGGGCGTGGTCCGCAGTAGCATGGCAAGTTTGCCCTTGCGGCATGGGCTGGCAGCAGGCCTGGCTCTTGCCGTGCTGGCGACGCCCTCGGTGAACGCGGAGCCGACGTCTGGCATATCGCTCGACTATCGCCTCTATATCGGTGGCCTGCATGCCTTGAGCATGACGACGCGTCTTAGCGGCTTTGACGAGCCCGACCACTACGCAATGGCCGTCACGGCGCGAACCGACGGCTTTGTCGCCCGTATCATCGACGCCTCCTATGTCGCCAAAGCCCATGGCACGATGGCTAGCGGCATTGCGATGCCCAGCCGCTTTCGCGGCACGGCCAGTGACGAGGACGAAGGTGAGCGCAGCGTTACCCTGACTTGGTCTGACGGTGTTCCGGAAGTGATTTTCGATCCGGTCCATGAAGCGCCGGACGCGCCACTCGCGGATGAGATAATAGACGGCACGGTGGATCCTTCCAGCGCCGTCCTAACAATCATGCAGACCGTCGCTACCAATGACACCTGCGAGGCCCGGATACGAGTCTTCGATGGCAAACGGCGCTATGACATGGTTTCTAGCCACGGCGGCGATTGGCTATTGAGGAAAACCGATCACAACGCCTATGGCGGGCCGGCCACGGAATGTATCGTCACCATCGAGCGCCTGGCAGGCTTCCGCAAACGACGCCTTGCCAAGCGCTATCCTTCGGAATTCTCCATCTATCTCGGGCGCCTACGCGATGACCTTCTGCCAGTGCCAGTGCGGCTGCACGCCAACAACCTCTTTGGCGCCGTCCGGGTGCACTTGGTGGCCTGGCGCGAAGAGCACGCGGGGCCATAGCCGCATTTACGCTTTGTTGAGGAACCGGACGTAGTCTGACCAGCATAGGTGAATAGAAATAGGCGATACTAACGACACTAACCTACCCAACCTCTACAATCTTCCAGAACAGTGTGCTATCCAAATGGAGAGCAAAAGACGGTTAATCGTCTAGACTTGCCATAGTCGCACGCATCTTTAACTCTTCTCGTCTATTTCCTTTAGAATCTCGCCCGCCGCACGAAACGCGCTGATCGCGGCCGGCACGCCGCAATAAATAGCGACCTGTAGCAGAACCTCAGTGATCTCCTCACGGCTGACCCCATTGTTGATGGCGCCACGCACGTGCAACTTGAACTCTTGCTCGCGATTTAGCGCCGACAGCATGGCAAGGTTGAGCATGCTGCGGGTCTTGCGGGACAAGCCCTCGCGCGCCCAGATCTCTCCCCAGCAATAGCCGGTGACAAGCTCCTGCATGGGTTTATTGAAGTCGGTCGCGTTGGCCACTGCCTTATCCACGTACTCTGCGCCGAGCACTTCGCGGCGAATTTCTAAGCCCTTCTCGTACATCGAATCCGTCATCGCTTCCTCCCCGCTATTCCTCGCGCACGAAACGCCGTGCCGTGGCACCGACCGTCGTGCCCTGGACAACCACCGAAAACACCACCACCACGTAGGTGACGGCGACCACGACGTCCTTGACAGCCCCTTCGGGCAAAGACAGCGCCAGCGCGATTGATATGCCGCCGCGCAAGCCGCCCCACACCAACACCGGATAGGCGCCACGCGTGAAAGGCCGGATGCGGCCAAGAATTATAAACGGTACCCCAACAGCCGTAGCCCTCGCCACCAGCACCAAAAAAATTGCAATTAGGCCGAGCGCAATCACTTCTGGGCGGGGCGAAACCACCAGTACCTCGATGCCGATCAACAGGAAAAGGATCGAGTTAAGCACCTCGTCGAGCAGCGACCAGAAGGTATGCAGACGCTCGGCGGTGTCATCAGACATGGCGTATGCAGTGCCGTGATTACCTATCAGCAGCCCGGCGATGGCCATTGCCAACGGCCCGCTAACATGCAGTTGATGGGCCGCCGCATAACCGCCCATGACCAGCGCTAGGGTGATAAGAAGCTCGAGATTGTGCTCGTCGATGGTGCGCATGGCCTGGAACGCGATCCAACCGATGATAAGGCCGAACAAGGCGCCACCCAGCGCCTCTATCACGAAAAGCTCCACCGCGTGCGTAACTGAGAACGCCTCGCTGCCGGTCGCAATCGCCAGCAAAATGGAGAACACCACCACACCGACGCCGTCGTTGAACAGGCTTTCGCCGGCGACCTTGCCCTCCAGGCTCGGCGGCACGTTGGCGGTCTTGAGAATGCCGAGCACGGCCACCGGGTCTGTCGGGCTGATCAGAGCGCCGAAGACCAGGCACCAGATCAGTGGCAGGGATACACCTAAAGCCATAGTCAGGGCATAGAAGCCGAAGCCCACCACGGCTGTCGATACTAGCACTCCGATAGTGGCCATCGCCAGCACCGCCCAGCGCCGTGATAGGAGTTGCTGCAGATCAACATGCAGTGCGCCAGCAAATAGTAGAAACGACAGCATGCTGTCCATAAGTGCCGCATGGAAATCTATATTAGCTATAAAGCTATGCACTGAACCACCGAGTCCCATTGCCGGAAACACCGCATCGAACGCCAGTACGCCAAGCGAGACGACAGCACCCATCACTGTTAGCCCGATGGTATGCGGCAGCTTTAGAAAATGGTAATTGCAGAAGCCGAGCGCTGCCGCCAGAACCACCAATAGTGCCGCGATATCGAAGGGGTTCATGGCCCACTCGTCGATATTCTTCGCCAGGATACGATACTCCTGGTGCCAACAAGGACGGCCTCGTCTGGAATGATATTGAAACGCTCACCTGAGTAAAACTGGCTCACGCTGATCACTACCTCATACCGCACGCAAACCCGGCACGAGCGGATGGTTCGCAGACCACACTCGACCCGTTAGGCAACGACGATGAGGTCGATGCCGGTGCGTAATTCTCTCGAGGCCAAGCACGGCTAGATGTTCAGCGATCAGCACTGTAGTGCGGACCTCGCGGTTGCTCAGCTCCGGGTTTTGATGGATGTCGCAGCGCCAGGCGATCACTTTCGGCGTCAGCTCGGCCGCGACCTCATCGATATAGTCGTGATATGGCTCTGCGACGGCCAACACCGGCGTCAGTGTCAGAATACCCGCAAGCCATCTCAATCGTTTCAACTCATCCTCCAGGCCATGCTCGATCATAGCGTCTCAACCATTGGGCCGCTTGGAAATTCGCGTTTCATCGCTGACCCGGTCGCTCGGATGAAGAACCACCAACTCGCGTTCGTCGATGCCCGAGGACACCTCGGCGCCGCGTTCGTCGAAGTGTCCGAGGCTGACCTCGCGGCGCTGCGCGTGCCAGCAGCAGCAGAACCGACTCCGCTGACCACACGACAATGCGTGACTCAACGCGGAAACCGTACGGCACTCGTGAACCGCAACGATCCGCATTATGCTGCACACCCCCCGTTGGAGAGATGCCATGCTGCTGACACCGGAACACGAAGCCCTGCGCGATTCCGCGCATCGCTTTATCGATCAGGAGATCAATCCCTACGTGGATGACTGGGAGGAAGCAGAGATCTTTCCCTCCCACGAGCTTTTCAAGAAGCTCGGCGAGGCTGGC
>Ga0187827_10000442_pt1 | contig 65991 bp, 72 predicted proteins | sample ETNtaG_39_FD_167969 | JGI IMG/M metagenome (GOLD analysis project Ga0187827, IMG submission 167969) | Marine microbial and viral communities from oxygen minimum zone, Eastern Pacific Ocean - ETNP2014_SV_150_PacBio MetaG (Illumina Assembly) | ecosystem: Environmental > Aquatic > Marine > Hypoxic... | reverse complement strand
CGGAAATGCTTGCGGGATAGGCTATGGTTGCCCAGAGGGTGCCCATGGCAAAGTCCTTGTCACCGCACGATGCGGGTGTTCAAAAAATAACCTTCAACCAATTGATATACAAGAGATTATTGGTAGCTATGGGTGGACTTGAACCACCGACCCCAGCATTATGAATGCTGTGCTCTAACCAGCTGAGCTACATAGCCAAGAGGCGCGAATTCTGTCCATTCAGCTTGGTTTTGTCAAGCTGGACAGGGTTACACATTGAACCTGATACGGATGATATCGCCATCCTGAACCGGGTACTCCCTGCCCTCTAATCGCCATTTGCCTGCATCCTTGGCTCCCTGCTCGCCATTGCAGGCGATGTAATCCTGGTAAGCCACCACTTCAGCTCTGATAAAGCCCTTTTCGAAATCCGTATGCACGGTGCCGGCGGCAGTTGCGGCGGAAGCACCTGACTTGATGGTCCAGGCGCGGACCTCTTTCTCGCCGGTGGTAAAAAAGGTCTGCAGTTGCAGGAGTTTGTATCCGGCGTTGATGACGCGATCGAGTCCGGACTCGGACAGGCCGTAGTCCCGTAGAAACTCTGTTTTTTCGCTGTCCTCCAGCTCCGCTATTTCCGCTTCCAGCTTGCTGCAGATAACCACTAGCTCTGAACCTTCGTCTGCAGCGGGGCGTTTGATCGCATCCACATGAGGAGAAGCCAATAATCCCTCTTCGTCCACGTTGGCTACATACATCACGGGTTTCATGCTGAGCAGGAACAGCTCTTTCACCGCTTGCTGTTCAGCACTGGACAGATTAAGGGTTCTGGCAGCTTCACCACTATTCAAATGGTCGTAAACGGTGGTGAGGAAGTTCCTTTTGGCTACTGCTTCCTTGTCACCACTCTTGGCGACTTTGTCTACCTTGAGAATCGCGTTCTCAACAGTCTCGAGATCAGCTAACAACAACTCCGTGTTGACTACCTCAATATCGTCGATGGGATCTATTCTTGCTGATACGTGCGATATGTTTTCATCCTCGAAACAGCGCACCACGTGGGCGATGGCATCCGTTTCCCTGATGTTTGCCAAGAACCGGTTGCCAAGCCCGTCACCCTTGGACGCTCCTTTAACCAGACCTGCGATATCCACAAATTCCATACTGGCAGGTACCACCCGGGCCGGATTGACTAACGAGACGACTCGGTCGAGTCGGGGGTCGGGTACCGCTATGACGCCGGAGTTTGGTTCAACGGTGCAGAATGGAAAGTTCTCGGCAGCTACGCCAGCCTTGGTCAGCGCATTGAACAGGGTGGACTTTCCCACATTGGGTAAGCCGACTATTCCGCACTTGAATCCCACTCAGCTACTCTTCTTCAATCGATCGACTGGCGTGCAGTAAGTTCATCGCTTTTTGCCACTCACCGGCCAGCGCAAAAGGCAGTGCCTCCAAGGCGTCTTCAAGTCCGGTGTTGGTCAGCGCCACATCGGACATGGCTGCCCGGCCCAGCACATAGTTCAGGACCTGGTCACTGCTGCCCGGGTGGCCGATACCGATTCGCAGGCGGTTAAAACCCTTGTCGCCACCCAGCGCTGCAATGATGTCTCTGAGTCCTTTATGACCGCCGTGTCCGCCGCCCTGTTTGAATCTTACGGTGCCGGGGGGCATATCCAGTTCGTCGTGAGCGATGAGTATTGCGCTGGTAGGTATCTTGTAGAACCGTACCATCGCACTCACAGAACGACCGCTTTCGTTCATGAACGTAGTCGGCAGCAGGAATCTGATCTCGCTGCCCTCCATCATCACGCGAGAGGCGAGGCCGAAGAATTTCCTTTCAGGTTTGAACTGGGCACTTTCCAATTGTGCCAACCCGGAAACGAATCTGGCACCCACGTTGTGGCGGGTGTTGTGGTATTTGGCGCCGGGATTGCCGAGGCCGACAATAAGCTGCAATGCTTCAGCCATTTAGTTCAGCTCCCGGAAACGGTGAATCCTGCAGCGATCGCAGGATCACCATCGTTTTAGTCAGTGACGAAGCAGAAAGTTACTCCTTTTCTGGTGTCTCTTGATCCTGTGCCTTGTCGCCTTCCTTGGCCCCTTCCTCTGCACCCTCTTCAGCCGCTGCGGCCGCTGCAGCCAATTCTTCCTCGGTCAATTCTTCCTCTTCCTCTTCTTCCTCTTCCATTCCACCTCTCGGCAGATGTACGGATACAACCGTCGGGTCGACCTCTTCCACTTGCTGCAGGCCTGGGAATTCTACTCCGTCGGGAACCGGCAATTCACTCAGACGAACGGAATCACCCAAATCCATATGTTCCATATCAATCTCGATGAACTCCGGCAGATCGGCAGGCAGGCAGCTCACTTCTATTTCAACCATAATGTGGGAGATCACCCCACCGCCCGTCCTCACACCCTCGCAAAGATCTTCGTTCATATAACGAATGGGTACGTGTACATTGATGCTTTGATCTTTGCTTATTCTCAGAAAATCCGCATGCAGGATTCGATCCACCGCGGGATGGCGTTGTAGATCTTTGAGAATTACGTCCTCTTTCTTTCTGCCGGTCTTGATCTTCACAATCGTCGAATAGAAACTTCTATCCTGCAATGCTCTGTGCAGATCTCTGTGTGCAAACGTTACCGAAACTGCTTCCTTACCCGCACCGTAGATTACTGCAGGTACCAGATCGTTTTCTTTACGCAGGCGGCGGCTCGCACCCTTCCCCACGTCTGTTCGCAGCTCGGCTTGAAGCTCGAATTGGTCAGCCATCTTACATCTCCTCCTTAAAAAGAAAGCTACCGCGACCAGTAGCCTTCAGCATACTCGCCCACTCGGGGCGGATTTCGAATCGCAATTCTCCACTGCAGATCCGACCAAAACTTAGCAGGTTAATACCTACTGAAAACCAACAACTCTTAAAACAACCCTGGTTGTGTTCTCTGCTTGAACATGGCACTGATCGATTCTTCGTTGCTTACTCGCCTGATCGATTCCGCCAACTCATCCGCAATACTAAGCACCCTGATCTTGGCATTAAGGAGTGCCTGTTCCGATAACGGGATGGTGTCGGTCACCACCAGTTCATCAATCTTGGAGTTGTCGATATTGCCAAGTGCGTTACCGGATAAAACCGGATGAGTGCAATAGCAGATTACTCGAACAGCCCCCTGCTCTTTTAAGGCATCCGCCGCCTGACATAAAGTTCCGGCGGTATCCACCATATCGTCAATGATGATGCAACTATGCCCTTCAACTTCTCCGATGATATGCATCACCTGCGATTCATTCGCCTGTGGTCGGCGTTTGTCGATAATGGCCAGGTTCGCATCATCCAACATTTTTGCGATGGCTCTAGCCCTAACGACACCGCCAACGTCTGGCGAGACAACGACCAGCGATTCATAATCCTGCTGTTCAATATCCGTCAGCAGTACCGGGGAGCCATAGATATTATCCACCGGTACATTAAAAAAGCCCTGTATCTGATCAGCGTGCAAGTCAACCGTTAAGACCCGATTGATTCCCGAACTAACCAACATATCCGCCACCACCTTGGCGGTAATCGGTACACGGGCCGATCTCACCCTCCGGTCTTGCCGAGCATAGCCGAAATAGGGAATCACGGCGGTGATTCTCTGCGCCGACGCCCTGTGCAGACAGTCAGCCATTACGATCAATTCCATCAGGTTGTCGTTGGTTGGTGCACAGGTTGGTTGAATGATGAAAACGTCTTTGCCCCTGACATTTTCCTCTATCTCAACGCTCACTTCTCCATCGCTGAACTTGTGGACTTGAGCTTGTCCCAGCTCGATCCTTAGACTGTCAACAACTCTCTTGGCCAACTCAGGATGCGCGTTACCGGTAAAGATGATCAGTTCAGCCACGACGCTTTCCGCACATTTCTAGCAGGAAATTGGCTGGGGTGGCAGGACTCGAACCTACGCATGCAAGGATCAAAACCTTGTGCCTTACCAACTTGGCTACACCCCACCTAGACTACTATTTTTCTGCCTCGTACCTGAGCTAGAGGGAACTATAAATCCAACTTCAGGTGCAAGGGAGAATCATTGATCCCTCTGGTAACAAACCCGTCCCATTTGCCGGGCATTTCGGACAGGATTTTGTCCGCTGAAATCCTGTCGTCAAAACCGGCAAATACGCAGGATCCGGTCCCAGTCATTTTAGCAGGCGCCCAACGGCTTAACCACTTCAGGGCATTATCGACTTCCGGATACAGACTTCGGACTACCTCTTCACAGTCGTTTCCCGCGTCCAAGCGCAGAAAATCGGCTATTTTGATGGCAGATGAGTTCCGTGTCAATTCATTGTGCTGAAAGATCTCAGCCGTCGAAATAGGGCACTTTGGCGCGATAACTAGATACCACTTCGGCGCTAATTCCAGTGGCGAAAGCTCATCCCCGATTCCTTCGGCCCAGGCCGTCTTGCCTCCGACAAAGACTGGAACGTCAGCACCGATCCGGGCACCCAACTCCGAAAGGTCATCCAAACTCAGTCCCAGTTGCCACAGGTGATTTAGCGCGATCAGAGTGGTGGCCGCGTCCGAGCTGCCGCCTCCCATGCCAGCGCCCATGGGTATTCTCTTTTCCACCGAGATGGTTATGCCTTTGTGGCATCCTGCAGCTTGCTGCAGGAGATTGGCAGAGCGGTGAATCAGGTTGTCGACCTGACGCAGATCCCCAAAGCCACCCAGCAGATTGATTTCGTCGTTGCCGGCATGGCTAAATTCCAGTTGGTCGCAGCAATCGACCAATTGAAACAGGGTTTGAATTCGATGATACCCATCCGGGCGCCGGCCGAGCACAAGCAGGAACAGGTTGAGTTTTCCCGGCGCAGACAGTTTCAGTGAGTCATTCATGGTTGGCCGGTTCCTGCAGGTGCCACTCTTTTACGACCAACAGAAGCTTAACTTCACTTCTCAACAATTCAAGCCGAACAGGCAACCCTTCTCTATACCTGAGATAGCGTACCTGCCAGCCAAGTTGCTGTAGTTGTCGCGTCGAACCATCCGCATGATAATCCACGTCATGGGGCACATCCGGTGCAGGCAATCCACGCACCCAAAAGCGCATTTGATTCACCGGCAGTTGCCATCCCCAGAGCTGGAAGATCAGGCTTTCCACATCCTCACTTATCACTGGTTCGTTACCGGCACTGAGCAGCGTTACCTTGCCTCTCTCGCCGGAAACCCTGGCCAGCACCTGCCCCAGGGGTCCGGTCAGTATGAGATCGAATTTTTCCCTTGTCTGAGCCCAACTGAATCTTAAGCTGGCATTGCCCTGGTCACTTCTTACGGCCAGTTTCCCCTGTAACGACCAATCCTGCATGGTGAGCAACTCGCTCCTTCTGACGTCCGGGTAATTCTCCAGATGCTGTCCAATGCACGCGGGCAGAAGCAGCAATACCATGAGATTCCCGGCCACGAATATCAGACGCATCGAGTACCTACCAAGACTTACGAGTCTGGATTCTTGGCTCTTGGCCGGGATATGCATTACGGATAGGGGTTGCAGTTAGGGTTTCAATCTCTCGATGACATCCTTGAGGAACTTGCTGTCTGGTTCCCGTTCAAGACCCTCCTGCCAGATTTTATTCGCTTCCACTTTATCACCCACAACCCAAAGGACCTCACCCAGATGGGCAGCGACCTCGTCATTACGCATCAGGGTGAGAGCTTGGCGTAGATACGTCAGGGCCTTCTCGTAATTCATCAAGCGATACTGCACCCACCCCATACTATCGATAAAGGCCGGTTCATTCGGCCTGATGGCAAGCGCTCGCGTAATCAGATCCAGCGCTTCATCATGTCTTTCGGTCTGATCAGTCAGGGTATACCCGAGCGCGTTAAGTGCGTCTGCATTTTTTGGATCCAGTTCGATGATACGGCGCAGATCCGATTCCAGTAGATCCAGATCACCGGCCTTTTCCCCGGTCATCGCCCTGAAATAGAGGAGATCGGCATCGTCCGGACTCTCTGACAGAAACGTACCCAACAGATCGATTACCGACGAGAGCTCAGCGTGATCGGTCAACAGTTGTGCTTCCACCAGGACCAGCTGAATACGCATGTCCGGGAACTCGGCTCGTGCTATCTCCAGGTACGTTCTCGCCTCGGTCAATTCGTCATTCACAACCATCAGAGCAGCGATTCTTCCCTGAGCAGCGATGAAATAGTCCCCTTTAACTTGATTGTATTCCTGGATGGCAAGCGCAGAATCCTCTCTCCTTTCAGCGATGCTGCCCAGAAAGTAATGAGCTTCTCCTTCTCTGCGGCCCAATTTGATCATGTTTGCCAAATGGTCGACAGCAACGTCATCCTGCTCCTGCTCCATCGCGATCAACGCCAGTGCAAACAGTACATCTCCATCTTGGGGTGATCGTGCCAGCAGTTCCAGGTACTGTTCCCTGGCCTGATCCAGGAGTGATTCCTGCGATAGCAGTCGAGCAAAGTACTCGCGCAGCCTCTTGTGCTCCGGTCTTGCACTCACCTCAGCTCGCAGGAATTCAACCGCTTCTTCAACTCGTTCGAGTCTTTTCAGGATATTAACTCTGAGAATTATGACATTGATGTCACGCTTGCCAGACAGCAGTTGATCGGTTACGTCCAGCGCTTGGGCGGCCTTGCCGGTCTGTTCCATCAGGACCGCCTGGGAAAACAGCAACTGCTCATCCTGGGGGAAACGCAGCAGCATCTCACTGATCATTTTGAGAAGGTTTTCCTTGGTCTGCTGATCCAAGCCGGCTGCCCGGAAGGCAACCATATCGAAGTTGGCCAGGCCCCCCAGTTCTTTGACCGCCTCCATGTGGGTCACCGCTTTCTCGAGTTGGCCCGCCTTGACCAACTGTTCTGCTGCATGACGATGGGCTTCGAGGTTGTCCGGGTCGACTTCAGCCCAGATCTGGGCTGTTTTGATCGCCACGTCGTCCCTCTTTAAATAGGCAGCCAGAAGCGTTGCCCGGGCAGCGACGCCCGCATCGCGGGTGATAAGTGCCTGGTCGCCGTAGCGCTCGAGGGCGATGTCGAACTGATTCCGGTAACCGGCGACCTCTGCAACAAGCAGTTCATAGAGCGTTTCCTTGTCGAATCGGGCAACCGGATAGATCTTTGGCGGGATTGGCTCTTTTTTAACCACCTCAGGCATTTGGGCGGCGGGCGCTTCATCCACGGGTTCTTCCTGGACGACCGGTGCAGTGGCACAGCCCCCGATCAACAGCAAGCTGAGCAATCCCTCAAAACAGAACCGCCGGGCAGGGCGGCAGCGCCCGAAACCAGGGCCGCCACAGAACAGAAATCCACTGAAACATCCCCACAAATGAGAGAATATCCCATCTACCTGGAGTTCCGAGGATAGCATTCGCATAGACTGTATTTTACCAATTAACTGCTTGTATTCGATGCAATCAGGTATCATGACACAGCTGTTTGCCAGAACCTACAACTGACAGGGCAAGACGACTAAAATAGCATTGCATCGTATGAAAACAGGGCTTAATAACTGATTTTTCTTTTCAATGATTTGAGCGCAGGGCACTGTCCACCGCAATTACAGGCTATATGTGCCTGCATTTGCAGGATAGGTTGCACTCAACCCCTCAAATGAACACATCCACTCGTTACTAGGCTATATGGACCTACTGGCCATCGGTATAAATCACAATTCAGCACCCGTTGCACTTAGGGAGAAGATCGCCTTTGCGCCGGAACAGCTACCGGAAGCGCTGCAGGCGGTAAGATCAGCTACCGATCTAAGAGAAATTGCCATTCTCTCCACCTGTAACAGGACAGAGCTCTACTGTGCCGTGAAAACACGAGATGCCGATCCAATCACTAGATGGTTGTGTGACTATCACAAACTGGCGCTGCCGGAATTGCAGTCATCGTTCTACACTCATTGGGACGGCGAAGCCGTGTCCCATTTGATGCGCGTTGCGGTTGGATTGGATTCAATGCTGCTGGGGGAACCCCAAATCCTGGGCCAGCTCAAGACAGCATTCACCACCGCCCAATCCGCCGGCACCCTCGGACCTCTTCTGAACCGACTCTCTCAGCGAACATACACCGTGGCAAAAAAAGTGCGCACCGATACTGCCATCGGCGAGAACCCGGTATCGGTAGCCTATGCGGCAGCCACGCTGGCAGGACAGATCTTTGCCGATCTGACAACCTGCAAGGCTCTATTTATAGGCGCCGGAGAAACCATCGAACTGGTTTCGCGACACCTGATCAATGCGGGTCTAAAGGACCTGGTGGTAGCCAATCGAACGCTGGACAGAGCTGTGGAGCTCACGTCCAAAATCGGCGGCAAAGCTATCGGACTCAGCGAGATAGGAACCCATCTGGCAGATACCGATATCCTGATCTCATCCACCGCCAGTCAACTGCCATTGCTGGGCAAGGGAGCCGTCGAGAGTGCATTGAAGCTGCGCCGCCACAAACCGATTTTCATGGTGGATCTGGCCGTTCCGAGGGATATAGAGCCGGAGGTCGGTGGGCTTGCAGATATCTATCTCTACAGCATTGATGACCTACAGGAGATCGTATCGGAAAATTTGCGCAACCGCGAGGATGCTGCCATCGAAGCGGAGTCGCTCATCTCTGTGGGTGCGAGCAGATTTACCCAAGACTACAAAGCCCTTGGAGCGGTCAACACGCTCGTAAAGTTCAGGCAGAAATATGACCAAGTAAAGGACGAAGAGCTTGAAAAGGCACTTCATCAGCTTCAAGAAGGCGGGGATCCCGGCTCCGTATTGAAGCAATTAGCTAATCGTCTAACCAACAAAATCATCCACACACCAAGCATTCAACTCAAGAAAGCCGGAGCGGAAGGAAGAGTGGAGTTATTGGATTCTGCATCGGAATTGTTCGATCTTGAGGATGATCAGACTGATTCATGAAATCTTCCCTGCAGCACAAACTCGCCAGCTTGATCGACCGCAACGAGGAACTGGGCGCACTGTTGAGCGATCCGGACGTGATCGGCGATCAGAACCTGTTTCGCGCCTACTCAAAAGAGTATGCCGACATCGAACCGGTAGTGACCTCTTATCAATCGTATGTGAAACTGGAGAAAAGCCTGCAGGAAGCGCAACTTCTATTGCAGGACAATGACGCAGACATTCGTGACATGGCGCAGGAGGAAATCCAGACTCTAAGCTTGGAACTGGAAGACATCAACAGAGAGATAGAGTCCAAGCTGCTGCCGAAAGATCCCAACGATAGCAGAAACATCTACCTGGAAATCCGGGCAGGCACGGGTGGTGACGAAGCAGCTATATTCGCCGGTGACATCTTCAGGATGTATGCCAGATACGCCGAGAGCAGAAACTGGACCGTTGAAATCCTCAGCGAACGAGTCGGGGACCATGGTGGTTTCAAGGAGATTATCAGTAGAGTCGTTGGCAAAGACGTTTACGCCCGGTTGAAGTTCGAGTCGGGAAGTCACCGCGTACAGAGGGTCCCTGAAACCGAATCTCAGGGTAGACTGCATACGTCCGCTTGCACGGTCGCCATATTGCCGGAAACGGATGACATCGATAGCATCGACATCAACAAGAGTGATCTGCGGATCGACACCTATCGGGCATCCGGTGCCGGTGGCCAGCACGTGAACAAAACCGATTCAGCAGTTCGCTTGACACACATTCCGACCGGAATTGTAGTCGAGTGTCAGGATGAGAGGTCCCAGCACAAGAATAAGGCCAGCGCCATGTCGCTGCTACACGCAAAACTACTGGATCAGGCGCAACGACAACAAGCCCAGGAAGAGGCAACTACTCGAAGGAACCTGGTTGGTAGCGGAGACCGGTCTGAAAAGATCAGAACCTATAACTTTCCTCAGGGTCGCGTTACAGACCACAGAATCAATCTGACGCTTTACCGTCTAACCGAAGTGGTAGGGGGCGATCTGGATATGCTGATACAACAGCTTATTGTGGAGCATCAAGCAGATCGGTTGGCATCACTGGATGAGTAGTTCGTCAGGCAGTCTTCGACCGGCACAAATGCCCAACCAAAGAGAAATGACATTATCTGTCAGGCAAGCGCTGGCGCTCGCCAGTTCGCTGGCTTCGGTCAGTGAGTCTCCCGATCTGGATGTCCAGTTACTTCTCGCTCAGGTATTGGGCAAAGGCCGCTCCTACCTGTTTGCTCATCCAGATAGAATCCTGCCTGCGCTGCAACAATCAGAATTCCAACGGCTGATGGACCGCCGCCAAAAGGGCGAACCGATGGCCTACATCAGAGGAAGAAAGGAGTTCTGGTCCATCGAACTCGGTGTTTCTCCGGATGTCTTGATTCCCAGGCCCGAATCGGAAGTCTTAGTCGAATCAGCCTTGTCACTATTCTCCCATCGACCCATCGAGGTGGCAGAGTTGGGCACGGGATCGGGTGCCATTGCCATCGCCCTGGCAAGCGAACGACCCAACTGGAGTATCCTTGCCTCAGATACGAGCAAGGCTGCACTTTTGGTGGCCCAGGCAAACATCGCAAGGATCTTTAACGGGAAATCCAATATTCATCTCGTTCTGGCAGACTGGTGCCAGCCAATGCGGCAACGGTGCTTCGATTTGATTGTCAGCAATCCGCCCTATATCCGGCCATCGGATCCGCTCCTACAGGGGCCACCTCTTGTCTTCGAACCAACTGGCGCGCTCATCGCTGAGTCCGATGGTCTTGAGGATATCGGCAAGATTATCAAGGCCGCCCGCATCTGCCTCAAACCGGGTGGTTGGCTGATTCTGGAGCATGGCTCGGATCAATCGCAGATGGTCTATGATAATCTAACGGTTGCAGGCTACCGTCGGATCGAGTCAAAAGAGGATCTCGGTGACCACAATCGCGCCATTGCAGCCCAGATCCCAAACCTGTAACGGCCGGATCAATCACTATGGATGACAATCAGTTACTTCGCTACAGCCGGCAGATCATGTTGCAGGATATCGATATTGCCGGCCAGGAAAGGCTGCTCGCTGCCAGAGTGCTGATCATCGGTATGGGCGGCCTCGGTTGCCCGGTCGCCATGTATCTCGCTGCCGCCGGCGTTGGCCACCTGGTCATCTCTGACTTTGACAAGGTGGATCTCACCAATCTGCAACGCCAGATTGCGCACTCATCGAAAGACATAGGACGACCAAAGGTGGAGTCGGCCAAAGCAACGCTCAAGGCCCTTAACCATACCACAAAGGTGGAATCAATCGACGAGAAGCTAGAGGGCAGCAATCTGCTCAATGCGGTCAAAGCCGTCGACATTGTGGTGGATGCCAGTGATAACTTTGAAACTCGATTTGCGGTCAACGACTGCTGTTTCAACGCCGGCACACCACTCGTAAGTGGAGCAGCGATTCAGTTCGAAGGCCAGGTTAGTGTATTTGATCCTACTGACTCCGACAGTCCCTGTTACCGCTGCCTCTATCAGGATGGTGACGACACGCTGTTAAGCTGTTCGGAAAACGGTGTTGCCGCACCCGTGGTGGGTATGATCGGTACTGTTCAGGCGATGGAGACCATGAAACTGATTACGGGCTTGGGAGAATCACTGGTAGGCTCGTTACTAGTTCTGGACGCCAAGTACATGGAATGGCGCAAACTGAAGCTTCCCAGGAACCCGCACTGTAAGCTCTGTTCAAACCGTAGTTAGCCTTGTTCCGGCTGCATGCCCGTCACTAGTGTGCTGTCCCGCAATTAAGTGGTCATTATTCGGTCGGCATAGCACCCTAGCCGGGCGCCCGACAACGACGAACAACAGGGACCCTCAGTCGATGTCCAGGGACAAAATAGGCCAGCGAATAAGGCCATGTAATTGTGGGACAGTACACTAGGCTTGAGTAGGAAACTCACCCTTAAGCTGAAGATCCGCATGGTAGGAGGAACGCACCAGGGGCCCGCTGGCTACGTGGCTGAAACCCAGGTCGCGACCAAAGTCAGCCAGTGCTGAGAACTCCGACGGGTGGACGAATCGCGTTACGTTTAGATGGTGTTTGCTAGGCTGCAGGTACTGTCCCAGAGTCAGCATATCGACCTGGTGTCTGCGCAGATCAGCCATCACCTCTTGGACTTCATCGATTGATTCACCCAGCCCCAGCATCAGACCTGACTTTGTCCGAATTGGTAGTCTTTTCTTGTACTGCTGCAAAAGGTCGAGCGACCACTGGTAATCAGCACCAGGCCTGACCTTTTTGTAAAGGCGCGGAACGGTCTCGAGATTGTGATTGAAAACATCTGCCGGCTGCTCCGCCAGAATCTCAATGGCAATTTGCATCTTGCCCTTGAAGTCGGGTACCAGCACTTCTATCTCAATGCCAGCCGTGCGTTTACGAATTTGCCTGATACACTCAGCGAAATGACCGGCGCCGCCATCGGGCAGATCATCCCGATCCACCGACGTTACCACTACATAATTCAACTTCATCTCTGCGATCGCCGCAGCCAGTTGGACAGGTTCTTCAGCATCGAGGGGATTGGGTCTGCCATGGGCAACATCACAAAAGGGGCAACGCCGCGTACAGATGTCACCCATGATCAGAAACGTGGCCGTGCCATGGCTGAAACACTCTCCCAGGTTTGGACAACTGGCTTCCTCACAGACCGTGGCCAGCTTCTGTCTACGCAGAATACGCTTGATTCGGGAGATCTGTGGCGATGCAGGAATTCTGACCCTGATCCAGTCAGGTTTGCGCGCGGTTTCTGCGGCCAGGTCATCCCTCAGCGGAATACGCGCCAGCTTGTCAGCACCACGAAGCTTTTCTCCCTGTTGCACTCTTCGTGGTTTTGGCTTCCTCTCTCTATTCATCCACAGGGCCTCTCTACCAGCTCACTTGCGTATAGCCAAACTGATCGATCAGACATTGACACAACCTGGTCGCCACGTCATTGAAATTCTCACGCACACCAAGATTACTGAGCTGCGTGACTTTGAGTCCTGCGTACCCACAGGGATTTATGCGTTCGAACGGTTCCAGATCCATATCCACATTCAGACTCAAACCGTGCAAACTACAACCCCTGCGAATACGAAGACCCAGAGCTGCGATTTTTTCCTGCTCAACGTACACGCCAGGTGCATCCCGGCGAGTCAACCCGGCAATATCGAATTGTGCTAACAGGTCGGTAACGCTTGTCTCGATACGAGTGACAAAGGGCCTCACGCCCATTCTTCTCCTCTTAAGGTCGATCAGCAGATAAACGACCAATTGTCCTGGACCGTGATATGTCACCTGGCCACCACGATCAGATTGCACCACGTCAATTGACCCGGGCGCTAACAGGTGATCTCTCTTGCCTGCCTGACCTAAAGTGAACACGGGATTGTGCTGAAGCAACCAGAATTCATCAACTGTGCCGCTGTGCCGTTCGGCGGTAAATGTCTTCATCCGCTCCCACGTCGGCGTGTATTCGACAACGCCGAGATTCCTAATAACCAGTTGATTCGCTACGCAAGATTCCATGGCGGGTCAGAGAAGCAGTGAAATATGACCAGTACTTTTCAGATCCTGAAACAGAGCTGTCAGTTGATCTTCTCCCGTTGCTTGTATTGTAACGGTTATGGAGACGTATTTACCATTGCGGCTGAAACGTTCCTGAATGCCCGTTTCCGCCAATTCAGGTGCATATCTTCGTACGATGTCCAACATCTCCTGTCTGAACCCGGATTGGTAAGGGCCCATGATCTTGATGGGATAGTCACATGGAAATTCGATCATCGGAGGAGCTTACCCGAAATGTCGGACCACGAGAACTGCGACCGTAGCGAGGGCAAGTGTGATTGCCCTCGCTCCTAGTGTAGTGTATCCAACGCGAACAACTGCAAGAAGAATAGATGGATGTCATCCCATGAATTACTGAAGAATCCAGATTCAGGTATCGATCTAAGCGCAGTAAGGGGCGCCTCATAGATAACATCGTCGCGTAACGATATCGTTAGATTGCCAAACCGAGCCCCTGCTTCAATTGGCGCTTCAATCACGCTGTCGATCTCCATTTTGGCTGAAAGCTCTTTCTTCATCCCGCGAGGAATGGTGATTACGACCTCTTTTTCTAATCCCAGATCGATTGACTCAGCAATGCCACCCCATATCCTGTTGTTACTCAAACCAGTGTCTGCATCGTAGAGTTTGTGCGTTTCGAAAAACCGGAATCCGTAGGTGAGGAGTTTCTGGCTTTCCGTTGCCCTGACCTCCTCGCTCTTTGCGCCCATCAGTACTGAAATCAGCCTCATTCCCTGCCTGGTGGCGGATGTCACCAGGCAATAACCGGCTGCATCTGTGTGACCCGTCTTGACCCCATCAACCGACTTGTCGCGCCAAAGGAGGCTGTTTCTATTGGGTTGTCGAATATTGTTGTAGCTGAAGTATTTCTCAGCATACATGCCATAGTGATCTGGAAAGTCCTTGATCAGCGCAACAGTCAGAATAGCCATATCGATTGCATTCGTGTAATGACTCTCATCCGGCCAACCGGTTGCGTTGTTGAATTGCGTATCTTTCATCCCCAGTAATTTGGCCTGTTGGTTCATGATATCTACATAGGCACCCTCACTCCCCGCTATGTGCTCAGCGATCGCCACACTGGCATCGTTACCGGATTGGATTATTATTCCCCTGAGCAGATCCCGAAGGGACACCTTGGTTCCCTCTTGCACATACATCCGGGAACCGCCCATGCGCCAAGCGTTAACACTGATATCAACCGGATCATCCAACTTGATGCTTCCCCGGGCAAGTTCTGCTGCAGCCACATAACTGGTCATGATCTTGGTCAGACTGGCTGGCGGTACTCTTTGGGAACCGTTCTGGTCAACCAGAATCTTGCCGCTATCAGCGTCCATCAACAGATAGGCCTGGGCAGCCAGTTGAGGCGGCGATGGAATTATCGTCTGCGCAGCAACAGCACCTGCGGTGGCGGTCAGCCCCAAAAACAGTAACGTGAACAGACTGACTATTGATCTATGCATATCTCTTCCAACCACATTCAGAAACAGCCTCCGGCTGGGCGCCCCCGGCGAGACGTCCCACCGAACTCAATCGCTTAGTTGACCTCGATTCGTATCGGTGTGCCAAGTTGGGCGTCCTCTACCAAACTTTTCAATGCTTCCCTTTCCTGTTCACTGCTCAGCGGGCCCAGCCACACCTTATACAGAATGCTGGTCTCCCGAGCGCTCTCAAGTATCTTAATGTCGATTTTCGAGTAGGCAAGATCAGCGATCAACAGTTTAACATCCTGCATCAATGCTTCGGCGCCTTCCCGTACAATAAAGGCGCCCAATTGGAGATAATAGGTGCTGCTCTCTTCAGGACCCTCAACTGGCGACGTCAAACCGTTGGGGTAATTTAGGGAATCAACAGCTTCAACGACAACCGGAGCGGTGCCCTTATCCGAGAATCCCAGTTCCTGCGCTGCCTTGAAGGATAAATCGATCAATCGATCATCGTGGAATGGTCCCCGATCATTCACTCTAACAATGATATTGCGTCGATTATCCAGGTTCGTGACCTTCACATACGTAGGCAGTGGCAGGGATCTATGTGCGGCAGTCAATGCATACATATCATATGTCTCACCATTGGAGGTAGTGCGCCCATGGAATTTCCTGCCATACCAGGACGCTATGCCAATGTCCAGATAGTCTCTACTGTCCGGCAAGATCTGATAGGTCTTACCCAGCACTTTGTACGTGTTCCTGCTACTCGATTGTGTCTGATCAGTGGCCTCTGATCGCCTGCTGGAGTCCGTCGAGACGTTGCCTGCCGGACCTTTGCTAACGCATCCACTGAGTAGAATCATCAAGCAGGATAGAAGTGCTGTCGAGCCCGATTTAATGTTACGTACTGTCATGAAAAAAGGTACAACCTTCATGGACTGCCGGCACGGTTGACAACATCTTTCTTGGAGGTAGTCTTTCGAGAAGTGGACATTCGAGAAACCGCTTTTTGCAGAGCCAGCTCTGTACTGAGTTGATACACCGCCATTGCGTAAAGTTTACTGTGATTGTAGCGAGTTATAACGTAGAAATTGTAAAGCCCCAACCAGTATTCAGAGCCATGTTCACCTGTCAATTTGATCGGCGTTGCTTCCAGCAATCCATCATACCGCTCAACTGGAACGACACCTTTCATCGTAAGCTCCTTTAGCGTCATGCTGGGTTTCAGGTCCTTATTGAAAAGGTGGCTGAACTCGTTGCCTGAGACTCTGGCACGACTGCTGATCGGTTCTCCTTTGCGCCACCCATGTTGCTGCAGGTAGTTGGCAACACTGCCGATCGCATCCACTGGATTCGACCAAATGTCCCTGATCCCGTCATCGTCAAAATCTATAGCGAAGTCACGATAGCTGCTGGGAATAAACTGACCATAACCCATGGCCCCTGCATAGGACCCCATCAGTTTGGTAATGTCATGATTGCCTTCCCTGACCAACAGAAGAAACTCGGTCAATTGACTGCGGAAGAACACACCTCTTGGCGGGTAATCAAAGGCCAGGGTAGTCAGAGAATCGAGCACCCTGTAATTGCCCATACGTTTTCCATAGAGTGTTTCCACACCAATGACGGCAACGACCACCGCTGCCGGCACACCGTATTTTTCTTCGGCTCTTGCCAGGGTTGCTCGATTGGATTGCCAGAATTTAACGCCATCTCTTATGCGACTGTCGGTAAGGAATATCTTTCTGTACTCCTTCCACTGCAGGGCTTTCTCTGCCGGTCTGGAAATAGCGTCTATAACTGTCTGCTTGTAGACAGCCTGATCAAAGATGCCGTAAAGGGATGACTCATCAAACCCATGCTCGACGACCAACTCTCTGACAAACTGCTGCAGCTCTGCTCGATCGTTGTACTCCACGCCAATTGCCTGCGCGCCAATCAGCAAGAAGAGCAAACATGAGAGATACACTTTCACAATACCGCCTACAACATGATTCTTCGATGGGTGTGAATGGACATGAGAATACCGAAACCCGCGAAAATAGTGACGATGGATGTTCCACCATGGCTCACAAGTGGCAGCGGAATCCCCACCACAGGCAATACCCCACTCACCATGGCGATATTGACAAATACATAGACAAAGAAGGTAAATGTGATACTACCCCCCAACAAGCGCCCAAAGGTGTCCTGCGCCTGTACAGAAATGATCAACCCTCTGCCAATCAACAGCATATACAATATCAACAGAATGACTATGCCGAACAGCCCCAGCTCTTCAGCTAAGACCGCGATAATGAAGTCAGTTTGGCTCTCGGGCAGAAAATCAAGATGTGATTGCGTTCCCTGAAAAAGTCCCTTGCCAAACAACCCTCCCGATCCAATGGCGGTTTTCGATTGTATGATGTTCCAACCAGCTCCCAGAGGATCTCTCTCAGGATCCCACAACATCAATATCCTTTGCTTCTGATAGTCCTTCAACACAAACCACAATGCAGGGGCCGACACCAGCATGGCGATCGATGCAGCAATCACATTTCTCCAGTGGATTCCCGCCAGAAACACGACTAGTAAACCGGCTGCACCTATCACCAGAGAGGTACCAAGATCAGGTTGAATCGCTATGAGCAGGACTGGCACCAGGATCATCACCAACGCCCAGAAAACGTGTTTGATCCTTGGCGGCAGATGGCGATCATGGAAGTACCACGCAAGCATCAGCGGAACCACCAGCTTCATCACTTCAGAAGGTTGAAACCCGGCCACACCCGGTATGCGCAGCCACCTCTTCGATCCGTTTATTTCCGGACCAAAAGCCAGAACCAGAATCAGAAACACAATCCCCAGACCAAACAACCAGGGCGCAGAGCGCAGGTAAAACACCGGACTTATCTGCGCCAAGACGAGCATGACCATGATGGCAATGCTGAATTTCATCACCTGCCCGATCAGGGCATCCGGCAATATGGTCTCGTCCGCCTGAGCGGACGCGCTCCAGAAAACACTCGTGCCGGCTTCACCCGATGCGCTATATAGAATCAACAACCCATAGCAACCTGTGGCCATAAGCAGTACTAAAAGTGCCATGTCCAGATGAATTTTGTCTACCCAGCCGAAGCTCCTGGCGAAGCCAGCACCGAAATCCGGTAACCTGCGAACAAAATCCTGGCTCATCGTTTGCTAATTCGATTTGGTTTCAATAGATACTCATCAAGCATTTTTCTGGCGACCGGCGCGGCGATCGCACTCCCGCCCCCGCCGTTTTCAACCAGCACTGCCAGCGCAATCTCTGGTTTCTGGACAGGTGCGAACGCCACAAACCAAGCGTGTTTTCGCAGTCGCTCATCCACTTCCTCTTCATTGTACTCTTCGCCCTGTTCAATCGTCACGACCTGCGCTGTGCCAGACTTTCCGGCCATTCGGTATTCTATATCCTGGCCGATGTGCGCCCAAGCAGTTCCATTTTCACCGAAACCCATGTTTCCTCTGTGCACAACCTTCTCCATAGACTGGATAACGATATCCCAGGCAGCGTCATCTCCTTCAGCTATATTGGGAAGCAATCTGCTTCGTGATGCAGGTAGAGTGTACAGGCTACTCTCCTTGAGCATGCGTGGCTGCACCCACCTTCCCCTGTTAGCTAACACACTGACCGCAGTGGCCAGCTGCAACGGGGTGACCAGCAGGTCTCCCTGACCGATGCCGATATTTACAGTGTCGCCGGGATACCAGGACTCCTGCCGTACTCTCTCCTTCCACGCTCTCGATGGTACCAGGCCGTCATGTGCTTCAGGCAGGTCATATGACATGTCGCTGCCAAAGCCGAACTTTGTCAGATGATCATGAATGCGTTCAATTCCCAGTTTCACCGCCAGCTCATAGAAATAAACGTTACAGGATCGGTAGATCGCTTTGTCAAGGTTGACCACACCGTGACCACCGGTGCCCTTCTTTGTCCAGTTCCAATCGCGATAAACGCGTTGGTTATTGGGGAGCTTGAACCATCCTGGATCCTTCACTGAGTAGTCTGGTGTGATCACACCCGAGAGCAGACCGGCTAAAGCCAGAAACGGTTTCAGGGTCGAACCCGGTTCATACTGTCCCTGCACTGCTCGGTTGAACAACGGCACATCCTCGGAATCCCGCAATTCAGCGTAGGTCTGGTATTCGATGCCGGTAACAAACAGGTTCGGGTCATAGGAGGGCTTGCTGACCATGGCCAGTATGCCACCGCTGTTTGGATCGATAGCAACGACGGACCCTCTTCGATCACCGAGCGCCTCGCTGGCCGCTCTTTGCAGGTTGGTGTCGACGTGCATGGTGAGATTGTTGCCTGGTTTTGGGGGTGTGCCGCTTAGCTCCTTCATGACTTGACCGCGGGCATTGGTCTCCACCTCCTGATAGCCGACCTCACCCAACAGACTTCGTTCATAGAATTTTTCGATACCAATCTTGCCAATATGATCCGTACCTGAATATGTGATGGAATCCAGTTTCTGCAGATCATCCTCATTGATTCTTCGGACCGACCCAACTGCGTGCGCCATCAGTGCACCCATGGGATAATGGCGAACCAGTCGTGCTTCTACCTGCACGCCGGGCAACGCATACCTGTTGACGGCAATCCTGGCCTTCTCGCGTTCAGTCAGTTTTAGCTTGATTGGCGTAGATTCAAACGGCCGTTGCCTTCTCTTCAGACGCTGTTGAAACGCCTTGATCTCACTATCGGAAAGAGGGATCAGCGATCCTATGGTAGCAAGTGTCTTATCGATATCCTCGACGCGCTCTTTGATGATGGTAAGGTTGAACGTGGGTATGTTGTCCGCAATCAGAACACCATTGCGATCGAAAATCAGGCCACGAATAGGTGGGATCGACTGGACATGGATCCTGTTGTCGTCAGATCGGGTTCTATAGATGTCGTGCTGAATAATTTGCAGGTAGAACAGACGGCCAACCAGGAACAGAGTCAGTACGATAAGAATTCCGAAGCCTATGGCAACCCGCTCATAGAAAATCTCGGCTTCAGCGGAGTGATCTTTTAGAACTAACGGTTCAGCCATTCCCATGCAACTCTTTGGAGCCCCTGTGATATGGGTGTCCTTTCATTAGACTCCATGCTCTGTAGATCTGTTCGGCGACAATCACCCTAACCAAAAGATGCGGCAATGTTAACGCCGACAGAGACCACTTCTGTGAAGCCTTTAGTTTACAGTCAGCAGAGAGCCCATCCGGACCGCCAATCAGCAGAGCGACGGGTGCTGCGTTACGAATCCATCCATTCATCTTGGAAGCTAGTTGTTCAGTGCTCCAGTTGTCGCCTTCCATGTCCAAGGCTACCACATGGGAATTGTTGGGGATCAGGGATATCATCTTTTCACCCTCACGCTCTCTGATCAGATCGATCGTGGTGGCCTTGCTTCTTTTCGCCAGCGCTATCTCCACCAGTTCCAGGCGACACTCCCTGGGAAGTCGCTTAGCGTACTCGCTAAAACCTGCATTGATCCAGCCAGGCATCTTGGTCCCGACTGCCATTAGCCGAATTAGCATCGCGCAACGAACAAAAGTCTGATCTCGGGCAAGTTCTAGGTCTACGGTTTGGTCTGGCGATCTGTAGACTCAAAAGCACTCCAAAGCCTTTCCAGATCGTAGAATTCGCGGGCGGTGGGCAGCATTACGTGGACGACCAGATCCGTTAGATCGATCAGTACCCAATCACCCGGTTGCTCTCCTTCCACCCCCAAAGGTCTGACGCCATTCTCTTTACAACGATTTACTACATTGTTGACCAGCGCTCGCACATGCCTATTGGAGGTACCACTCACCATGATCATGTAATCGATCATATCAGTAAGCTCTCTAACATCCAGACAGCGAAGGTTGCGACCCTTTAGATCATCCAATGCACCTGTCACCAGGCTCTTTAATTCATCTACGACCATGTCTACTCAAGGTTGGCTTAATGCACCTGTCACCAGGCTCTTTAATTCATCTACGACCATGTCCGCTCAAGTCTTGTCTACTGCCGGTAAATGTCCTGTTCCCGTATAAACTCACCGACACCATCGGGCAGCAAATACCCCACTGGTTTCTGCTGTTTTAGCCGCATTCTGATGTCGGTTGCCTTTATGTCCAGCTGTGTTGTCTGCATCCTCGCCACCAGACCTGCCGACTCCTGCAACAGACAGGCTGCGTCATCGACCATCCTACCAGAAATCATCGCTTCCAGTTCGGTGGCAATTGTCCAACTCCAGCCTGGCCTGTCCAGCACCAAAATATGAGCAGAAGCCAACAGATCTCGCCACCTGTGCCAGGTGGACAGCGTGACAAAGGAATCCAATCCCAGCACCATGATCAACGCCACGTCAGGTCCGACCTCATCTCTGATAGACGTTAGCGTATCATAGGTGTAGGACGGTCCCTGACGGAGAATCTCACGATCATCCACCTCCAGGGCTGGGTTGTTCTGCACGGCAATCCTGACCATCTCAAGCCTCTGTTCGGCTTCCGAGCCCAGAGATTCACGATGGGGAGGTATGAAGGACGGAATCAGGCGTACCGCCAACAGGTCTAGATACTGCTGCACTTCGAGCGCTGACTGTAGGTGACCGATATGAATTGGATCAAATGTGCCGCCAAACAGCGCGATACCCTTTTTCATTTAGTAAAGCCACCGCTCATTCACGAATCTGGCCATCCCCGAAGACGACGTATTTTTGCGAGGTGAGTCCTTCCAGTCCAACCGGGCCGCGCGCATGAATCTTGTCTGTTGAGATACCGATTTCAGCTCCCAGCCCATACTCGAATCCATCCGAGAAGCGGGTGGACGCGTTGATCAATACCGAACTGGAATCCACCTCACGTAGAAAGCGCCTGCCCCTGGTGTAATCTTCTGTCACGATGGCATCCGTATGCTTCGAGCCGAATCGGTTGATGTGGTCTATCGCCTCGTCCAGCCCATCCACCACCTTGATAGACAGAATAGGTGCCAGGTATTCGGTTTCCCAATCCTCTTCGACCGTTGCACCGACCGAGGGCAATAATTCCCTGCAACGGTTGCAGCCTCTCAACTCGACCCCGGCCCGGCAGTAGAGATCAGCCAGTTCCGGCAGTATGCTTTCAGCCACTTGCCTCGCCACCAACAGCGTCTCCATGCTGTTGCAGACGCCATAGCGTTGCGTCTTGGCATTGACGGCAATGTTGATTGCTTTCTCCCGGTCCGCCTTGTCGTCGATGTAGACGTGGCAGACCCCATCGAGATGCTTGATAACCGCAATGCGTGCCTCTGCAGTGATTCTGGCAATCAGCCCCTTGCCACCCCGCGGCACGATCACGTCAACATACTCGTCCATGGTGATCAGTTCACCAACAGCCGCGCGATCAGCGGTTGCCACCAACTGCACAACTTCGGTGGGTAATCCGGATCGCTTGAGTCCCTCCTGAATACAGTTGCCCAGTGCCCGATTGGAATGAATCGCCTCGGAGCCACCGCGAAGAATACAGGCATTGCCTGATTTTATGCAGAGACTGGCAGCGTCAACGGTCACATCAGGCCTTGACTCAAAGATGATGCCGACAACGCCCAACGGGACCCTCATGCGGCCGACCTGAATACCGCTCGGCCTGTATTTGAGATCCGATAGTTCACCTACCGGGTCAGAGAGCGCCACTACCTGTTGCAGCCCTTCCAGCAAGGCATCAATGCGCGCATCGGTGAGCGCCAATCGATCCAGCATGGCATCGCTAAGCCCACTCTCTCGGCCTGCTTGCAGATCCAGGTCGTTTTCTGCACGCAGCGACGGGCGGGATTGCTGAACAACGCCGGCAATCTCGGTGAGTGCCCTGTTTTTGGTATCGGTTGCAGCCGTAGCAATGATTCTTGACGTGCTGCGAGCATTTTCACCCATCTTTTGCATGTACGCTTTCACGTCCCTATCATGCACTAACTGCGATCCTCTCTTGATCCAATATCGATTAGATTATACCTGAACGGGGCGCCACATCGGCATGATCCTCAATAGGCAGTTTTTCGAGCAAAGTCCCCACGATCTGGCCATGGCCCTGTTGGGAAAGATTCTCAGACATAGATACACCGATCCCATTTCAAAGTGCAGCTACTGGCTGGCGGCTCAGATCATTGAAACCGAGGCGTACTGTCGCATCGAAAAAGGCAGTCATTCATCCCTGGGATTCTCAGAGAAGAGAAAGGCGATGTTTATGCCTGCAGGAACCATCTATATGTACTATGCAAGAGGGGGTGATTCACTCAACTTTAGCGCCAGAGGTCGGGGTAACGCCGTTCTGATCAAGTCTGGTTATCCCTATGTTGACCAGACCTCGCCACTGACTAATATCGCCGTGATGCAGACGCTGAATCCTTCGCCTAACGGTAAGCCGCCAAGGACGCGAGCAAAACTGTGCAGCGGGCAAACCCTTCTCTGCAAAGCCCTTGATCTCAAGGTCACTCGGTGGAATCAGAAGGAGATGGAGCCGGCTTCACTCTATCTGCAAGACATAGGCTATACCCCTAACGCGGTCATTCAGTGCACCAGACTGGGAATACCGGTGGGCCGTGACGAACACCTTCCGAATCGATTCCTCGATTACGACTTTGCAGTCTACGCCACTAGTAATCCCCTCACCAAAAGGAAACTGGTGCGGCAGAGGGATTACACGGTACTGACGAGGTAGGTGCTGTTGCCCGCCGCCTAAAACGGTATGTCATCATCAAAATCATCGGCCGGTGCGCCGCTGCTGGTCGCTTGCTGTTCAGCGCCCTGGCCCGCATCAAGGCCTCCCCTGTCCGCTTCATAGTCACCTGGGCCAGGATCGCCGGTACCAGCGCCCCGACTATCCAGCATCTGCATCTCATCGGCAATGATCTCGGTGGTGTAGTGCTTCTGGCCATCCCGTTCCCACTGACGGGAGCGCAACGAACCTTCGATATAGACTTTGGATCCCTTCCTGAGATACTCCCCGGCTATCTCTGCCAGTCGACGGTAAAATACGATCCTGTGCCATTCGGTCCGTTCTTGCTGCTCACCACTTTCCCGGTCTCGCCATGATTGGGTCGTTGCCAGGTTGACATTCGAGACAACTCCACCATTAGGCATGTACCGAGTTTCTGGATCTGCCCCGCAGTTACCGATCAGAATCACCTTATTCACACCACGTGCCATCTTCTTCTCCTGTTTCGTCACATCTGTTGAGCTGCCCCAATCAGTGGGAATGCCCGGCTAATGCAGTCGTTACTCTCTGTCGGACTAGCGGCTGAATTTGTTCAATTGATCGATCGACTCATCGTCAAAACGATTGCTGTCCACCTTCAGGTACGCGATACGATCATCCGCGATAATGACCACCTCTTCTACCCCTGCTACAGATGATAACGCTTCCCTGAACTGATTGGCAGTCCAGTTGTCCACGTCGGCGAGGTGAACCGTCCGACTGGCGACATCCGGCGGATTCGCCATTGGTATGATCGAAATCATCCAGGCGAGGACTACGGCGATATTCATGTAGAACAGTACCGTCATGTCCCACATTTGGAGTAGCCATCCTCCCACAGCACCACCACAGAAAGCCCCCAAGAACTGCGCCGTTGAATAGGTTCCCATGGCGGTACCACGAGTACCTGCCGGGGCAATCTTACTCAGAAGCGAAGGATAGGTTATTTCCAGGACATTAAAAGCCATGAAGAAAACCAACATGCCACACCATATGCGCCAGAATATGGATTGGGACTGAGAGGCCACAGCGTAAGCTATGACGAATAGTATCAGAGCCGTCACGATCACCCTCTTGGTCCATCGACTGTTATCTGACATTTTCATCAAGGGGCTAGCCAACAAGAACGAAAAGCTCAGTACAGACAAATACACGAGCCAGTGTTGCTGCTTAGAAATTTCGCCTGAGCTCTCTATGAGAAGTGGGAAGGCTACAAAACTTGCCATCAGATGAAAGTGCAGCAAGAAGATGCCGAGATTGATTCTCATCAGTTCCCTGTGCTTTAACAGGCCGGCAATCTGTGCGGTCACCAGTTCAGCATCCCGGTTCATGCTCTGTGTAGTCGGTGTTGGGATAAAGGAGACGACCAATACAATTCCTATCATGCCAAACAGAGCGGTGATCCAGAATATGCCGGACAGACCGAAATAGTTGTGTATATAGGGTCCGATCACCAATGCGACGCCGAATGATATGCCGATGCTCGCCCCCAGCACGGCCATTGCTTTGGTTCTCTGCTCAACTCTGGTGAGATCTGAGAGCAATGCCATCATGGTGCTGGCAATGGCCCCACATCCCTGCAGTCCACGCCCAAAGATCACACCATAGATAGTAGACGCATTGGCAGCGACGATACTGCCGACGATAAACACTACCAGGCCAGTCAGAATAACCGGTTTTCGACCGATCCGGTCTGACAGCAAACCAAAGGGTATTTGTAGAACGGCTTGTGACAAGCCATACATACCCAATGCCAAACCGATCAGCGCAGGTGTGGCGCCGCCAAATTCATCACCACTTAGAGACAACACCGGCAGCACCATAAAAAGGCCCAGCATCCTAAATATATACAGCACAGCTATGCCGGCTACTGCTTTGAACTCGCTTGTGTTCATGAAGTACTTCTATATGCAGATAGGGTGTATCTGGGTCGGATCAGCCTCAATGATCCCAGATCCCGCTTGGGCTGACATCACCGCTGGACGGTTAGTATGACTTGGTTTTGCCTAACGCCTAGAAAAAAAGCTATAGTACCAGGTTCGTCTTTGCGCCGGAATTTTCGAGACCGATATAATGCCCAAAAGACTCCTTGATGCCGATATATACGATACCACCCATTCCGCTTGGACTACGCCAAGCCCGGCCTTTGACTTACATGGAATTCAATGAGGTCTCCGGCTGATTTAATCCATGTCTCAATGCACTGGATGACTAGGTCGCCAGACATTGGGATGAATACCAGAACCATGGGCGTACTTTGGCGGGAAACTGAATGAAGACCATCTCTGTTCGCGGGGTGCGGACCCACAATCTCAAGAATATCGATCTCGATATCCCTCGGGACAAACTGGTGGTGGTGACTGGGCTATCAGGCTCCGGAAAATCGTCTCTGGCTTTCGACACCCTCTATGCAGAGGGCCAAAGACGCTACGTCGAATCGCTCTCCACCTATGCACGACAGTTCCTCAGCATCATGGAGAAACCGGAACTGGATTACATCGAGGGACTTTCGCCGGCTATTTCCATCCAACAGAAGTCGGCCTCCCACAATCCCCGTTCAACCGTCGGTACGATCACAGAGATCTATGACTTTCTGAGATTGCTCTTTGCACGAGTGGGCGAACCGCACTGTCCGGACCATAATGTCCCGTTGCAGGCTCAATCGGTCAGCCAGATGGTCGACCAGGTCCTGGCCCTGCCCCAGGGACAGCGTCTGATGCTTAGCGCACCGGTTATCCGAGACCGCAAAGGGGAGCACCTGCACGCCCTCAATGACCTCAGATCGCAAGGATTCGTTCGAGCGAGAATCGATGACATCGTAGTAGATCTGGATCAGGCGCCGGCACTGGATAAGAACAAAACCCACACGGTGGAAGTCGTCATCGACAGATTCAGAGTCAGAGAAGATCTAAAGATACGCCTTGCCGATTCCCTTGAAACAGCCGTTCGTCTGTCCGACGGTTTGGTTGGAATTTCCTTTATGGATGATGACCAGCCGGATCTTGTATTTTCAGCACGCTTTGCCTGTCCACAATGCGGGCACAGCATCGGCGACTTGGAACCGCGAATGTTCTCATTCAACAATCCTGCCGGTGCATGCAGCGCTTGTGATGGTCTGGGCGTACACGAGTATTTCGATGCCGACAATCTGGTTCAGGATGACGAGCTGAGTTTAGCTGAAGGTGCCATACGCGGCTGGGACCGAGGCAATGTCTACTACTTTCACATGCTCACGTCCCTGGCTGAGCACTATACTCTCAACATCGACCAACCCTTCAACTCTCTCCCTGACAGGTTCAGGCAGATTATCTTTTTCGGCAGCGGCACGGAGCAGATCAGTTTTCGCTATGTCAATGATCGTGGCGACGAGTTTGCTCGCTCGCATCCGTTTGAAGGGATTATTCCAAATATGGAAAGACGCTACCGCGACACGGACTCGCAGGTGGTTAAGGAGAATCTGGCAAAGTTTCGAAACACTCAGGCCTGCCCATCGTGCATGGGAACCAGATTAAACAGAGACGCCAGCTCCGTCACGATCGAAGCCAAGAATTTACCTTCCATAACGACACTCTCCATTGCCGAAGCAGTGCACTACTTCCAGTCTCTGAAACTCAGCGGCAACCGTGGAAAGATAGCCGAAAAAATCCTCAAGGAAATCCAGAATCGCCTCAATTTCCTGATGGACGTAGGTCTCAACTACCTGACCCTGAACCGTAGCGCTGACACACTGTCGGGTGGTGAAGCCCAGCGAATCAGATTGGCCAGTCAAATCGGTGCCGGGCTGGTGGGTGTCATGTACATCCTCGATGAACCCTCCATCGGACTCCATCAACGCGACAACAAGCGACTGCTGCAGACACTGACCCGCCTCAAAGAACTCGGCAACACGGTGATTGTGGTGGAACATGATGAGGAAGCGATCAGATCCGCAGATCACATCATCGACATAGGTCCGGGAGCGGGCGCCCATGGCGGCGAGATCGTCGTGGCCGGCAAGTTGGATGCTGTCATCGCCAGTAGTCGATCGCTGACGGGAAGGTACCTGTCGGGAGAGCTGAAGATTGAGATTCCAGCAACACGCGCGCCTCACGACGGGGAGAGGGTGTTGCGGCTCATGGGTGCCAGCGGCAACAACCTCAAAGAAGTCGACCTCAATATCCCAATTGGCTTGATGACTTGCGTGACCGGTGTTTCCGGCTCCGGCAAGTCAACGCTAATCAACAATACCCTGTATCCGATCGCCGCTCGGGAATTGAATAAGGCGACCACTCTGCAATCTTCAAGTTTCGAGTCCGTACATGGATTCGAGTTTCTGGACAAAGTGGTTGATATCGACCAAAACCCGATCGGGCGAACACCGAGATCAAATCCCGCCACTTACACAAACATCTTCACCCCCATTCGTGAACTGTTTGCAGCTACCCAGGAAGCCAGGTCACGTGGCTATAAAGCCGGCCGGTTCAGTTTTAATGTCAAGGGAGGACGCTGTGAGACCTGTCAGGGAGATGGTGTCATCAAGGTGGAAATGCACTTCCTGCCGGATATATACGTCACCTGTGACGAGTGCAAGGGCAAGCGCTACAACCGGGAGACTCTGGAAATTGCGTTCAAAAACAAGAATATTCACGAAGTGTTGTCAATGACCGTCGAAGATGCACATGAGTTCTTCATCGCAGTACCCATGATCGAACGAAAGCTCAAGACCCTTATCGATGTGGGACTCTCCTACATCCGACTTGGACAAAGCGCAACGACCCTGTCAGGGGGAGAAGCGCAACGGGTCAAACTGGCGAAGGAATTGGCCAAGCGGGATACCGGCAAGACGCTGTACATACTGGACGAACCGACCACCGGGCTGCATTTTCACGACATTAAACAACTACTGCACGTGCTGCATCACTTGAGGGATCAGGGCAACACGATCGTAATCATCGAACACAATCTCGACGTCGTCAAAACGGCAGACTGGATTATCGATCTCGGCCCGGAGGGCGGTGATGGTGGCGGGGAGATCATTGCTGAAGGTACCCCAGAAGAGCTGATTTGTTCACCCAACTCGTTCACGGGAGCCTACTTAAAGCTCCTGTTGGAGCGCTCGCATGCTTGAGTCTGCAGGGAATTATGGGGACAGTTTACTTAATTACACGGTAATTAAGTAAACTGTCCCCATAATTCTGTGTTATTCATCATCCTCGTCAAGATCATCTTCGGCGACGATGGGGCGATCAACCAGTTCTATAAAGGCCATCGGTGCAGTATCGCCTGCCCGGTAACCACATTTCAGGATTCGGGTGTAGCCTCCTGGACGCTCCGTATAACGCGGTCCCAACTCGCCAAACAACTTTCCCACAACCTGTTTACTGCGGGTTCGCGCAAAGGCCAAGCGTCGATTCGCAACCGAATCGTTTTTAGCCAGGGTGATCAGGGGTTCAGCAATCTTGCGTAGTTCCTTGGCCTTGGGCACGGTTGTCTTGATGACCTCATGCTCAAGAAGCGACACGGCCATGTTTCGAAACATAGCCTTTCTGTGAGCACTGTTTCGATTTAGTTGTCGACCACTCTTGCGATGACGCATGTTAGCTACTTCCTGAAACTCGTTTCTTGCTGTCTGCTGGAAAATTAATCATTAATCGGTTGCTACGCACCAAGCACCCTGTCGTCACCCTTGAGGCTTGCAGGGGGCCAATTCTCCAAGCGCATGCCCAGAGACAATCCTCTGGAAGCCAACACATCTTTGATTTCCGTGAGCGACTTTTTACCAAGATTAGGCGTCTTCAGAAGTTCTACCTCAGTACGCCGAATCAGATCCCCGATGTAGTAAATGTTTTCTGCCTTCAGGCAGTTGGCAGATCGTACGGTGAGTTCAAGATCGTCGACGGGACGTAACAGAATAGGATCGATTTCATCCTCCTGCTCCTCGGGTTCAGGTTCTTTTTCACTCTCCAGATCCACAAATACGGCCACCTGTTGTTGCAGTATGGTCGCAGCCCGACGAATGGCCTCTTCCGGATCGATGGTGCCATTGGTTTCAAGATCGATGATCAGTTTATCCAAGTCTGTTCGCTGCTCGACCCGGGCACTGTCGATCTTGTATGCGACCCTGCGCACCGGACTATAGGACGCATCGAGCAATAAACTACCGATGACCCTCCCCTGATCTTCATCAGTTATCCTGCTATCCACCGGTTCGTACCCGCGACCACGGCCGACCTTGGCGCGCATCTTCAAACTTCCCGATTCGTTCAAGTGAGCAAGGACATGTTCTGGATTAGCAATCTCTACATCGTGAGTTAGCTGAAAGTCGCCGGCGACGACCTCGCCCACGCCATGCTTTTCCAGTATCAATTCGGCTTCATCCGCATTATTCAGCCTAACCGCTACGCCCTTCAGATTGAGTAGAATCTCTATGACATCCTCTTGAATACCTTCGATGGCGCCGTATTCATGTAGTACCCCATCGATTTCCACCTCTACGACGGCACAACCGGGCATGGAGGAGAGCAGGATTCTCCTCAGGGCATTGCCAAGGGTATGGCCAAATCCCCTCTCAAGGGGCTCCAACACCACGGTGGCCCGGGTAGAACTCATCTGGTCAACCTGGATATGTGTTGGAGTTAAGAACTCTAAAGATGAATGGGGCATAAGAGACTTTTCCTCAAATTTCCTTACTTGGAGTACAGTTCGACGATTAGATTTTCATTTATTTCTGAGGGTAGTTCTTCCCGCTGTGGATAGCTTTTGAACAGCCCTTCCAATTTGGTCGGATCCACTTCTACCCATTCGACTGGGCTTCTCTGCGCTGACAGCGCAAGGGCGCCCTGGATACGAAGCTGGTTCTTGGCCTTTTCTCTGATCGATACCATGTCACCTTCGACCACCTGAAAGGACGGGATATTCACGGCTTGACCATTTATCAGAACCGCCTTGTGAGAAACCAACTGCCGGGACTCTGCTCGGGTGGTGCCAAAACCCATCCGGTACACCACGTTATCCAGGCGACGTTCCAATAGACGCAGCAGATTCTCACCGGTTGCACCCTTTTGTCGATCCGCCTTTTTATAGTAGCCACGGAACTGCTTTTCCAATATCCCATACAATCGCCGAACTTTCTGTTTCTCACGCAGCTGGACCGCATAGTCCGATAGGCGTGTTCTGCGCTGTCCGTGATGGCCAGGCGCAGTTTCAGCCTTGCACTTGGATTCCAGCGGTCGGACACCACTTTTCAGGTAGAGGTCCGTTCCTTCTCGTCTCGCCAATTTACACGTGGGCCCGATGTATCTGGCCATTATTCAATCTCCTGCGCTATTCAGTCCCGACTCGAAGCCAGTGTTGTCTCACACCCGGCGTCTCTTCGGTGGTCGACATCCGTTGTGGGGTATCGGTGTAACATCAGTGATGTTGTTGATGTGAAAGCCCAAGGCGTTCAGTGCCCTGACGGCCGCTTCCCGCCCCGGCCCTGGTCCTTTTACTCGGACATCAAGATTCTTCATGCTGAATTCCAGTGCCGCCGTACCAGCCCTTTCTGCTGCAACCTGTGCTGCAAATGGTGTGCTCTTGCGGGCACCTCTGAATCCGGATCCGCCGGCGGTTGCCCAGGTCAGGGCACCACCTTGACGATCGGTTATGGTCACAATGGTGTTATTGAAGGACGCATGAATACAGGCAATTCCATCTACAACTGCTCTCTTGCTTCTCCGTCGTACAGCTGCTTCAGCTTCAGCTTCGGCTTCGGCAGCAATGGCGGGAACCGCAGCGGAATCGTCCTCAATGGCAGGTTCGGGAGCTGTCTCAACATCAGTCATTTTTCAGTCACCAAGGTTACTTGCGAATGGGTCGTTTAGGACCCTTGCATGTGCGTGCATTTGTTTTGGTTCTCTGGCCCCTAACGGGTAGATTTCGTCGATGTCGAATACCACGGTAACAACCAAGATCCAATAGACGCTTCTTGTTTAGGTCTACTTCTCGACGTAGATCACCTTCGACACTCAGTTTACTGATCTCCTGACGAAGTTTATCCAAGTCCTCTTCATTCAAATCCTGTATTTTCGTACTGCGATCAACACCGGTGGTATCACAAAGGTCCTGTGCAGTTTTTCTGCCGACACCGTAGATATAAGTCAGTGAGATTTCAGTATGCTTATTATCGGGAATGTTGATTCCCGCTAAACGAGCCATCTAATACGCTCCTTTTCTTTAACCTTGTCTTTGCTTGTGTCTTGGTTCAGTCGTACAGACCACGCGCACAACGCCCTTGCGTCTGACAATTCTGCAGTTACGACATATCTTCCTTACCGATGCACGAACTTTCATTTTCTAATCCAGAGTTATCGACGCCCAAAATTCTGCAAATTGGACTTCTTCATTAGCGATTCATACTGATGAGACATCAAATGAGTCTGCACTTGTGAAATAAAATCCATGACAACAACCACTACGATAAGTAGCGCAGTTCCCCCCAGTTGAAATGTTACATTGAATTGCACCACCAAAAACTGAGGTAACAGGCATACTAAGGTCATATAGAGTGCGCCAAAAAGCGTGAGCCTAGTCAAAATAGTATCAATGTATTTGGCTGTCTGTTCTCCCGGCCTTTGGCCCGGAACTGTTGCGCCTGATCGCTTCAGATTCTCAGCCACCTCTTTGGGGTTGAACATGATCGCTGTATACCAGAAACAGAAGAAGAATATTCCCATGGAGAAGAGAATGATGTTGAGAGGCTGTCCGGGAGCGATTGCCAACGAGATCTCTTGTAACCATTCCATTCCCGGCGATTGGCCAAACCACTGCCCGAGGGATGCCGGAAACAGGAGCAGACTGCTGGCAAAAATGGCTGGGATTACGCCTGACATATTGATTTTCAGCGGCAGGTGGCTCGTTTGTGCCGCGTACATACGCCGTCCCTGCTGTCTTCGAGCATAATTAACGGTGATACGTCTTTGTCCACGCTCGACAAAGACGATTCCGTAAATCACACCAATGGCTAAGAAAGCGATTCCCAACAATGCCAATATGGCGATGTCTCCCTGACGGGCTTGCTCAAATGATTGCCCCATGGCGCTGGGGAATCCCGCTACAATGCCTGTAAAAATCAAGATCGATATTCCGTTGCCGATTCCCCTTTCGGTCACCTGCTCTCCCAACCACATGAGGAAAACGGCGCCTGTGACTAACGTGCTTATGGCTACAAAATAGAAGGTAAAGCCCGACAGATAGGCCAATCCCTGACTGGCAAGGCCACTTGTCATGCCGAAGGCTTGAATGGTCGCCAGGACAACGGTGCCATAACGGGTATACTGCTGAATCTTCCTTCTACCGGCCTCTCCTTCCTTCTTTAGCTGCTCCAACTGTGGCATGGTTGCGGTGAGCAACTGGGTAATGATGGATGCTGATATGTAAGGCATAATGCCCAGTGCAAATATACTCATGCGCTCCAATGCACCACCGGAGAACATGTTAAACATGTCCAGAATGCCGCCTTGATTCTGCTCAAACAACGCCTGCAATCGCTCAGGGTTGATTCCGGGTACGGGAATATGGCTCCCTATCCGGTACACAAGAATGGCGATGAAGACAAACAGCAGTCGGTGTCGCAATTCAGTAAGTCCGCCGCCTACGCTGCCTAAACCTGGATGCGCCTGACTCTGTACTAAAGAACTGGCCATCTACGCCTCAATCGTGCCACCCGCTGCTTCTATCGCAGTACGGGCGCCACGGGTTACTGCGATTCCCTTCAAGGTCACCGCTTTGGTTATCTCTCCCGAACAGATCACTCTGGCTATCTTGACCCGTTTCGGCAGGATTTTGTTCGCCTTCAGTACTGCGATGTCGATCACATCCTGCTCTACTTTTTCAAGTTCGCTGAGCCTGACTTCACCGGTAAGATGTGCCTTGGCTGAGGTAAAACCGAATTTTGGCAGACGCCTTTGCAGCGGCATTTGCCCACCTTCAAAACCGATCCTGATCTTTCCGCCAGATCGTGACTTCTGTCCTTTGTTTCCCCGGCCACAGGTCTTCCCGTTTCCGCCACCCATACCGCGACCGACCCTTTTCCTACTGGGCTTGCTGCCGGATTGTGGACTAAGCGTGTTCAATCGCATCGGCTATTCCCCTTCGACCTTCACCATGTAGGATACTTTGTTGATCATGCCTCTAATCAAAGGGGTGTCCTCTACCTCTACGGTGTGTCTGATTCTTCGCAATCCCAGACCTCTTACACAATCTTTGTGGCGCTTCAGCCTGCCGAGGGGGCTCTTTACCAGCGTAACGCTTATTTTCTGCTTCGCTTTGACCATGGGGGTTCTCCATCCAAGAGGTGAAACTAACTCAGGATTTCCTCTACAGTTTTTCCTCTTTTCTCCGCGACACTTTCCGGCGACTTCATGTCTTTCAGACCATTGAATGTCGCACGAAGAACATTGACCGGTTTGGTCGACCTATAGCACTTGGCGAGCACATTCTGGACTCCTGCCACTTCCAGCACCGCTCGCATGGTCTTCCCCGCGATGATTCCCGTACCCTCAGAAGCTGGTTGCATGTACACTCGTGAGGCACCATGGCGGGCGTATATGGGGTATTGCAGGGTGGTACCATTGAGTTCTACCTGAATCATTTCCCTACGTGCAGACTCCATCGCCTTTTGAATGGCCAACGGCACCTCGCGCGCCTTTCCTCGCCCGAATCCAACCTTACCATTACCGTCACCAACAACTGTCAGTGCAGTGAAACCGAAGATTCTGCCACCCTTAACAACCTTAGCCACGCGGTTAACATGTACCAGCTTTTCCCGCAAGCCCTCTTCATTTTCCTGGTCGTTATACGCCATGATCAAACCTCAAAACTGTAGCCCGCTCTCTCTGGCTGCTTCAGCCAATGCCTTCACCCTTCCATGGTACTTGTAGCCGGACCTGTCGAATGCAACCTTTACGATGCCGGCTTTCTGAGCACGTTCACCTATCAACTTTCCTACCTTGGTAGCACTGTCTGCATTTCCGGTTTTGCCTTTTCTCAACTTCTTTTCCAGCGTTGACGCATTGGCCTTAATTTCAGCACCGGACGCTGAAATAATCTGTGCATAAATGTGCCGTGGGGAGCGATATACACAAAGTCGTGGAACTCCCAACGCTGTCATGTGTTTGCGAATGCGTCGTGCTCGCTTTAACCGAGAACTCTTCTTGCTGTTCATACTATTGCCTTATACCTATGCCACTATTTCTTCTTGGCTTCCTTGCGCTTGACATACTCATCCAAGTAACGAATACCTTTACCTTTGTAGGGTTCTGGTGATCTGAACGCTCTAATCTCAGCCGAAACTTGGCCAACCAACTGCTTATCAATGCCCTTGACTAAGATTTGAGTCTGGGTGGGACACTCAATGTCTATTCCATCCGGGACCTTATACACCACAGGGTGTGAGAAACCCAACGAGAGGTTTAGCTCCTTTCCTTTGGCTTGCGCACGGTACCCTACGCCAACCAGTTGCAGTTCCTTAACGAACCCATCGGATACACCCTTGACCATATTGTTGGCAAGAGAACGAAACGTTCCAGCCAGTGCAGCTCCATTTCTATTATTGGGATCAGAAGAAAAACACAACTGGCTATCCACCTGACTTATCTCTACTGCCTCATTAACTTGCAGCGTCAGGCTGCCTTTGGCACCCTTCACTATTAGTTCCTTTTCCTTGAGCGATACTTCAACTCCTTGAGGAACTTCAACCGGACTGTCAGCTACTCGCGACATCTCTTATCCACCTTGAAATCTTGGACCTGACGACGTTATTACGCCAACCTAAAACACACTGCACAGTATCTCGCCGCCAAGCCCTGCCGCCCTGGCCGCGCGATCAGTCATAACGCCCCTGTTTGTAGATAGAATAACTATACCCAAACCTGCTCGGATCAGTGGAATGTCATTCGTGCGTTTGTACTGCCGTAATCCCGGCCGGCTTATTCTCTTAATCTCCTCTATGACCGGTTTACCATCTTGATACTTTAATTCGATTGTCAAAGAAGCTTTCGTCTCTTCGCTGACTGAATAATCGACAATGAACCCCTCTTCCTTCAGAACGGCTGCTATCGATGCTTTCGTCCTGGAAGATGGCATGGATACATTTGCCAGTTTAGCCTGTTGTGCATTACGTATGCGCGTTAACATGTCGGCTAAAGGATCTTGCAAGCTCATCTATCAATTCACTCCTATCACTACCAGCTGGCCTTGACCAACCCGGGAATATCTCCCCTCATGGCGGCTTCGCGCAATTTATTCCGACCCAGTCCAAACCTTCTGTAAACACCGTGGGGCCTACCAGTCAATCGGCAGCGTCTTCTTTGACGGCTCGGACTGGCATCCCTCGGTATCATCTGTAATTTCATCTGGGCATCCCAACGCTCATCATCCGGGGAGTTAAGATTCTTTATGACAGCCTTTAAAGCAGCACGTTTGTTTGCAAATTTCTGTACGATACGAGCACGCTTTTTCTCGCGTTCAAGCATGGATCTCTTTGCCATCTCTTATCCTGCTTCTCTTAAAGGAAAGTTAAACGCTCTCAATAAGGCGCAGCCTTCATCATTGTTTCGCGCAGTAGTCACGATCGCGACATTTAGACCTCTAATTTTGTCAATCTTATCGTAGTCGATTTCGGGAAATACGATCTGTTCTGTAAACCCCATGGAAAAGTTTCCTCTTCCATCAAACGACCTGGAACTGATACCACGAAAGTCACGTTGCCTCGGTATGGCAATATTTATCAATCGATCCAGAAATTCATACATACGGGACCGACGCAGTGTCACCTTACATCCGATGGGATAACCGGCTCTAACCTTGAACGCCGCGATCGATTTGCGGGCATTGTTAATAACCGCCTTTTGTCCACTGATCGTTTCCAGATCTGCGATCGCGCTATCCAACAGCTTACGATCACCCAACGCCTCACCAACTCCCATGTTCAACGAGATCTTGGTAATCCTCGGAACCTGCATATCATTCTTGATACCCAGTTCTTCCTTAATTTTCGGATGAATTTCCTTTTCGTAGAGTTCTTTTAGATTTCCCATGACCTATATTGACCTAGTTGTGGCTTGGCGCCCGAGTAATTGTGGCTTGGTGCACCGCGCCAAACGCAATCCTAAGCGTCGATCTCCTCTCCTGTTGATTTGAAGATACGCACTTGTGTGCCATCTTCCAGAAATTTAAAGCCAACACGATCGGCCTTACTGGTACCAGAGTTGAAGATGGCCACATTGGAAGCCTGTATTGGCGCCTCCTTTTCAATAATCCCACCAAGTTGTCCCATCTGCGGATTCGGCTTGGTGTGCTTCTTAATCATATTCACGCCGGATACATACAAGCGGCTTCCCGGCAAAACTCGGGTGACGGAACCGCGTTTACCTGCATCTCTACCGGCAATCACGATTACTTCATCGTCTCGTCTAATCTTTTGCATCTAAATATTTCGCTCAGTCTTTATAAGACCTCTGGCGCCAAGGAGATGATTCTCATGAAGTTATCAGTTCGGAGTTCTCTGGTTACGGGACCAAATATGCGTGTCCCGATGGGTTGCTTTTGTGGATTCAGCAAGACTGCAGCATTGCCGTCAAAACGAATTACTGATCCATCGGGACGCCTAACACCTTTCTTGGTTCTCACTACAACCGCATCCAGTATTTCACCTTTTCGCACTCTCCCTCTCGGGATCGCTTCCTTCACTGTCACCTTGATGACATCACCAATATTCGCATACCTTCTGCGAGAACCCCCCAGGACCTTGATGCACATTACCCGGCGTGCACCGCTGTTGTCTGCAATATCCAAGTAGGTCTCGGCCTGAATCATTTTGCTACTCCCACGTCAAAGTCGTTAGCTTTGCCGCTTACTACTAAACTAGTGTCGCCTTTCTGTCGATTGAGCCAAGCTTCCATGATTTGGTTTTCGACAGCGGTCTCGTTTCTATTATGGTTACAACATCGCCTTCCTGACATTCGTTCTGTGGATCATGAGCATAGACCTTATTGGATCTTCTGATGTATTTTCCATAAAGCGGATGCTTCACCATGCGTTCAACCATCACGGTGATAGTTTTATCCATTTTATTGCTCATTACACTGCCGCTCAGAGTACGAACTATCTTCTTGTTACTCGTCATTCACCATCCCCGTTTTTTCGTTTATGACGGTCTTCACTTGAGCGATCTCTCTTGATACCTGCTTCAACAGATGAGTCTGGGTCAATTGATCTGTCGATTTCTGCATTCGATAATTAAATCGATCTTTCAATAGACCAACCAAACTTTCCTGCAGTTCATCGATCGACTTCGCCCTCAACTCACTGGTGTTCATACTTATCTGCTCTGACCCTGCTCGCTTGCGTTCTTCTATCTCATTCAACTCGTTCGAGTATCTGTAACGATCGTTACATAATACTGCGCCTGACGAATGCCGTTGGGAAAGGTAACTTGGCTGCTGCCAGTCGAAATGCGCCTCTGGCATCCGTTTCTGATACTCCTTCGATTTCATATAGCACTTTGCCGGGTTTGACTTGAGCGATCCAATACTCAACACTCCCCTTACCTTTCCCCTGCCTGACTTCCAGAGGTTTCTGGGTAATTGGCTTGTCCGGAAACACTCGGATCCAGACCTGCCCACCGCGCTTCATTGCTCTGGTCAGCGCACGACGCGCCGCTTCGATTTGTCTTGCCGACAATCTGCCTCGCCGTGTTGCTTTCAACCCAAATTCCCCAAAGTTTACAGTACTGCCTCGTTGGGCAAGCCCCCTGTTGCGGCCCTTCTGTTGCTTTCGAAATTTGGTTGTCTTGGGCTGTAACATCTACTTACCTTTATCCGAGCTCTCTATCCAAAACTCTGCACTTCTGAGGTCGGAGTTTCTTCTCTGGATTCAAGGATTTCACCCTTGAAGATCCACACCTTGACACCTAGGATTCCATACGTCGTAAGCGCTTCGGCGGTGGCATAGTCGATATCAGCCCGCAGAGTATGCAGTGGCACTCTTCCTTCGCGGTAACCCTCCGATCTGGCAATTTCCGCACCACCAAGCCGTCCAGCTACCCGCACCTTGATTCCCTCAGCGCCCAGCCTCATCGCATTCTGCATAACGCGTTTCATGGCACGACGAAACTGCACCCGCCTTACCAACTGCTGCGCGACATTTTGAGCAACGAGATATGCATCCAGTTCCGGTTTGCGGATCTCTTCAATGTTGATGTGCACCGGTACGCCCATCATCACAAGTATTTCTTGGCGTAGCCTCTCGACATCTTCTCCTTTCTTGCCAATCACTATCCCGGGTCTGGCTGTGTGGACCGTAATACGTGCAGTTTGGGCTGGTCTCTCTATGTCTATTCTGCTGACCGAGGCCTGAGCAAGTTCCTTCAGAATGAATTCACGAACCTTCAGATCTTCATACAATTTGTCCGCGTAGGCCTGCCCGGCCGCATACCAGACGGAAGTGTGATTCTTTATAATCCCCAGTCGCATACCAATGGGATGTACTTTCTGACCCATTCAATTGGCTCCCATAAGGTTAATGCCCAAATCACAGTTGGTTTTCCACATGGCGACGCTAACCATCCGTAACAGTGACAGAGATGTGACAGGTACGCTTGAAGATTCGATCAGCCCGGCCTTTAGCACGAGGCCGGAGTCTCTTTAGCGTTGTGCCTTCATCTACATAAATTCTGGCAACGGATAAGTCATCCACATCCGCCCCTTCATTGTGTTCTGCGTTGGCAATCGCACTTTCAACTAACTTCTTAATGAGGTGTGCAGCCTTCTTGGGACTAAAACTCAATAGGTCAAGCGCTTCACCTACCGATCTTCCCCGGATCTGATCTGCGACCAGACGAGCCTTCTGGGCTGAGAGACGCGCTCCTTTGAGTTTGGCGGCTACTTCCATTTATGTTCTACCCTTATACACGTGCTGCCCTTTTGTCAGCCGAATGACCGCGATAGGTACGAGTTATGGCAAATTCGCCCAGCTTATGACCCACCATATCTTCTGTTACAAAAATCGGAATATGCTGACGCCCGTTGTGTATGGCGATTGTTAAACCCACAAAATCTGGAGTAATCATTGATCTTCGAGACCATGTTCTAATCGGCCGTTTATCGTTGCTATCAACGGCATGTTGAACCTTCTTCATGAGATGAAGGTCAACGAACGGTCCTTTCTTGAGCGATCGTGGCACTACTCTTACTCCTACCTGTTTATCCTTCTGCGGCGCACAATCATGTTGTCAGTCCGCTTGTTGCTTCTCGTCTTGTGCCCTTTTGTTGGAACGCCCCACGGTGTTACCGGATGTCGTCCACCTGAAGATTTACCCTCACCCCCACCATGGGGATGATCGACAGGGTTCATGACGACTCCTCTAACCGTAGGTCGTACACCTCTCCAACGAGACGCACCTGCTTTGCCAAGAGACCGAAGATTGTGCTCCGAATTACTCACTTCACCCAATGTGGCGCGGCAATCTGCGCGGACTCTCCTCGTCTCGCCAGAGCGTAAACGGATGGTTACGTAGGCGCCCTCCCTGGCTATCAACTGTGCAGAAGTACCGGCGCTTCTGGCTATCTGAGCACCCTTGCCCGGTTTCATCTCGATGCAATGAACAACACTACCCATTGGCATATTTCTGAGAGGCAAGCAATTGCCCGGGCGTATCGGTGCATCATTGCCGGAATACAACTCGTCGCCTGCGGACACATTCCTCGGCGCGATTATGTATCTTCGTTCTCCGTCCGCGTATTTCAACAGGGCGAGATTGGCTGTCCGGTTCGGATCGTATTCCAGCCGCTCTACCACGGCTGAGATGGAGTCCTTATCACGTTTGAAGTCAATCAGCCGATATTTCTGTTTGTGACCACCGCCAATATGCCTGGTTGTGATTCGACCTTTGCTGTTACGGCCACCATGCCGGTGTTGGGCTTCCACAAGTGGTTTGTACGGCTCGCCTTTATGGAGATCCGGATTGACCACCTTGACGACAAATCGTCGGCCTGGTGATGTGGGTTTACACTTAACAACTGGCATTGTTACAGACCTCAACCACTCGTGGTGGCAAAATCGATGTCATGACCTGCTTCGAGACGAACATAGGCTTTCTTCCAATTGGAACGTCGACTTGTCCCTCGTACCGTCTTTTTCACCTTGCCCTTAACGTTTAATACGGTGACACTTTTTACAGCCACGTCATACAGCTGTTCAACTGCTTCCTTGATTTCTGCCTTGGTAGCATCCTTCACTACTTTGAACACAAATTGATTCGACACATCGGCTATGATGGTTGCCTTTTCGGAGATATGTGCACCTTCCAGTACCTTGTAGAGCCGATCCTGATTCACGCTAAGATCTCCTCAGTCTTCTTCAGGGCAGCAACTGTAAAGAGCACATTTTCAAAACCAAGCAAGCTGACTGGATCTATTTGATTGATCTCCACGACTTCTACATGCTTCAAATTGCGCGTTCCCAACAGGAGATTCGCATTCGGTTCATCTACCACAATCAGCACATTTTCCAGTTCCAGTTCTTTGAGCTTGTCGACAGTTTCCTTTGTCTTAGGAGTTTCTGGCACAAATTCTTCTACAACGATAATGCGTTTCTGACGGATCAACTCTGACAGCAGCGACTGCATCGCACCCCGATACATCTTTTTGTTGACCTTCTGCGCATGGTCCTGCGGTTTTGCGGCGAACGTCTTGCCACCCCCGCGCCAGATAGGACTGCGGATCGTTCCGGCACGGGCCCTTCCAGTTCCCTTTTGCCGCCACGGCTTGCGACCGCCCCCATGGGCTTCTGAGCGATTCTTTTGAGCTCGAGTTCCCTGGCGTCCCCCTGCCATGTAGGCGACTACGACCTGGTGCACCAACGCCTCATTGAACTGCCTGGCAAAGATCTCTTCCGACACCTTCACACCTTTTCTGGTGACTCCCTTCCCCGGCACTGAAATATTCAGATTCACAGTTACACTCCCACTAAGGTTGCGCCTTGACCGATGGAAGGACAATCAGATCCCCACCAGTTGCACCAGGCACCGATCCCCTGATTAAGAGTAGATTTTTCTCCTCGTCCACCTTTACGACTTCCAGAGTTTGGGCTGTTACCCTCTTGGATCCCAACTGCCCGGCCATCTTTTTTCCTTTGAACACCCTGCCTGGTGTCTGGCACTGGCCGATGGATCCGGCCGAACGATGCGAGAGTGAATTCCCATGGGTTGCATCCTGCATTGTGAAATTGTGTCGCTTGATAACTCCCGCAAATCCCTTGCCTTTTGATCGACCGATCACATCTACTTTTTGCCCAACTGCAAATCTAGTAACGCTTAACTCGTCGCCGACCTTAAAATCTTCGTCGCCCTGCAATCGAAATTCCCACAGGCCTCTACCTGCTTCTGAATCTGCTTTGGCGAAATGACCAACAGCAGGCTTATTGACTTTGGAAGCGGACACTTTTCCTGCAGTGACCTGGATGGCCTCATAGCCATCCGTGTCCGATGTTTTTCTTTGCGTCACTCGATTGGAGGGGGCCTCCACGACGGTGACGGGAATCGAATCTCCCTCATCGGTAAAGACTCGTGTCATTCCTCTCTTAATACCAACTAAACCGATGGTCATGTCAGCTAGTTCCAATTCCGTTCATACATTTCCGGGGTTCAACCGAGGTTGATTTGCACTTCCACGCCCGCGGCGAGATCCAGTTTCGTCAATGCATCGACTGTTTTCTCAGTCGGTTCAACAATGTCCAGCAATCTCTTGTGGGTACGAATTTCGTACTGATCTCTGGCATCCTTGTTAACGTGAGGAGATATCAAAATCGTAAATCGCTCCTTCCGGGTCGGAAGCGGAATAGGACCCCGGACCTGGGCACCGGTGCGTTTCGCCGTATTGACGATTTCCTGGGTCGAAAGGTCGATCAGGCGATGATCAAACGCCTTCAACCGAATCCTGATTCTTTGGCTCTGCATCCAATAAAACTCCTCATTCGCCACCAAAAAATGGCGTATACCACCCTTCCTTCCTTAAAAGGAGGCGGCATTCTAAGGTTGCATCAGCTTGGTGTCAAGCTGACTCGCAGCTCCCTATCGGAGCCTTGTTTAGTTTGGGCTGTGTTTGTTGCCCACCGGCAAATATAACCGGCTTTTACGGATTTGCAAAACGGTATTTTCGCCGTCACCGTCGCCGTATGTTACACCCGTTACTCTATGATTTTGGCGACGACACCAGCACCAACTGTGCGTCCGCCTTCCCGGATTGCAAAGCGCAATCCCTCTTCCATCGCAATCGGTACGATCAGGTCAACCAACATCTGTACGTTGTCTCCCGGCATGACCATCTCCGTGTCCGCCGGTAACTCTACAGACCCGGTCACATCCGTCGTCCGAAAATAAAATTGCGGCTTGTATCCCTTGAAAAACGGCGTGTGCCTGCCGCCTTCTTCCTTGCTCAGTACATACACTTCCGATTCGAACTTCGTGTGTGGCGTAATCGAGCCCGGATGCGCCAAAACCTGTCCTCGCTCAACTTCCTCTCGCTTGATGCCACGCAGCAATACGCCAACATTCTCACCCGCGCGGCCCTCATCCAGTAACTTGCGAAACATTTCCACACCCGTGCAAGTGCTCTTATCCGTCTCCTTGATACCCACAATCTCGACTTCTTCTCCTACCTTGACAATGCCACGTTCGATCCGACCCGTGACCACCGTGCCCCGACCCGATATCGAAAACACATCCTCAATCGGCATCAGGTACGGTTGGTCTATGTCCCGCTCCGGCTGCGGAATATACTCATCCAACACCCCCAGCAACTTCTCCACCGAAGGCAATCCGATGTCCGACGTGTCTCCCTCTAACGCCTTTAACGCCGATCCCACTATGATCGGTGTGTCGTCTCCCGGAAAATCATACTGGTCCAACAGCTCCCTGACCTCCATCTCGACCAGCTCAACCAGCTCTTCGTCATCCACCATATCCACTTTGTTCAAGTAGACGATGATGTAGGGAACACCCACCTGCTTGGCCAGCAATATGTGCTCGCGCGTTTGTGGCATCGGACCATCTGCTGCCGATACCACCAGAATCGCACCATCCATCTGGGCTGCGCCCGTGATCATGTTCTTTACATAGTCAGCGTGCCCCGGACAGTCGACATGGGCATAATGCCGTTGCGTCGTATCGTATTCCACATGTGAGGTGGCGATGGTAATGCCGCGTTCTCGTTCTTCCGGTGCGTTATCGATATCCCAAAAGTCGCTGAATTCGCTGGTGCCAAAGACCTCGTTACACACCTTCGTCATGGCCGCCGTCAACGTCGTCTTGCCATGATCAACATGACCAATCGTACCCACATTTATATGCGGCTTGGTTCGTTCAAATTTCTCTTTGGCCACTTCTCACCTCTGCCTATTAAGACCTCATCCTGGCTATCAACCGATAGTCAGATCTTGTTAATGACTGCCTGAGCGATGCTGTTGGGAACTTCCTTATACCTTGAAAATTCCATGGAAAAAGTTGCACGCCCCTGGGTTTGCGAGCGCATGTCAGTTGCATATCCAAACATTTCCGCTAAGGGGACCTCCGCTGTGACGGCCTTTCCAGCAGGAACTTCCGTCATCCCCTGAACGGATCCGCGACGACGGTTTAGATCGCCAATAACATCACCGTAGTATTCATCTGGCGTAACGACCTCTACTGTCATGACCGGCTCCAACAGCACCGGCTTTGCCTTCAGGGCCCCCGATTTCAGAGCGTGAGATGCGGCCACTTTGAAGGCTACCTCGCTCGAATCCACATCATGATATGAACCATCAAACAGCGTTGCCTTGATCCCCTGGAGTGGATATCCTGCCAGAACACCATTGGCCATCTGCTCCTGAATACCCTTGTTAACGGCATTTATGTATTCTCGCGGAACCACACCACCGACGATTGCATCGACAAACTCGTAGTCACCGTCTCCGCCAAGGGGTTCAAGTCTTAGCCAGACATGCCCATATTGCCCACGTCCGCCAGTCTGCCGAACGAATTTCCCCTCTTCCTCAACAGAGCGGCGGATAGTCTCGCGGTAGGACACCTGGGGCTTACCGATATTTGCCGCGACTTGAAACTCGCGCTTCATACGATCGACGATCACGTCCAGATGCAGTTCACCCATACCCGAGATGATCGTCTGGCCTGACTCTTCATCTGTACTTATACGAAAGGAGGGATCTTCTGCGGCCAGTTTGTTCAGTGCAATACTCATCTTTTGTTGATCAGCCTGAGACTTCGGTTCCAGCGCCACAAAAATTACCGGTTCCGGGAACACCATTTTTTCAAGGGTGATCACTTTTTTCTGATCACAGAGAGTATCGCCAGTCGTGGCAGCTTTAAGTCCGATGGCAGCAGCAATCTCACCAGCACGGACCTCTTTCAATTCGGTGCGGTCATTTGCATGCATCTGCACCATGCGACCTACGCGCTCACGCTTTCCCTTGATCGGGTTATAGATGCTATCGCCGGACCGAAGTACGCCGGAGTAAACTCTGAAAAAAGTCAAAGCGCCAACAAAAGGGTCCGTAGCGATTTTAAAAGCCAAGGCAGCAAAGGGCTCATCGTCATCTGCAAGTCGCTGTGCGACCGTTTCACCATCTTCTAGATAGCCAGTGACGGCCTTCACTTCATCTGGTGCAGGCAGGAAATCAACCACGGCATCCAGCATGGACTGAACGCCCTTGTTCTTGAATGCCGATCCACAAAGCGCCAGCACGATTTCGTTTGCAATGGTCCTTTCCCGCAATCCCTTGCTAATCTCCTGCGGTGACAATTGCCCCGTCTCAAGGTACTTCTCCATCAGTTCATCATTTGCTTCTGCAGCAGCTTCCATCATAGCTTCACGATGATGTTCGCATTCGCTGACCATGTCCTCAGGAACACAACCGTATGTATAGCTCACGCCTTGATCTTCTTCGCTCCAGCAAACGGACCGCATCTTGATCAGATCGACTACACCTCTGAAATTCTCTTCTGCACCGATCGGTAGCTGAATGGGAATGGGCGTTGATCCTAATCGATCTTCGATCTGGTGCACCACGCGCAGAAAATCAGCACCAGCCCGATCCATTTTATTCACGAATACCATGCGGGGAACTTCGTACTTATTGGCCTGACGCCAGACGGTTTCCGATTGCGGTTCCACACCGGAAGTTCCGCAAAAGACGACAACCGCACCATCAAGAATCCTGAGAGACCTTTCTACCTCGATGGTAAAATCCACGTGACCCGGTGTGTCGATGATATTGATTCTATGCTCATCGTATTGTTGTTCGGACCCATTCCAGAAACAGGTGGTAGCCGCCGACGTAATGGTTATGCCACGCTCCTGTTCCTGCTCCATCCAATCCATAATGGCTGCCCCATCATGGACCTCGCCAATCTTGTACGAGATCCCGGTATAGAAAAGAATTCTCTCGGTGGTTGTGGTTTTACCCGCATCCACGTGAGCGACAATTCCTATATTCCGGTATCTCTTGATGGGAGTCTGTCTTGGCACCTTAGTTAATCCCCAATTCTTCTGTGCTCCATTCAGGGCAATCCTGCAGAGACAGTGTTCCTGCTAGTAGCAAAAAATGACTGAAATAATTAGAAACGGTAGTGAGCAAACGCCTTGTTAGCTTCTGCCATTCGATGGGTATCTTCCCGCTTCTTTACGGCGGCCCCTCTACCTTCCGAGGCATCCAGTAACTCTCCGGCAAGTCTCATTGCCATGGATTTCTCACCTCGCTTTCTGGCAGATTCAACCAACCATCGCATGGCCAACGCGGTTCTACGGGCGGGTCGGACTTCAACTGGAACTTGGTAGGTTGCCCCACCAACACGTCTTGATTTTACTTCGACGGTTGGCGCTACTGCTTCAAGTGCACTTTCGAAAACTTCGACCGGATCACCACTGCCTCGATCCTTTACTCTATCCAAAGCGCCGTAGACAATTCGTTCGGACACCGATTTCTTGCCACTTTCCATCACGTGGTTCATGAATTTGGCTAATATCTTGCTGCCATATTTAGGGTCTGGCAAGACCTCTCTTTTTGCGGCTACGCGTCGTCTGGGCATTTACATACTTCCTATTCTTCAGGTTATTCCAAGATAAACCCGGTGGTCGCCGGGACTTGGCCTTACTTTCATCTGGTGGCTATCCCGCCCGTTACAGATTTCCTCTGTGCTTCAGGCCATTCCAAGAGCAATTAAAGATAGACCAGTAACAAAATTCTGCTAACCGCAGAGTTGCATCAGTAGCCTATGACTTGGGTCGTTTGGTTCCATATTTAGAGCGACCCTGTCGGCGATCGCTTACCCCAGTGGTATCAAGCGTACCTCTAACGGTATGGTACCGAACCCCAGGCAGGTCTTTGACTCGACCACCACGGATTAGTACAACGGAGTGTTCCTGCAGATTGTGTCCCTCACCACCGATATACGAACTGACTTCAAATTGATTAGTAAGCCTTACCCGACACACTTTGCGCAGTGCAGAATTCGGTTTCTTCGGGGTAGTGGTATACACGCGGGTACACACGCCTCTGCGTTGTGGACAAGCCTGCAATGCCGGAACGTCGCTTTTTACGACTCTGCGCTTCCGCGGCTTTCGAACCAATTGACTGATTCTTGCCATAAATAAACTCCACTCTCCAAATATAAGACAGGAGCACAAAAGCTCCCGTCATAGGCGGGGCGAGATTCTAATTACCTCACCCCTGCCAGTCAATAGAAATCTGTCAGCAAACGACCAGGTGTGTCTCCGTTATTTGCCTGTACTAAACCCTACGATCCACCTGAACTTAATGCTTCACTCAGCGCCTGTTCCACGTCACTGGCGCTCACGCTTTGACGATTCTCCTCAGCCGATTCTTCGAGCCGTTTACGCTTGCGGTCATAGTGGTACGTCAACCCCGTTCCCGCTGGTATCAGTCGACCCACAATCACATTCTCTTTCAAGCCACGCAGATAATCCCTCTTGCCTGTGACGGCCGCTTCTGTGAGCACACGAGTCGTTTCCTGGAAAGACGCAGCAGAGATAAATGATTCCGTCGCCAATGCAGCTTTGGTAATACCCAGCAATATTCTGTCAGCTTTTACGAGTTGTTTGCCATCGGCCGCCAAACGATCGTTTTCCTCCAGGTAGTGAGTGTATTCCATCTGCTCGCCCTTGATCATATGGGAGTCACCAGCATTCCTGACTTCAACTTTTCGAAGCATCTGACAAATGATAACTTCGATATGTTTGTCATTGATGGTTACGCCCTGCAATCGATAGACGTCCTGTATCTCCTTGATGATGTATTTGGCCAGTTCGCTGACCCCCTTCAGGTGAAGTATGTCATGGGAATTTTCTGGTCCATCAGAAACCACTTCGCCCTTTTCAACCATTTCCCCTTCAAATACCGTCATGTGACGCCACTTCGGTATGAGCGTTTCATAATGATCCACACCCTCCGGCAGGGTATCGAGATCAGTGGGTGTGATTACCAAACGCCGCTTACCCTTGGTCTCTTTGCCGAAGCTCACGGTTCCGGATATCTCTGCAAGGATCGCTGCATCCTTGGGTTTACGGGCTTCAAACAGATCGGCCACCCTCGGCAATCCACCGGTAATATCCCGCGTTTTTGATCCTTCCTGGGGGATACGTGCAATGACCTCGCCCACGTCAATCTTGGCACCATCTTCCAAACTCAGAATTGCATTCGCTTCCATAAAATAGTGAGCCGGAACTTCGGTCCCCGGAATGAGCAGATCCTTGCCTTTCGCATCCACCAATTTGACAGCAGGTCTGGTGTCCTTACCGGCAGTCGGTCTGTCTTTCTGATCTATAACCGAGATGCTAGTTAGACCCGTCAGCTCATCGGTCTGACGCCGGATGGTTATATCTTCCTCCATGCCTTCAAACATCACCTTGCCGGCAACCTCTGTCACGATCGGATGGGTGTGGGGGTCCCAATTAGCCACGATCTCCCCAGCATTCACCTCTTCGTCATTCTTCTTTGTCAGGATCGCACCGTAAGGTAGTTTGTATCTTTCCCTTTCCCTGCCAGTTTCATCAGCAACCGCCAATTCACCGGATCGGGAGGTCACGGTCAAATCCCCGTTGGCTTTCTCGATGACTTTCAGATTGTGAAGGCGAATTACCCCGGCGTGTTTCACCTGCACATTGTCGATAGCGGTCGCTCTTGACGCAGCACCACCGATATGAAACGTACGCATGGTCAGCTGTGTGCCTGGTTCGCCGATGGACTGAGCAGCAATTACTCCCACCGCTTCGCCAATGTTAACCAGGTGTCCCCTACCCAGGTCCCTGCCATAGCAATTGCTGCAGATACCGTAACGCGTTTCACAGGTAATCGGCGATCGTACCAGGATCTCATCAATGCCCAGCGCTTCCAGTGTTCTCACCCAAGATTCGTCGATCATGGTTCCAACTGGAATCAGCACCTCATCACCAGCTGCAGAAAAAACGTCGGCAGCAACAACTCTACCCAGTACCCGGGCACCAAGCGGTTCCACCACATCACCACCTTCGATGACAGCGGTGACGATCAGACCGCCGCTTGTACCACAGTCAACTTCCGTGACGACGAGATCCTGGGCGACATCCACCAGACGACGCGTCAGGTATCCGGAGTTAGCCGTTTTCAATGCCGTATCTGCTAGTCCCTTGCGTGCACCATGAGTGGAGATAAAGTACTGCATCACCGACAAACCTTCTCTGAAGTTTGCAGTAATAGGTGTCTCAATAATCGAACCGTCAGGTTTGGTCATCAAACCACGCATTCCCGAAAGCTGGCGAATCTGAGCTGGTGAACCCCGAGCGCCGGAGTCGGAGAACATCCATACCGAATTGAATGACGCCTGTGACACCTTGTCCCCTTCACTGTTTACAACGGTCTCCGAACCCAACGTATCCATCATGGCATTGGTGACCAGATCATTTGCACGTGTCCAGATATCGATTACCTTATTGTACTTCTCACCCTGAGTGACCAAACCTGAGGCAAACTGGGATTCAATCTCTCTGATGTCATTTTCTGCTCCTTCGATCAACGTAGCTTTTTCGGCGGGTACGACAAAATCATCCACGCCAACCGATGCCCCGGAAATGGTTGAATATTCATATCCCATGTACATGATCTGGTCAGCGAATATCACTGTTTCTTTCAGGCCAACCGTCCTGTAACAGACATTGATCAGGCTCGATATCGCTTTGGTATCCATCGGTCGGTCCACCAATTTGAACGGCAGGCCAGGGGGTACAATGTCAAATAGCAGCGTGCGGCCAACTGTCGTGTCTCTGATCTCCGTGTTGGTGACCAGGCTGCCATCTTCGCCTTTGATCGTTTCAGTGATCCTCGATTTGACTTTGGCTTGCAGCCCCACCTGTCCACTACGATATGCCCTGGAGACCTCTTCCACGTCGGCAAACACCATCCCCTCACCCTTGTCGTTAACCCTCTCCCTGGTCATGTAATAGAGACCCAGTATAACGTCCTGAGATGGAACGATGATCGGTTCACCATCGGCCGGCAACAACACGTTGTTGGTGGACATCATCAGAGCTCTGGCTTCCAACTGTGCCTCAAGAGTCAATGGCACATGGACGGCCATCTGGTCACCGTCGAAGTCAGCGTTGTAGGCGGTACACACCAGCGGGTGCAGCTGAATCGCTTTACCTTCAATCAGTACCGGTTCGAATGCCTGAATGCCCAGTCGATGCAGAGTTGGGGCTCGATTTAACAAGACTGGGTGTTCGCGAATGACTTCGGCGAGAATGTCCCATACCTCGGCGGTTTCTCTTTCCACCATTTTCTTGGCAGCTTTGATGGTGGTCGCCAGACCACGAGCTTCCAGCTTTCCGAAGATGAAGGGTTTGAAAAGCTCCAGAGCCATCTTCTTCGGTAGGCCGCACTGATGCAACATCAAGGTCGGCCCCACCACGATCACAGATCGCCCGGAGTAATCGACCCGTTTGCCCAACAGATTCTGCCTGAAGCGTCCCTGTTTGCCCTTGATCATATCAGCCAGGGATTTCAACGGTCGCCTGTTAGTGCCGGTGATTGCTCGACCGCGTCGGCCATTGTCGAGCAGAGCATCCACTGCTTCCTGCAGCATGCGCTTCTCATTCCTGACGATGATATCCGGTGCGCTCAGGTCAAGAAGCCGTTTGAGTCGATTGTTCCTGTTAATGACACGGCGATACAGATCGTTGAGATCGGACGTTGCGAAGCGTCCCCCCTCTAACGGTACCAGGGGCCTAAGATCCGGTGGTAGAACCGGCAGGACCTTGAAGATCATCCACTCTGGTTTGTTGCCGGATTTTTCGAAAGCTTCCATCAGCTTGAGACGCTTGGTCAGCTTCTTGATCTTGGTTTCCGAATTGGTCTTGGGGAGTTCATCTCTGAGGTGAACGACCTCTTCCTTCAGATCCATGTCCTGCATCAGTTCCTGAATCGCTTCTGCACCCATCCTGGCGTCAAATTCATCACCAAACTCTTCCAGAGATTCGAAATACTGTTCATCACTCAATAGCTGGCGTTTCTCCAGGCTGGTCATGCCTGGATCGATGACAACGAACGATTCAAAATAGAGAACTCGCTCAATATCTCTTAGTGTCATGTCGAGCAGAAGACCGATTCGTGATGGAAGCGATTTGAGAAACCAGATATGGGCGACGGGACTGGCCAGTTCAATGTGCCCCATCCGTTCGCGTCTGACCTTTGAAAGTGCTACCTCCACGCCACACTTCTCACAGATCACGCCTCTGTGTTTCAGTCTCTTATACTTACCGCAAAGACATTCATAATCCTTGGTGGGACCGAAGATCTTTGCACAGAATAGACCGTCCCGCTCCGGCTTGAACGTCCTGTAGTTGATCGTTTCCGGTTTCTTAACCTCTCCGTAGGACCAGGACCGAATCATCTCAGGTGATGCCAGGCCTATCCGCAGTGAATCAAACTCCTCTTCCTGTCCCTGTGCTTTGAGAATATTTAAGAGATCTTTCAAGGCTTTTCCTCCGTAACGGACCGCAGCTAAGCGGGTTATCTAATTCTGCAATGACTTGAGGCGCGCTTCAGTCGCTTTCCAGCTCGATGTCAATTCCAAGAGATCTGATCTCTTTGACCAATACGTTAAATGACTCAGGCATGCCAGGTTCCATACGATGATCACCATCGACGATGTTCTTGTACATCCTGGTTCGACCATGGACATCGTCTGATTTCACCGTCAGCATCTCCTGCAGGGTGTACGCTGCCCCATAAGCTTCCAGAGCCCAGACTTCCATCTCCCCAAAGCGCTGTCCACCAAACTGCGCCTTGCCTCCCAGCGGTTGCTGAGTGACCAGGCTATAGGAACCCGTTGATCTGGCATGCATCTTGTCATCTACCAGATGGTTCAGCTTCAACATGTACATATAACCTATGGTTACTTCGCGGTCGAATTTCTTGCCGGTACAGCCATCGTAGAGAGTCGTCTGACCGTTGCTGGGCAGTTCGGCCATTTCAAGCATGGCTTTGATTTCTTCCTCATTGGCACCGTCAAAGACACCGGTCGCCATTGGAATGCCGCCGCGCAGGTTACCTGCCAGTTCCATGATTTCCGTACCGCTCAAACTCTTCAGATCCTCCTTTCTACCGCTTCTGTTGTAGACCTTGTCCAGGAACCGGCGAATTTCAGTTATGCTCGTCTGAGCATCCAGCATCGCACCGATCTTTCGACCTAAACCGTGAGCCGCCCAACCGAGATGGGTTTCGAGAATCTGCCCAACATTCATCCGCTTCGGAACACCCAGAGGATTGAGTACGATATCGATAGGCTCGCCATTCTCATCGTACGGCATATCTTCGACCGGCTTGATCACAGAAATCACGCCCTTGTTGCCGTGTCGTCCCGCCATCTTGTCCCCGGGCTGAACACGACGCTTAATGGCAAGGTAGACCTTAACCACCTTCAGCACGCCGGGACTAAGCTCGTCGCCACTCTCTAGCTTGCGTTTGCTTTCCTCGAATTTCTCATCGAGAAGTTTGCGGTGTTCCTTCAGTCGCAGATCTGCTTGTTCAAGCTGTTCATTGAGAGCGTTGTCCACCAAGCGGAGTTTGAACAGGTCATCATTGGCTGTATTCGCCAGGTAATCTTTGGTGATCCTGTCACCCTTCTTCAGTCTGGGACCAGCTACAACCTTCTTGTTCTGTAATGAACCGAGAAGACGCTCAAAGGTGGCAGTTTCGATAATTCTATATTCTTCATTGATATTCTTTTGATTCTCTTCAAGCTCCTGTCTCTCCATTTCCAAGGCCCTTTGGTCCTTGGCGATGCCGTCCCTGGTGAATATCCGCACATCGATAACCGTGCCCTTGTAACTACTGGGAACACGAAGCGAGGTATCCTTCACATCGGAAGCTTTTTCACCGAAGATCGCTCGCAGGAGCTTCTCTTCGGGAGTGAGTTGTGTTTCGCCCTTGGGAGTTACTTTACCAACCAAGATATCGCCAGCATCCACCTCAGCGCCAATGTAGACAATTCCGGATTCGTCTAGTTTACCCAGCGCCCCTTCACCTACATTCGGTATATCGCAGGTAATCTCCTCAGAACCCAGTTTCGTATCTCTGGCTGTACAGGTGAGTTCCTGGATGTGTATGGTTGTGAATCGATCTTCTGTCACGACCTTTTCGGAAATCAGAATCGAATCTTCGAAGTTGTAACCATTCCAAGTCATAAATGCGATGCGCATGTTTTGGCCGAGAGCCAACTCACCAGTATCGATTGATGGACCATCAGCCAGGATATCGCCTCGGGCTATCTCATCCCCTTCCCTTACCAATGGCTTCTGATTGATACAGGTATTTTGATTCGACCTTGTGTATTTGGTCATCTTGTAGATATCAACACCCGCCTCTCCGGTCGCCGTCTCCTCATCGCTGACCCGAACGACAATCTTGGCCGCGTCTACTGTTTCAACAACACCTCCCCGATCGGCGACTACACACACACCTGAATCTCTAGCCACGGTTCTTTCCATACCAGTGCCAACCAGGGTTGCCTCAGCTCTTAGGGTAGGTACGGCCTGTCGCTGCATGTTGGAGCCCATCAGCGCCCTGTTGGCATCATCATGCTCCAGAAAGGGTATTAGCGAGGCCGCCACAGATACCACCTGTTGGGGAGATACATCCATGAAGTTGACGCTCTCCTTTGGCAGTTTCGTAAACTCGCCCTGGTGTCGCACCTCAACAAGATCGTCTGTAAGATTGCCCCTATTATCAAGTTTGGCACTGGCTTGTGCTATCACGTAATCACTTTCAATGATGGCGGACAGGTATTCGATCTCGTTGGTCGCCTTGCCATTCTTAACCCTACGATAGGGACTTTCCAGGAAGCCATAATTATTTGTTCTTGCATAGCTTGCCAGGGAATTGATCAGACCTATGTTGGGTCCTTCAGGTGTTTCTATTGGACAAACGCGACCATAGTGGGTCGCATGCACATCTCGAACTTCGAACCCTGCCCTCTCTCTGGTAAGACCGCCCGGCCCCAAGGCAGAAACACGGCGTTTGTGGGTCACCTCGGACAAGGGGTTGTTCTGATCCATAAATTGTGACAGTTGCGAAGAGCCGAAGAATTCTTTGACAGCCGCAGCGACAGGTTTTGCGTTGATCAGATCCTGGGGCATCAATCCTTCCGATTCGGCCAAGCTCAGTCTTTCCTTGACGGCCCTCTCTACCCGAATCAGTCCCAGCCTGAATGCATTTCCAGCCATCTCTCCTACAGAGCGGACGCGTCGGTTTCCAAGGTGGTCTATATCATCGACGGTATCCAATCCATTCCTGATTGCGATCAAGCACTTCAATACATCATTAATGTCCTGCTTTGAAAGGGTACCTTCTCCCTGTTCCTCCGGTCGGCCAATTCTGCGATTGAACTTCATTCGACCCACTGCGGTCAGATCATATCTTTCCGGCGAGAAGAACAGATTGGTAAATAGATTCTCGGCAGCTTCTTTGGTGGGCGGTTCACCTGGACGCATCATACGGTAGATTTCAACCAGGGCTTCCAGCTCGTTCTTGGTTGTATCGATTCTTAGCGTATCGGAAATGAAGGATCCGCAATCGAGATCGTTGGTGTATATGGTTTTGAAGGTATTGACCTTTAGCTCTGCCAGTTTTTCCAGCACCTCAGTGGTAATGGGGGCATTACACTCAACCACTACCTCTCCAGTTTCAGGATCGATAATGTCATTGGCCATGATGTGCTCGCATACAAATTCCTCCGGCACATCCAGTCGCTTGATCCTGGAGCTTTCCAGGTCACGAATATTTCGCGCGGTAAAGCGCACTCCCTCAGGAACCAGGACAGTACCTTTCTTGTCCTTTATATCGAACTTGGCTGTTTCGCCTCGCAGACGTGATGGCACCAGATCTACGGTATAGCCACCCCTGACCCGATGAAAGGTATCCGTATCGAAGAATTCGTTCAGGATCTCTTCGGTACTGAAATCGAGAGCACGAAGGAGAATCGTTACCGGGAGCTTTCTGCGCCTGTCAATCCTGACAAATACGCAGTCTTTTGGATCAAACTCAAAGTCCAACCAGGAACCGCGCATGGGAATCACGCGTGCTGAATACAGCAGCTTTCCTGAAGAGTGGGTCTTACCCTTGTCGTGGTCAAAAAACACACCCGGCGATCTATGCAGCTGTGAGACAACAACCCGTTCAATTCCGTTGATGACAAAAGTGCCATTGTCGGTCATGAGTGGAATCTCACCCATGAAGACTTCCTGCTCCTTTATATCCTTAATACCTTTGCTGGAAGACTCCCTGTCGTAGATGATTAACCTGACCTTAACCCTTAAAGGCACGGCGTAGTACACGCTGCGGAACTGGCACTCTTTTACATCGAACGCAGGTGTACCCAGGCGATAGCTGACATACTCCAACGCAGCATTACCGGAATAACTCACAATGGGGAATACCGACTTGAACGCACCATGTAGCCCTTCATCCAATCGCGCTCCCGTTTCCACACCATCCTGTAGAAATTCTCGATAGGATTCGACTTGAATAGCCAGCAGGTTGGGGATATCCATGACCACAGGTAATTTGCCAAAGTCTTTCCGAATACGTTTCTTTTCAGTGAAAGAGTAGGACATCAACGCCTCCGAGCTTGCGTGAGTTTGTTAAGGACAGATCGGTTGATCTGGTACACAAATAGGAAAACGGCGGACAGCCGAAACCACCAATCTTTTGGATCGGGTGTATTTTTCATTCAAGAAAATGTAACCCGTAAGATTACTTAATCTCCGCTGTTGCACCAGCTTCTTCAAGCTGTTTCTTGATGTCTTCCGCTTCCGCTTTGGGTATACCTTCCTTCACCGGTGAAGGCGCATCGTCGACTACGGCTTTGGCTTCTTTAAGCCCCAAACCGGTAACAGCACGAACGACCTTGATCGCGTTGACCTTCTTCTCCCCGAAAGCGGTGATAATGACATCAAATTCGGTTTGCTCCTCCGCAGCGTCCGCTCCGGCATCACCCGATGGACCTTCTGAAGGTGCAACTGCTACGGCTGCCGCAGCAGAAACCCCAAATTTCTCTTCCATTGCTTCAACGAGTTCAACCACTTCCAACACGCTCATTTCTGCGATGGCACTTAAAATATCGTCTTTAGACAAAGCCATGACTCCGATCTCCTGAATAATCTCAATATGTAAATTAGGCGGCCTCACGTTTCTGATCACGAACAGCGGCAACTGCACGAGTAACCTTTGCAGGTATGTCGTTCAGTGTCTGTACCAACTTGGCTACAGGTGCCAGCAAAGCGGACATCAATATGGAAATTGCCTGCTCCTTCGTGGGCAGTTTTGCCAGCACATCAATCTGATTTGCCGCCAGCAACTTGCCACCAATCGATAGGGCTTTGATCTCAAAATGTTGGTTCCCTTTGGCAAAGTCCTTGAAAACTCGTGCTCCCGCACTCGGGTCTTCAAGTGAAAATGCCATAATATTCGGGCCAAGCAACAGTTCGTTAAAACATTCGTAACCGGTACCCTCGAAGGCTCTTTTGGCGAGAGTATTTCTGATCACCCTCACCAACACACCAGCCTCTCGGGCCTGATTTCGAAGCTCGGTCATCTCATCTACACTAACGCCGCGATAGTCAGCCATGACGGCTGATAACGCTTTGCTTGCAGTCTCGTTGACCTCCGCAACAATCGCCTTTTTTCTTTCAAGTCCAAATGCCACAAGTAATACTCCTGTGTCGACTTTTGGTTTCTAAAGTCTCTGCATGAGACTGTCACGGCGTCAGGATTCAGTTTTGCTCTGAATCGGATTCACCGTCTGCGCAGGACTATTAAGCATCAACATGCACCTGCGGTCTTTGACGAGCTCTGGTCGAACCAGAGATTCCAAAGTCTTTCCAATATTCAAAAATCTAATGAGGACTGATCGATGGGAATGCCAGTTCCCATCGTTGTTGACAAAACCACCTTCTCTACATAGGTGCCTTTTGCTGAAGCTGGTTTGGCTTTCTTCAAATCCGAAAGCAGGGCTTCGATATTTTCTTTGATGGCGAGGGCTTGAAATCCCACCTTGCCAATGCCTCCATGAATAATCCCGTTTTTGTCGGTTCGGTACCGAACCTGGCCTGCCTTGGCATTCTTTACAGCTGCACCCACATCGGCAGTCACTGTACCCAACTTGGGATTGGGCATCAGCCCTCTCGGCCCCAGGACTCTACCCAGTTGTCCCACCACACGCATGGCATCCGGCGTCGCAATTACCACATCGAAATCCAACGACCCAGCCTTGACCGATTCAGCCAGATCCTCAAACCCAACCACATCTGCGCCAGCTGTTTTGGCCTCCTCCGCATTATCCCCCTGCGCAAACACGGCAACCCTTACATCCTTGCCGGTCCCGTGCGGTAATACGGTGGCACCACGAACCATCTGGTCCGACTTCCTCGGATCAACGCCTAAATTGATACTGATGTCGATAGACTCTTTGAATTTTACTGTTGACGAGCTGTTCAACAGGTTTACAGCTTCATCAATAGGATAGACCTTGAGCTTTTCCACCTGTTCTCGTAGGCCGCGCACACGTTTTGATAATGTAGCCATTAGAGATCCTCCACTTCGATGCCAGCACTGCGTGCACTGCCTGCGATCGTCCGTACCGCTGCGTCCATGTCGGCTGCAGTCAGGTCTGGCTCTTTCTGGCGTGCAATATCTTCCAGATGACCCCTATTGACCGTGCCGACTTTGTTTAGATTGGGCTCGCCGCTGCCTTTGTCGATACCTGCCGCTTTCCTCAGGAGTACCGATGCTGGCGGTGTTTTGGTGATGTAGGAGAAGCTCTTGTCGGCGAAGACCGTGATTACTACAGGGATGGGCAGCCCCGGCTCCAAACCTTGAGTTTGTGAATTGAAGGCCTTGCAGAACTCCATAATATTAACGCCATGCTGACCCAGCGCCGGACCGACAGGAGGACTGGGATTAGCTTGTCCAGCCGGAACCTGCAGCTTTATATAGGCATCGATTTTCTTTGCCATCAGTTACTCCTGGTGGGTTGAAAGCCCTCCCCGCTGCGCTGGAACACAGAGACGGGTGCCCACGTTAATAAACTTCTCCCGTCAGGAAGAAGACCTTGCAAAACTCTAACCTTTTTCAACCTGGCTAAAATCCAGTTCCACTGGTGTGGACCTGCCAAAGATTGTTACCGCGACATGGAGACGGTTCTTCTCGTAATTAACCTCTTCCACGACGCCATTGAAGTCATTGAACGGTCCATCGACTACCCTGACGAGTTCACCGGGTTCGAACATTGTCTTGGGTGTAGCTTGTTCACTGCCAACCTGCACGCGCTGAAGGATCGCTTCCGCTTCGTTGTCGGAGATGGGTGCCGGTTTGTCGGCTTTGCCGCCAATGAATCCCAATACCCGCGGTGTCTCCTTCACCAGATGCCAAGTATCGTCATCCAGTTCCATTTGTACCAACACATAGCCAGGAAAGAATTTGCGTTCACTGCGTCTCTTCTTCCCGGCACGCATCTCAACGACTTCTTCAGTTGGCACGATCACTTCACCAAACCTGTCACCCACGCCAGAGAGTTCGATGCGCTCCTCAAGGGCTCTCATCACCTGCTTCTCAAATCCGGAATAGGCATGCACGACATACCAGCGTTTTGACAAAGCTCTCTCTCCTAACCTATGAATCCCTTGATCAGCCAGCTCAGACCTGAATCCAGAGCCCACAAGATAAAGGCAACGAAAATGACCACGGCTACAACAATCCCTGTTGTCGTCCTCCTCTCTTCGCGAGTGGGCCACACCACTTTACGTATCTCTCCCCTGGCTTCCTTAGCCAATTCCCAGCTTGCTCTTCCCTGCTCGGTTTGAAGCGCAATGGCTACTGCAATCGCTGCCAAAACAACGCCAGCCAATGCTCGATAGAGCATCGATTCCATCGCATAATATGAGTTCGCATACACTCCACCTGCGATAATCAATATCACCAGCACCCATTTCAAGCTGTCAAGCCTGGATGTCCGGTTCTCGACCTTGGTGACCATTACCTGGAAATACCCTCAACTGAAATATAGGCGGATTTTGTTAGGTGTCTGTAAATCCACACTTGAAAATCTGTTCTCTCATGGCAGGCCAGGAGGGAATCGAACCCCCAACCTGCGGTTTTGGAGACCGCTGCTCTGCCAATTGAGCTACTGGCCTTTGACCATATATCTATCACTGTTCAGGTTTCGGGATTCGGTCCGGTAAAGTGTTCCTGCCATCTGGACGTTCCATTCAGGAGACCCTACCCCGTTCGAGTCACGAGGTAGTTGGCTCTAGTCGGGCCGTTACTCTATGATTCTGGCGACGACACCAGCACCAACTGTGCGTCCGCCTTCCCGGATTGCAAAGCGCAATCCCTCTTCCATCGCAATCGGTACGATCAGGTCAACCAACATCTGTACGTTGTCTCCCGGCATGACCATCTCCGTGTCCGCCGGTAACTCTACAGACCCGGTCACATCCGTCGTCCGAAAATAAAATTGCGGCTTGTATCCCTTGAAAAACGGCGTGTGCCTGCCGCCTTCTTCCTTGCTCAGTACATACACTTCCGATTCGAACTTCGTGTGTGGCGTAATCGAGCCCGGATGCGCCAAAACCTGTCCTCGCTCAACTTCCTCTCGCTTGATGCCACGCAGCAATACGCCAACATTCTCACCCGCGCGGCCCTCATCCAGTAACTTGCGAAACATTTCCACACCCGTGCAAGTGCTCTTATCCGTCTCCTTGATACCCACAATCTCGACTTCTTCTCCTACCTTGACAATGCCACGTTCGATCCGACCCGTGACCACCGTGCCCCGACCCGATATCGAAAACACATCCTCAATCGGCATCAGGTACGGTTGGTCTATGTCCCGCTCCGGCTGCGGAATATACTCATCCAACACCCCCAGCAACTTCTCCACCGAAGGCAATCCGATGTCCGACGTGTCTCCCTCTAACGCCTTTAACGCCGATCCCACTATGATCGGTGTGTCGTCTCCCGGAAAATCATACTGGTCCAACAGCTCCCTGACCTCCATCTCGACCAGCTCAACCAGCTCTTCGTCATCCACCATATCCACTTTGTTCAAGTAGACGATGATGTAGGGAACACCCACCTGCTTGGCCAGCAATATGTGCTCGCGCGTTTGTGGCATCGGACCATCTGCTGCCGATACCACCAGAATCGCACCATCCATCTGGGCTGCGCCCGTGATCATGTTCTTTACATAGTCAGCGTGCCCCGGACAGTCGACATGGGCATAATGCCGTTGCGTCGTATCGTATTCCACATGTGAGGTGGCGATGGTAATGCCGCGTTCTCGTTCTTCCGGTGCGTTATCGATATCCCAAAAGTCGCTGAATTCGCTGGTGCCAAAGACCTCGTTACACACCTTCGTCATGGCCGCCGTCAACGTCGTCTTGCCATGATCAACATGACCAATCGTACCCACATTTATATGCGGCTTGGTTCGTTCAAATTTCTCTTTGGCCATTTCCAACGATCTCCTTACGATTTCACTACTTAAGCATCAGTAACAACAACGACGATTCTTAACGTCCTCCGACTTACATTTGGAGCTCATAACCGGATTTGAACCGGTGACCTCGTCCTTACCAAGGACGCGCTCTACCGACTGAGCTATATGAGCGGTATTTCCCTCTCTGTGAGAATCGGCTCTCGTTTTCACACTAACGCAATCCGATCCACTTTTTGGAGCGGGTAGCGAGGATCGAACTCGCGTCTTCAGCTTGGAAGGCTGAGGTTTTACCACTAAACAATACCCGCTTACTGCCCCCACCCCTTGTACACTGGTGGAGGGGGGTGGATTCGAACCACCGAAGCTAACGCGTCAGATTTACAGTCTGATCCCTTTGGCCACTCGGGAACCCCTCCAAAATGAGGCGCTAGATTCTGCCCTCGCCAATGACCTTTGTCAAATAAATATATCCCTAAGCGCGGGGTAGATAAATCTCAAAAGATGTTGTTTAACTAATTGAAAAATATTCGAAATCAAGAATTCTGGTGCCGCCACCAAGAGTCGAACTCGGGACCTACTGATTACAAATCAGTTGCTCTACCGGCTGAGCTATAGCGGCCAAGTCCACGTAATCGAGTAAACAGCACATTTTATGCCAACTGGCTCTCAGCTTCAATCATTGCTATCAACATCATTCACAGGGCAATCGGCGCTTTTCAATGCTGGTATACCTTCTTACCAAGTTCTGCCACCAGATATCGTCCACATCAAGCTCAGTACCCTGAGCTGGAAATAGCCAATACTCTCTGTGCAATCTAGGAATCTCAACCAGACTCACGGCATATCCATCCTTTTCCAGTCTATCTCTCGTCTGCCATGCCAAACTCTCGGTGGAAAACACCCCCAGTGAGATGCCGAGCGCATTTTCACCTGCGGTGATCACATAGCTATCTATGTTCCTGGCTTTCAGTTCCCGTAATTTCCGGAAGGATTCCTGCAGTGAATTGAGTGGCGGAATCAGTACGCGGTAGTCGTATTCTCCGGTAACCTGGTCAACAGCCTTTACCTCAGCCTCAATATCCAGTGAAGCAAGTTGATTGCCTACTTGACGACCGGCAAATATGTCGGGGAAGGAACCAATCGTTAGACACTCACCGTCCGTGTTCTCTTCTTCAGACGGCTGTACGATGGGGTTACTGACCACCGCCTGTAATTCCTGCAAGGATTTCTGGGTCCTCTCGCTCAGCATGCTGAGATTGCCAGACCTGTCGGGCTGATGGCTTCTTACCGGGGCTGGTTTCTCAGCTTTCCGGTCGTACAGTTGCCATGCCAGATAGCTCAGATTGACGATGATCAAGGTGATGAAAATCCAGCGCATTACAAGCTCTCGTAGCTAACCTGTTAGATTGGGGTCCGCGCTCAGGCGCCAAACCCCGATTAGGGCAATGCCAATGCCAATCCATCAAGTACCAGAGATGAATTGACCTCACAGCCTCTCGACAGATGGCTTGCCACAATATGTGCATCACCGCCTGTGAGGATCAGTGCCGCCTCAGTTCCCTCGTGCCGTTCGAATCTGTCTACACTGTTGCAGATCAGCGCCACTGTCATACCGAGAATGCCTCCCAGCACAGCTTCCTCCGTCGATCTACCTGCGATTCGATCAGCGTCCCAGTTACCGTCATTGGAGAACAATCTAATCTCTTGTGTGTCCTGCAGCAAAGACGTTCTCATCATAGTCAGTCCCGGCGTGATCAATCCGCCCAGATGATCACCCGATTCCATTACGAAATCCAACGTGGTTGCACTGCCACAATCAACGATACAGCAGCTACCCAACACCGTTGCATAGGCGGCCAATATGGCCATCCATCTATCCACTCCCAATCGTTGCGGGTCAGCATATCCGTTAGAGACCCTTCCTAGCCTGGCTTGGCTGCGCGCAAATTCAGGCGCAACATTCAGTTCACGCTTACACCATGCAGTGATCAGGTCTTCGTTGTGCGTCCCTGCGACACAGGATACACGCACTCGGGCTATATCATCCGCTGACGAGATTCCTGCAAAGAAGTCGGCATCAGCGAGGGTATTGGCACCACTCGCCCAGGTACAACCATCATCTGCAAGTGTGCGCCACTTCAGGCGAGTGTTGCCCGCATCCAAGTCGAGGATCATGTCCGTGCTGCCCTCAAACTAATCTCACCACCCACAAACTGTCTGATTCCCATCTCGGTTTGCAGACGAAGCGCACCCCGATCGTCCACACCCTTCTCTATTCCGGCAACGGTTTCGTTGCCGATATGTATTTCAACCGCCCTATCTTTAAACGCATCGTAGCCTTGCCACTCTCGCCGATAGCTCCTAAATCCCATTTGCGGAAACGTATTCAGCATCCCCAAAAGAGAGTCCAGCAACTTGGCAGCGACTAGATTGCGAGAAATTCTCGTGCCGGTGACACGTGCCATGTCAGTCCAGTTCTGATCGATTGTACGACCACTGGCATGCGGCATCTGCAGATTGATGCCAATGCCAACGATGACCTCAACGCGTTCCAATTTGGGATTGCTCACCTCGATGAGAATTCCACCCAGTTTGCTGCCGTCTACCAGCAGGTCGTTGGGCCACTTCAACTGCACACCCTCGACTCCACAGGCTGACAATCCACGTACCACACCCACGCCGACGGCCAGACTCAGACCATCCACCGATGCACCTGCCGTAGGCATGTTCCAGGCAATCGACATATAGAGGTTCTTACCGAAGGGACTGACCCAATTCTTGCCGCGCCTGCCACGGCCCTGGGTCTGTTGTTCGGCAATGCTCACTTCAGCATGGCAGGCCTGTTTTTGAGATTTCTTTAGCAGGTAAGTGTTGGTGGAATCAATAGTCCAATGGACTTCGATTTTGTGCAGAAGTTCTCTTGCCTCCTCATCCATGAGCGCTCGCATTCGATCCGCATCCAACAGTTCAAGGCCACCGACAATCTGGAGCGACCCCCTTCGGTATTGAAATTCGATCCCCAACTCGACCATATGCGCGGTCAAACGGGGCAACTCAGACTCGTTCAGCTCAAGAGATTCAACAGAGTGGCTCTTACCGTCTGCCAATTCTCGAATGACGTCGGTATACATTACAGGCTTGTGGGTCCGTATGGATTTACACCAATTTAATCAATACTCGATTGAATTGGTATTGGTAATATCAGCAAAGCAGAACATGTGTCTAACAGAGGCCCCTCGACCCAAAGACCGGACCGCATCGCCGACAACGGTAAGATCATGCGGTTTTTCTTCTGGTTCGACGCCGCTTTGACTTGACGCATACTGGCCCGAAAGGTCTCGACCGACAGCTCGCTCGAGTACCGCTATCCCAATTTCGGTGACAGCATGAAGCTCGCCCACCAAAAGGCTAAGAGCCCGGCTACCACGGGAGCACCGGCTCAGGTAGTGTTAACAAGCCCTAGACAATCTTGCCACTCCAAAGCGCTGACACGAAGTCCCGCCAAGGGAGGATATCGATCTTGTCCAGGCGCCGTGGTGTCGTTTCATTGCACACCAGGACAGAATGCTTCGGCTGGAATTCATCATCGAAGGCCCGCATGGATTTCAGATCACTGGGTCGTACACGTCCCTTGACTTCGATGGCGGTTTCACCTTCTGCCAGGATGAAGTCGACCTCAAGTCCTGATTTGGTACGCCAAAAATTGATTTCGAAGTCACGATTACAATAATCCCGATAAGCGACCAGTTCCATCAGGATAAAATGCTCGAACGCTTTGCCGAATTCGCTACCGGCCAGATCGGCAAGAGATCGACGACAAACATGACCGGCGACACCGACATCGAACAGATAGAATTTTGGTGTGCTGGTGATACTCTGACGGCCTTTTCGCTTACTGAATGGCGTTACAAAATATCCGAGCAGGGTATCGACCAGAATCTGGTAGTATTCGCGGACCGTTTTGCCGTCGACGCCGCAATCACGGGCAATGGCGCTGTAGTTAGTGAGTTCGCCATGGGAAAAACGTAACGCATCAAAGAATCTGGAGAAGGCACTGACATTTCTCGTCAGCCCTTCGTTGAACACTTCCTGTGTCAGGTAATCCTCAACATAGGCTCTTAGCGAGCGGCCATATTGCGGTTGACCATAAACGCCCGGTAGCAGGCCATTATTCAATGCGGTCAGCAAATCGAAGTCGGTCACTTCGCTGAAGGTAAGCGGATACATGGCGTATCGCCAGGCACGACCACCAAGCAGATTCACTCCCTGACGCCTAAGTTTTCTGGCGCTGGAACCGCACAAAATGAAGGAATATCCATCCGATTCGATAAGGCGATGTACCTCGTCTAAGAGAACGGGCAGCTTCTGGACTTCGTCAATAATGACCACGCTCCTGTTGGTCCGGGCGGCAAGTTCTTCACCCAACAGACGAGGATTACCAGCTAACCGAAGCATGACGCTCGAGTCCAGGAGGTCGTAAAAGAAACCGTCGGGAAACGTCTGTTTCAACCAGGTTGTTTTCCCTGTCTGACGTGCACCCCAGAGGAAGGCCGAACGCCCGTCTGGCAGGTCCATTGTCAGCCGTCTGGGATGACTCATTGGGATAATAACTCCGAAATAATTAAACTACATCGGAGGTTACTCCCTATGGGTTTAGGATTCAAGCCGCCAGTGATGCCGCGCGCCAGCGCCTGGGCGACCCCCACGTCGGCATTCAGGAACTGGGGATGCCCGGTGCCGAGGGCGCAGAGCTGTGCCGCCTTGATCAGGAACTCGTCCGGCGTATTGCTGTGTACGAATACCGCGAAATAGGGCAACGTCAGCCGCGTGTGCATGATGCCCTCGATGAACATGTACGACAGCGTGTTGGTGGCATCTTGACCGTTGGCCTTCAGCCCGCCCATCGCGATGGTGGCGGTGGCGCCGCCGAGATTGAGCTTGATCAGGTAGCAGTCGATCAGCTCCTGGGCCTCTTCGCGCGTCATTCTGCCCTCGGCGTTATACCGCGTCGCATAAATTGGCCTATGTACGGTATACCAGAAGGTGCAATCGTCGTGCTCACCATGATGTCATATACGCTATCATGGCGTAAATGACCAAGACGATCGTTGTTGACACCAGTGTCTTAATCAGCGCCTTGATAGGTAAAAGAGGAGCAGTGAGAGAGCGCAAGGGAATCACCAAACTACTGCTGTGGGAGGAATATAGCGAGCAGTATCCCAACCGCTGTTACAGTTACTCGCGGTTCTGTGAGAAGTATCGCCGCTGGCGCCATCAACAGCGACGATCGA
>Ga0187827_10000441_pt1 | contig 66013 bp, 68 predicted proteins | sample ETNtaG_39_FD_167969 | JGI IMG/M metagenome (GOLD analysis project Ga0187827, IMG submission 167969) | Marine microbial and viral communities from oxygen minimum zone, Eastern Pacific Ocean - ETNP2014_SV_150_PacBio MetaG (Illumina Assembly) | ecosystem: Environmental > Aquatic > Marine > Hypoxic... | reverse complement strand
CCCACATCCCCACAGGCTCAACAACAGCAACCGGACATGATAAACAGGATTCTGGCGGCATGATCAGCAGGCGGAATACACCTTAACTTCGCCGCCAAGCTGTCCAACAATGTGGGACCACCTCATCAGTCCCTGAACGAATCTCAATTCTCGACCATACGATTTCCAATGTTGTCCGCGCCTCGCGGCCGCTCCCTGGCCTTGTCCCCAAAGCCGTCCGCTTTAGCGCCACACAGCCTGGGACCCGGCGGAAAGCTTGTCCTCGAGCGCCTTGAAGGCCGTGCAAGTGCGGTTGCGCAACTCGGTGAACCAGGCAACGCTGCGGACCCTCCTCTGCTTCGTGGTATCGCTGTCACTCACATCCCCTACCGGGCTCGGCGCAGACACACAGTCGTGGCATGCGCGCTACCCTGGAAGAGCTATGATTCCAGGCTATATCCCTGGACAACCCTCGCGGATTGAGGCACACAGGCGGCGTCCTATCGGAGTGGCGAAAAAGGATCCCGGATGACCGACAATACTGCCCACGGGCCAGATGGAGAGGCCCGGCGCGATTTCCTGTACCTGACGACAGCCGCGGTTGCGACGGTCGGTACCGTCGCCGCGGTATGGCCGCTCATTCACCAGATGAATCCGGCTCGCGACGTGCTCGCGTTGGCCTCGACAGAGGTTGACCTGTCGGCCATCGAGATCGGTCAGTCTATCAAGGTCATGTGGCGCGGCAAGCCAGTCTTCGTGCGTCACCGCACAGCCGAAGAAATCGCCGAGGCCAAGGCTGTGCCACTCGATGACTTGCGCGACCCGCAGCCTGACGGGGAGCGGGTGCAAAAGGCGCAGTGGCTGATCATGGTCGGCGTTTGCACCCACCTCGGTTGCATTCCCCTCGGCGATGCGGGCGAGTACGGCGGCTGGTTTTGCCCCTGCCACGCCTCGCACTACGACACCTCTGGCCGCATCCGCAAAGGCCCTGCGCCAGAGAACCTGCTGATTCCGGAGTACGTCTTTCTCGACGATACTACCGTCAAGATTGGCTGAGGGGCCCAGGGCATGAGCGATTCCTCGATGTTTGTGCGAGTTGGCAAATGGATCGATTACCGGATGCCGATCTTCACCATGATGAACCACGCGGTGGTCATCTACCGGACGCCACGGAACCTGAATTACTGGTGGAACTTCGGCTCACTGGCCGGGCTGGTGCTGGTGATCCAGCTAGCCACCGGCATCGTGTTAGCGATGCACTACACGCCACATGTGGAGATGGCCTTCGACAGCACCGAGCACATCATGCGCGACGTGAACTATGGCTGGCTGCTGCGCTACGTGCATGCGAACGGGGCCGCGGCTTTCTTCGCTGTAGTCTACATCCACATCTTCCGCGGCCTTTATTACGGCTCCTATCGCGAGCCGCGCGAACTCCTGTGGTGGCTCGGTATTTTTATCCTACTGGCAATGATGGCGACGGCCTTCATGGGCTACGTACTACCCTGGGGTCAGATGAGCTTCTGGGCCGCGACGGTGATTACCAACCTGTTCTCCGCCATACCCCTAGTGGGAACGGACATCGTCGAATGGATGTGGGGCGGCTTCGCGGTCGGCAATCCGACACTGCAGCGCTTCTACAGCCTGCATTACTTGCTGCCTTTCGTCATCGTCGCGCTGGTCGTGCTGCACCTGTGGGCACTCCACCGTTTCGGCTCAAACAATCCAATCGGCATCGAGACTAAAGGCGACAAGGACACGCTGCCCTTCCATCCCTATTACACGGTGAAGGACCTGTACGGCGTCGGCGTCTTCTTTATCGCCTTTTTTGCCTTCGTCTTCTTCGCGCCAAACTATATGGGCCATCCGGACAACTACATTCCAGCCGACCCCCTGGTGACGCCCTCGCACATCGTTCCTGAATGGTACTTCCTGCCGTTCTACGCCATCCTGCGCTCGGCTACCTTTGACGTCTGGTTCCTCTCGGCCAAGCTGATCGGCGTGATCCTCATGTTCGCCTCTATCCTGATCCTGTTGGCCCTGCCCTGGCTTGATCGCTCACCGGTGCGCAGCGCTCGCTTCCGCCCAGTCTACAAGTACATGTTCTGGATTCTGGTGACCGACTCCATCATCCTTGGCATCGTCGGTGGCAAGGTGCCGAGCGATCCCGTCTTCTCCGGCACGGACGGCTTCCAGTATGTGCATCTGGGGCAGATCGCCACGCTCTACTATTTCGTGCATTTCGTGGTGTTCGTGCCGCTCTTGTCGCGCTTCGAGCAGACCAGGCCGGTGCCGACGAGCCTGTCGGAGCCGGTCTTGAAAAGCGGTGCCGGGGGGACTGCATGATGGGCATGGAACTTGGGCTTCGCACCGCCGTGGCGGCGACCGTGCTGTGCCTGGCCACGGGCGGAGTGCAGGCAGCGGGCAATGCCGAGCATCCGCTCACGGAACATTGGAGCTTCAACGGCATCTTCGGCCATTACGATCGCGCCGAGGCTCAGCGTGGGCTGCAGGTCTTCCTAGAGATCTGCGCCCAGTGCCACGGCGCCAAGTATCTGCGGTACGGCGATCTAGCCGACCTCGGCTACGACGAGGACCAAATCGATGCCATAGCGGCGCAGTTCGAGGTAGAGGACGGTCCCGACGACGAGGGCGAGATGTTCATGCGCGCGGCGCGGCCGACAGACACCTTTCCCGAGCCCTATGCCAACGAAAAGGCCGCAGCCGCGATGAACAATGGTAAGGCGCCGCCAGACCTCTCGCTGATGGTCAAGGCGCGCCATGATGGCGCCAACTACATCTATGCGCTCATGACTGGCTATGACGAGCCCCCAGAGGAACTCGAGCTGAGCGACGGCCTGACCTACAACCCCTATTTTCCCAGCCACCAGATCGCCATGCCGCAGCCCTTGTGGGGCGAGGACGTGGAATATGCCGACGGCACCGAGACCTCGATCGAGCAGGAAGCGCGCGACGTTGTCACCTTCCTAGCCTGGGCTTCGGAGCCCGGCATGGAGCGGCGCAAGAACATGGGCCTGAAGGTCATGCTTTTCGTGCTGATCATGACCGGCTTATTCTACGCCACTAAGCGCAAGGTTTGGAAAGACGTGCACTAGACGACGACTTGCAGGCCGATCGGTATCCGAGCTCTGATCGCCGCATATGCTGTTGCGGCCACGTTAATGATGTCGGCACGGCCGAGGCGCGTCACTTGGCCGGCCATGATCGGCATGTTCCAATGGGCGTGGCCGTAGGCCTCGATGGGGGACATCAACCCGAGGGTCAATCGTTCCGGTTGGAAGAGGCGGGCAAAATCTCTATTGAAGCGGGCGAAGTCATCTTTTCACGATTCGCCCATTCTGGTCAGTATATCAATTCGTTATGCCGACACCCGAGTCCTCACTAGCGATCGAGACCGGCAGCAAGGCCCACGGCATAGCCTTCGTACTCGGGGCCACGCTGTGCTGGAGCACGAGCGGTATTCTACTGCGCATCATCGATGTCTCCGAATGGACGGCGGTGTTCTGGCGCTCGAGCTTCCTGGCACTGACCATAACCACCTTCGTGCTGTGGCATTATGGCGCTCGCGCCCCGCAGGCCGTGCGCGCGCTTGGCGGCGTAGGCATTTTGGTGGCTGCGCTGATTGCCGCCACGTTCATCCTTTACGTCATGGCGATCAGCCTCACCCTGGTGGCAAACGCGCTCGTTCTCATGAGCGCAGCACCCCTGGTGGCGGCCAGCTTCGGCTGGTTACTGCTTGGCGAGCGCCCGCGCATCCACACCGTCATGGCACTCGCCGTGGCCAGCGGCGGCGTGCTGGTCATGCTGCTCGGCCCACGCGACGCGGCTTTTGCGGGAACGGCCAGACTCGGCAACCTACTCGCCCTTGGCGTGGCGCTGTGTTTCGGCCTCGCCATTGTGCTTATGCGCCGTGCCAAGCATGTGGACATGGTGCCGGCCATGGGCCTAGCAGGGGTATTCGCTGCCCTCACCGCCCTGCCATTTGCAACCATCGGCTCACCTGGGCCTGTGGATTTCGCGCTGCTCGCCGGCATGGGGGTCTTTCAGCTGGCGCTCGGCTTTCTGTTGTTCGCTCGCGGTGCGCCTTTATTGACGCCGGCGGAGGTGGGCCTACTGACCCTGCTCGAAGTGGTGATCTCACCGCTCTGGGTCTGGATCGGCATTGGCGAAGTTCCCGGCCAAACCACATTCCTCGGCGGCGGCATCATCCTCGGCGCCCTCGTGGTCCACTCCGCCTACGGCATCCGCCGCAGCAAACCCTCGGTGGGAATGGCCTGACTAAACTTCAACTGTTGATTGCACGATACTTCCAGGGGTTGTGGTTAACCTGAGGTATCATGCGCAAGACGCTAAACCTGCTTCTATCGATTCCCATCGCCGTCTGCACGGCCGCAGCCCAAGCCGCAACCTTCCCCGAGAAGCCGCAGGACGAGAACTTTTTTGCCCACGAAGGCAACCTGATCAGGCCAGAGCATTACAGAGAGATCAACTCGACCGGCACTGCTCTTAGCGAGGGCAATGTGCCACTTCGAGCCGTAACAATTCGAGGTCTAGCTAGCCACGATGCCGATGGCACCGTATTTGAGAATGCCGCGTCCTCCAATCGTCATGAGATTCTCCTAGAGCACCCGCCCCGCGACCGCGTCAAGTTTGGCCAATATCTCGGGGTCGCGCGCCTCTGGCGCGGTGATCAGTGCAGTATCGAGCGCCGTCTGGCAGCCGCGCGCGCAGGGCCGCGCGCTGTCACCATGGACATGGGGCACGGTCGCCTTGACCAGCGAGCGTGCATTGTCCGCGTTGGCCAATAGCACTGCAATGATGGCATCGACCGTGACATCGTCATGATGGGGATGCCAGCAGTCGTAATCGGTGACCATGGCGACGGTTGCGTAGCACATCTCCGCCTCGCGGGAGAGCTTAGCCTCGGGCATATTGGTCATGCCGATGACATCGCAGCCCCAGCTGCGATAGAGCTCAGACTCGGCGAGAGTGGAGAATTGAGGACCCTCCATCACCAGATAGGTGCCACCGCGCACCATCGAGACGCCGGCCTCGGCCGCGCCCCGCATCAGATGCTCGCCGAGGCGCCCACAAACAGGATGCGCCATCGAGACATGGCCCACCATACCGCTCGAGAAAAAGCTCTTCACACGCGCAAATGTGCGATCGATGAACTGATCCACCAGCACGAAGGTGCCCGGCGAAAGTTCCTCCTTGAGCGAGCCGACGGCGCTGACCGATATCACCTGCGAGCAGCCGGCCCGCTTCAAGGCATCGATATTAGCGCGGAAATTAAGCTCGCTCGGCGGCACTCTGTGGCCGCGGCCGTGGCGCGGCAGGAAGACCAGGCGCTGACCGTCGAGCGTACCCTGCAGCATCGCGTCGGACGGCGCCCCGAACGGCGTCTCGACCGTCTGCCATTCCGCATCCTCGAAGCCGTCGAGGTCATAGACCCCGCTGCCGCCGATAATGCCGACAGCATCGCCCGTCGCAGCCATGCTATTCGATCTCCAACAGCTCGACCTCGAAAATCAGGGCCGAGTTAGCGGGTAAGAGACCGCCGCCGACGGCGCGGCCGGCACATGGTAGGCGTCGAATGTGTGGTCGTTGGCAGTCTTCATCCCGACCATCACCCGTCCCTCTCCCATGTTCCGCTTCTTCTTATAGCAGAGACGCGCGGATTTACACATTGAAGCGAAACAGGATAACGTCGCCGTCGTGCAGGCGATAGTCGCGTCCCTCCTGGCGCATGAGACCGGTTTCCTTGGCCTTCAACTCACCTCCGACGCGTATATAGTCAACATAGGCGATGGTCTCGGCGCAGATGAAGCCGCGGGCGAAGTCGGTGTGAATGACTGCCGCCGCGTCGACGGCGCTAGCGCCCTCGGCGACCGTCCGGGCGCGGGTCTCCTTGGGCCCGGCGGTCAGAAACGTTATAAGGCCGAGCAGGCGGTAGCCAGCTTGCACGAGCCGGACAAGCCCCGAGCCCTCGAGACCCAGGCTGTCGAGAAAATCCTGCTTCTCGTCGGCGTCGGTGAGTTGGGCTATCTCAGATTCGATAGCGGCAGAGATCACCACGACTTCGGCCCCCTGCTCGGCCGCCATCGCCTCGACCTTTGCGCTGAAGTCGTTGCCCGCAGCCGAGTTCTCGTCGACATTGCAGACATAGAGAACGGGTTTGGCCGTAAGCAGTTGCATCTGACGCCACAGCGCCTCCGCCCCCTCGCTCACCTCGTGCGCACGTGCGGGGATACCGTCCGCCAACAGGGGCATAGCCCTATCGACCAGCGCTAGGGTCGTTTCTGCATCGCCATCGCCGCCGCGGGTGCGCTTGACCAGGCCTTCGCGCCGCCTCTCAAGGCTTTGCAGGTCCGCAAGCATGAGTTCGGTATCGACAATCTCAGCGTCGGCCAGCGGATCTACGGTCCCAGAGACATGGCTGATATCGTCATTCTCGAAGCAACGCAGCACATGCACAATCGCATCGACCTCGCGGATATGGGAGAGGAAGGTGTTGCCGAGCCCCTCACCGCAGCTGGCACCCGACACCAACCCTGCAATATCGACGAAATCGATGTGGGTAGGCACGGCACGTGTCGACTTGGCAATCTCGGCAACCCGTAGCAACCGTGCGTCAGGCACCGGCACGCGCCCAACATTGGGCTCAATGGTGCAAAAGGGATAGTTCGCGGCCTCAGCCGCCGCGGCGCCGGCAAGAGCATTGAACAAAGTCGATTTGCCGACATTGGGTAGGCCGACGATGCCGCACCTAAACCCCATGGTTGCCATCGTTCTCGTTGTCTCGGCGGGACCGTGGATTGAGGATCACCTGCACCCGGTTCATGAAACCGCCATCATCATGCCGCGCCAGATGCGGCGCCGCCTCAGCCATGGCAGACAACAGCGGGTCAAGCCACTCCTGATCGTCACGGCTAAAATCGTTCAGCACATAGGAGTGGACCCTGCGCTGGTCGCCCGGATGCCCTATGCCGATACGCAGGCGCCGATAGGTCTTGCCATAATGGCTGTCGATGCTGCGCAGTCCATTATGGCCCGCCGTGCTGCCGCCGACCTTGATCCTGATCTTGCCGGGCGCGAGATCGAGCTCGTCGTGCAGCACCACCACGTCCTCACCGTCGAGCTTGTAGAAGCGTGCCGCCTCGCCGACGGCAATGCCGGAGCGGTTCATGTAGGTACGGGGCTTGACGGCTACGACACGCTCACCGTCGATGGACCCGTCGGCCACGAGGCCGTGGAAGCGCGCCCGATACGGTGCAAAGCCATAACGTTGCACAATGGCGTCGAGCGCCATGAAGCCCACATTGTGACGGTTCCGAGCATGCTCCGGTCCAGGGTTTCCGAGACCGGCAAACAGGAGCATAACAGGCTGTGGTGAGGCGTGCGCGAAGTGCTCAGTCTTCGTCGCCGCCCGCTTCCTCTTCGACTGCGGCGTCTTCCCCCTCGAGAGCCTCTTCGCCCTCGAGCTCGAGACCTTCTTCGTCGAGCTCGGCCTCGGCCTCGGCCTCGGCTGCCGCGGCCGCGGCTATGGCCTCGTCACGTACCACGGTCGGTGCAGCGACGGTCGCTACCGTAAAGTCGCGGTCGGTGATGGTGGGCACGGCACCCTCGGGCAAAGTGATCGCCGAAATATGCACCGAGTCGCCGATCTCGAGACCCTCGAGGTCGATCACCAGGGACTCGGGGATGGCATCAACGCTGCAATTCAGCTCGACCGTATGACGAACGACATTGACGACACCGCCGCGGCGCAAGCCCGGCGACTCCTCCTCATTGATAAAGCGCACCGCCACATCAACATTGATGCGTGCGCCCGAGACGAGCTGCAAGAAATCGACATGCAACGGCACATCGCTGACCGGATGGGTCTGCACCTCGCGCGGCAGCACGCGCAGTGTCTCACCGTTGAGCGCCAGCGAATAGTGCCGGCTGAAAAACCCGCCGCGCCCATATTCGGCATTGAGGTCGTCGAGCGCCAGCGATACCGGCACCGGCTCCATGCTCGAGCCATAGACGATACCCGGCACTCGGCCCTCGCGGCGCAGCGCCCGCGCGCCGCCTTTGCCGCGCGTGGCGCGCGTTTCGGCGCTTAAGGTCACGACGTCTGCCATCGCTCGAACTCCTTCACTTTCTTCTCGGCCACCGCCCGGTTCAGTCGAACAGGCTGGAAACCGAGCTTTCCTCACTGATCCGCCGCATTGCCTCCGCCATGAGCTCCGACATCGACAGGACCCGAATGTTGTTTGTCAGGCGCACCGCCTCGGTGGCCAGGACGGTGTCGGTAATTACTATCATCTCCAGCTCCGATGCGGCCACCCGCGCCACCGCACCACCCGACAGAACACCGTGGGTGACATAGGCGATGACGGACGTGGCACCAGCCTCCCTGAGCGCCACCGCAGCATTGCACAAGGTGCCGGCTGAATCGACAATATCGTCCACCAGAATGCAGCGTCGGCCGTCAACATCGCCGATGATGTTCACCACCTCGGAAACGCCGGCACGCTCGCGCCTCTTATCGACGATGGCAAGATCGGCGTCAATGCGCTTGGCCACAGCACGGGCGCGAACTACACCACCGACGTCCGGTGACACGACCACGAGATCGTCGCCGGCATAGGTTGCCTGGATATCGGCAATCATCACTGGCGCAGCAAACAAATTGTCCACTGGGATGTCGAAAAAACCTTGAATCTGGCCGGCGTGCAAGTCGATGGTCAGCATGCGGTCGGCACCAGCGGTGGTGATCAGATTGGCCACCAGCTTAGCCGAGATCGGCGTCCGTGGCCCCGGCTTACGATCCTGGCGAGCATAGCCGAAATAGGGCACCACAGCCGTGATACGCCGTGCCGAGGCGCGCTTGAGCGCATCCAGCGTGACCAGCAGCTCCATCAGGTTGTCGTTCGCCGGATATGACGTCGCCTGAACAAGAAACATGTCTTCGCCGCGCACGTTCTCGTGAATCTCGACGAAGACTTCCTGGTCCGAAAAGCGGCGAATGCTGGCATTGACCAGCGGCAAATTGCAGAAGGTCGCCACCGCCTTGGCTAGGGACGGATTGCTATTGCCCGCGACTATTTTCATTCTAGCTGGTCCCGATTGGCGTCCGCGTGCCATTTTCGCCTCGCCACACTGGCGAACGGGCGCGGAACTTAGCAAGCTGGCGGACGCCTGTAAATCACGGTTTGCGTGCAGCCTCGTGTAAGACGGTAACAATGCCCTCGGCGGCCCCGAAGGCCACCGCTTCCGCCGTCTCGCCCCAAGCTCCGTCAAGGCTACCTGAAGGGATACGGTTGGCTTGATCGACCGCGCCGAGAGAATTGCCATCGCCGTCGCGCACTGTCCATTTCAGGGAGATAAGATCGCCGCGCTCGCCGGGCTTGACTGTGACCACACCGGCCACCACCATATCCGCCTCATCCTCGGGCAGGACGCCTACCCCAGCCGCTCGGAGGATCGCCCGCAGAGCCCCAGCCAGTGAAATCGCGCCGTCGCCTGGCGCCCCGGTCACCGGCAGCAAGGCAAGCGAAGGCAAGGTGGGGGACGGCACTGCTGCAGCGACAGGCACCGTATTGTCACGAATAATCGCCGCCAGGCGCGGCGCCGCGCCGTCAACGATGCGCCCAGCCAGCTTGGGATCGGCCCGCGTCCAAGCGGCAACATCTCCCGGCAACACCTGATCGACCAGGCCCACGACCAGGCCTTCGGCATCGATCAGGCGCCAGGCCAGCACCGGCTCGGCGGTGGAGCCGGTGAGCACGCAAGACAGCAAATAGCTGTGACGATTGGCGGCGCCAGCGCTGGCTGCAATATCGAGCTCGCCGAGCCGCGCCGCCAGGCCCTCGCGCACGGCTGCATCGAGCGGTGGCGGCGCCTGGTCGATGCCGGCCACGAACACTCCAAGCTTGTCGGCCACGCCGTCAAGCGCTGCCAATCCCTGCTCGCGATCGCCGGGGCGGAAGACATGCGGGCGCGACTGACAAGCAAGCAACAGAACAGCCGCCAGGGCACAGATCAGACCAGCACGCAACTCGCCGCCATACAAATGAACAAAAGGGTCACGAAGATGACCAGATAGGGCATTCAGAGCATATCTCACGCTAGAGCTACGGCCGACAGACAGCGACCGTAATCATCCTCACCGCGATGGCAAGCACGGCGATAACTGAAGAAACGGTCTTGTTCGTCATAAGAATCATGGCCGAGCGCGACCGCCTCGCCTAGCCCCAATCTTGCAAGACGCGCCACGACATAACCTGGCAAATCGAATTGCCAATGGCCTGGACGCGGCGCCGGCTCAAAAAAGCACCCATCCGCCGCCTCATGGTCACGAAACGCACCCGGAAAGTCTGGCCCAACCTCGTAGGAGGCCTGCGCAATGCAGGGCCCGACCACGGCGACAAGCGCGGCGCGGGACGCGCCAAGCCTCTCCATCGCCCCGACGGTTTTCTCCAGCACCCCGTCAAGCGCCCCACGCCAGCCAGCATGGGCCGCACCGACCACCCCAGCGACGGCATCGTGCAGCAGCACCGGCGCACAGTCAGCAGTGAGCACGCCGAGCGCGATACCACGAGCGCGCGTGACCAGTGCATCGGCCTCGATGCCACTTTCGGTGGCCACGTCCTCAACCGTAAAGACGCGCGTACCATGGACCTGATGGCAGGTGCGCAGAACACCGAGACCCAGAGCTGCGGCCGCGCGGCGCCGATTCTCGAGCACACACGCCGCGGCGTCGCGCGAGCCCGACCCACAGTTAAGCGACTCGTAGAGGCCGTCCGAGACACCGCCCTGGCGCGTGAAAAAGCCGTGTGCGACGCCATCGCCCGATAGGGCCTTAGCGGTGATGGCCAGCGTGCTCACGCTGCAAGCCCCGCCGGGACCGGCAGCAGCGGATCCGCAATGGCTAGCACCTGAAACAACTCGCCCATGCCTTCAGGCGAGGTCAGACGCGATAATGCTGAAGTGATATCGACTATCTGGCTTTCATCGGCCACGCGAGACAACGCAGCGGCGCGCATCTCGATGCCGAGAGCCCGCAGAAACGCCCCTTGCGGGACCGGTCCGTGTACCGCAGCCCCAGCCTCCGCCGCACTGCGGGTAAGGGCCGCGAAATCGACTAGTGCAGTGAGATCAACCTCGCCGGGATCGCTGAGCGGGTCGTGCCGGCAATGGCCGCGTACAGCCTGCAGACTATCGCCGCTGGCGCCGTTGCGGCCGTAATCGATGACCAGGGCGGCGCCACCCTCGACCGCGACGCGGGTGGCAATCTCACCCGCCAAGGTCAGGCCAGCCGGACAAACCTCGGCGACGCCTGTCTCATCAGCCTCCAGGGCCAAGAGCAGGGCGAGCGCCGGTGTCGGACCGGGTGCTAGGCGCAGCGCGAAACCCTCACTGTCCTCGGCCAAGCCGACCAGGCGCTCGCGCCAGCCGCATGGCGTGGCAGCGAACTGATGCACCGGCAACGCATCGAAAAACTCGTTGGCGATGACGATGGCCGGGCCCTCGGGCACCTCGGAAAAATCGTTGTGCCAGTGTGGCGCCTGGCAAGACAGGGTCTGCCACTGGCGTTCACGCAAGGCGCCGCTACGCTCGATCAGATGCAGGGTCGCGGCACCGCCAAACTCCGGGACTTTGGCCGCGGCCCGCAGGGCGTCCACCATCAAAGTGCCGCGCCCCGGCCCGAGCTCGACCAGGCGGAAAGGCTCTGGTGCTCCCATCGCCTGCCACGTATCGACAAACCAGAGCCCGATCAGCTCGCCAAACATCTGTGAGATCTCGGGTGCGGTGATGAAATCGCCCGCAACGCCGAGCGGATCGCGTCCGCCGCCGGCATAGTAGCCGTGCGCCCGATGGCCCAGCGCCTCGGCTATAAAGCGAGCCACCGTTATCGGCCCACCGACGGCGATATCGCGGCGCAGGCTGTCAGCCAGGATGCTCATGCGCGGCGCGTCCGCAGAATCAACCAGACGCCGACAATCAGCATCGGCAGGCAGAGCAACTGGCCCATGGTCACCGGCCCGAGCAGAAATCCGATATGCTCATCGGGTTGGCGGAAAAATTCGACAAAACCGCGCGCCAGGCTATAGCCGGCAAGAAAGGCACCGGTCAGCATACCCGGCTTGGCCAGCGCGCCACGGCAGTATACGAGCCAGGTGAGCAATACAAACAATACCAAGCCTTCCAGAGCCGCCTCGTAAAGCTGGCTCGGATGGCGAGGAAACAGTCCGGCGCCGGGAAAGTGTATGGCCCAAGGCACATTGCTAGTACGCCCCCAAAGCTCGCCGTTGATGAAATTCGCGATGCGTCCGAAGAACAGCCCGATGGGGATCGCCGCCACCACCGTGTCGGCGACCACCAACGGCGAGAGGGCTCGCCGGCGGGCAAACCAGACTGTGACCACCGCGACCCCCAGCAAGCCACCATGGAAGGCCATGCCGCCCCGCCAGACCATGAGAATCTCATGCGGGTTGGGCAGGTAATAGCCGGGCCAATAGAACAGCACATAGCCAAGCCGACCGCCGAGGATGACCCCGAGCGCGACCCAAACTAGCAGGTCATCGATCGTCGCCTCGTCTAGGCTGCTCACGCCGCGGCGCGCCAGACGCTTGACGTAAGTCCAGCCGAGCACCAGTCCGGCGATATAGGCCAGCGCGTACCAGCGTATGGCGAAGGGGCCGATCGCAACGGCCACCGGATCGATGGCGGGAAAGGCCAGCGCGGCAAGCCACTCCACCGACGTCAGCCTTCGTCGAGATAGGCGCGGACGGTGGCAGCGACACCGTCTTCAAGGCTAGTGAAGGGGGCGCTGAAACCGGCAGCGCGCAGGTGCTGGAGCTTCGCCTCAGTGAAATACTGGTACTGCGAGCGAATATGCCCGGGCGTGTCTATATAGTTGATGTTCTCCGCTTTTCCCATGGCGGCATAGATGGCGCGGGCGAGATCGAGGAAGCTGCGCGCCTTGCCCGTCCCAACGTTGAACAGTCCGTTGACCTGCGGATTATCGAGTAGCCAGAGCATCACAGCAACGCAATCGCCGACATAAACAAAATCGCGCATCTGGCCGCCGTCAGCATAGTCGGGATTGTGCGAGCGAAACAGTGTCAGCGGTTGGTCGTCACGTACGGCGGGGTATTTCTGGGCGACGACGCTCTTCATGCAGCCCTTGTGGCCCTCGTTGGGGCCGTAGACGTTGAAGAACCTGAGCCCGGCCCATTGCGGCGGCCGGGTTGTCTCACTTCCTGCCAACGCCAACGCGCGGCGGTCGAAGACAAGCTTGCTCCAGCCATAGGCGTTGAGCGGGCGCAAGCGCTCTTGCGCCTCGGGCGCCGGATCGTCGTCGAAGCCAGCGCTACCGTCGCCGTAAGTCGCCGCCGAAGACGCGTAGATCAAGCGCAGGCCTAGCCCGCTGCATTGGCGCCAAAGGCGCAGGCTGAAGCCGAAGTTTTGCTTGAGGATCAGATCCACATCGGTCTCGGTGGTGGACGAATTGGCACCCATGTGTACCACCGCCTCGACGCGCCCCCAGCGCCCGTCGTCTCGCGCCTGGTGACGCAGATAGGCGAATAAGCGCTCAGGCCGGATGATGTCGGCAATCCCGACCGCAGCGATGTTACGCCACTTGTCACCATCGCCGAGCACGTCGCACACGACGACCTCCGCGCCGCGCGCCACCAGCGCCGCGACCATGTGGGATCCGATGAAGCCGGCGCCGCCGGTGACCACGATCATGGCAGCGTTATAGCAAGTTGCACCACGGTCCCACACTGCTTAAGTCTATAGCAAACGCAAGCTCAGGAGGCCGCGATGCCCAACGACAACCGCCTGTTCGAGGATTTTACGCGCATGGCCGGCGGCGCCATGTCGTCTTTCACAGCGCTGCGCGAGGAGATGGAGGCGCGTTTGCGCGAGCAGGTCGAGCACATGCTGATCGGCATGGATCTGGTTCGCCGCGACGAATTCGAGGCCGTCCAAGCCATGGCCGAAGCAGCAAGGACGGAGAACGCCGAACTGACCAGGCGCATCAAGGCGCTGGAGACGAAGTTCGCCAGGCCGGCCAGGCCGGCGGCGCGAAAACGTACCCACAAGCCGAAAAGCAAGGGCACCGACTAGTCGCGCAGACCACGCCTTAACTCGATGGAAGCCTATTACGGGGACAGCGTACCTAATTCTGACTCGTGACCTGCCGAAAGTGCGAAAGCGAATTAGGTTTTCTGTCCCCGCAGTAAGCAGGCAGGACTGACGGTACCGCTTGCGCAACTCGCACCCTCGGCGCTTGCGTTCCTAACCGACTTCTGGCACCCTACTGAATGTTGTGGTCGGTCGTATGATCACCCACAATATGCGCGATTTAGACTGCCGATTAGACAATCTTCACGAAAGGACACCGCGGTGGCCAAGCTGTCGGTTCTGGAGCCCGAAGGCACGATCCATCCGATCGACACCGTCGAAGAAGTGATGCTCTCCTACGAGTGGTCATTCGAGCGCCAGGGCGAGGACGAGATCGCAGTGCAGATCACCGGCCAGTGGTGCGATCTGCATATGTGGTTCGCCTGGCGCAGCGAGACGCACTCGCTGTTCTACACCTGTGCGCTCGACATGCGCGTGCCGGACGAGCGTCGCGAGGTGGTCTATCCGCTGCTCGCCAAAATCAACGAAAAGCTTTGGTTCGGCCATTTCGAACTTTGGTCGGAAGGGGGCTGGCCGACTTTTCGGCATACGCTTCTAGCAGGCCGCGGCAGCGCCGTCGGGGCCGATCTGGTTGAGGAGATGGTGGATGCGGCGCGCAGCGAGTGCGACCGCTTCTATCCGGCCTTCCAGTTCGTCATCTGGGGTGACAAGGATGCCGAGGGCGCCATCGAGGCGGCGCTGATCGAGCCAATCGGCGAGGCCTAGCACCATGGCAGGGCTACTCGTGCTTGTCGGCGGCGGCAAAATGGGCGGCGCCCTGCTGGCGGGCTGGCTGGACAAGGGTGGCATTTCCGCCGACGACGTCATCGTGGTCGAGCCGTCGCTGGGCGCTGCACGTGACTTGAACGGCCGCCACGGCGTTCGTGTAGTGGCCGATCCGGCCGACATCGACGAAACCCCGGCGCTGGTACTGTTCGCCATAAAGCCCCAGGTGATCGGTGATGTGGTTGGCGACTACCGCCGCTTCGCCACAACGACTCCTGCTTCGGCCTTCCTCTCGATCGCGGCCGGTACCCGTCTAGCATTATTCGAGGAGGCCCTCAGCGACACGACGGCCATCATCCGTGCTATGCCCAACACGCCCGCAGCAGTGGGCCGCGGCATTACCGTCTGCTGCCCCAACGCCCGTGCCGAGACCGAGCAGATTGCGCTGTGCACGCACCTGCTCGAAGCCGTCGGCGAGGTTGCCTGGATCGACGACGAAGACGACATGGACGCAGTAACCGGCGTCTCGGGCAGCGGCCCGGCCTATGTCTTCTTGATGATAGAAAGCCTGACCGCTGCCGGCATCGCCGCCGGCCTAAAGCCTGAGCTTTCCGCCAGCCTCGCCACCGCCACGGTCTCAGGCGCCGGCGAACTCGCCTTTCGCTCCGACGAGGACGCCGAAATTCTGCGCCGCAACGTCACCAGCCCCGGCGGCACCACCGCCGCGGCACTCGCCGTGCTGATGGCCGGCGATGGGCTGAATGCGCTGATGACGAAAGCGGTACAGGCGGCGACGGATCGGAGCCGGGAATTGGCGGGGTAAGGCCATGAGCATCGAGGATGTTACTAATTCACAATATTGCCCTTGTCCTATTGCTGTTGATTCGAGATCCACCTTTCAAAATAAAAATCAGTAACGATATTTTTGTTCTTACTATTTTTTCATCCCGTAATCACGAATTCTCAATTATCTCAATGCCTGCTATACGTCTTCTTCAAGTAGGCAAAATACTCATCCTAAAATGTGAAACCCTCTCTAAACTTAAGTAGACATGCTGCCTCATGTTCTAGCAGAGATTTATTGCTTTTTATGTGTTATTATCAAATGCGAAAATAGAGGAGGAGACAATAATGAAAAATCTTTTAGGGAGCCTGTTAACGAGTTTACTCGTAGCATCCTTTAGTACCGCTGTAATTGCAGACGACCTTCCAAAATCAGGCACTATAAGTTGGGTGACTGGCTGGGTTTTTGACGGTCCAACCCTAGCACCACAGGCGGACGGGTATGCCATTGGCCATGCCCAAGCGGTTGGCGCGACTTTCAACACAACTGGTGCCGGCCCGCTGCACGAGGGACGTGCACTTTGCGTCGTGACCTTTATTGCGAACCCTTGCGGCGCAACGAACAAAGGTAATTGTTACTTCGGGGACCAGAATGGGGACAGAATTTTTACTTCGTTCACTGGTGATATCGTTGCTAACAAGGGAATAAATACAATCGTCGGAGGCACGGGGAAATACGCTGGCATCAGCGGTAGCGGACCATGGGAATGCGATGCGGCAGGACCTGCTGATAATGGCGGAATGAATTGTCGCCAAAGCCTCACTTACGAGTTGCCATAGTTAAGCATCCTCAAGGCTGATCTGGACATACTGAATGTTGGTGCTTATTGACAATTTCAGAACTAGGTAGCCTGAGAGAAGAGAACAAAACTAAATAGGTCCCAGTATGGAAAACTGGGACCTATTTTAGTTCTCTGAATCTTTCTCGGTTGCCCTGAGAAGATAGAAGAGAAGCGCTGGAGATAGGTTTCGAGAATTCAAGTACGCGCGAGGGTTTAGAACAAAAACTGACTTTCACCTTTAACTTAGACACCGCAACTGAGATTGAGGTGTTCGAAGCAGAACTGGTCAGGGAAATAACGCCTCAAGAGAAAATTTAAGTTGAATATTTACCACGGCTAGACGCCCTGTTAAGTGCACGAAAGATTTTTAAGCTCTTTTTCTCACCCTCCGGTTGGTTTAGCAAAAAGTCTAGCAAAGCGCGCGATCGTACCCATGGTACAGTCGCACTATGCGACGTCGACCGATTCGGATGCGACTTCAACCTTTCGGCGCGGCACGATCCATCTGAACACGGCCGCTGGGATTAATGTCACGCTGTTGCAGAGCGAGAGCAGCACGATGGCGTAGACGGCGGCAGCGGCAGTGTGCGCGTGGGCGAAGGCGATACCTTCAGCAAGCACTGGCAGCACCTGCTCTTGCCACAGCACAGGGCAGCCTGTGACCAGCAGCGCTGGTAGTGCGGCAAGGCTGATGAGACTGAACAGCCAATTGCCAAGTGGCAGCGCCTCTAACCGATGCCGCAGGTCGATAGTGTTATAGACCAAGCCCGCAACCAGCGTCGGCAACACCAGCAGATTGATGCGCCGGACGAGGACGAGTCCCGGCCCCGGCTCGCTCGACCCGCACTCGAGCCGCACCAGACAAAATGGATCAAGCGGCAGGGCATCGAGCATCGTCACGCCAACGGCAAAGGCCTCCGGGTGCAGCTCATAGGCCAGGATAAGCAGCACTACATAAGTGGCGATGGCCAACAGAAAAAAGACGAAAAGCCAATCCCGTCCCTTCAAAAGAATGTCGTCGCGTACGCTCACCGTCTCAGCAGCGGTTACCGGCCCGCGCTCCAAAAGATTCTGATCGTGTGCCTAGTTTACGGTCTCGCCGGGGCCCATGGCCAGCCTATCGGGACGTAATAGGCTACTCTAGCCAGCAGGCACCACTCTCGTCGGCCTTGCTGTCGAAATCAAGATTGCCGCCTAGGCGCTCGATGAGATGGCGGTTGATGGTCAAGCCGATGCCAGTGCCTTCGATATTCGAGCCGTCCATGCCGAGACTCGAGAAGGGGCGGAACACCTTGCCGCGGTGGTTGGCGGATATGCTCGATCCTTCGTCGCTGTCATCGAGAGTGCGCAAGTCCGCTGGCACCGGCTTTAACTACGACGACACTGATGCCGCGCTCGTCCGCCAGCGGCTACACCAGTGCCATGCCCTCCTGCAACACCTGCGCCGCAACCAGCGGCTCCACGACCGTCTCCATATGGCTCGACTAGATTTTCGAGAGATCGGGAACGTCGTTGCGCCGTCTTAGCAGATCAAATCGCTGTGGCGATCAGCCCACATGATACACACGAAAGTCACGTCATGCGCATTTGTCTTCAAATCGACAATAGTGTGTCACCGGCTGACAGCGACCCGTTATGCTTGCGATCGCAATGGCTTGGGCAGCATGCTATGAGAGGTGGCAAGCCTATGTCGAGGAGCGAATCATGACCGATTCCGAAACCATCAACCGGCCTTTGTGGCAGTGGAGTGCCTGCGAGCTAACTTCCGCCATCGCTGCGAAGCAGGTGAGCTGTGCCAAGGTGATGGAGAGTGTGGTTTCGCGCTTGCACGCAACCAACGGACGGATCAATGCCGTGGTCGACGATTTGAGCGAGGCCGCGCTCGTGCAGGCGCGCGATTATGACAGGGCACTTGCCGCGGGAGAAGCCCTCGGACCGCTACATGGGGTGCCAGTCACGATTAAGGAGAATATCGACCAGAATGGCCGCGCAACGCCCAACGGTGTCACCGCCTATGCCGGCGTGATTGCAGCGGACGATTCTCCTGTCGTGCGCAATTTGTGTGCTGCCGGCGCCATCGTCGTCGGCCGCACCAACACGCCGGAATTCTCGTTCCGCGCCACCACGGTCAACGAGTTGCACGGACGCACCTACAATCCCTGGAACGACTGGGCCAGCGCCGGCGGCTCCTCGGGCGGCGCCGCGGCGGCTGCCATGATGGGTTACGCGCCGCTCAACCACGGCAACGACATCGGGGGCTCACTACGTTTTCCTGCCGCCGCCTGTGGTGCGGCGACGATCAAGCCGGGCTTGGGACGCACACCCGCCTACAATCCGTCCGCGCCGGTCGAACGCGGCATGCTAGCGCAGATCATGTCCGTGCAGGGCATCATCGCGCGCGAGGTGCGCGACGTGCGGCTAGGGATGCGCTCGCTCGTGCGCTACGATGCGCACGACCCCTGGATGGTGCCGATGCCCTTCGACGGCGACGCACCAGAGGAACCTATCACGGTCGGCTTCACCAAGCAGACCTTCGAGTTCGACCTGCACTCGGCGGTTTCAGACGCGCTCGATGCCGCGCGCGAAGCACTGGTCGACGCCGGCTACATCGTGCGTGAGATGGAGCCGCCCCTGCTGCGCGAAGCGGCGGAGATGGGTGGGCGCTGCTTATTTGGCGAAACTATTCTGATGCTCGGCACTGAAATCGAAAAGCACGGCAGCGACACCCTGAAGCGCATTTTCACCGAGTATGGCCACGCCTTCACACCGTTGTCGGGTGACGACCTGCTGCATGCCATGGCCGAGCGCGCCCGCTTCGTGCGCGCCTGGACCACGTTTCTGAACCAGACGCCACTCATGCTGACGCCATTCATGTTGCAGCCGACCTTTGCCTGGGACCGCGACACGCAAGGACCGGAGGGTGTGCGCGAGGTGCTGCACAGTGCCATCTATTCCTATGCCATGAACTTTCTCGGCCTGCCCGCGGGCAATGTGCCCGCAGCCTATAATGACGGCCTGCCCCTCAGTGTGCAGATCGTCGGGCGGCGCTTCCGCGAGGACATGATCCTCGATGCACTCGAGGCTATCGAGAGCCGTGTTGGAGCTATGGCGCCGCGGCTGTGGGCACGCAACTGACCATGTTGCGGAACCGTATAGAGGGAAAGTGGATCAACGCCTTCGCCGAGACCTTTGCCATGTGCAAGGTAGCCGACGGCGAAGTGGTAGCGATTCTCTCCGAGACCCAATCGCGCGAACTCAACGTGCAACTCACCGAGCTAGCACTGCTACGCCTCGGCGCGCGACCGTATCACATGGTATTGCCAACGCCACAGCAAAGCCAGGCCGTCCCCATCCGCTCCACCGGCGCTTCGCTGGCGGTGGGCGGGCTCAAGCCCGTCATAGACGCGCTTGGCGCCAGCGGCCTCGTTGTGGACCTAACTGTTGAAGGCATGCTGCACGCGCCCGAGATGCCGGCCATTCTCAGTGGCGGCACGCGTGTGCTCATGGTCTCCAACGAGCACCCCGAGGTGCTCGAGCGCTTGCGTCCCGATGCGGCGCTCGAAGCCAAGGTCAAGACCGGCATCAAGCGTCTCGCTGCGGCGAAGAAGATGCATGTGACCTCGGCCGCAGGCACGGATCTTCTGATCGACGTAGCCGAGGCCCGGGTCGGTGGGGTCTGGGGCTGGTGCAATAAGCCAGGCCGGGTCGCCCATTGGCCGGGGGGCATTTGCTTGTGCTTTCCTGCTAAGGGCAGCACTAATGGCCGCCTCGTTCTCGCCGCCGGCGACATCAACTTGACTTTTAAGCGTTACCTCGAAAGCGCAGTGACGCTAACCATCGTCGACGACTACGTCACCAAGATCGACGGCGACGGCGTTGATTCCGAGTTGATGCGGAGCTATTTCAGTGCCTGGGACGACCGCGACGCCTATGCGGTGAGCCATGTCGGGTGGGGCATGAATCCGGCCGCACGCTGGGACGCCATGGTGATGTACGATAAGCGCGACATCAACGGCACGGAGCTGCGCGCCTTCGCCGGCAACTTCCTCTATTCAACGGGGGCCAACGAGGTCGCCGGCCGCTACACTGCCGGCCATTTCGACCTACCACTGCGCCATTGCACGGTGACGCTCGACGGCGAGACCGTGGTCAGCGATGGGGTCTTACAGAGTGATCTCGCATGACCCCACTCGGCGACATGCTGACGCCTGCCTATCGCATGGTCGGCGACGGCCCCCAGACGGTCCTATTTTTGCACGGCATCGGCGGTGGACGCGGCAGCTTCGATGCCCAGATCGGCGCCTTCGGGCCCACTTATCGCCACCTCGCCTGGGATATGCCGGGCTATGGCGACTCATCACCGCTGCCGGAGATGACCTTTGCAGCATTGGCCGCAGCGGCCATACGGCTGCTTGACGCGCTCGGCGTCGTCCGGGCGCATGTTATCGGTCACTCCATGGGCGGCATGGTCGCGCAGGAGATAGCCATCGAGCACAGTGACCGCGTCGCCTCGCTAGTTCTGTCCGCCACCAGCCCGGCCTTCGGCAAACCCGACGGCGACTGGCAAAAAGAGTTTCTGGCGGAACGCCTGGCGCCACTCGACCGCGGTCAGACCCCCGCCGACCTGGCGCCGGTGGTAGTCAGCGGGTTGGTGGCCGAGAACGCACCAGCGGCTGCAATCGACGCCGCCACCGCCTCCATGCGCCAGCTCTCCTCCGCTACCTACCGCACAGCGCTGGCTTGCCTTGTCACTTTTGACCGTCGCCATGCGCTCGACCGCATCGTCGCACCATGTCTGCTGATCGCGGGTGAAGCCGATACCCTAGCCCGGGCGCCCATGATGGCGCGCATGGCGAAGCACATCGCCGGCGCGCAATACATAGCGATACCCGGCGCGGGCCATCTCGCCAATCTCGAGACGCCGGCCGCTTTCAATGCTGCCTGTGCGAATTTCCTTGCCTTACAAACATATACAAGAGTTTATGACACAGGATTTGACCGATAGACAGCGCGACCTGATTGAGCGCGCCGGACACCTCGGACGCGAGCGCTTCGCCGAGCGCGCCGCGCGCTATGATACAGAAGCGAGCTTTCCCTTCGAAAATTATGCCGACCTGCGCGAAGCCGGCTTGCTCGCCCTTTGCGTACCCGAAAGCCACGGTGGGTTGGGCGCCGATTTTGAGACCTATTGCCTAGTCTCGGCCGAGATCGGACGCTACTGCGGCGCCACTGCACTAACCTTTAACATGCACGCCTGCTCAATGCTGTGGTCGGGCACCATGACCGACGAGTTCGACATGGATGACGCGGTGCGCCGCGTCCACGCAAAGCGCCAGGCCCTACATTTCCGCCGCGTCGTCGAGGACGGCGCCATTTATGCCCAACCCTTCTCGGAAGGCAATGCTTCGGCAGCCGGCCAAGCACCCTTCGGTACCCTCGCCAAAAAAGTCGAGGGCGGCTATGTGTTGAACGGCCGCAAGATCTTTGCTTCACTGGCGGGCGCAGCCGATTATTACGGCATTCTCTGCACCGAAGACGTGAAAGACGCGGGGCGCAAGGACACCATATACCTCGCCGTACCCAAGGATGCGGATGGCATCACCGTCACCGGCCCGTGGGATCCGCTGGGCATGCGCGGCACGGTCTCGCGCACGCTGGTTATGGAAAACGTATTCGTGGCCGAAGAGAATGAATTAATGCCGCGCGGTATCTACTTTCAAGCGGCGAACCGCTGGCCGCACATGTTCATCACGTTGTCACCAACCTATATGGGCATCAGCCAGGCGGCCTATGATTTCACGCTCAAGTACCTGCGCGGCGAGGTCGGGGGGCTGCCGCCGGTTAAGCGGCGCCAGTTCGCTACCAAGCAGCTCGCCGTGGCCGAAATGTACGTCAAGCTGGAACAGACGCGGGCGTTATTCCGCCGCGCCATCGCTGAAGCTTCAATCGATCCGACCAAAGACCAGCGCATGCGCGCTTGGGCGACGCAATACACGATCATGGAGAACGCTAACGATCTGTGCCGACTTGCCATCCGCACCTGCGGCGGCCAGTCGATGCTCAAGACCCTGCCCCTCGAGCGCCTCTATCGCGACAGCCGCTGCGGCTCTCTGATGCTGCCGCTGACGGCCGAGCTCTGCCTCGTCCGCCTCGGCACCGACGCCCTTTACGAGCCAGGCGAGAGCGACGAGTGATAAAGGGGCGCTGGCGAGACAGCTACCCACCATCGTCTTGTTGCCGCTTGCCTTGGTGCGGGCGGGCATCGGCGGCAACGCGGTGTGCGCGATACAGTGCTGCTCAACGGCAACTATCTCGCCGAGGTCTAGGCAACACACAACTTTGTAGGTCAGCCTGTGGTGACGATCACGGGTAGCATCGCTCAGATAAGTAGAAATTTCTCCTTCGCAAAAGTACGGAAGTTGGAGTTTGTTCTCTCAGCCCGCGCGCTGCCCCCACCCCTGACGATCGTGGAAGAGCGCTGGCTCGATCGCGACAGCGACGAGAGACGCCGTCCGTGCTACCATTGCCACTGGAATTGTCAAACAGTTAGGGGGTTTTCATGGGATGCAATCGCATTCGACAGGCCGTTATGGCGGGAGCCGTGGCACTCACCTTATGGCCGCCCGCACCGCGCTCCGTAGCTCAACCGCCCGCCATCACAGTCGATGCGGGATACATGCCCTACTAATACATGCTGGATCTTTCTACCTGGATAGACCGCTGGGCCGCACATTCTCCGGATAAGACCGCCATCAACTGGGGCGGAGGGCAGCTGAGCTACGGAGCGCTAGCAAAGCGCATTAGGATGCTGGCGGCGACTCTTGGTGCCGAGCCAGGCGACCGTATTGCCTATCTCGGGCAGAACTCGCCGCATCTGATCGAGCTGGTCTTCGCCTGCGCGCGTCTCGGTGCCATCGCCGTGCCGCTGAACTGGCGGCTAGCCATGGACGAGCATCGCTACGTGCTGGAGGATTGCGGCGCGCGCACGCTGATCTATGAACCGAACTATGCCGAGACCACAGCAAACCTAGGCCTGACGCGGATCAAAGCTAATACCTGGAACAGCGCAGCATTGCCGCGGTCACGCGGTGGGCCCGACAGCCGCGTGCTGATTGTCTACACTTCGGGCACAACGGGGCGCCCCAAGGGCGCGGTTCTGGACCAGCGTGCCCTCGCCTGTAACGCCATCAACAGCACCGTGATGCACAACCTAACCAGCGCCGACCGGGTGCTCACCACCATCCCACTGTTCCACATCGGCGGCCTCAACATCCAAACTCTACCGGCGCTACATGCGGGAGCCACCATCTATCTCCACAGCGTGTTCGATGTTGAAGCTACCTTCGCCGCCATCGCCCGCGACCGCCCTACCCTGATGGTGCTGGTGCCGGCACAGATGCAAGCAATGCTCGCTCATCCCTCCTGGGCCGATTGCGATCTCTCCTGCCTGCGCATGGTAACCACCGGCTCGACCACCGTGCCGCACGGACTGATAGAGGCCTTTCACGCACGCGGCGTGCCGGTCGGGCAAGTTTATGGTTGCACCGAGACAGCACCGATCGCCACCTGTCTGTGCGCTGAGCAGGCCAGCGATCATGTCGGCTCCGTTGGCCTGCCGGCGCGGCATTGCGAGGTGCGCGTGGTGGACGATGACGGCCGCGATGTGGCGGCCGGAGAACGCGGCGAGATCTGGGTGCGTGGCGACAACGTGATGCGCGAATACTGGAATAACCCCAAGGCTAGTGCGGCCGCTTTTAGCGACGGCTGGTTCCGCACCGGCGATATCGCCGAGCGTGACGATGACGGCTTTCTCTCGGTGGTCGACCGCAAGCACGACATGATCATCTCGGGCAGCGAAAACATCTATCCGGCCGAGATTGAGCGCGTGCTTGCCGATGCGCCCGCCATCTCTGCGGTCGCCGTGGTCGGCCGCGCCGACCAACGCTGGGGCGAGGTTGCGGTGGCAGTGGTGGTGCGTCGCGATGCGGGCCTAGACGAAAGCGGCGTGCTGGCATTGCTTGAGGGGCGACTAGCACGCTACAAGCATCCCCACGACGTGATTTTCGTCGATGCCCTGCCGCGCAACGCCATGGGCAAGGTTGAGAAGCACGTGCTGCGCAGCATGGTTTAGAACCTGAAGGATAACGTGATGGTGACGATACACAAACTGACGGTCCTTCTTGTCGCCTTGACGGTCCTGGCCGATCCGGCGGCGGCCGAGACGGTGCTACGACTGTCGAACTGGGTGCCACAGAGCCACGTCATCACGCGCAATATTCTCGCCCCCTGGGCCAAGGACGTAGTGCGCGTCACCGATGGGCGCGTACGTGTCGAGATGCTCAAGACACCGCTCGGCAAGCCGCCGGCTCATTACGACATCGCCCGCGACGGCCTTGCCGATATCACTATCGGCGTGCACGGCTACACGCCCGGACGTTTCATACTCACGCAAATCGCCGAGCTGCCTTTCTTGAGCGACAGCGCGGAAGCTCTCTCTGTCGCCTATTGGCGCGTGCACGAGCGCTACCTGGCACCCCACGGCGAACATCGCGGCGTGCACTTGCTGGCGCTCTGGACACACGGGCCCGGCCATATCTTCAATGCCAAGCGCGACATCCTTACCGTCGCCGATCTTGACGGCCTCAAGTTCCGCGTCGGCGGCGCCTCGGTAAGCCGCATTTCCGATGCGCTAGGCACGGTGGGCATACCGGTGCCGGCCACCAAGGCCTATGAGCTGCTGTCCAATGGCGTTGCCGACGGCATCTACTTTCCCGCCGAGTCAATCGAGTTCTTCAACCTGACTCCGTTCATGCACCACGGCACGCTGATCCCAGGCGGACTCTACAATGCGAGCTTCTTCCTAATCGCCAATACCGATAGCTGGCGGAAAATCACCGTGGCCGACCGCGACGCCATCATGGCCGTCTCGGGCGAAGTGCTAGCCAAGCGCGCGGGCATCGCCTGGGACCACTCCGACCATGCGGCAATGCAGGCGTTGATGGCCGCCGGTACCGCCTTAACGTTGGCCGAGACACCCATGATCCAGGAGTTGCAATATCGCCTGGCTTTCGCCGAGGCCGACTGGGTAGCCAATGCCAGCGACGCCGGGGCGGACGCAGCGCTGGCGCTGGCAGCGCTGCGCACGGAGATCGAGGGCTATCGCTGAGTCAAGAGTAGAGCGCACCCTCGACCGCCTGTTCTTGGCCGGCGGCTGGATCGCTGCCGCCCTGGTCTTTGCCATGATGGCGCTAACGGTCGCCGACGTGGCGGGACGCTATCTCTTCAACTCTCCGGTGCACGGCGCCTTCGAGCTGACCCAGGCGATGCTGGCCCTGACCATATTTTCGGGCCTGCCCTTGGTGAGTTGGCACGGTGGGCACGTGACGATCGTCCTGACCGATCGCTGGTTCTCGCCTGCCCTAGCACGCCTACGTGATCGCCTGCTGGCCACGGTTTGCGCGTTAGTTGCCACGATCATGGCCTGGCGCCTCTGGTTGCTGGCTGGCCGTCAGGCTGAATATGGCGACCGCTTCGAGCTCATCGGCGTGACCCATGCCACGATCAGCTATCCCATGAGCGCCATGACAGGTCTTTGCGCCCTCGCCCTGTTGTCGCGCGCCGTTCTGCCCCAGAAACGTTGATCCTATGGATACGATCATAGCCGGCTTTGCCGGCTTATTCTTGCTCATATTGCTGCGGCTGCCCATCGCCTTCGCCATGGCGCTGGTAGGCACTGTCGGCGTAGCCTCGGTCGTCGGCTGGGGCCCGGCGCTCGCACTGGTGCAACAGACTACTTTCGACACCGGCTTGTCCTACGAGCTATCGGTGGTGCCGTTATTCGTGCTGATGGGCAATCTGGTGGCACGCGCAGGCCTCTCGGACGAACTCTACGCCGCCTCCAACGCCTGGCTCGGGCATCGCCGCGGCGGCCTTGCTATGGCAACGGTGCTGGCCTGCGGCGGCTTCAGCGCCATCTGTGGCTCCAGCCTAGCAACCGCGGCGACTATGGCGCGGGTGGCGATGCCGTCGATGCGGCGTTATGGCTACGCCGATTCGCTCGCCGCTGGATCGATCGCTGCTGGCGGCACCCTCGGTATTCTGATTCCGCCGAGCGTAATCCTGGTGCTCTACGGCATTCTCGCCGGCCAGGATATCGGCCTGTTGTTTGCCGCCGGCCTGCTTCCCGGCCTACTCGGCATCATGGGCTATATGGCCGCCGTTGCCGCCGTCACCCGCCTACGACCTGAACTCGGCCCGCGGGCCCAGCGTGCCGGCATGGCCGAGCGCTGGCGAACAACTCGCCAGGTCTGGGGTGTGCTACTGCTCTTCGTGGTCGTGATGGGCGGTATCTATGGCGGTGTCTTCACGCCGACAGAGGCAGCCGGCGTCGGTGCGTTCGGTAGCTTCCTATTCGCCCTCGCGCGGCGCCGTATCAACGCGCGCAGCTTGATCGACGTACTCGTACAGGCGATCGAGACCACTGCAATGCTGTTTTTCATATTGATCGGCGCGCTGCTATTCTCCGGCTTTCTCAACATGGCCGGTCTACCGGACCTCCTGGCCAAGTTGGTAGCCGGAATCGCTGCGCCACCGGTAGCAGTGCTCGCCTGCCTGCTCGCCATCTACCTTCTGCTTGGCTGCGTGCTCGAGAGCCTAGCCATGGTGCTGCTGACGGTGCCGGTCTTCACCCCCATCGTCGCCGATCTCGGCTTCGACTTGATCTGGTTCGGCATTGTCGTTGTCGTGGTCACCGAGATCAGCCTCATCACGCCGCCGATCGGGCTCAACGTGTTCGTGCTGCGCAGTGTGCTACCAGACGTTAAGACCGGCGACATCTTTCGCGGTGTGGTGCCGTTCTGGATGGCCGACATCGTCCGGCTCACCTTGATTGTAGCGGTGCCCGCCATCGCCCTCGCACTTCCCGGAACGATGCGTTAGGTATTCTGCATGGCAAGTTGGGATTTCATCGTTATCGGCGGCGGCATTGCCGGCGTCTCGGCAGCGGCCGAGCTAGCACGCTCGGGCCGCGTGCTGCTACTGGAGCGGGAGGAGCGGCTTGCCTATCACACCACGGGGCGTTCGGCGGCTTTCTTTACAATGAATTACGGCAACGCGATGATCCGCGGCCTGACGGCGGCGAGCGGCCCTTTTCTCACCAAGCCACCGGACGGCTTTGCCGAGGCGCCGCTCATGAGCCCTCACCCGGCGGTAACGGTGGCGCGCCATGACCAGGACACGGCCTTCGAAACGAACCTCGCGAAAGCCACGGCCTCATCCGGCAACATCGTCGAGATCAGCCCGGGTGAGGCCGAGGCCATGATCGGCGTCATGGCACCGGGCTATGTCGCCCGCGCCCATCTCGAGCCCGACGCCATGGCCATGGATGTGGACCTCATCCATAGCGGCTTCCGACGCCAGCTCACGGCGCGCGGCGGCGAGATCACCTGTCGTGCGGAAGTACAAAGCCTGAGGCGCAAGAACGGCCTCTGGCAGGTCGCGACCGGCACCCAGACCTTCCAGGCTCCGGTAGTCGTCAATGCCGCGGGCGCCTGGGCCGATGAAGTGGCCGGGCTTGCCGGCGCGCGGCCGCTTGGGCTGCAGCCCAAGCGGCGCACGGTCATCCTCTTCGCGCCGCCTGAGGGTGTCGACCTGCGCCGCTGTCCGCTGGTGATCGACTGCGAGGAGCTCTTCTATTTCAAGCCAGAGGCGGGCATTGTCCTTGGGAGCCCGGCGGACGAGACGGATTCACCGCCTTGCGATGCCCAGCCCGAGGAGTTCGATATCGCCCGCGTGGTGGAGCGGATAGAAGCCGCCACGACGCTGCGCATCCGCCGCTTGGCACACAAATGGGCCGGCCTACGCAGTTTCGTTACCGACCGCACGCCAGTAGTTGGTCACGACCCGGAGATCAAAGGCTTCGTGTGGCTAGCCGGCCAGGGCGGGTACGGCATTATGACTTCGCCGGCCATGTCCCGCGCCGCCGCAACGCTGGCAACCGGTAACGCCTGGCCCCTGGATATCGCAGCGCACGGCATTCATGCCGAGGACCTATCGCCGGCCCGCCCAAGCCTGGCGTAGCCTGGCCACCGATATAGGTGCCCTTCGTTAGATCGGTTTACGGGTAGGCACAGACCTGCTCGGTGACGAGGAGAAAGCCGCGCGCGTCCGCGGCAGCCATGGTGAAGCGGTGGTCGCGGTCGTTAATCATCGCCGAATGATATAGTGGCAGCGTGCCTTCCACCTTTTCGGTACGCCCGCCAGGAAGCGTGAAGAAGACGCCAACGGGCTTAGCCTCGTCGTACCAACCCTCCTTGTTGCCCGCCGCATTAACGCTGCTCTCACCGATCGCGGTGACCGTGATCAGGTTATCGGCAAAGCTGACGAAGGCATTGCGGCCGTCCGATATCGGCGTCTGCACGATGAAGCGCCGGCTCGTCACTTCGGCATCGCAATCAGTCTCGTCACTCGCCAAGCTTATGACATGGCTGATGCGCTCGGTCGATACCCCCGTCTCGAGCCGCCCGCGAACCACGGTCATGATGTCGTAGACCTCGCCCTGGGGCACCTCGGCCTCGTAACGCTGGCGGTAGCGCGTGGCCCTTTCCAGCGCCGTAGCTCTAGCCGCGACCGCCTCGTCGGTCTCCGCCCGCAGACGCTCATTCTCGTCGGTCATCGCGGTCATGCGCGTTTCGAGCACGCGGTTGCGGCTCCCGGCATGCTCACCACCCATGGTGTAGGCCCAATACGAGATCACGCCGATGATGGCGCCATAGAACACCAGGCGCACCATCGCCATGCGCCAGCGGTCGCGGCGGCGGCGATCGAAACGACTACCATGGCTACTGAAGGTCACCAGCCCACCCTTACTATCGCTCGGTAAGTTTCAGCTCAATGCGCCGATTCTGGCGGAAGGCCTCGGTGGTCTCCTGGTCATCGAGCGGATGAAACTCACCAAATCCCGTAGCAGCCAACCTCTCCGGCGGCACGCCACTAGCAACTAATTGGTTGGCAACGATAATCGCACGAGCGGAAGAGAGCTGCCAGTTATTCTGAAACTGCGGTGTGTTTATGGGGCGCTTGTCCGTATGCCCGTCGATGCGCAAGATCCAGTCTACGTCCTCGGGAATCTCGACGGTGATATCGAGCAGCAGTGAGGCAAGATCTGTGACTTGCCGCCTACCGGCGGGTCCGAGATCTGCCGAGCCAGAATCAAACAGCACGCCCGACTGGATCACGAAACGGTCGCCCTCGACAGAGACGTCGCTACGACCGGCCAGCACTTCGCGTAAGCGACCGAAGAATTCCGAGCGGTAGCGCGACAATTCCCCAACCTTGCTAGCAAGCGCAATATTGAGCCGGCTGCCAAGATTGGCAATCTGGATATCACGCTCCGCAACGTCAGCCACCGCAATATCGAGTGCGTTCTGAATAGCGGCTAGTTGCATCCGAAGCTGGGCGATTTGTTGGTTGAGCAGGGCCACCTGACGCTGAGCATTGGTTGATATTCGCCGCTGCTTGGCAAAAGCTCGCCGCGCCTCGGCCGCTTCCAAACTGAGATCCTGCTCGTTGGCTTGGGCCGCCTCCAGCATCGCCATGGCCGCGGCCAGCTGCAACTGTATATCCTTGACCGTTTCGTCCTGGGTACTAGCGGAAATTCCTGCCTCTTCGAGCAAACGCCGCAGCGCTTCCTTGTCGGCCGAAAGCACCGTCACCCTCTCCCGTAACGCATCGCGCTCGGTCGTGGACGACCGTAATTGCGCCGAAAGCTGATTGAAATCGCCCCGCAGCTCATTATTCGCCTGCTTCTCAAGTCCCAGAAGCTGCTGCAGGGCCACCACCTCCTCCGACAGCTGGGCTAGGGCGGCATCACGACCAGACAGGGCACGGCCGAGAAAAAACTCCGATAGCACGAAAACGACGATAAGAAAGATCAACACCAACAATAGCGTCGACAGGGCATCGACGAAGCCAGGCCAGATGTTCGACGATTGTGAGACACGGCGCGAGCGCACGGCCATTTAGCGAGCCCTCCCTGCTCACGACCCGTCGTCGTCGCGGCGCGGTGACGTTGGCGCGCGCACGGTTATCCGCGGCCCCACCCGCTCCGTTGGGGCATCGGCCCGCAGCGCGGGCTGGGGCGGGGGTGTCGCTGCCAGGCCGGTAGCAGCAGATGGCGTAGGTGGCGGCGGGGTCTCACCAGCTGGGGACTGGTCTCTGGCCATCGCAGCAGCGATAGTGCGCGCCAACAACTTGATCTCGCTGCGCAGCTCATTGGCGAGCTGCTGGCGCCCATTGATGGCCTCCTCCAACAGGCGTGTCACGTAGACGTCGAGATTGCGGATATGGTCGCGAGAAGCTTCGTCGAATCCGCTGTCCTGACCAGTAGACTCTGCGATCCGCTGCAAGACCGGCCTGATGTCAGATTGACCCTCGACCAGCTTGACCATAAGATTCTGCTCAGAGCGCATTTGGTCGGTCAGGGTGGCAAGTTTCTCGGTCAGCTGCAGAATGTTCGAGTTAGCCGCGCGCCTGTCCTCCTCACCGCGAGAAAGCGTGCGTTGCAGTTCCTCCAGCGAGTCTGCGGTTTGCTCAAGAAGCGCCTGCACATAGACCGGCATCGACTGATCACCCTCGCCGACAGCGCCGCCGCTGCCCAGCCGCGTAACACTTGACAGCCATTCTTCTAGGTCGTTGTAGAACTGGTTCTGCGCCTGACCCGACTGGAGATCGAGAAAGCCGAGCACCAACGAGCCGGCAAGGCCGAACAGCGAGGACGAAAATGCCGTCCCCATGCCACGCAACGGCTCGTCGAGTCCCTGCTTCAAGGCGGCAAAGGTAGCGACGATATCCTCGTCCGCTATGGCCAGGCTTTGGATCACCGAGCCAACCGAGCCGACGGTATCCAACAGGCCCCAAAAGGTGCCGAGCAGACCGAGAAAAACTAGCAAGCCGATCATGTAGCGCGTTATGTCGCGCGATTCGTCGAGCCGCGCGCCGATGCTGTCGAGCATCGAGCGCATCGCCATCGTCGACAGCATCATTTTGCCCTTGCGATCCGACAGCATCTTGGCCATCGGCGCTAGTAGGTTCGGCGGCGCCTGTGAGGTCGAAGTGGCCTTGCTGTCGGCGCGGAAGGTCTCGATCCAGCGTGCTTCGGGGCGGAGGCTCAACACCTGACGGAAACTGTGGCCGATGCCGATCAGCAAGACGCCAAGGATGAGGCCGTTGAGCGGCGGGTTGGCCGTAAAGGCCCCGAGCAATTGCTCGAGCAGGACGAACACCACCGCCACGGAAAGCAGCAGAAACGCGATCATGCGGACGAGAAAACGGCGGGAACTATTCATAGGCTCGCATCACGCCTTGCTGAGACAGTATCGGGTTAGCGCTATGTGGTAATTGCCACCGCGTTTCGCCAGCTGGATTCTCATCGCACAGTAATGACATCGACCCGGTCAGGCGGACCGCTTTCATACTTTGCCCCGAGGGCACGAACATCGATGCGCGTCGAATTGACGCCAGTATGGATGAGGAAGGAGCGGACCGCCAAGGCGCGCGACAGCGACAGACGCCGTGCCGCGCTGGCAACACTGTGCTCGGCACTGGCATAGGCCTTGAGCTGCAATCGCAGTGCTTCGTTCACCGTCAGGCTGGCGGCTAACTCGCGCAAGGGACCCTCGGCCTCAGGTGAGAGTTCGGCGCCGCCAGGCACAAACGGGATCAGCAACGCCACCCCGGAGCCCGGGAGGGGCGCCACCGCAGCAACAGCGGTCTCAGGTGCTGCAGCCCGCCCCGGTCCGGCAACAGGACCTGGAGCCGAGGCAGGCTCAGCTGCTGGCTCGGGCGTGGTATCTGGCACGGATGGCAGCGCTGGCACGGTCTCCGAGGCCTCCTCGGCCGTCGCGGTCGGTGAAATCTCCGGCGCCTCAACCTCGCTACGGGCTATATCGACGACAGGTGGCGGGGCTTCCGGCGCAGATGGCACCGTGACCACCGACGACCGCTCTGGCGCTGGCATTGGATCCGGCAGCGGCTGCACCGTGACCACTGGCGACACTTCACGGTCGAGTGGGGCCGGCGTCGTTGTTTCGATTGTTGAAGGCCGGCGCAGTACAATTGGCGCGGGCGATGACAAGATCGCGGGGACACGCCCACCATCAGGCACCAAGCCGATCAAGCGTGAGCGCAGCGGCCCCAAGGCCGGATCGTAGAGCGGTAGCCCATCGGAGCCGATGCCCTGACCGAACCCGCCGGCACGGTATGGCGAGCCCCGCTGCACATCAAAAATATTGGTCTCATTGACCTCCGCTGCCGGGCCACCACCGCCTACTATGACGGTCTCCTGGGCAGATACCGCACCAGCAAACGCATACAATATAGCCGCGAGGAACACCCCGCGCAGTCCCGACGCCATCGCTCTCATGCCGGACACGGCCAAGCCCTCGAACCCGAGCGGCCGCCAAGCGACCGCCGCCACAGACAGTCTCCTGGGAATCATAGCCCGAGAAGCTGGGTCGAACAACCGCTTATGGTGTAGCAGGTGGCTGTGCCACCTGCGAGAGAATCGCAGCGAGATCGCGACCGATAAAACCATTGCCAGCCACCATGGCCCCGGTGGTCGGCGAAACTGCTTCCACCAAGCCGCCGGCTTCCCGCACTATAAGCTCGCCGACCGCGGCCACCACGGGGGCAACACCAGCACCCCAGAAGCCATCGAAACGGCCGCAAGACACGGCAGCCAGGTCAAGCGCCGAGCAACCCGTCTGGCGAGTCAGAGCGCCCTTAGCTGCTAGGGTGCTCAACCAAGCCGCGTGCACGGCAGTATCGCCGGACGGTGGTGCCAGCGCGACCAGCGCTTTAGCCACGGCGCCATGAGCAGAAACGCGCATGCGCTGGTGATTAGCGTAGGCACCGATGCCGTCCTCGGCCCAATGCAGAATATCGCGCAACGGGTCGTAGATGGCGCCAGCCACGATGCGCCCTTCCTCGCGCAGGCCGATGACGCTGGCGAACCAGGGCAGGCCGCGGCCGAAATTACGCAGGCCCGCAACCGGAGCTAACAACCAGGCTGGCTCACCAACATCGCCAAGCGCCATATCGCCGCGGATCACGCGATGGCCGCGTCGCACCCGGGTAAGCTCGCGCAGTAGGCCGTCCTCGGCCCGCGATAAGGCAGCTGCAGCAAACTTACTCGGTCCTTTGGGGCTTGATTGTAGTGATTCGATCTCACCGAAGTCGCGATTGAGGCCGCGCGCAACCTTGACCACGGCCCCGGCAATGACGTTGACGACCGCCGAGCGCTGAGCCATCCGCGGCTAGTCCTTGGCCCGCTCGGCGTAAGTCGCTTCGGCGATATTGACGACGATGCGCGCGCCTACCTCAATATGGGGCGGCACCATGACGCGCTCACCGTTCTCCAGCAACGCCGGCTTGAAGCTTGAGGCCGCGGTCTGCCCTTTCACCACGGGCTCGGTCTCACTGACGGTTATGGTCACGGTATCGGGCAGCACGACACCGATAGGTTGACCCTCAAACATCTCCACGGTCAGCTCCATGCCTTCCTGCAGGAAAGGCAAGCCGACTTCGATCAGGCCCGTCTCGATCATGATCTGTTCATAGGTCTCGCCATCCATCAGCGTGAGCAGCTCACCGTCGGCATAGAGATACTGATACGGCTTCTGTTCGAGATAGGCGCGCTCCACGGTCTCGGCGGCGCGGAAGCGCTCGTTCAGCTTGGTGCCGTCGCGCAGATTTTTCATCTCGACCTGATTGTAGGCACCGCCCTTGCCGGGCTGGGTTGCCTGGGTGCGCGCAACGCGCCAGAGAGCGCCTTTGTGCTCCAACACCATACCGGGACGCACGGCATTGCCGTTGATTTTCATTATTCGCTCGGAGGGTATGAGAGGATATTAGGAACCGGAGCAGACCCTACCAGCATGCCCCGGAGGAGGCAATGGCGAGCCGGTCGGGACAAGGAAAGTCAATGGGGAAATTTGCGTAATACCGACCTTTCTCTTGGATACCGCCATACTCACTCACGTTGCGAGCGTGATCTCGCCAATCGGCTTCACCGTGCGCGATCAGCTGCTGCTGCACCGCCTGATCGCCATCAACGCCGGCGGTAAAATCGGCGTCTCGACAAAACCCGATGGCTCTTTCTCATCGACGATCGGTCCGCACCACTGATGGATGAAGATTCTCTTAGCTATGGGCGAACGTGTCGAACCGGCAGTGGCGGAAGGGAGTCGCTCGAGGCCGCGCTGGCGGCCAAGGTAACGGCGGACTTCGACACCCGCTGGACTAACGGTCTGGCTTCTTCATCAACAAGAACGATCTGGTAACGACGATTTATATGAAGGGCGCCTCGATAAATCCCATTGTCTGGGCCTACTGGGGTAGAATCCGGGGGACTTAACGCGGAAGTGGGGCGGCGGCCATGGGCCAGATGGGTTTTTCGACATTGCTAAGCGGTACGCGGGCCTTGACGCCAAGAACGATCCGCTGGCGAGGATCGACGAGGTTGTTGCGTGGGACGTCTTCCGGCCCCGGCTGGAGGCGGCTTGGCGCAAGCCGCCCGAGCAACGCAAATCGAAGGCTGGTCGCAAGCCGTGGGACGTGGTGGTGATGTTCAAGGCTATCGTGCTTTGCGAGCTTTACAACCTGTCGGACGAACAGGTCGAGTTCCAGCTTCGTGATCGCCTTTCCTTCGTGCGGTTCTTGGGCTTGGGGCTTGAGGACCCGGTTCCGGATGCCACGACGGTGTGGGTCTACCGGGATCTGCTAGCGCAAGCAGGTCTGGTGGAGCCCCTGTTCGACGAGTTCGATGGCTTTTTGAAGGAGCGGGGTTGGTTGGCGATGGGCGGCCAGATCATCGACGCCTCGATCGTGCCGGTTCCGAGGCAGCGCAACCGGCGTGACGAGAACACGACGATCAAGGAGGGCAAGACGCCCGAGGACTGGGAGAAGCAGCCGGCCAAGCGTTCCCAGAAAGACACCGACGCGCGTTGGACCAAGAAGCACGGCAAGAGCTATTTCGGCTACAAGAACCACGTGAGCGTGGACCGCCGGCACAAGCTGGTGCGGCGCTACCATGTAACGGACGCGGCGGTGCACGACAGCCAGGTCCTGGACGAAATCCTGGATGGGGACAACACGTCGTCTGAGGTTTGGGCGGACAGCGCCTATCGGTCGGCGGAGATCGAGGCGAAGCTGAAGGGGAAGGGGCTGAAGAGCCGGATCCACCGCAAGGGCCGCCGCAACAAGCCGCTGAACGAGCGGGAGAAGCTGGGCAACAAGACCCGCTCGAAGGTGCGGGCGCGGGTCGAGCACGTGTTCGGCGCCCAAAGCAACGACATGGGTGGGCCGCTGGTGCGGGCCATCGGGCTGACACGGGCCAACGCGCGCATCGGCCTGAAGAATCTTGCCTACAACATGCGCCGTCTGGTGGTGTTGGAGCGCCTCGCGGCGGCGCCGACATGACGGAGTTCAGGGGAGGAGTCTGCCCGAAATACGCGCTTTGGCATCAAATCAACCACTCAAGAGCAAGCGCAGGCCAGCACCCCCAAGGCACGATGACGTCCGTCACCTCATCTGGCCCTCTGGCGAGCATTTATCGAGGCGCCCTGAAGCTTAGCGGCAATGGCTGACGCTGGTCTGGCTTGACCCACATCAATACGCCGCGACAGCAGAACAGCTAGAGGTGGTCTACTGAGCTCAGGAGACTGCTCATGGTCGACGATTCCAGCCGTGGTACCGTGCCAGAATTCGTCCAAACACTGATACGTCCACTGCCACGCCTGCCGCTCACGCTGGTGTTGACGCGGATCGTACGGCGGTTCGGTGCTCGCCGGCCCGAGGTTTTCGAGCGGCTGGCGGAATACGATCCACTCACCTTGCTAATCGATCCCTCCGATTTGCCTTTCAGCTTCCGCGTACGACTCGCCGGCACGCGCTCACAGGTCGATGTCGTCGGCAAAACCGCGCCTTGCGAAGCAGCCACGCGAGTGCGCGCGTCCCTGCTCGTGCTGATGGGTCTGCTCGACGGTACCTACGATGCCGACGCACTGTTCTTCTCGCGCGATCTGACGATCGAAGGCGACACTGAGGCCGTGCTTGCCCTGCGCAACGCTATCGAGGAAGCCGAACTGACCCCGGCCGAGTTGCTCGGCTTGACCGGCCTACCGGCGCACCTGCTCGACCGCACCGCGGGCGATAGCCTGGCACTATTGCGCCGGCAACTCGGCGCACCCGCGCCATCGCACGTAGCAAGAGGACAATAGGGTGGCAGCGGTACAGAGCGCCGAACTGGTCTGCCCGGCCGGTACCCCCGCTGCCTTGCGAGCCGCTGTCGCGGCCGGCGCGCATGCAGTCTATTGCGGCTTTCGAAACGAGACCAATGCGCGGAACTTTCCCGGCCTGAACTTTTCCGAGTCCGAGCTTGCCAATGCCGTGGAATTCGCGCACGGCCGCGGCTCCCGCGTCTTCGTCACGGTCAACACCTTCGCCCGCGCCGGCGCGGTGGATCTTTGGCGACAAGCGGTGGATGCGGCGGCAGCGGCCGGCGCCGATGCCATTCTGGCATCGGATATCGCCGTACTCGACCACGCCGCCACACGGCACCCAAATCTGCGCCTGCATCTCTCGGTACAGGCCGCCGCCGGTACGCCCGAGGCGATCGGCTTCTATGCGGAAACTTTTGGCATCAAGCGCGCGGTACTGCCACGGGTTCTCAGCGTCGAGGAGATTGCGCGCCTCAATACCGAGATCGATGTCGAGACAGAGGTCTTCGTCTTCGGCGGCCTTTGCGTCATGGCGGAGGGGCGCTGCGCGCTGTCATCCTATGCCACAGGCAAATCGCCCAATCTCACGGGTGTCTGTTCGCCGCCCAGTCATGTCAACTATATCGAAGACGAGGACATGCTGACCGCCAAGCTAGGTGGCTTCACCATCGACCGCTTTGCCCCCGACGAACCGGCCGGCTATCCCACCTTGTGCAAGGGCCGCTTCATTACCAAAGGCTGTGCGTCGCACCTGTTCGAGGACCCAGTCACCCTCAATGCGGCAGCGCTCCTGGTAAGCCTCTATCGCGCCGGGGCCTCTGCCTTCAAGATTGAAGGCCGGCAGCGAGGCAAAGCCTATGTCACCCAAGTGGTGAAAGCCTTCCGCTCCGCGGTCGATTCCCTCGACGATGACGAGGCCGCAGCGGCCGTGGCGCCGCGCCTCGCGACTTTGACCGAGGGTGGTCGCCAGACTGCCGGTGCCTATCGCAAGGTGTGGCGATGAGCGATCGTATTTTGCTCTCACTCGGCCCCTGCTTCTTCAATTGGTCAACGAACGATCTCGCTAACTTCTATGCCCGTATCGCCGACGAAGCGCCCGTGGACCGCGTCTATCTCGGCGAGGTAATTTGCGGCAAGCGCATGCCGTTCACCGATCCCCTATGGCCAGGGCTGATCGAGCGGCTGGAGCGTGCCGGCAAGTCGGTGGTGGTATCGATGCTAGCGCTTCCGACGACGACGCGCGAGCGCGCAGCCATGCAGGAGCTTGTTACGCTCGATCGCGCCGTCGAGATCAACGATGTCTCGGGGATTGCCGCGCGCGAAGGTCGGCCGAGTGTCGCCGGGCCGTTTCTCAATATCTACAACGAGGTCGCCCTGACTGCGCTAGCGGCGCACGGCATCGACTGCTGGTGCCCGACGGTCGAGCTACCGCTTGCGTCAATTACCACTGTGGCGCAGGCCTGCCCCGATATCGAGGTAGAGTTGTTCGCCTTCGGGCGCCTACCGTTGGCCGTCTCGGGCCGCTGTACACACGCGCGCTTACACGGGCTAAACAAGGATTCCTGTGGCTTCGTCTGTGAGAACGACAAGGAAGGCATGGCCGTCGAGACACTTGATGGACGGGCGTTCCTTGCTGCCAACGGTATTCAAACCCTGTCAGCGAACGTACAGTGCACTCTGATGACGACGGAAGCCCTGCAAACCGCAGGCGTGAGCCGATTGCGGCTATCGCCACACAGCGTGGATATGATCGTGGTGGCAAGAATCTATCGCGCGATGCTCGATCGCGAGCTAACCCCGACGGAAGCGGAAAACTGCCTCACCGAGCTTTCGCTCCCAGGCGAGCCGTGCAACGCCTATCTCGCCGGCGAACCCGGCTGGCAGAAGATCCCCGTCTAATCGGCATCCTCAGCCAGAAAGCTGCGCACTTCTTCCGCGAAGCGCGCCCACCCTCAGCTGTTATATGTTCATGAAAGACGGCACTGTAGTCGTCGAGCACGGCGATGGTCACCAACTTGTCATCGCTCATCAGGCGCGAATAGCCCATTACACCCGCCGCTTGGATTCCGGCAACCCGCTCCGTGATGTCGTCTTCGAGTATCCCGTCCTCGCTCACGCCCCAATGCCCCTACGCCAGGGTGAGATAACTCGGTTAGGCGATAGGGTTTTCTCAACTTTGGCGCAATTCAAGATCGCGTCGCGCCATCCCTTTGTCGATCTTGGCGTTATAAGCGCGCACAGCGGCCCCCGGGCCAGGTCGGTAATCCCAGATGCCGGAGACAACGGCGAGAAAGTCGGCACCGGCCTCAACCAAATCGCCGCAGTTCTCTGCCGTGATGCCGCCGATGGCAACGCAGGGTACAGTGACCATAGCCTGCCACCAGCGTAGCAGGTCGAGGTCGGCGCGAGTCGGCGGGATCTTGGTGGCGGTAGGGAAGAAGGCGCCGAACGCGATATAGTCGGCGCCGGCCTCAGCAGCCTCGAGCGCCAGGTGACGGGAGTCGTAACAGCTCACGCCAACGATGGCATCAGGACCGACGGCGGCGCGAGCGTCCGCGTAAGAGCCGTCCTCGGCGCCAATATGCACACCGTCAACGCCGAGCGCAGCGGCGAGGTCAGGCCGGTCGTTGACGATCAGGGCAACGTCGCTGGCGTGGCAGAGGGGACGCGCAGCCTCAACCGCACGCGCTATCTCCGTGTCGTCGACGTTTTTTAAGCGGACTTGCAGGCAGGCGATATCGCCTCCGGCCAGCGCCTCGCCGAGGCGATCAACAAAACTCTCGTCAAGGTGTGGCGGCGTGATTAGGTAGAGGCGGCAGCGGTCTTCCGTCACGCCTTGCCCTGGTAGATCTTGATGATTGTGTCGAGCATAGCCAGTGCTTCCTCCCGCGGGCGCTGGAAGGTGTTGCGGCCAATGATAGAGCCGTTGGCACCGCCGTCGCGAATCTCGCGGATCTCAGTTAACAACCCATCTATGCCTTTGGCCGAGCCACCCGAGAAAACGACTATGCGCCGTCCGTTAAAGGCTGAGGTCATAACGTGAGAGATGCGTGCACTGAGCGTCGAGATATCGATCTTCTCCGCCTCGTAGACTTTACGCGCCTCGTCCTGCTCAATGTGGTCGGTGGGCGGCTTGACCTTGATGATATGGGCGCCGAGCAGGGCCGCCATCTGTGCCGCATAGGCGCAAATATCAACCGCTGTTTCGCCCGCTTTTGACAGGTTACCGCCCCGGGGATAGGACCAGACAACCACGGCAAGACCAACCGACTTTGCCTCTTCCGCCAACTCGCGCAACTCCTCGATCATCTCGAACTGCTCTTCGGAGCCGGGATAGATGGTGAAGCCGATGGCGGCGCAGCCTAACCGCAGGGCGTCGCCAACAGTGCCGGTCACGGCCTGGTCCTTGGTTACGGCGAGACTGTTGGCGTTGTTGACCTTTAGAATGGTCGGTACGGCGCCAGCAAAAGTATCAGCGCCAGCCTCGATCATGCCAAGCGGCGCCGCATACGCACTCAAGCCCGCATCGACGGCCAGCTGATAGTGGTAATGGGGGTCGTAAGCCGGCGGGTTGGATGCAAAGCTGCGCGCCGGGCCGTGCTCGAAGCCCTGGTCTACAGGCAGGATGACAAGCTTGCCCGAACCAGCGAGGCGTCCGTTCATCAGAATGCGCGCCAGATTGGCCTTAGTACCCGGTGTATCACTCTCATAATTAGCGAGCATCTTGCGGACTCGCTGCGTGATTTTCATGCTGCCCTCCCAGTGACTGATCGGCCCCGGTCTAGCCCAGCATGCAGCGCTTTGCAATTACACGCTAGACCCGCGCGCCAGCGGCGAAATCGAAGTACAGCTCGCGCGCGCGGCGAAAGACGGACCCAGGTTGAAAACGCCGTTCGTCGACGCGGGTTACGGGCAGCACCTTGCCGAGATTGCCGGTCGAGAAAACCTCGTCGGCGGCCAGCAATTCCGCCACCGTAACTACCTGCTCGCGCACCTCGATGCCGTCGGCCCGCAGCAGATCACGCACCCGGCGGCGGGTGATTCCCGAAAGAAACGTGCCGTTAGCGGCCGGCGTGATAGCGACACCGTCTTTGGCAAACCAGAGGTTCGAGGTACCGAACTCGACCACCTCACCGCGGCCATCGCGCATGACCACGTTATCGAAGCCTTGCTGCGTTGCCTCGCGCAGGGCCAACGAGGTATTGGGGTAGAGGCAGGTAGCCTTGGCCGCGGTCGGCGCCATGTCCGGATCAGGCCGGCGAAAGCGCGAGACACAGGTGGTAAAACCCCTGGGCTCAGGCATCGACGTCTCGAACAAGGTGAGCGAGAAGCGCGCCCCGCCCTCAGGCATGAGAAAACCTTCCTCGGCGAACAGAGCCGGACGGATATAGAGCTCTGCGTCGTCCGGAAAGCGTTGGATGCCCTCGATTGCGAGTACCGCGATCTCCTCCGCCGTTATCTCGGTCTGCAGTCCCATTACGGCGGCCGAATTGATCAAACGCTGGCAATGGCGGTCGAGGTCAGGCGCCTGGCGCGAAAAAGCACGCGCGCCATCAAACACCATCGCGCCGTGCATGAAGCATTGCGACATCGGCCCGACCACGGCCGGGCTGCCGTCAACCCACTCTTCTTGCCAATAGGTCAGTATTGCCACGACCTTCCTCCTGGCCAGGGCATAGCAGATAAAGGGGGTAACTGAAAAACGTGCAATCTGTAATACCAAGCTGGCAGCCACCCCTGTAGCTGAGGGAATTGGCGTGGTATTTTCTTGCTGGCTGGGTAAGTGCTAATTAACAACGGTTTTGTGTCCCATCGTCTGGTGGCTCGGAATATCGTCCTCTCACACTGAATAACGGCATTCGGGGACGCCAATACGGCATAAGTGATACAACGTTGGTCAAGGCGGTACATGGAAATGAGTTTGGTGTGTTCTGATGAGTCTAGCGTCAGACTGTAGGTAGATTTCTCAGCAAAAAAAGGGGGGGTAGAAAAGGTATTTATTTTTAGTTAATCGACGATAAATGACAGGAGATATCTCGAAAATAACTAAGAGAAACATGGGTGGTAGTTTACAAATTAATGAGAATGGGCTGGCAACCCAAACCTGGACCGACAATCTTTTTTCTATCACGAAAAAAGTGCATGGATTTCTGCCATTGATGGAGCAGAAATCGGATGGAGAAGAAGCAAATTGCTTTTTGGACTCTTTGTGATTTCTAGCATTCTTCTCATTGGGGAATTGCACATACTCTACGGCAATTTCACTCTTTCTCAATCAGAGACGCTGAAATCTATTCAGAGCACTGACTGGCTGGTAGCATTTGTTATTTTCACAGTTATTTTTTTGGCATTTTTCTACCTTAAAAACGTCGGTTGCTTAGAATTTTTGCTGGAACGATTGTACTTGAAGAGCAGGTAAAGAAGAGTCATCAAGATGCCTTAGAATTTATCAAAAAGCTGGAATTAGCAAGGGATAAATACGAAAATTTATGTAATTTATCTGAAAATAAAACAATAGATAATATAATATTTAATAGAAATCTGGATTAAAATTTCTCGAAACTTCATGAATTTCTAAAAATATTTTAATAATATTTTGGAAATCAAATATAGTTTTTTAAACATATACGAAATTATTTTTCTCACCAACATAGCCTCTAATGGCTCAGAAATTCCTAGGTTATGAGGAGTATCTACCAATTGGAAGAGGGGTCATAATGTTTCAGAGAACGGAACGGTTTGCAAACAGAGGACACTGAGTGCAAACTGAAAAATTCAGAGTGCCCGCATTTCATGCGTTAAAGTGCATAAATTAAATCGGCACACCCAGCGCAAGGAAGGAAGACAGGGGACGATGGGGAGGGGACCACAACAATCATCCCCCGTCTTCCCTGCCCCAACCCGGAGCCGGTGGACCTGTCCGGTGGGTGGAGCGTTTCGCTGGGTGCCCAGGTGGGCATGAGAAACATGGGGCCCAGCTGCGGCGAGCGCTTGACCAAAGCTGGGTCAGGACAAGGTCATTTTGTGACAAAAACAAGGCGACACTGGTCTGCTAGGTCGGCGTGAGTTAGCCTAAGCTCATGACAGCGCTCGCCAATTTCGCAACCTGTGCGCTACATCGCCTACCCGCCGAGATGGCCCACCGGATTGCCGTCAGCGCCCTTGCCGCCGGCCTTGGCCCGCGCGCGGCAACCGACCCGTCCGCTCTCAGTGTCAAGCTCTGGGGGCTCACCTTCCCCAATCCTATCGGTATCGCCGCCGGCTTCGATAAAGACGCCGAAGCCTATGCTGGGTTGCTGCGCGCGGGCGCGGGATTCGTGGAAGTCGGCACAGTGACGCCACACCCGCAGGGCGGCAACCCGCGCCCGCGCCTCTTTCGTCTACCCGCCGACGGCGCCGTAATCAACCGCATGGGCTTTAACAACCGGGGCATGGCAACGACGGCCCAGCGCCTTGCGAGGCGCGACCGGAGCGCCGGCATCGTCGGCGTAAATATCGGCCGCAACAAGGACGGCGACGACAGCGACTACAAAACCTGCTTCAAGACCATGGCGCCACTCGCCGACTACATCACCGTTAATGTCTCCTCGCCCAACACCTTGGGTTTGCGCCAATTACAAGGCCGCGACGCCCTCTCCGCCCTTATCGAATCCCTGCAGGAGGCGCGAACACGCCTCGGCCTGACCCTGCCGCTGCTGGTCAAGATCGCGCCCGATCTCACCCATGAGCAGCGCCAGGACATCGCCGACGTAGCACTATCGAGCGACCTCGACGGCTTGGTCATCAGCAACACCACGATCGCCCGCGCAGATACCCTGCAAAGCCGCGCCCGCAGCGAGAAAGGTGGCCTAAGCGGGCGCCCCCTCATGGCACCCTCAACAGCCCTGCTAGCAGAAATGCATCAGCTCACCGAAGCCAAGCTCCCCCTCATCGGCACCGGTGGCATCGCCAGCGCCGCAGACGCCCGCGCCAAGATCGCGGCCGGCGCGACGCTTGTACAGCTCTATACAGCGCTGACCTATCGGGGTCCCAGACTGATCAGAGAAATCAAGCGAGGGCTGGCAACCGCCTAGGCCTGCTCCGCCTCTATGACGCCGCGGCGTACGGCGCGGGTTTCAGTGAAAAGCTCTTCAAGAAAGTCGCCTTCGCCGCGGCGTATAGCACGTTGTACGCGCGTCAGGTCCTCGTTGAAGGTGGCCAGCATCTCCAGCACCGCCTCGCGGTTGGCGAGAAAGACGTCCCGCCACATGACCGGATCTGAGGCAGCAATGCGGGTGAAGTCGCGAAAGCCCCCGGCAGCGTATTTGATCACTTCCTTCTTGGTGCGGTCCTCAAGATCGCTGACCGTGGCTACAATATTATAGGCTATCAGATGGGGAATGTGCGAGGTGATAGCGAGCACTACGTCGTGATGCTCCGGGTCCATTATATCGACGCGACTACCGATAGCGCGCCACAGCGCCGCGACGCGCTCTATTGCGGCCGCATCGGTCTCAGGCGTCGGCGTCAGCACGCACCAACGGCCCTCGAAAAGCTCGGCAAAGCCTGCATCGGGCCCGGAATGCTCGGTGCCGGCGATGGGATGGCCGGGCACAAAACTGACACCATCCGGCAGCAGTGGCTGCACTACTTTGATCACCGAGCCTTTGACTGAGCCCACATCGGTGACGATGACACCGGGCGCAAGACCCGGCGCGATGGCCGCTGCGACGGAACCACTCGCGCGCACAGGTACGGCGAGGACCACCAGATCGGCGCCACTCGCGCACTCGGCCGCATCGTCGAACACCACATCAACGATGCCGAGCTCCGCCGCACGAGCGCGGGTCTCGGCACTGCGCGAGGTTGCCACGACCTCAACCGCCAGGCCATGCGCACGAATGGCGCGGGCCAGCGAGCTCGCGATAAGACCGATACCGATCAGCGCGACGCGCTGAAACAATGGCTCAGCTGTGTCAGACATCACGCCTCGGCTATGACACAGGCCGGGCATAGGCGCCTAGAACGACAGCGCGCACGACAGCTTCACCGGCATGGTTGCGATAGGCTTCGAGGCGGCGATCGTCGCGCGCTAGGAAGCCCTCGACCGAGACCAGATACATGGCATACCCCTCTTTCTCGGGATCTTGCCAAGCGGCCATCCAGTGGACATCGAGACCGCTTTCTGCAAGACCTGTGAACACCTGGTCGCGACTAATGTCGGCAACGCGCTCTATGCCGACTAGGCTGACATCGTCCTCGGTCTCCTCTGGCTCGATCATGGCGACGGCAAAGGCTACCGGCAGATCACCTTCTCCCATCCTCTCGTAAAAGGGAAGCCGAGCAATGATCTTTGGCGCACCCTCACCATCGACAACCAGAGCCCGCCACCAGGGGTCGGACTCCTCACCTTCAGGCACTGGTAAAATGCCAACAGAAATATTGCCATTCCTAATATCCGAGACAATCTGGCTCACCGCTGAGTATTTGTGCAGCGGCGTGCCGACACCGAATTGATCCTGTGCCAGTCCGCAATATATATCGAGACCCTCTGGCGCAAAGGTGGCAATACTAAAATCACCTTGCAATGCTACTTGAGCTGAGAGCAGCTCACGCCAGATACGAACCAGCACCGGCCGCGGGAAGGGGCCGGAATGCCGCGCGAGAAGACGCCGTAGAATAGCCGCCTCGCGACCTGGCCTGAGCGCAAGCGTTACTACCTCGGAACGCCGCTTGAGAGCACCAACCTCGGATACGATATCTGTCCGGCGCATCAAGAGATCGTGAATCTGGTCGTCAATCCGATCAATCTCACGGCGTAGATTGTCGAGCGGTTGGTCCTTGGCCATGCCTAGTTCGAATGTGCTGTTTTGTGGGAGATCGTGGCGCCAAGTGTACAAGGACACCGGCGCGGGGAAAAGGGAAACCGCACATGCAAGGCAATCAAAGAAAGCGTTGACAGAGGCGCGGCGACGCTCCTACCAATGCGGTGTCCCTACGCTAAAGAGTCAATCCGATGGGCCAGCCTGAGACGTTCGAGGCCCGGGTGGCCATGCACCCGGGTGGCGCAGTCGAGCATCACCCCGCCGTCATTCTCGGCGAGAACAAGCCGTTGCGCCTCGCCAGCGGCGCAGAGCTTGGCCCCTTTACGGTTGCCTATCAGACTTGTGGCACGCTCAATGCGGACCGCAACAATGTGGTATTGGTATGCCATGCCCTGACTGGGGACCAATACATGGTCGGTACCCACCCCATCACCGGACGCCCCGGCTGGTGGCAGGACATGATCGGCCCGAGTAAGCCTTTGGACACCTCACGATATTTCATCATCTGCGCCAACGTGCTCGGCGGCTGTATGGGCACGACAGGTCCCGCCGACATCCATCCCAAGAGCGGCAAGCCCTATGGCATGCGCTTTCCCCTGATCACCATCGGGGACATGGTAGAGGCGCAGGCGATGTTACTTGACCACCTGGAGATCGATAGCGTGCTTGCCGTGGTCGGCGGCTCCATGGGCGCCATGCAAGCGCTGGAGTGGGCACATCGCTATCCGGAGCGCGTCTACGCCTCGGTGCCCGTCGCCGGGTCGGCGCGACACACCGCCCAGAACATTGCCTTCAACGAAGTCGGACGACAGGCGATCATCTCCGACCCCAACTGGCATGACGGTGATTACTCAGCCCGTGGCACGCGCCCGGCACAAGGCCTAGCCGTGGCGCGCATGGCCGCCCATATCACCTATCTCTCCGACGAGGCCCTGCATCGCAAGTTCGGCCGTGGTCTGCAGGATCGCGACCAGGTCACCTACGGTTTCGAGGCGGATTTCCAGGTCGAGAGCTATCTGCGCCATCAGGGTCGCACATTCGTCGAGCGCTTCGATGCCAACTCCTATCTCTACATCACGCGGGCGATGGACTATTTTGACCTGACGGCGGAGCACGACGGCTCTCTGCAGGCGGCCTTCACGGATACGCCGGTGCGCTTTTGCCTGATCTCATTTACCAGCGACTGGTTGTTCCCCACCGCGGAAAGCCGGGCCGTGGTGCACGCGCTGAATGCCAACGCCGCCAATGTCAGCTTCGTCGAGATCGACACCGACAAGGGACATGACAGCTTCCTTCTGGATGTGCCGGAATTTCATACCATCCTGGCCGGCTTTCTCGACGGCGTTGCGGTCCAACGCGGGCTCGTGCGGCGGTGAACAACCAGACGCCGGTGACCGCGGCGGCCCGGGCAGCGCCAATTCGTGTGGACTTACAGCTCATTGCCGACATGGTCGAGCCGGGCTGTCGCCTGCTCGACGTCGGCTGCGGCGACGGTGCGCTGCTGCGCCATTTGGTGCAGAACAAGAGCGTCGACGGCCGCGGCATCGAGATCAGCCGCGAAGGAGTGAACGCCTGCGTGCGCGAGGGTTTATCAGTAATCCAGGGGGATGCGGACACCGACCTCGCGGACTATCCCGACGATGCCTTCGACATGGTGGTCCTGAGTCAGACCCTGCAAGCCACGCACAACCCGCGGCTGGTCCTGTTGCAGCTGTTGCGCATCGGCCGTCAGGCCATCGTCTCTTTCCCCAATTTTGCCTATTGGAACTGCCGTTTACAGCTGGCCTTCGGCGGACGCATGCCGGTAACAGAGAGCCTCAACAATCCATGGTACACGACGCCCAATATCCACTTCTGCACCATTCGTGATTTTACGCGCCTGTGCCGCGACGAAGCCATCATCGTAGAGCGCAGCTATGGGTTGAAGAATGACGGCTCGAAAGGTGGATTTTCAGGAGACGGCCTGTTCGCCAACGTGCTCGGCGAACAAGGGGTCTTTCTGCTAAAACGGGAACCTCTCTAAAACATATTTTGATGATGCGCGACTGCTGAAATCGAGCTTGTCGCCCACGCTTTCTGAGAGCTTCCAGCTAATGCTCAAACCGATCCCGGCGCATGCGATCTTGGATATCTCCATACCGAGCCGCGAGAAAGGCTCGCCAATCCACCGGTATTCTCTGGCCAATATCGGCAATCTCTGTCCACAAGACCTGCCCGTTATTGAACGAGGCGCCAACCCTGACCCTGCCACCCGACCAATATACTTGACGGCATCGGATAGCAGGTTGAGCAGTACTTACTTCAGATAATTCATACAGGCCCTGACCAAACTATCCTCTGAGAACTCATCATTAACAGTTAGGGTTTCTCATTATGGTGAGCAGGAGCTTGCACGGGTACCAGATACCCCCCCAGAGTTTGCGTGGATTCAATATCGATCAGAGACATATCGAGCTGACCGGTCTCTATCTTCGACAAAACCAAAACGTCATTGACCAGTGCTAAAAGATGCTAGCCGACGAGAAAAACCCACTCAACATGGGTTCTCTGCTCGTCTTTCGACGGTTGATCCGGGTAGTTCCACGGCAGAGATCACTTTCCAAATACTACCGGGCTCGTCTTGGGGTGACGGCCACGAGTTTCGGCCCGCAGAGTGGTGCCGACATAGACCTGTTTCTCGACCTCGGAGACAAGCACGCCCGAGAAGGGCCGTGCCCAACGCTCACCCAGGTGCTCCCAGGCCGGAGCCAGGCGCAACAGGGCGCGGCGCCGGCTGGGCGGAACGTAGAGCGCGGGCGCATTGCGGATCGGCAGGAAGAGATTGTCCGTCAACACGCGGTCGAGTTGAGGCTGGCTGTAAGGGCGGCCGGCGCCAAACGGCGTACGCTCGAAGCGCGCCCACAAGCCGCGCCGGTTGGGCACTACCACCAGCAGCCGCCCGCCGCCGGCCAGCACGCGCCACACCTCTCGCAGCAACCGCCGCAGGTCTTCCGAATGTTCCACAGCGTGGATCAACAATATACGGTCAATCGAGGTGTCGGGCAGTGGCAGAGCCGCCTCTTCGCACAAACCCACCAACCCCGGCTCACCGACCGGCCACGGTGACGCTCCCTGGCGCTCTGGCATCAGGGCGACAACCCGCTCAGCCTGCTCCATGAAGGGTCGCAAGTACGGCGTGCCATAGCCCATCGCCAGCACCCGCATACCCGCAAGATCCGGCCACAACAGCCGCAGCCGCCGCCGGATCAGCCGCCGCGCCACCTGCCCCAGCCGCGAGCAGTAAAACTGCCTAAGTTCGGAAACGTCATGCCACATGGAGCAAAACTAGAACACCCGCCACCCTACCGACGAGAAAAATCCGGAATCCCAATCGGCGAGAGACGCATCGAGGCCCTGCTCCCAGACGCGCTGAAAGGTGCCCACCTGCGCCTCAGTCCATTCGACAAGGCGATATCGACGAGATCGCGTAAGATCGGATTGCCGCCTTGCCGGTCGTGCCTCACGGCGTCTTGTGATAAACGTCGTCGACCTCAACCTGGTAGCCGTTGGCGAGCCGATTGGTCTGGTTGAACATGCCGACCACAGCCAAAAGCTCGCCCAGCATTTCATCATCCATGCCAAGCTTACGGGCAACAGCGGTGTGGGAGGCGATGCAGTATTCGCAGCCGTTGGTGGCGCTGACAGCAACCGCAATCATCTCTTTGGTCAGGCGGTCGAGGCGACCGTCGACCATCACCGCCTCGATGCCGCGCCAGATGCGCTCCAGCGTTGGCGGGTGAGTCGCCAGCGTCTTCCAGATATTGGGCACGAAGTTTATGCCGCGCCTCTCCATGATCTCGTCATAGAGCGCGCGCACCGCCTCGCTCGCGTCGTCATATTCCACCATCGTCACGGTCGGCATGCGGATCTCCTCCTATGCTGCGAGGAGCAGCCTAGTACATATGCTGGCCACCGTTGATCGATAAAGTGGAGCCGGTAATGAAACCGGCGTGGTCGGCGGCCAGGAAGAGCACGCCGCGAGCGATCTCCTCGGCCTTACCGAGGCGACCGACGGGTATGCGGGCGACGATCTTCTCCAGCACCGTCTCGGGCACGGCAGCGACCATATCCGTATCGATATAGCCTGGCGCGATGGCGTTTACTGTGATGCCCTTTCCGGCACCTTCCTGGGCCAACGCTTTGGTGAAGCCATGGATGCCTGACTTGGCGGCGGCATAGTTGACCTGACCGTATTGGCCCGCCTGGCCGTTAATCGATCCTATATTGACGATGCGGCCGAAGCCTCTGGCGCGCATGGAATCGATGACCGCGTGGCTCATGTTGAAGCAGGAGCCGAGATTGGTATCGATCACTGCCTGCCACTGGTCAGGGCCCATCTTGTGCACGGTGGCGTCGCGGGTAATCCCGGCGTTGTTAACGAGCACCTCGACCGGGCCAAGCTCTTCCGTCACATTGGCGACGCCGACCTCGCAGGCTGCAAAGTCGGCAACGTCCCAGCGATAGACCACGACGCCATTGGCCTCGGCAAAGGCCTGGGCGCGCTCATCGTTGGACAGGTAGACTGCGGCCACATGATAGCCTGAGTCCCGAAGCATGATCGAAATAGCGGCGCCGATGCCCCGCGTGCCGCCGGTTACGATCGCAACCCGTTCCGTCATCGCAGCCTCCCTCGCCGCATTTGTGAAATGAATAGCGCCTGTTTATGTTGCGTTGCAACAAAAGACAACCGCTAAGTTGCCACCCCCTCGATCCAGTCGGCCAGAGGACGCCAGCAGGCGGCCTCGGCGCAGCTGCCGACGACCATGCCGATATGGCCCACCGGAACGCGCTGGCAGGCGGCGCCGGCGATAGCGTTGGCAAGTGCCGAAGCGGAGGCTGCAGGCACGATGCGGTCGCGTTCCGGGATCAGCGCCAGGCAGGGCAGTTGCAAGGCGGTAGGCCGCACCGGCGCTCCGTCAATACACCATTGCTCGCGTGCCGGCGTGTTCTCGCCGTACCAGCCGAGCAGACATTCGCGCGCCACCGGCGCTGCCAGCGGCACGCCGTCATTGAGCCAGTCCTCTATCTGAACAAAGCGCAGTGCAGCGTCGCTGTGGGAATCGAGACCGGCAAAGGCACGGAATTTATCCGCGACCTGCATAGGCTGTAGCGCCGCAAAGCAGGCCTGCAGGGCATCGACCGATAAGGTCTGGGCCGCAGCAAGTTGAGCTTCGAGCAATGGTCCAAGGGCACGCAAGGCGCCCCCACCGGCAGCATCGGCAAAGAAGTCCCAGGGTGTCGCCAGCAAGGCGAGTCCGGCCACGAGCTCAGGCCGTCTTTCGGCGGCAGCGACAGCAAGAGTGCCGCCCATGCAATAGCCCACCACGGGGACCGGGCCGACCGCTGCGGCCGCCTTGAGCGCCGGACACAAGCGCTGCACAATATAATCACTCAGGTCGAACGCCTGCTCAGTGCCCCGTGGCTCGCCCCAATCCAGCAAGAGCGGCCGCAGGCGGCGCGATGCCAAGTAGGCAGTGAGACTGTTCTTCGGCGCCAGATCAAGCACATAGGCCTTATTGACCAGCGACGGCACGAGAAGGACCCGTGCACCCGTGCCGCTTGGCGCCATGTCGAGCAGGCGCACGTTACCCTCCTGCCAGAGGACGGGCATATCCACCGCCTTGCGCCGATAGGGATGCGCCCAATAGGCTTCGATACCGGCAAGAAAATCAGTGTGACGCGCGGCAACCTCATTGGCAAGCGCTGCGCTCAGCTTTGCGGCATCGGCGGCGAGCAAGCTGTCGCAGAGGGTGGCAGCCTCGCCTGCCAGGGCCGGCGCCCACAGCATAGCACCGCTGCGCGCGGCACCGAGACCGGCCAGGGCCCCGAGCCAGACAGCGCTAGCGGCGCCGAGGTGCGCTGAGAGCGGCCGCGGGCCGATCCTTGCCGTCGCCATGTCCCGCCCCATCGTCGCCGAGCTGCACCGCCGCCGCCGCTATCGTGGCCTCGGCCTGAGCCTGCCAGAGCTCGAGAAACCGCACCGCTAGGGCGCGCATATCGGGGTCTGCGTCCATGGCACCACTATAAAGCGCGCGGGCCCAAGGAGGCCATGCTTTCCGCACTGCAACAATTTCGATATAGTCGCCGCGAGCGAGCGACAAGCAAGGAGATGCCTGGGCATGGCAAAAACAAAACCCGCTGACGGCGACGCGGTGGTCATCAAGAAATACGCCAACCGACGCCTCTACAATACCGCGACCAGCAGTTACGTCACTCTTGACGACCTTTGCGACATGGTCAAGGACGGCGTTGAATTCGTCGTCTACGACGCCCGCAGCGACGAGGACATCACTCGCTCGGTGCTGACCCAAATCATTTTCGAGCAAGAAGCCAAGGGTCATAATCTCCTGCCAATCAGTTTTTTGCGCCAGCTTATCGGCTACTATGACGACCGCCTGCACGCCGTGGTGCCACATTATCTCGAAGCCACCATGGAGGCCTTCGCGCGCAACCAAGAACAGATGCGCCAGCAAATGGAAGAGGCCTTCGGCGACCTCCTTCCCGTGCGCCAATTGCAGGAGCTTGGGCAGCAGAACATGGCCATGTTCCGGGATGCCCTGAGCATGTTCTCGCCACCTGGCGAGCACCCCAACGTCGGCTCAGAGACGTCGCCCAAGGGGGGCAGCGAGAACGCTTCCATGGACGCCTTGAAGCGCCAGGTTGAGCTCATCCAGGCCCGGCTCGATGCACTCAGCAGAAAAGAAGAATAGCTATACAAACAGGGGGGAACACATCATGCGCTTCAAAAACAAAGTGGTGTTGATCACGGCAGCGGCATCTGGCATGGGCCGCGCCGGCGCGCTTTTGTTCGCCGAGGAAGGCGCTAAAGTGGTCGCCGTCGATGTCGACGAGGCCGGCGTGGCGCTGCCCATCGACGGCGGCTATCTGGCAAAATAGGAGACGTGCATGTCAGACCTTGCCAATCAGCGAATCGTCTATTTCAACGGCGAGTACGTACCTGAGAGCGAGGCGCTACTGCCCTTCCGTGACCGCGGCTTTCGTTACGGAGATGCCGTATTCGACATGACGCGGACCTTCGGCGGACGCATCTTCAAGATCGAGGAACACATCAAGCGCTTATATAAGTCGCTGCGCTACGTGCAGATCGATCCGGGCCTCAGCGCCGACGAGGTCATTGCCATCAGCCACGAGGTGCTGGACCGCAACTGCCACCTGCTCGGCGAAGGCGACGATTACTGGGTCGGTCAGCGCGTCTCGCGCGGAACGGACGTGCCCGGCGGCGACATCGCCGCCCATTCAGGGCCGAACGTCATCGTCGAATGCACGCCACTACCTCTCGGGCCCCGCGCGCGGGTCTTCCGCGACGGCATCGACATCATCGTGCCCTCGGTGCGGCGCACCGCGCCTGATGCGCTAAGCCCCAACGCCAAGACCCACAATTACCTCAATCTCATCATGGGCGATCTCGAGGTGAAGGCGCGCGACCCGGAAGCCTGGGCCGTAACACTCGATGTCAACGGCAATCTCTGCGAAGGCATGGGAAGCAACATCTTCATTTTGCGCGACGGCGAAATCATCACGCCAAAAGTCAAATACGTGCTGCCCGGAGTGAGCCGGCAGACCGCCATCGACCTGGCGTGCGAAGAGGGCATCACCGTGATCGAAGAGGATATCTCACTCTACGACGCCTATAACGCGGACGAAGTCTTCCTCACCTCTACCAGTCTCTGCCTCTGCGGCGTGCGCACAATCAACGGCGTAACGATCAGCGACGGCTTACCGCCGGGAGAGATCACACAGCGCCTGACCGAGGCCTATGTGCGGCTAGTCGATTTCGATTTCGTCAAACAGTATCTGGATCGTCTGGCGGCATAGCCCGGATATCCCGCCTGCCAGCATTGAACGCGGCCATCTGAGCGATGGCCTCGTTCTGCATGACGGTGTCGCAGAACAGGGTGCGCTCGTCGGCCAGGCCCTCGTCGAGCGGGCGCGAGGTAGCTCCGCGTATCAGCCGCTTGATATGGGCGAGCGCCAACGGCGGCTTGGCAGCGAGGTCGTGCGCAACCGCAAGCGCCGCCTCGACCACGTTGCCGGCGACACACTGCCCGACCAAGCCCCATTTGGCCGCCTCCGCGGGCCCCACCGTGCGCCCCTGCAGAATCAGCTCGAGCGCCCTGCCCTCGCCGATCAGGCGCGCCAAACGCTGGGTGCCGCCGGCACCGGGCAGCAAGCCGATATTGATCTCCGGCAGGCCCAACCAATAAGGACCGTCTTTGGCCAGGCGGATGTCACAGGCCAGTGCAAGCTCGAAGCCGCCACCCATGGCGGTACCGTTGATCGCCGCGACGAAGGCCTTGGGCATTGTCGCGATACGGCGTAGGCACACGTGGTACGGCGATTCGGGAACGGCGCGCGAGGTATCGAATTCGAGGTCGCGCGCCGCCAAGTCTCGGCCCAAAGTTTCCAGCACCCCGACATCGTAGTGACGCACAAACACGTCCGACAGCCCACCCGTAAGCACCACCGCGCGCACGGTTGCATCAGTGTCGACCTCGTCGAGGACTGTCTCGAGTTCGGACTCGGTCTCCGCATCCATGTAGCCATGCGGCGGATTGGCGATGGTCGCTATCAGCACCGCGCCGTCTCGCTGTGTGGTGATCTGGCTCATGACTCCTCCCATAATTTCTTCAGGACCAGGCAATCTTCCTCAGGTAAAGTCGTCGCCGGCATAGGTTCGCGACAGCACGACATCCCCGGCAGCAGCCCATGATGCGCTGATTAGCTGATCCACCCGTGGCTGTTGTTCACGATAGGCATATAGACCGGCTAGACCGGCTCCGGATGACCGTCCGTGACCGGGGTGCGGGCTCACGCTTCATCAACGCATCCGCTGCCCGGCCGCACGGTCGGCGAAATACAGGCCGAAGCCATCAGCTCGATCATGGCCGCGCAAACCAATGTCTTGAGGGATGTCATGACGGCGACCCCTCCTTTTCCAGATATGTTCGTGTCGATGCTCAAAATGGGCGCCCCCGGATGCTCTCATCCAGTGATATCGCGGGCGCGAACGGGTTCAAGCCGGACATCTTTCGGCTATGCTGATCTCTCTGACGACAAGTGCCAGGACATACCATGACCGATGTTATTGCATTTCTTGGATTGGGCAAGATGGGTGAACCCATGGCGAGGCGCCTGCTGGAAGCAGGCCTTCCTCTCACCGTCTACAATCGCACGGCCGAGAAGACCGCAGCACTGGTGGCAGCCGGTGCCACGACAGCCGACACCCCAGCCGAAGCGGTCAGCGCAGGCGGTGTCGTCTTCACCATGGTCGCGAACGACGCAGCGCTCGAAGAGGTGACCCTCGGCGATCACGGTTTTCTCAACAGGCTCGGCGAGGGTGGCGTGCACATCTCGCTCAGCACCATCGGCGTCAAGACGGCGACCCACATGGGAAACATTCACGCCAAGGCGGGCGCCGCCTACCTCTGCGCGCCAGTGTTCGGCCGTCCGCCTGCCGCTGCGGCGGGTCAGCTCGGCGTTGCGATCTCGGGCGACCCCACCGCCAAGGCGCGGATCCGTCCGCTCCTCGAGCCACTGAGCCGACGGGTGGATGATTTCGGCGACGCGCCGGGCGCCGCTAATCTAGTCAAGCTCGCCGGCAATTTCATGATTGGCAGCGCCATTGAGGCGCTAGCCGAAGCCTGCGCCCTGGTGGAAAAGGGCGGGGTCGATCGCCAGGCTTTCGTGGATCTGCTGAGCAATACCCTATTCGATTGCCCGGTCTACAAGATCTATGGCGACGGCATTGCCCAGAGCGTCTACCAGCCGGCCGGGATGCGCCTTGTGCTCGGTCTCAAGGATATAGAGCTCGTGCTCGATGCCGCTCATGGCATGGGTGTCGCCATGCCGCTCGGCAGCCTGATACGCGATCGTTTGATCCGCGCGGTAACGGGGGGTCATGGCGAGGATGACTGGATGGCGGCGGACGTCGCCGCGCGCGAAGACGCGGGGCTGACATCGTGACAGTCATGGGAAACAGTGTCGCCGCCTATATCGCCCGCACATTGCGCGCGCGCGGCGTCAAGCGGGTCTTCGCGCTCTGCGGCGGGCACATCATGCCCATCTGGATGCGTCTCGATGCCGAAGGCATCACTATCGTAGACGTACGCGACGAGCGCGCCGCGGTGCATATGGCGCAAGCTCATGCCGAGTTGACGGGCAAGATCGGCGTTGCCTTGGCCACGGCCGGACCGGGCCTGACCAATGCCATAACCGGCATCGCCAACGCCCATGTCTCGCGTGCACCGGTGCTGGTGATCTCCGGGATACCGCCCAAGGCGCAGGAGAACCGTGGCGCCCTACAGGACATCGACCATACCCAACTGGTACGCCCAATCACCCGCTACGCCCGCACTGTCCGCGAGCCGAACCTGGTGCCGGCCGAGCTCGACGAGGCCCTGGCGCGTGCCCTTGGCGAAGGCAGCGAGCCCGGCCCCGCTTTTCTCGACTTTCCCACCGATTGTCTGCGCGCAGCCATCCCCGAAGCCCTACAGCTCACAGAGCATATCGCGCTAAAACCCCGCCCGCTGACCTTTCCTGACCCGGAGATGGTTGCACAGGCTACCGACCTGCTGTGGTCGGCGCGCAAGCCGTTGGTGATTTCCGGACGCGGTGCGCGCAACGCCGGGCCGGAGCTAGTGCGCTTACTCAATCGGGTCGGGGCGGCTTATCTTGATACCGGAGAGAGCCGCGGCTTGGTGCCCGACGACCACCCCACCACCGTCGCGGCCATGCGTGGGCGCGTCATGGGCGATGTCGATCTCGTGGTCACGGTCGGTCGATGTCTAGACTTTCAGCTCGCTTATGGCTCGCCCGCTATTTTTGGTAACGCCAAGTTTCTCCGTATTGCCGACGTGCCTAGCGAGCTGCGCGACAACCGGCGTGGCGCGGTCGAGGTGCTGGCCAACCCCGCGCGCGCTCTAGCCGCCATGCTGGATGTCGCCGGCAACCGCACACCCGCTATCGACAGCGATTGGATCACCGGCCTGCGCGCGGGCCATGCCGACCGTGCAACCAGACTGCGTGATGCCATGGCCAACGCGGCTCCGGGCGCAGATGGACGCATGCATCCCAACCGCATGCTCGGCGCCTTGCAGGACCAACTCGATAAAGACAGTGTCGTAGTGATAGATGGCGGCGATTTCCTCAGCTTCGCCCGCGTGGCTCTATCGGCCTCAACGGTGCTCGATCCCGGCCCCTTCGGCTGCATCGGCGTCGGCGTGCCGTACGGAATTGCCGCGGCACTTGAATATCCCGAGCAAAAGGTGCTAGTCGCCACGGGCGATGGCGCTTTTGGCTTCAACGCCATGGAAATCGACACTGCCGTCCGCCACAAGGCCCCCGTGGTCATCGCCGTCGCCAACAACGGCGCCTGGCAGGTGGAGGTTCACGACCAGACCGTAACCCATGGCAAAGTGGTGGGAACGCGCCTCCACTTCTCCGATTATGCAGCCATGGCGCGCACCTTCGGCATGCACGGCGAGCGCGTAGAAAAGGCCGAGGACTTGCCGGACGCGATCGCCCGTGCCTTCGCCAACGCGCCTGCCCTGCTTGATGTGATAGTGACGCCGGAGGCGGTATCATCCGACGCCAAGGCCGGATTGGCCTGGGTGCCCGATCTACAACCGCTCGCGGTATGGGACGAGAAGGAGCGAGCTTGGCGTGACACCTAAGCTAGAAATTTGAACATCGCTGCGCCCACTTCGTCCAGCTTCTCCTCGGGAATGAATGACCAACGACGGCGCCGCTTACATCACGGCGATTTTCCTGCCAATCGACGGCAGCTTGACCGCGGGGGTCCGTGGGTGACAATGGAGGACATGGACATGACTAAAACCAGTGCAACATTAGGTGAGTATGCTTCGGGCATCTCTTGCGACGCGCACCGAGGCGGCACGCCTGCTTATCGAACAGGCAGCCAAGGCCTACGATTCTGGCGAGCGCTGCGACATGGAAGCGGGCATGGCTAAACTATTCGCCACGGAGGCAGCGCTCGAGAATAGCCTCGAGGCCATGCGCATCCACGGCGCGCAAGGCTATTCCAAGGAACTCGACATCGAGCGCATGTATTGCGACGCACCACTGCTGGCCATCGGCGAAGGCACCAACGAGCTACAGCGCATCCTGATCGCGCGCCAACTCATACAGCGGAACCCAATATGACTTTGCCCCTCGCAGGCGTGCGCGTCCTCGCGGTCGAGCAATATGGTGCCGGGCCCTTCGGCACCATGTTCCTCGCCGATCAAGGCGCCGAGGTCATCAAGATCGAGAATCCGCACGATGGCGGCGACATGTCCCGCGTGGCGGGGCCGCATTTCTTCGCCCCCGGCGACAGCGTCTTCTTCCACGCGCTAAACCGCAACAAGCGATCGCTGACCCTCGATTTGTCGAAACCCAAGGGCCGCACAGTGTTGCACGATCTGGTTAAAAGTGCCGACGCCGTAGCCAACAATCTGCGCGGCGACGTGCCGGAAAAGCTTGGGCTCGATTATGCCCAGCTCAAGGCGCACAACCCGCGCATCATCTGCGCCCACCTGAGCGCCTATGGCCGCAAGGGTCCGCGTAAAAGTTGGCCGGGTTACGATTACCTGATGCAGGCGGAGACCGGCTATTTCTCGCTCACCGGCGAGCCAGACAGCCTCCCGACTCGCTGCGGGCTCTCGATCATCGACTTGATGACGGGCGTTGCCATGGCCTTCGGCCTGGTCTCGGCGCTGACTGCAGCGCGCGCCACGGGCGAAGGTCGCGATATTGATGTAAGCCTGTTCGACCTAGCGCTCGGCAATCTAAACTATCTCGCCGCCTGGTATCTCAACAATGGTGATGCCCAGGCGCGCCGACCGCGCTCAGCCCATCCCACCATGACCCCCTGCCAGCTTTTCCCCACTGCTGACGGCTGGATATTTCTGATGTGCAACAAGGAGAAGTTCTGGCCAGCACTGTGCCAGGCGCTGGGCCAGCCGGGGTGGGCCGACGATCCACGCTTCCGAACCTTCCCCGACCGCCTGGAGAACCGTGACGCGGTGGTGGCGTTACTCGACGGCGCGCTCAAGGAACGTACGACCGCCGAATGGCTCGCCGACTTTGCCGGCGTCGTGCCCGCCGCCCCTGTACTTGACGTCGCCCAGGCCCTCGACAACCCCTTCGTTACCGAGCACGGCCGGCTGCACACCGTCGAGCACCCCGACGCGGGACCGTTCCAACTCGTTGCCCCAGCGATCCGCTCCGCCGGCGATCCACCACCCGCCAACCCCGCTCCACCCCTTGGCGGCGATACCGACGACATCCTCGGTGGCTTAGGCTACAACACCTCGCGCATCGCCAGCTTGCGTGACGACGGAGTGATCTAAATGCCGCACCTTGCATCTTCGTCCGAGCTATGGGAATGGTCGGAGCGCACCATAGAGCGAGGGACAGATGGCGGCATTTGGGACGTATGGGGATATCGCGGTCGATCTTAGCGATCATGTGGCTGTCGTGGAGATTCGCCGCCCACCATACAATTTTTTCGACCACGGGCTAATCGCTGAGATCGCCCAGGCTTTCGAGGCGCTGGACGAGAGTGACGACTGCAGGGCGCTGGTGTTGGCAGCCCAGGGCAAGGCTTTTTGCGCAGGCGCCAATTTCGCTGCCGGCGGCGATTTCAGCGAGCGCGCTACCGCGGACGGCGGCGGCCAGGGCACGCGGCCCCTGCAGGCCAATTCGCTCTATCAGGAGGCGGTGCGCCTGTTTCGCACGAGCAAGCCCGTGATCGGCGCCATCCACGGCGCTGCGGTCGGCGGTGGGCTCGGGCTCGCCATGGTGCCCGACCTGCGCATCGCCTGTCCTGAAACACGCTTCTGCGCCAACTTCACGCGCCTCGGCTTCCATCCGGGCTTCGGGCTGACCGTGACCCTACCTGAGGTCATCGGGAAGAGCGCGGCGGCACTAATGTTCTATACCAGCCGCCGCATCAAGGGCGAAGAGGCGCATGCCATGGGCCTCGCCGACGTGCTGGTACCACAAGACGAGGTACGGGCCACCGCCATCGCGCTCGCGGGCGAGATCGCGGAAAACTCGCCACTGGGGGTCACCGCGACACGCGCGACGATGCGCCAGGGCCTGGCCGAGCGCGTTGCCGCTGCCACCGACCGCGAACTCGCCGAGCAGACGCGACTGCGCGCCACGGAGGACTTCGCCGAGGGCGTCAAGGCTATGGGCGAGCGCCGCATACCCAATTTCGTTGGGCGTTAGGCGATGAGCAACGCGGACGACATCGTTATCGAGACCGCGACGCGCATCTTTCACGACCTCGCCAACCCGCAGGCCCTTAACGCCGCCTCGGATGACAGCTGGCGCGCACCACTGTGGAACGCGCTTGAGGAATCGGGGCTAACCAAGGCCTGGCTCGGCGACGACCTTGGCGGTGCGGGTGGTTCGCTCGCTGATGGCTTCGCCATTCTGCGCGCGGCAGGCGCCCACGCCGTGCCCGTGGCGCTTGCCGAGACCTTACATGCCACCTGGTTGCTCGGCCGCGCCGGGCTCAGCGCACCGGACGGCGCCATGACCGTTGCGCCAGCTGTCGAAAGCGACAGTGTGGCACTCAATGCCAATGGCCGCCTCGACGGCAGCGTCCGCGCGGTACCTTTTGCCAGCGAGGCTGAGCACATCGCGGTGCTCACGCACGATGGCGAGACCGCCGTGGCGGCCTTGGTCGCCGCCGCCGACTGCACCGTGGCCGTGAGCAGAAATCTCGCCGGTGAGCCGCGCGATACCGTGACCTTCGCCGATGCCGCGCCGCAAACCATGGCGCCGATCTCCGCCGAGGTGAGCGACATCATGCTTATGGGCGCCGCTATCCGTGCGTCGCAGATGACCGGCGCGTTGGAAACTATCCTCGACATCGCCGTGACCTATGCCGGCGAGCGTATCGCTTTCGGCCGGCCTATCTCGCGCTTCCAGGCGGTGCAGCACGAGTTAGCCAAACTGGCGGGCGAGACAGCAGCGGCCATTGCCGCATCGGGCGCGACCGCCATGGCGATCGCGGAAGCGGCGTCGTTCGACGAGCGGCTTTTCTTCGAGGTCGCCGCTGCCAAGGTGCGGGTCGGCGAAGCGGCCCGCGACGGCGCCGCCATCGCCCATCAGGTATATGGCGCCATCGGCTTCACCGAAGAGCACGTGCTGCACCGCTTCACGTGCCGCGTGCTTGCCTGGCGCGACGACTTCGGTAGTGAGAGCATCTGGGCGGCACGGCTTGGCAACCTGGTCGCCCGGGCCGGCGGCGACGCGCTGTGGCCGACCATCACTGCGGCCTGAGAGGAGGACGATCATGACCGGTAGGATCGCCTTCGACCCCATCCATCTGCCGCCGAAGACCAAGGCCTTGCGCGACGAAGTGCGTGCTTTTTTGGCCGAAGAGATCGCCGCTGGCCATTTCAATCCCGCCGGCCAGGGCGCCCGGGGCAGCTATGACCGCGAATTTTCGCGCCGCGTCGGCGCCAAGGGCTGGATCGGCATGACCTGGCCCAAAGCCTATGGCGGGCACGAGCGCACGTTCTTCGAGCGCTATGTCGTGACCGAGGAGATGCTCGTCGCCAGCGCGCCGACGCAGGGCCATTTCGTCGCCGACAGACAAAGCGGGCCGATCCTACTGCGCTATGCTGACGAAGAAATCAAACGCGACGTGGTGCCGCGCATCGCCCGCGGTGACTGCGGCTTCTGCATTGGCATGAGCGAGCCCGATTCGGGCTCCGACCTATTCGCCGCCAAAACCCGTGCCGAAAAGACCACGGACGGCTGGCTGGTCAACGGGCGCAAGCTGTGGACAAGCTACGCCCATCGTGCCGACTATATGATTGCCCTACTACGCACCTCGCCGCCAACGGAAGAGAACAGGCGGCATGGACTAAGCCAGTTTCTGGTTGACCTCAAGACACCCGGCGTCACCATCCGCCCGGTGCCCTTCATGACCGGAGAACACGAGTTCAACGAGGTAACGTTCGACGATGCGGCTCTGCCCGAGAACGCCCTGCTCGGCGAGATCGATATGGCCTGGAAGCAGGCGACGGCCGAACTCGCTTACGAGCGCAGCGGGCCTGAGCGGTTCCTAGAAACCTATCAAGTGCTGACGCATCTGATCGGCGCGCTCGGCGCAGAACCCGATCTGCGCGGCGCGGAAGGCTTGGGGCGGTTGGTGGCGCAGCTCAACACCTTGCGCCGCATGTCAATCTCTGTCGCTGGCATGCTGGCCGCCGGCAAGGAGCCGGTGCTCGAAGCCTCGATGGTCAAGGACGTCGGTACGAATTGGGAGCAGCTTCTACCGGCTCGCGCCCGCGACCTCGCCGCCTTCGTCGATCCCACAGAGAGTAATAGCCCGGGCTTTCAGGCGGTACTCAATCACGCCACCCTGATCGCGCCCAAGCTCACCATCCAGGGTGGCACCCGCGAGATCCTGCGCGGCATTATCGCGCGCGGGCTCGGCTTGCGATAGCGGCGGAGGCCCGGAGGTGAAAATTCGGTGACTAGAAGTCGATAACTGGCACCAAACTCTACGTGACTTCGCAAAGAGCGCCGTGAATCGATGATAAACGGCTGGCATAAAGCAGGGCCAACACGCACGTGATTATCAGTAAAAGGGGGGACGTCGCCGGTTAAGTCTTTGCGGCCAGGGCGGCAGCCTTGGCCTTAAGGCGGGCGTCTAGCTTGGCAACTGGCGCAAAGAAGCGCTGGTGGCTGCCTTTGCCGACCTGCTCGATGGCGTCGCGCACGGCGACGTCGAAGGTGATGAGCGGGCCGGCGATCTCTGCGACGGTGACGGTGATCTCGACCCAGGCACCCATAGTAGTGGGCGCCAGATGGGCGATATTAATATGGGCGCCAACCGAATCCTTCGCCGCCCCACCGACTTTCGCCAGCCAGTCGCGGCAGCAATATTCCACGTCGTGCACCATGGCGGGTGTGGCATAGACGCGCAGGTCTTCGCCTAGGAAGCTGATTGTGTTTTCCTCGTCGACGGTGATGCAAAGGCTATGCCTTGCGCCAACTTCAAGCTCTGACATCGGGTCTCCCTCCTCGCAGGCCATCACAAATTTCAATGTAGTTCGGATGGTCCGCCGCGATCAGGCCGTGACGGACAAAAAAGTCGACCAGCACCAAAGCACAGTTGAACTTGAAGTCGCGCGTTTCGGCAATGCATGCCATCGCCCTGGCCACAGGCCAGAGCGCAAAATTCTCGACCTCGCCGTCTCGGTTGACCGGTGTGAAGTCGCCACAATCGAGTTCATAGCAGAAGATCACGTCATCGCGTTGGCCAACCTCGCCGTCGACGCGATAGCGCAGAGTGCCGCAAGGCGTGGCGTGGCGCGCCAACGTTTCCGGCATACCCGCTTCCTCGGCACATTCCTTGACCAGATTGTCGAGCACCCCGAGTCCCACCGGCTGGCCGCCAGCCACCGTACTGTCGAGCTTGCCCGGATAGGTTGGGCGGTCGGCGGTGCGCCGAGGTACCCACACATGCAGGCCATCCGGTCGTTGGACGAAGCCCGTCAGATGCACGCCATAGGCCGTGATGCCGAGGCATTCGACGGCAGCACGCTCCACGGTCAGCCAAGTCTCGTCGAAGCGCGGGCCGACGCGGTAACGCTCACCACACGCGGGCGGCGTTAGGCCGGTTTCGATCAGGGCCCTGGCAGCAGCATCGAGCGTCTGCTGATCGTCGATACGCACTTCGGACTCATCGGCAAACGGCGCCAGGATCGGCAGCAAGACCTTACGCACCTGCCCCAGCCGGAGGCCTTTAATGATCACGGGAGTATAGAGCGTGTGATCGTGACGGTTGCATTCGGCGATGCGATCGAGAAAGCTCATAGGCGAGGATACTCCTTGGCTAGCGAGGCCCCTATAACTCATGCGGATGCGCGCTCCCACCCTATTTCTCACGCTGCTGCTGGCGGCCTGCACGCCGCGCCAGCAGGTCGTGGGCGAGCGCGAGGTGGCGCCGCGCCTCGATGTGGACGCGGTGATCGCCGGCGATGGCGCGCGCCTACCGCTACATGCCTGGCTGCCACAAGGCGAGCCGCACGGCGTGCTGCTCGGCATCCACGGCTTCAACGACTACGGCGACTCCTTTGCCATCCCCGCCGCCCGCTGGACCGAACAGGGCTATGCGGTCTATGCCTACGACCAGCGCGGCTTCGGTGCCGCGCCCGCACCCGACACCTGGCCCGGCGTAGCGGCGCTGGTCGACGACCTCGACGAGGTGACAGGTGCCGTGGCGGCGCGGCATGCCGGCAAGTCGCTGACGCTGGTCGGGGTCAGCATGGGCGGGGCAGTGGTGATGACCGCACTCGCAGACAGCCGGGTCAAGGCAGCGCAGGGCGCCGTGCTGGTCGGCCCGGCGGTATGGGGACGCGAGAGCATGGCTTGGGCAACACAGGCGGCGCTGTGGCTGGTCGCCCACACTTTGCCGACACTGCGCGTGACCGGGCGCGGGCTCGACATCACGCCGTCGGACAATGTCGAGATGCTGCGCATGCTCAGTGCCGACCCGCTGGTCATCAAGCGCACGCGGGTTGATGCGCTGTGGGGCGTGGTCAACTTGATGGACAGTGCGTTCGCGGCGGCGCCCGCCATCACGCGGCCGCTGCTAGTGCTCTACGGCGCGCGCGACGAGATTATTCCCGAGGCACCGACGCGCGACATGCTCTGCCGCCTCAACGGCCACCATCGCGTCGCCGTATACCCGGAAGGTTATCATATGCTGCTGCGCGACTTGCAGGCCGGCGTGGTGCATGATGACATTACCGCCTGGGTCGCGGCGCCGGATGCGAGGCTACCGTCGGGTGCTCATACCGACGGCTGGGAGTGCTGAGATAATGCGCGTCCTGCTCACCGGTGCCAGGGGTTTTCTCGGCCACCATCTGGCGATCAAGCTTCTGGCGAAGGGCCACGAACTGGTTTACCCCGCGCGCGTTGCCAGAAGACCGCCACCACCACGAGGATGGCGGCGCTGGCGACATACGGTAGCGCCAGGCTGCCAGCTGTGAACAACACGCCGGCAAGGGCTGGACCGAAAATGCGCCCGAGGCTGGCGCCGGCTTGGGCAACGCCGAGGTTGGCGCCCTGCGCCTCGGCCGCGGCGCGGCGCGAGACCAAGCTGGCCAACGCTGGGTTGGCCAAACCGAAGCCGCCTGCTAGCAGCACCATGGCGACCAGCGTCAACGCCAGACTGGTCGCGGCGGGGAGCAGCGCGAAGCCCGCGACCAAGGCGACGATGCCGATCAGTACCACCGCTTCCTCGCCGAGCCCGCGGCTGAGCCGGCCGACCAGACCACCCTGCACGATAACAGCGACGACGCCGACACCCGCGAATAGGGCGCCGACCTGGCGGGGACCCCATGCGAGCTGACGCTCGGCCCACAGGGCGAAGGTTGCCTCCAGACCGGCAAAAGCGAAGACAACCAGGAACAAGGTCACGGCCAAGGGTCTCAGATCGGCGCTGCCCAAGGCCATTTTGATTGGCGCGATCCAGCTCAACCGGCGTGGCGTCACGCTCATCAGATCTTCACGCAAGGTGACCAGTGCTAGCGTGGCAGCGACGACCGAGGTACCGGCAGCGACTAATGGCGGCAGGCTGAAATTCGCCGTATCACCGTTACCGGCCAGCGCCGCGCCGATGGCGGGACCGACAATAAAGCCGAAGCCCATGGCGGCGCCGAACAGGCCCATGCCCTTGGCCCGGTCTTCAGGCGTCGTGACGTCGGCTATATAGGCCTGGGCGGCGGCGATGTTGCCTGCCATGCCGCCAGCGAGCACGCGCGCGACGAACAGCATCGCCAGCGAACCGGCAAGGCCCATCACTAGATAACCCAGCGCCGCGCCGAAGGTGCTCAGCGCGATCACCCGGCGACGACCGTAACGGTCCGACAAGGCTCCCAGCAAGGGCGCCGCGACGAACTGCATGGCTGAATAAACCGCCATTAGAAGGGTCACGGCAAGCGGCGAGGCACCGAAATGCTCGGCATAAAACGGCAGCAACGGAATAATGATACCGAAGCCGACGAGGTCGATAAAGACTATGAACAACAAGACGGGCATGGGCACCTCTCTTACCGAATACGAGACAGCTTTCCAACCATCGGCGACACGAAGTGCTATAGTCGGCGCGCCAAAAAGAACCGGGAGGATACGGCGATGAAGCGATTGTGGTTTGGGGTGATGGCAGCGCTGCTGCTGGGCACGTCATCGGCGTGGTCGGAGACAGTTCTGAAAGTGGTGCCGCATGCGGACCTGAAGAACATCGATCCGATCTGGACCACCGCCTATATCACGCGCAATCACGGCTACATGGTCTACGACACGC